>Ga0335085_10010815_pt1 | contig 13607 bp, 6 predicted proteins | sample Lox_Sample_45_FD_206712 | JGI IMG/M metagenome (GOLD analysis project Ga0335085, IMG submission 206712) | Soil microbial communities from Loxahatchee National Wildlife Refuge, Florida, United States - Lox_Sample_4.5 | ecosystem: Environmental > Terrestrial > Soil > Wetlands | place: USA: Florida...
GCGCGTCTGCCGGATTTGCCTTCCGGTACCCCGGATTCTGCGGCAGGTAAGACGGCAGCTGGCTGCGCGCCGCATTGATGCTGGCCTGCACGTCGCGCGCCGCCGCGTCGATGTTCCGGTTCAGATCGAACTGCAGCACAACCGAAGCCGCTCCCAGTGTGCTTGTTGACGTCATCTGGTTGACGCCGGCAATGCGGCCAAACTGCCGCTCCAGCGGCGTTGCTACCGCTGACGCCATCGTCTCCGGACTCGCACCCGGCAATCCGGCGCTGATGCCGATCACCGGAAAATCCACATCGGGCAGCGACGCCACCGGCAGCACGGAATACGCCACTGAGCCCGCCAGCAGCAGCGCGAGGCTCAGCAGCGAAGTGGCGACCGGGCGTTTGATGAAGGGTGCGGAGAGATGCATAGCGTCTGTCGGCCTCTAATCCGCGCTTACGGTTTCGTGTTCGAAAGGTGTCGCCTGGCCGCGCATCGACAGCCGCCTCGCCAGCTTGTCAAAGTAGAGATAGACAACCGGCGTAGTGAAGAGCGTCAGCATCTGCGAGAAAATCAGCCCACCCACAATGCTTATGCCGAGCGGCATACGCAGCTCTGCCCCAACGCCGCCGCCCAGCGCCAGTGGCAATCCGCCCAGCAGCGCCGCCATCGTCGTCATCAGAATGGGCCGGAAACGCAGCAGGCATGCCTGGAAGATGGCTTCCTCAGCCGGTTTGCCTTCGCCGCGTTCGGCGGCCAGCGCAAAGTCGATCATCATGATGGCATTCTTCTGCACAATGCCGATCAGCAGAATGATGCCGATCAGCGCAATTACGCTGAACTCCACGTGCGTCATCAGCAATGCCAGCAGAGCGCCGACACCGGCAGACGGCAAGGTCGAAATAATCGTGACCGGGTGAATATAGCTCTCATACAGCACGCCCAGCACGATGTAGACCGTCACCAGCGCAGCAAGAATCAGGATCGGCTCATTCGCCAGCGAGCTCTGGAAGGCGGCGGCCGTTCCCTGAAAACTCGCGTTGATCGAGTTCGGCATGCCGATCCTCTGCTCTACCTCGTTCACGGCCTTCACGGCATCGCCCAGCGCCTTCCCCGGCGCAAGGTTAAAGCTGATCACCGTCGATGGGAACTGGCCCTCATGTCCGATTGCAAGCTGTGCGTGCGTCTGTTGCCAATGCGCCAATATGCCCAGCGGAACTTGCGTTCCATTGCCCGATTTCACATACAGATTGTTGAGCGTGTTTGGATCAGTTTGGAAGTTTGGCGCCACTTCCATCACCACGTGGTATTGGTTCAGCTGCGTAAAGATTGTCGAAACCTGTCGTTGTCCAAAAGCGTCGTAGAGCGTATTGTCGATGTCCGCCATCGCCACGCCCAGACGCGAGGCGGTGTCCCGATCAATCACAAGCTCCGCGCCCAACCCCTGGTCCTGCAGGTCGCTCGCCACATCAGTCACCGCCTTCTCCTGGCTCAGACCTTGCACCATCTTGCGGGTATAGACGGCCAGCTCGTTCTGGTCCGGATCCTCCAATGAGTACTGAAACTGTGTACGGCTCACGCGGTCTTCCACGGTCAGGTCTTGCAGCGGCTGCAGAAAAAGCTGAATGCCCTGCACCTGGTTGACCTTGCCCTGCAGCCGTTGAATGATCTCCGTCGCTGAGACCTTGCGCACATCCAGCGGCTTCAACGTGATCTGGATGCGCCCCGAATTCAGAGTCGTGTTCGTTCCGTCCACTCCGATGAACGACGATACATTGTCGACTGCCGGATCCTGCAGCACCACGTCCACCAGTTTCTGCTGCATTGCTGCCATCCGCGTAAAGCTCACCGTCTGCGGCGCCTCGCTGATACCCAGAATTACGCCCGTATCCTGCACCGGGAAGAATCCCTTGGGAATGACGATGAACAGGAGCACCGTCGCCACAAAGGTCCCGATCGTCACCAGCAGCGTGGCGAACCGGAACCGCAGAATCACCTTCAACGCACGGCCGTAGGCCGCAATGATGCGGTTAAAGATGTCCTCTGACCAGTGGTAGAAACGCGACTCCTTCGCGTTTGCCTTGTCGCGCAAAATCCGCGAGCACATCATCGGCGTCAGCGTCAGCGACACCACCGCAGACACCAAAATCGTCACTGCCAGCGTGATCGCAAACTCGCGGAACAAGCGCCCCACTACGTCGCTCATGAAAAGCAGCGGAATGAGAACGGCTATCAAAGAAACCGTCAACGACATGATCGTGAAGCCGATCTGCTCGCTGCCTTTTAGAGCCGCCTGCATCGGACTCAGGCCGTCTTCAATAAAACGAGAGATGTTCTCGATCATTACGATGGCGTCGTCCACCACAAATCCGGTGGAAATTGTCAGCGCCATCAGCGTCAGGTTGTTGAGGCTGTACCCCAGCAGGTACATCACCCCGAAGGTGCCCGCAATCGACAACGGCACGGCGACCGACGGAATGATCGTCGCGGCAAGGTTGCGAAGGAAGAGGAAGATCACCATCACAACCAGCGCGACTGTGAGCATCAGCTCAAACTCGACATCCTTGACCGACGCGCGGATAGTCATGGTGCGGTCCGTCAGGATCTTGATGCGCACGCTCGCCGGCATGCTCGTCTGCAGTTGCGGCAGCAGTTTCTTGATATGGTCGACAACCGAGATGATGTTTGCGCCGGGCTGCCGTTGGATATTCACGATCACAGCGGGCTCGCGATCCATCCACGCGGCCTGCTGCGAGTTTTCCGCGGCATTCACGATCGTGGCCACATCCGACGCGCGCACTGCGGCCCCGTTGCGATAAGCCACAATCACCGGCTTGTAGTCGCCGCTCGAGATCAGCTGATCGTTCGCGCCGATCGTGTACGACTGGCGCGCGCCGTTCAACGTTCCCTTCGCCTGATCCACATTGGCCGCGGCGAGAGCTGTGCGCAGATCCTCGAGACTCAGATTGTAGGCAGCCAGCTGCGCCGGATTTGCCTGGATGCGCACCGATGGCTTCTGCCCGCCGGCAATCGACACCAGACCAACGCCGGTCACCTGCGAGATCTTCTGCGCCAGGTTGGTATCCGCCGCGTCTTCCACCTTGTCCAGCGGCAGCGAGTCCGAGGTCAGCGCCAGCGTCATCACCGGCGCATCCGCTGGATTCACCTTGCTGTAGATCGGGGGATTCGGCAGGTCCGTCGGCAAGAAGCTCGTGGCCGCGTTGATGGCTGCCTGCACCTCCTGTTCGGCCACATCGATGTTCTCGTCAAGGTTGAACTCGAGCGTGATCACCGACCCGCCGCCCGAACTCACTGACGTCATCTGCTTCAGTCCCGGCATCTGCCCAAACTGCCGCTCCAGCGGAGCCGTCACCGACGATGCCATTACGTCCGGACCGGCGCCCGGATAGAACGTCAGCACCTGGATGATCGGATAGTCCACCTCGGGCAGCGCCGACACCGGCAGCTGAAGGTACCCCACCGCGCCCGCCAGCAAGATCGCAAACATCAGCAGCGATGTCGCCACCGGTCGCAGAATAAAGGGCCGCGATGGACTCACTTCTGCTCCTTCTGGTTTGCGTTCCCGTCCTGTGCGTGCGGCGCGTTGTAGAGGCTGCCTTGCTTCGGATTCTTCTGTCCGCCGCCGCTCTGATGCGTTCCGCTCACCACGACAGCTCCGCCCGGCCGCAGACGATCTGCGCCATCGACCACGATGCTGGCGCCGGGCTCCGGTCCACTGTCCAGAATGCTCATCTGGCCCTCGGCCATCGCCACCTTCACCGGGGCAATCTGCGCCACCAGGTTGCCTTTGTCATCCTTTTCGACCACCCAGACAAACGTCCCCTGAACGCCCGTCTGGATCGCCGCCGTTGGGACCACCAGCGCATTCGGGCGGTTCTCCATCACCAGATGAATGTTCACGAATTCATTGGGAAACAGCGACTCGTCCTGGTTCGGAAACACCGCCTTCAGCTTCGCCGTCCCGGTTGTCGTGTCGATCTGGTTATCGGCCGCCAGCAGCTGTCCATCGGCGATCTTCTGCACGTCGGCGCGGTCATAGGCTTGCACGTCCACGTGACGGTCGTTGCGCAGCTTGGCCAGCACCTGCGGCAGCTGATTCTCAGGCAGCGTAAAGTAGATGGCGATTGGCCGAAGCTGGTTAATGATCACCAGGTTCGTCGTGTTCGCTGAGATGATGTTCCCCGGATCTACCAGCCGCAGCCCGATCTTGCCGCTGATCGGCGCCTGGATGTAGCACCAGCTCAGCTGCAGTTGCGCATTCTCTACCGCTGCGTTGTCCGCCACAATCGAGCCCTGATACTGCCCCAGGCTTGCCTGTTCCGCGTCCAGAGTCTCCTTTGAGACAACGCCGGCGTCAAACAGCGCCTTATATCGTGCGTACTCTGCCTGCGCATTTTTCAGCAGCGCCTGATCGTGCGCCAACGTGCCCTTTGCCTGGTCCAATGCGGCCTGGTAGGGCTTGGGGTCGATCACCATGATCGTCTGCCCCTGGCTCACTTCCTGCCCCTCGGTAAACCGCACAGGCAACAATTCGCCGCTCACGCGCGCTTTCACCGTGACGCTCATGTTCGGTGTGACTGTTCCCAGAGCGGTCAAATACACGGGCATCGGCTGTCGGGCCGCGCTCGCCACTTGAACAGGAACGGGCCGGCTCATCAACGCAGCCGCCTGCATGGCGGTCTGCTTCTGGCGAGCCTTCTGGTTCGAATACACGCGCCAGGCCACGGTTCCGGCCAGTGCAATCAGCACGATATATACCAGAATGCGCACAACCGGGCTCTTGTGCGACGAAGAAGGTTCGGGCGCGCCCAACGACGGCGGACGTGGTTCAGTTGCGTCTTGAATCGGCATGTTTTCGTTTCTCTTGTTTGTCTCTAAGACAAGTGCTCAAAATGGCCGGAATGGAGCGGCTCAGCTGGGTGGGCAAAACCCCACCACATACGATTCTACGGACGAATGGGCAATCGTAAAGGTTTCGCTTGACCTTCGCGGAGCCGGCCTTCGATCAAGGTTAAACTCCAACCGATGCGGGGATTTCCGGCCCTGGGCCCCGAACGCCCCGGGGCTCGCGGTCGCCTATAATTTGGACGATCCCTGCAATTGATCGCTTACCGGCGCGCACCCTTTCGAACGAACGCCCAGATCACGGATTGGGCCGCTCTCATCCATTAATTCTCGCCGCTTGTGATCAAAGATCGAGGCCCTGCTTGTCCGTGGAGACCATCCAAACCGAGCCCGGCGAACAATCGACCCCGCTCTGCGTTGACCTCGACGGAACCCTCGTCAAATCCGATACGCTCTGGGATGGCCTTTGCCACCTGGTGCGCAGCCGGCCCCTCGAGGCCTTGAAGGCCCCACTGTGGCTCGCCGGCGGCCGGGCCAGCCTCAAAGCCGAGGTCGCTCAACGCGCAACGCTGGATGTCGCTCGGCTGCCTTACAACAGCGCCGTCCTGCACTTTCTTCAGGCCCAGCATCGCGAGGGCCGGCCCATCTTTCTTGCCACCGGCGCCGACAGCACGCTCGCGCACCGGGTTGCCCGCCATCTCGGAATCTTCCAGGGCCTCCTCGCCTCCGACGGCAAAACCAACCTGACCCACGCGCAAAAGCTCCGCAGCCTCCAGGAGACCTTCGGCCAATTCGACTACATCGGCAACTCCCGCGCCGATCTGCCCATGCTGACCCACGCCCGCAAAGCTATGGTGGCCAACCCCACCCTGGATCTGCGTCTCGTCATCGGCCTCAATCGCTTGCCTGTTGCGCATACATTTCTCGACCGGACCCCGGCTTCCCAAACCTTCTTTAAAGCCATCCGCATTCACCAGTGGGCCAAGAACATCCTGCTTGTCGTGCCCCTGGCGCTTTCCCACCAACTCAATGCGCACACGATCCGGCTCGCCATCGCGGCCTTTTTCTGTTTCTCGTTCGCTGCATCGGCCAACTATTTGGTCAACGACATGCTCGACATCGAGAGCGATCGCCACCACGCCACCAAACGGCGCCGTCCCTTTGCCGCGGGCGATCTGCCTATTGCGGGTGGCGTCCTGCTTGCCCTCGCTTTTGTCATTGCCGCTATCGCGATTCTGCCCGCCCTGCCCGCCGCATTCGCCCTCTGGATCGGCATCTACATCGTCGCCACCCTCGCCTATTCCTTCCGCCTCAAACAAGTCGTCCTCGTGGATGTGCTCGTTCTCTCCGGCCTTTACACGGTGCGTCTTCTGGCCGGCGGCGCCGCCACCTCCACTGCAATCTCCCAATGGCTCGCCGGATTCTCCACCTTTCTCTTCCTCTCCCTGGCTATGGTCAAACGCTTCAGCGAGCTGGAAAACCTGCGCGAGCGAGGCGCAACCTCCACCCTCGGCCGCGGCTATTGGGTCGCCGATATGTCCCAGATCCGCAGCTTCGGCGTCTCGAGTGCGACCGCAGCAGTCGTCGTTTTCATGCTCTACATCGGAAGACCCGATGTAACCGCGCTCTACAGGCACCCGAACCGCCTCTGGCTCATTGTTCCCATCTTGATTTATTGGCTTTATCGAGTCTGGCTGCTGGCCTCCCGAGGCGAACTCGATGACGACCCGGTTGTCTTCGCCTTCAAAGACCGCCTCAGCCTCCTGCTCGGCGCGGCCGTCGTCATCCTCGCCTGCTTGGCGACCGTCAATCCCTGATTCAGATCACGCAGTGCAGATACCGCGGGTTAGAGCAGCTTTAACCGGCTCATTCTCTGGGACAAACCCGGCTACGCCTTGCATCTTTCCTGCACTCGGAAACGTCTCTAAAACACGTCCGCAGCGCTTGCAGCACGGGGAGTGGTGGCTGCCGGATTTTCTTCGTCTACCATAGTAATTTCAGCGAAGAATTGGACCGGCGCAGGCAGGCCTGCCGCCGTGCTCCAAAGCTCGCGGCCCCGTAGCCGGATATTGGCAGTCTCTCCGGCCCGAGGATCCGCGTGAGGGCAAATTGACGGGTCACCGGAACCCTCGAATCTGCTGACTCCGTCCGGCCCTGAAGATTCTTTGAACTCCTGCCTGTTCGGCCCCGGGATCCGCATCTGCCCGTTGCGAACCCGCTCAGTGTGGATGCAGAGGCCGAACAGCCAGATGCGGAGTGGGAACCAGCTCTATGATGTGGATCGTCCGGCTTGCGTTACGGCGGCCTTACACCTTTATCGTTTTTGCGCTGCTGATCCTGATCGTCGGCGTCTACAGCATCGAAACGATGCCCACAGACATATTCCCGAACATCGACATACCCGTCGTTACCGTTGTCTGGCATTACACAGGACTTTCCGCACAGGAGATGGCCAACCGCATCGTCTCCAACAGCGAACGCGGCATGACCACTACGGTCAATGACATTGACCACATCGAATCTCAGTCCCTCAACGGCATCGGCATCATCAAGGTCTTCTTTCATCCCCATGTCAATATTGGAGAAGCCGTAGCTGAAATCGACTCGATCAGCAACGCGCAGACACGCAATCTGCCCCCCGGCACTACGCCGCCCTTTGTCATCCAGTACAACGCGTCCAGTGTCCCTGTTCTGCAGCTGGGCCTCTCCGGCCAGGGGCTCGATGAGCAGCAGCTGAACGACCTCGGCCAGAACACCATCCGCACTCAACTGGCTACGGTTGAAGGTGCGCAAACACCCTTCCCTTACGGTGGCAAGCAGCGCCAGATTCAGGTCGACCTGAACCTCGCCGAGTTGCAGGCCAAGGGGCTCTCGCCGGCTGACGTCGTCAACGCCGTCTCCGCCCAGAACCTCATCGCCCCTTCGGGCACGATGAAGGTGGATCGTTTTGAGTACGCGGTCGAGACCAACTCGTCTCCAACCCTCGTCGAACAGCTCAACAACCTGCCCATCAAGACAGTCAACGGCGCCGTCATCTATGTGCGCGACGTCGCCCATGTCCGCGACGGCTATCCACCGCAAACCAACATCGTGCGGGTCGACGGCAAACGCGCCATCCTGATGAACGTGCTGAAGACCGGCTCCTCTTCAACGCTCGACATCATCAAAGGCGTTCGCGAGCGGCTCGCGTACGTCAAGAGCCAGCTTCCGCCGCAGCTCCAGATCACCGCGCTCTCTGATCAATCGATCTTTGTCCGTGGCGCCGTCGATGGCGTAGTGCGCGAAGCAGTCATCGCCGCATGTCTGACCGCGGTCATGATCCTCATCTTCCTCGGCAGTTGGCGCTCCACGCTCATCATCGCCATCTCGATTCCCCTCTCCATCCTCTGCTCTCTCATCATGCTGTCGGTGCTCCACGAGACCATCAACATCATGACTCTCGGCGGGCTCGCTCTGGCCGTCGGCATCCTTGTCGACGACGCCACCGTAGAGATCGAAAACATCAACCGCAATCTCGAATCGGGAAAGGAAGTCGAGCAGGCGATCCTCGACGGCGCCGCGCAGATCGCCACTCCCGCGCTCGTCTCCACCCTGTCCATCTGTATCGTTTTTGTGCCCATGTTTTTGCTCAGCGGCGTGGCGCGCTATCTCTTCGTGCCTCTCGCTGAAGCTGTGGTCTTCGCCATGCTCGCCAGCTACCTGCTCTCCCGGACCCTGGTGCCCACGATGGCCCGCTACCTGCTCCATGAGCACGACGACGCTGAGGCGGCGCGCAAGCGTCAAAGCCGCAATCCCTTCACTCGATTCCAGCTTGCCTTCGAAGCCGGTTTCGAGCGTTTCCGGCACTTCTACTACAGTCTGCTCACAGTCTGTGTCGATCACACACGTGTCTTTTTGATCTGTTTCCTCATCTTTACCGTGGTCTCCGTCGGCCTCATTACTCCGTGGCTCGGCCAGGATTTCTTTCCCAACGTCGACTCCGGCCAGTTCAAGATTCACGTGCGCGCCCATACGGGCACTCGCATCGAAGAAACAGCCGACCTCTGCGACCACATTGACGCGACAATTCGCCGCGAGATTCCCGCCGATGAAGTCGTGACCATCCTCGACAACATCGGTGTGCCCTACTCCGGCCTCAATCTCTCCTACTCCACATCGGCTCCGATCGGACCCTCCGATGCCGACATCCAGGTGCAGCTGACCGAGCACCATCGCCCCACTGCCCAATATGTCGAGAAGCTGCGCGGCGTACTGGCCCGTGAGTACCCCGGCGTCACGTTCTACGTCCTTCCGGTCGACATCGTCACACAGATCCTCAACTTCGGCCTCTCAGCTCCAATCGACATCCAGATTGTCGGTCCCAACCTCTACGGCGACCGCACCCTTGCCGAGCGGATGCTCAACGAAGTGCGCTACGTCCCCGGCACTGCGGACGCCCGTATCCAGCAGCCGTTTAATTACCCCAACTTCACAGTCGACGTCGATCGCACGCGCGCCAAAACCATCGGCCTCACGCAAAGCAATGTCGCGCAGAGCCTGCTCGTCACTCTCAGCGGCAGCTTCCAGACCACCCCCAGCTACTACCTCGATCCCAAGAACGGCGTCACCTACAACGTAGCCGTACAGGCCCCCCAATATCGCGTGGACTCGCTCGCTGAGCTGAAAAGCCTGCCCATCACCGGATCCACGGCTGCGCCGCCAAATGCGGGAGCTGCGCCAACCGCCGCGCCGGGCGCTCAGTCTCCAGTCGAAGTTCTGGGCAACCTGGCCACCATCATTCCCGGCACTGAGCTCGGCACGGTAAGCCACTACGATGTCCAGCCTGTCATCGACATCTACACCAACGTCGATGGCGCCGATCTCGGCTCCGTTACACGCGCCATGGAACACATCATCGCCGAGCACGAGAAGGATCTGCCCCGCGGCTCTCACTTCGTCCTTCGCGGACAAAGCGAAACCATGGCCCGCTCCTACACCGGCCTGCTCATCGGTCTCGCCTTCTCCATCCTGTTGGTCTATCTGTTGATCGTTGTCAACTTCCAGTCGTGGCTTGATCCCTTCCTCATCATCTCCGCGTTGCCCGCGGCCCTCGCCGGCATCGTCTGGTTCCTCTTCTTCACGGGAACCCGCCTCAGCGTTCCGGCGCTCACCGGCGCCATCATGTGCATGGGCGTCGCCACCGCTAACTCTATCCTCGTCGTCAGCTTTGCCCGCGAGCAGTTGGAAATCCTTGTAGGCGATGCGCGCAAGGCTGCGCTCAACGCCGGCTTTGTCCGCTTCCGCCCTGTGCTCATGACTGCGCTTGCCATGATCATCGGCATGGTCCCCATGGCCCTTGGCCTCGGCGACGGCGGAGAACAGAACGCCCCGCTCGGCCGCGCCGTTATCGGAGGACTGCTGCTGGCTACAGTGGCCACGCTCTTCTTCGTCCCTGCATTCTTCGCCGCCATGCATGGCTGGCTCGAACGCCGCCGCAGAGCCGCGCATCCCGCGTCGTCTGCCGCAACCTTCGACGAGTTCGAATAACCGTGAGTCCGGAGCCGTTTGCTATGAACAATACGCCCAACCCGAACAAGCAGCAGCCAGCAGAGCCTTCCCACGATCATGTGCAGGCCCCGGAGCAGACCTCGATTTCACCACGCAGCGCCCTCCTCGGCGTGATCGTCGCGCTCCTGGTGCTCGTCGTGCTGGCCGCCTTCGGCATCCTCGGCCGCCTGCACAGCAACAAGGTTCTTGCCGATACCACCCGCAAGCTGGCTCCGCCTACGGTCATTGCGCTGCCTCCCCGGCCCGGCTCGCCGACTGACAGCTTCGTGCTCCCCGGCAACGTCACCGCCTATACCGATTCGCCCATCTACGCGCGCACCTCGGGCTACCTCACCCGCTGGTATTACGACATCGGCGCGCATGTGAAGAAGGGCGCGCTCCTGTGCGAGATCGCCACCCCTGAAGTCGATCAGCAGCTGGCGCAGGCCGAGGCCGACCTCGCCACCGCGCAAGCCACTGCCAACAACGCGAAAATCCAGGCCAACCGCTACTCTGATCTCGTCAAGACTGATGCCGTTTCTCAGCAGGACACAGACACCTTCGTCAATCAGGCAGCCTCTACCGCTGCCGCCGTGCGCTCGGCCCAGGCGAACGTCCAGCGCCTCAAAGAGCTCGTCTCTTTCGAAAAGGTCTACGCTCCCTTTGACGGCGTGGTCACCGCGCGCAACGTCGATACCGGACAACTCATCAACCAGGGCGCCGGTACCGAGCTCTTTCACATGCAGGCTGTCCAGACTCTGCGCGTCTACACCAATGTGCCCCAGCTTTACGCCGACACCGCGAAGCGCGGCCTCAAGATCAACCTCTCCTTCCCTGAGTACCCCGGCAAAACCTTCGTAGGCACGCTCGTGCGCACCGCCGATGCCATCGACCCCGCTAGCCGCACCCTGCTCGTCGAGGTCGACATCGACAACCGCAATGGCGAATTGCTGCCTGGCGCGCTGGCCCAGGTGCACTTCAAAGCCCCGGCCTCCGGTCCCACCATGATCATTCCCGCCGCCGCTCTCATCTTTCGCAGAGAGGGTCTCCGCGTCGGCACTGTGGTCAACGGCTCCAAAGGCCCCGTCGCGCATCTTGTCCCGGTTGTCGTAGGAGAAGATGACGGCGCCACGGTGCAGATCGTCAGCGGACTTGGCGCTTCCGACAAAGTGATTCAGGATCCGCCCGACTCTCTCATCGAGGGCGAACAGCTCACTCCCGAATCGCCATCCCAGGCAGCGGATGCGGGAGGCTTGTAACCATGCGCTTCGCTGAACGACATCCTGAACGAAGCGCCGGATCGCTGCTCGCGCTGGCGGCCGTCATCTTCGTCGCCGGTTGCAAGCCCGTCGGCCCCAACTACTCGCGGCCGGCAATCACCGCACCGCCGGCCTACAAGGAAGCCGGAGCGGCCAACGTCACCCCCCCGCCCAATCCTGCCAATGGCGGCACATGGACGCCCGCCTCGCCCTCCGATGGCATGCTTCGCGGTAAGTGGTGGGAGGTCTACAACGACCCCGAGCTCAATAAGCTTGAGGATCTCGTCACGCCCCGGAACCAGACCTTGCGCGCCGCTGTCGAGACCTATCTCGCTGCCCGCGACCAGGTCCGCATTGCCCGCGCCAGCTTCTATCCCTCGCTCACCGGCGGCGTCGGCTTCTCGCACGACAAGCTCTCTTCACACCGTCCGCTCGCTTCGGCCTCTTCCGAAACCAGCTACAACGACCTCACTCTCACCGGTCAGGCCAGTTGGGAACCGGACTTCTGGGGGCGCATTCGACGCACCGTCGAAGCCGCTACCGCTTCCGCGCAATCCACCGCGGCCGATGCCGCCAACATCGGCCTCAGCCTCCACGCCGAGCTTGCGCAGGACTACTTCGAGCTTCGCGGCCTCGACTCCGAGAGCCGCCTCCTCGAATCCACCGTCGCCGACTACCAGCATCAGCTCGAACTCAACCAGCGCCTGCTCAAAGGCGGCGTCGTCACCCAGGTCGTCGTCGCGCAGGCCCTCACCCAGCTCGAAACCGTGCGTGCCGAACTCATCGATGTCAATCAGGGACGCGCCCAGTACGAACACGCCATCGCCACCCTCGTCAACGAAGAGGCCGGCCAGCTTACGCTTCCGCCCTCGCCCCTCGACGCCCCGCTCCCCAATATCCCCCTCGGCGTTCCCTCGCAGCTCATCGAGCGCCGTCCTGACATCGCCGCGGCCGAACGCTCCGTCGCAGCCGCCAACGCGCAGATCGGCATCGCCCTCAGCGCCTATTACCCGAACATCGGCCTCGGCGGCGCCGGCGGATTCGAAAGCACCCACGGCGGCACGTGGCTCCAGGGCCCGAGTACCCTGTGGAGTCTCGGCGCACAGGCCACCGAACTCCTTTTCGATGCCGGACAGCGCCACGCCATTACCGATCAGGCCCGCCACAACTACGAGGCGCAATCGGCCAACTACAAAGCCACGGTCCTCGCTGCTTTCAACGAGGTCGAAGATCGCCTCTCGGATCTGCGCATCCTCGGCCAGGAATCCACCGTCGAAGACCGCGCCGTCACCGCGGCGCAGAACTCGCTCAATCTCTCAAACCAGCGCTACAAGGGCGGCGCCACCAGTTATCTCGAGGTCCTCGTCGCTGAATCAACCCTGCTTACCAACCAGCGCACCCAGACTGATCTGCAGACGCGCCGCTTCGTCGCCAGTGTCCTGCTCATCCGTGCGCTCGGCGGCGGTTGGGACATAACCCAACTGCCCAAATAGAAGCGCCATTTCATTTGGATTCGTGATTTGCGGCCCCGGGGCTCCGCAGCCTACCGGTTTGTCGCATGCATGCGCCGCAACGAAGTCGCCAGCGCCACCTCGCGAATGTGCGCCGGCCGCGTCCTGCAGCATCCGCCCACAATCTGCGCGCCTGCCGCATACCAGCGCGCGGCCATCTCGCCATACGCTGCCGGATCGCTCAAGCCCACCCAGCACCGCGCTTGCGCATCCCACCCTTCGCCCGAGTTGGGATACACCACAATTGGCTTGTTGCTCGCCTCCCGCAACTCCCCAATCAGCGGCGTGATCAGCGATGGCTGCGTGCAGTTCACGCCAATCGCCACCGTCTGCGGCAGACTCGCCACATACTCAGCGCACTCCTGCAACGTCTCCCCATGGGCAACATGATGCTCATCCGAGCAGGTGAAGCAGAACCAGACCTCCACATCCGGCCACGCCGCCAGCGCCGCCCCGATCGCCT
>Ga0335085_10010817_pt1 | contig 13605 bp, 13 predicted proteins | sample Lox_Sample_45_FD_206712 | JGI IMG/M metagenome (GOLD analysis project Ga0335085, IMG submission 206712) | Soil microbial communities from Loxahatchee National Wildlife Refuge, Florida, United States - Lox_Sample_4.5 | ecosystem: Environmental > Terrestrial > Soil > Wetlands | place: USA...
TCACGACGAGCGCCGACTCGGCCCCCGTGAGCCGCCGCAGGATCGGCGCGACGTGATCCTGCCGCGAGCCGCGCGCACCGTCCGTGACGTCGTACTCGAGATTCGAGTAGCCGCGCCCGACCTCGACGACGCGCGCGAGCGCCTCCGGCGCGAGCGGCGCGCGGCCGAGGTTCGTGTGGACGATCACGCCGGTCGCGTTCAGCACGCGCCGGAGGCTCGGCGCGCGTGACGCGTCGAGCTCGTCGCGCAGCCGCGCCTCGAGATCGCCGGGATCGGCGCCGGCGCGGATCTCCTCCCGCGCCCGGTCGAGCACTGTGCGCGCCGCGGCGACCGCGAGCGGGTCGTCGACCCCGCGGGTCAGCTCGTCGACGGACGGAAGGTCGCGCAGCTCCATCACGCCGAGTGTCCATTGCGATGGCTGAAGCTCTCGAGCACCATCGCGACCGCCTCGTGCGGGTCGTCGGTCATCGTGATCAGCCCGAGGTCCCTCTCGGAGATCATCCCGTCCCGCACGGCCCGCGTCCGCGCCCACTCCACGAGCGGCGCCCAGTACTCGGAGTCGAACAGCACGACGGGGAAGTGCACGACCTTCCCGGTCTGGATCAGCGTCAGCGACTCGAACAGCTCGTCGGCTGTGCCGAAGCCGCCCGGGAAGACGCAGAACCCCTCGGCCGCCTTCACGAACATCGTCTTCCGCGCGTAGAAGTGGTGGAACGTCATTGCGATGTCCGTGTAGAGGTTCGGTCCCTGCTCGTGCGGGAGCTCGATGTTGAAGCCGACCGAGAGGCCGCCCGCCTCCTGGCAGCCGCGGTTCGCCGCCTCCATCACGCCGGGCCCGCCGCCCGTGACGACCGCCCAGCCCGCCTTCGCGAACAGGCCCGCCGTCGCGCGCGCCGCCTCGTAGGCCGCGCTGCCCTCCTCCGACCGCGCGGAGCCGAAGAACGACACGGCCGGCCGGTCGATCTTCTCCACGGTCTCGAACCCGTGGAAGAACTCGTCCGCGATCCGCTCCGTGTGCTGCCGGAGGTCGGCCGGCGACTCGTGCGTCTGGAACAGGAGCTCGCGGTCGTCGGTCACAGTGCGCCGGTTCCCTTCGTCGCGAGCATCCCCGCGACGAGCAGCCCGGCGAGCCCGATGTAGAGCGCCGCGATCACGAGCGCGCGCGTCCGGTCCGGCGCGAGCGCCTGCATCGGAACGCCGCCCTCGAAGCGGATCACCGGCATCCGCCACGACTCGCCGATCGCGCGCGCGACGCTGCCGCCGTCGAGGAAGCCGATCGGCAGGAGGTTGAACGCGTTCAGGAGGAAGCCGAGGTTCGCGAGCACGATCAGCATCGACGAGTCGCGCGACTCGCCGACGATCCAGCACGCGAGCGCGGCGAGGCCGCCGGCGAGCGGGCCGGCAAGCGAGATCAGCGCGCTCCGCCACGGCGAGAGCCCCGCGTGCCGGATCGTCACGAACGCGCCGAAGAACGGAATGAACGTCGGCGCGGAGACGTGCAGCCCCTGGCGGCGCGCCTCGACCGCGTGGCCGAGCTCGTGCACGAGGATCAGCAGCACGAAGCCGAGCGCGAACGTCCAGCTTCCGAACCAGAGCTTGTACGCGGCGATCGAGACGAAGAACGCGAAGAACTTCACGAAGACGAAGCCCCACTTCAGCGCCGTCGTGCCGATCACGAGCGCGAGCGCGCCGATCCGCTCGATGATCTTGCGCACGCTGGGGCCGCCGCCGCGCGGCTGGACGGGCTTGTAGTCGCGGAGCTCGTCCATCAGGAACCTCTGCCGATCCATTCCTCGCCGCCCGCGTAGACCTCTTTCTTCCAGAGCGGGATCGTCTCCTTCAAGGTGTCGATCGCCTCGCGGCACGCGTCGAGGGACGCGGCGCGGTGCGGCGACGAGACGGCGATGACGACGCTCGGCTCGCCGATCTCGACGCGGCCGATCCGGTGGTGGATCGCGACGTCGCTGAGCCCATGCTTCGCCGTCAGCTCGGCGCCGAGCCGCGCGAGCATCGGCTCGGCCATCTCCTCGTACGCCTCGTACTCGAGATAGAGGACGTCGCGGCCGCGCGAGCTGCGGCGGACCGTGCCGACGAACGTCGCGATCGCGCCGGCGTCGTCGCGCGCGACCTCGGCGACGGCCCGCGCGGGGTCGAGCGGGTCCGCGGTGACGACGTACGCGCCGCCGGAGACGGGCGGGATCAGCGCGACCTCGTCGCCGTCGGCGAGCTCCTGCGCCGGCTCCGCGTACTCGCGGTTCACGGCGTAGAGCATCCCGGCCGGCTCGTCGCCGAGCGCGAGCGCGGACCAGACGTCGCCGACGCGCGCGACGCCGTCGACCTCGACGCGTCCCGTGCCCGCGCGTTCCCGGAGCCCCGCGAAGAGCCGCACCGTCACCGCTGCCATCGCCCTCATCGTACGGGCCGTCCCCCGGCCGGAGATACTCCCCGCGTGAGCGATCCGGCGGATCTCGGCGTCGTCGAGGCGTCCGACCTCCTCCACGACCGCGAGCTGGGCGCGGTCGAGCTCGCGGAGGCGTGCCTGGCGCGGATCCACCGGCGGGACGGGCTTCATTCCCGGGACGGCGACCCGGGCTCGATCAACGCGTGGATCCGGGTCTACGAGGAGGACGCGCTCGCGGCGGCGGCGCGCGCCGACGAGCGGCTGGGGCGCGGCGACGCGCCCGTCCTCTGCGGGATCCCGATCGGGCTGAAGGATCTCTACGGCGTCGCCGGGAAGCCGGTCACCGCGTCGAGCGCGCTGCTCGACGGGACTCCCGCCGAGTCGTGCGACGTCTGGGCCCGGCTCGAGGCGGAGGGGATGGTGCTGCTCGGGCACACGCACACCCACGAGTTCGCGTGGGGCGGCACGACGGATCAGGTCGGGAACCCGTGGGCGCTCGACCGGACGGCGGGCGGCTCGAGCGGCGGCTCCGCCGCGGCGCTCGCGGCGCGCATGGTGCCGGCGGCGACGGGGACGGATACCGCGGGGTCGCTCCGGATCCCGTCCGCGCTCTCCGGGACGTCGACGATCAAGCCGACGCGCGGGCTCGTCTCGCTGCGCGGCGTCGTGCCGCTCTCGCCGGGGCTCGACCACGGCGGGCCGATGGCGCGCACGGTCGCCGACTGCGCGCCGCTCCTCGCCGCGATGACGGGGACCGGGCCGGCGCAGGTCGAGCCGCGGCGCCGGCTCGACGGCGTACGGCTCGCCGTCTCGCCGCGGATCGGCGACCTGGAGCCGGACGTCGGGGCCGGATTCGACGCGGCGCTCGACGCGTGCCGCCGCCTCGGCGCGGAGCTCGTCGAGCCGTGGCCGGCCGAGCCGACGCTGGAGGTGCTCGACGACTGGGCGACCGTCCTCCTCGGCGACGTGCTCCCGTTCCACCGCCAGTTCGACGACCGGCGCGAGCTCTACCGGCCGTCGATCCGCGAGTGGGTCGAGCGCGCCGAGGAGGCCGCGGTGACGGTCGAGGCGTACGCCGCGGCGGAGGTGAAGCGCGCGGAGTGCACGGCGCTGTGGACGGCGCGCCTCGTCGACGGGCGGATCGACGCGATCGTCGAGCCGACGGAGCCGGTCGTCGCGCCGCTCCGCGGCTCGGGCTACGAGCACCACGGCACCGACATGGACCTCATCTCGCTCACGTACCACTGGGACTGGACCGGGTTCCCCGTCGTCGCGCTCCCGAGCGGCGTCGGCGCTGCGACGGGCCTCCCGACGAGCGTCTCGCTCATCGGCCGCGCCGGCGCCGAGTGGGACCTCCTCGCCCTCGGCGCGAGGCTGCAGGACGAGCTCGGCGTGCCGCGCCCGCCCGGCTTCTAGCCGCCCGCCGGCAGACGGTGCCAGGCACGACCTGCCAAAGGACGTGTCCGTTGGCAGACGGTGCCAGGCACGACCTGCCAACGGACGTGTCCGCAGACCGCCGCGCGCGACGTACCCTGATCCCCGTGCCGGGGCACCGCATGATGGAGATCGCCGCCGAGCCGCCGGAGCGCCCGGCGGACCCGGCCGTGCGCCGCGCGAACCTCCGGCGGATCTTCGGCCTCTTCAAGCCGTACAAGACCCGCCTCTCGGTCGTCCTGACCCTGATCATCGTCGCCGCCGTGCTCGGCGTGATCCCGGCCTTCCTGCTCCGCGAGGCCCTGGACGCGATCCAGGCGAAGGACACGCGGACGCTGTCGTTCGCCGCCGCCGGGATGATCGTGATCGCCGTCGTCACCGGCGCGCTCGGCGTGTGGCAGACCCTGCTCTCGAACCAGGTCGGCCAGCGCGTCATGCACGACCTCCGGGCCGCGGTCTTCCGCCACCTGCAGCGCCTCTCGCTCGCGTTCTTCACGCGCACGCGCACCGGCGAGGTGCAGTCGCGCATCTCGAACGACATCGGCGGCGTGCAGAGCGTCGTCACGAACACCGCGACGTCGATCGCCTCGAACGTGACGACCGTCGCCGCGACGATGGTCGCGATGCTGCTCCTGAGCTGGAAGCTCGCCATCTTCGCCTTCGCGCTGATCCCCGTCTTCGTCCTGCTGACGCGCCGTGTGGGCGCCGAGCGGCGCCGCATCGCGAAGTCGACGCAGGAGACACTCGCCGACCTCTCGAGCCTCGTCCAGGAGTCGCTCTCCGTCTCCGGGATCATGCTCGGGAAGACGATGGGGCGGACGGACGAGCTCGCCGACCGCTTCGAGCAGGACTCGCTGCGGCTCGCCGACCTCGAGGTGCGCCAGCGGATGGCCGGCCGCTGGGTGATGGCGACGATCCAGATGAGCTTCGCGATCATGCCCGCCGCGGTCTACTGGGTCGGCGGCCTCGCGTACGCGCACGGGTCGGCGATCAGCATCGCGACGCTCGTGTCGTTCACGACGCTGCAGACGCGGCTGTTCTTCCCCGTCGGCTCGCTGCTCGGCGTCGGGCTCGACGTGCAGTCCTCGCTCGCGCTCTTCGACCGGATCTTCGAGTACCTCGACCAGCCCGTCGACATCACGGAGGCCCCCCACGCCGTGACGACCGCCGAGGCCGGAGACGTCGTCTTCGACCACGTCTGGTTCAGATACGGCGACGACGAGTGGACGCTCGAGGACGTGAGCTTCACCGTGCCCGCAGGCACGACGACCGCGCTCGTCGGCGAGACCGGCTCGGGGAAGACGACGCTCGGCTACCTCACCGCGCGCCTCTATGACGTGGCCGAGGGCAGCGTCTCGATCGGCGGCGTCGACGTGCGCAACCTCTCGTTCCAGACGCTCACCGACCTCGTCGGCGTCGTCTCGCAGGAGACGTACCTCTTCCACGCGTCGATCCGCGAGAACCTCCGCTTCGCCAAGCCGGACGCGACCGACGCGGAGATCGAGCAGGCCGCGGAGGCGGCGCGCATCCACCACGTGATCGCGGCGCTCCCGGACGGGTACGACACGGTCGTCGGCGAGCGCGGCTACCGCTTCTCCGGCGGCGAGAAGCAGCGGATGGCGATCGCGCGGACGATCCTCCGCAACCCGCCGATCCTCGTCCTCGACGAGGCGACGAGCTCGCTCGACACCGAGACGGAGCGGCTCGTCCAGGAGGCGCTCGACCGGCTCTCCGAGGGACGGACGACGATCGCGATCGCGCACCGGCTCTCGACCGTCCGCGACGCGGAGCAGATCGTCGTGCTCGACCGCGGCCGGGTCGTCGAGACCGGCCGCCACGGCGAGCTCCTCGGCCGCGGCGGCCGCTACACGGCGCTCGCCCAGCGCGACGCCGAGCTCGGGCACCTCGCGGCGCTGTAGACGCGACTAGTGCGTCCCGAGCAGGACGCCGATCGCGCTCCCGATGAACGGCGTCGCGATGGCGAGCCCCGTCTGGAGCGACTTGCCGAACGCGGCGTCGAGCTGGAGCAGGCTCTCGACCGCGCTCCGCTCGGAGAGCCATCCCGACCACGAGCCGGGGGCGGTGGCGGGGACCGGCGCGTACGAGTCGAGCAGGTCCTGTCCGACACGCCGCAGCGCGAGATGCGCCGGCGTGTACGCGATGAGCAGGACGACGGAGAGGTACGCGCCGTAGTACAGGCTGTACTGCGACGGGAAGCTGGCGCCCTGCACGTTCGAGGTGATCGCGGTCCGGAGCCCGCCCGTCGCGAGCATCGCGGCGCCGACGATCGCCGCTGCGGAGGCCAGGAACCCTTGCAGGCGCCCCCGGAGCTCGAGGTACTCGGCGAGCGTGCCGCCGAACTCCGGCGTCGCGACCGCCGCCTCGACGAGCCAGATCCCGATCAGGGCGGACAGCGCGACGAAGAAGCCGACGGCCGTGAGGACGAGGATCTTCGGCTTGTGGTGGTCGAACGGGTACCCGGGGACGGCGCGGTACGCGAAATAGACGAACGCGGCGACGAGAACGGCGACGGCCAGCGACGAGACTGCGATCCGCCGGACGGTTCCCCAGTCGTAGCCGTAGCGGTGCCGGAGCGTTTGAATCGACGTCCAGAGCATGGGGGCGAGCACGGCCCAGAGTGCGCTCTGTGCGCAGAGCAGGACCGCCCAGATCAGGAACCAGGGTGTCTCCACGAAGGCCTTGCTGTCCTGAGTCTCGGGCCAGTCGAAGAACAGGACGCCGCACGTCACGAGCACGGCTCCGAGGACGATCAGGAAGACCGCCCACGTCCGGCCGTGCAGCTCGCGCCGCGCGCGAGCCGGAGGCGCGCCTACCATCGCCGGAGTATCCCGCCGTCGCTGGACGGAGACGCGTCCGAGGCGGTCTAAGCTCCCACCCATGAGCCATTACTCCGCGTCCTTCAGCCTCACGCTCCGCGTCCGCCTCGACGACCGGCCCGGCAGCTTCGCCGACCTCGCGCGCGCGATCGCCGACGCCGGCGGCCTCCTCGACGCGATCGACCTCGTCCGCGTCGAGGGCGCGTCGAAGATCCGCGACGTCAGCGTGCTCGCGACCGACGCCGCGCACGCCGACGCGATCGTCCTCGCGTGCCGCGACGTCCCGGGCGTCACGGTCGAGCGCGTCTCCGACCGCACGTTCCTCATGCACCTCGGCGGGAAGATCCACATGAACTCGAACGCGCCGGTGAAGACGCGCGACGACCTCTCGATGGCGTACACGCCGGGCGTCGCCCGCGTCTGCCAGGCGATCGCCGCCGACCCCGACAGCGCGTGGACGCTGACCGTGAAGAGGAACACGGTCGCGGTCGTGAGCGACGGGAGCGCGGTGCTCGGCCTCGGCGACATCGGCCCGGAGGCGGCGATGCCCGTGATGGAGGGCAAGGCGCTCCTCTTCAAGGAGTTCGGCGGCGTCGACGCATGGCCGATCTGCCTCTCCACCAAGGACCCGGACCGGATCGTCGCCGCGGTCGAGGCGATCGCGCCCGGCTTCGGCGGGATCAACCTCGAGGACATCGCCGCGCCGCGCTGCTTCGAGGTCGAGGAGCGGCTGCGCGCGTCGCTCGACATCCCCGTCTTCCACGACGACCAGCACGGCACCGCGGTCGTCACGCTCGCGGCGTTCCTCAACGCGCTCCGCGTCGTCGGCAAGGACGTCGAGGACGTGAAGGTCGTCGTCACCGGCGTCGGCGCCGCGGGCGTCGCGGTGACGAAGACGCTGCAGGCCGCAGGCGTCCGCAACGTGATCGGCTGCGACAGCCGCGGCGCGATCCACGCGGGCCGCGGCGACCTGAACGACGTGAAGGCGCGCTACGCGGCCGAGACGAACCCCGAGGGCTTCTCCGGCACCGCCGACGAGGCGCTCGCCGGCGCCGACGTGTACATCGGCCTCTCGCAGCCGGGCGCGGTCAGCGTCGACGGCGTCCGCTCGATGGCGGCCGACGCGATCGTCTTCGCGATGGCGAACCCGACGCCGGAGATCCTCCCGGAGGAGATCGCGGGCCTCGCCGCCGTCGTCGCGACCGGCCGCTCGGACTACCCGAACCAGATCAACAACGTCCTCGCGTTCCCGGGGATCTTCCGCGGCGCGCTCGACGTGCGGGCGTCGGCGATCACCGACCGGATGGAGGTCGCCGCCGGCCACGCGATCGCGCAGACGATCGGCGAGACCGAGCTCGCGCCGGACTACATCGTCCCGAGCGTCTTCAACCGCGACGTCGTCCCGGCGGTCGCGGCCGCCGTCGCGACGGCTGCGGAGGCCGACGGCGTCGCGCGCCGCGCCCGCGAGACCGCTGAGGCAACGGCGCCCTGAGCCGGGGGCCTTTCCGCTCTGTGGTCGCGGCCTGCATTGTCGCCGCGCTGGTCGCAATCGCGGGTGCCGCGAACGGAACGGCCGCGCGCCGGACCTCGTGCACGCCCTCGTGGGCAGCCGTCCCGAGCGCCGACGTGCCCGGCGGCGAGCTCGCCTCGGTCGCTGCGACGAGCGCGACCGACGCCTGGGCGGTCGGCGGCCGCTCCGGCTGGTGGTGGGTCACGCCGGCGGCGCAGACGTTCGTCGAGCACTGGGACGGAAGCACATGGACGCTCGTGCCGAGCCCCGCGCTCACCGGAACGCTTGACGATGTGGCGGCGATCGCGCCGGACGACGCCTGGGCGGTCGGCCGGCTCTACGACGACGCCGGCGACGGGATCGCGGAGCACTGGGACGGCTCCGGCTGGACGCAGGTCGCGCTCCCGGGCATGGGTCGGCTCGCGGCCGTCTCGGCGTCGTCGTCGCGCGACGTCTGGGCCGTCGGGGAAGGGGCGAAGAAGAACGGCGTCGTCCTCCGCTGGAACGGATCCGCGTGGAAGCGTGCGCTCTCGCGTCCGAAGCTCGACCTGCGCGATGTGCTCGCGCTCTCCCACGACGACGTCTGGGTGGTCGGAGACGTCGACGCGCGCCGCTTCCTCGAGCTGCACTGGGACGGCAAGCGGTGGACGTCGTACACCCAGCCGTCGCCCGACGGCGGCTACGGACCCGATGAGAGCCCGGAGCTGACGGCGGTCGCCGCCGGCGGAGAGAACGACGTGTGGGTCGCAGGCGATGCGGAGAACTCCGGCGACCCCGACTGGGCCGACACGGTGCTCTTCCACTGGAACGGGCACACCTGGCGCTCCGCCGCGCCCGACCGCGCGATGATCTACGTCGAGTCGCTCGTGACCCTGAAGCGAGGCGAGCTCTGGCTCGACGGCGTCGGCGGCGACCACCTCGGCTGGACTCCGGCAGTGCAGCTCTGGCGCGGCGGTCGTTGGGGCCGGACCCAGGACACCGACACGTTCCTCGACGCGATCGGAGCCGACCGCACGGGCGGCCTCTGGGGCGTCGGCTACGACGGCAGCGGGGAGGACGACGACAACGGCTTTCCCGCCCGGAGCACGCCGTCGATCGAGCGCATGACCTGCACGTAGGGAGTCGGCGTCGAGGGGCGGTCTACGATGCGCGCATGCCCGCGGCGGACGACCGGCGTACCGAGTCCGGGATCGAGATCAAGCCGCTCTACACGGCGGAGGACGCGCCGCGGCCGCTCGAGCCGCCGGGCGAGGCGCCGTTCACGCGCGGCCCGTACTCCGACATGTACCGCGGCCGTCCGTGGACGATCCGCCAGTACGCGGGCTTCGGGTCGGCGGAGGAGTCGAACGCGCGCTACCGCTACCTCCTCGCGCGCGGCCAGGCGGGGCTCTCCGTCGCGTTCGATCTGCCGACGCAGCTCGGCTACGACTCCGACGACCCGCGCGCGCGCGGCGAGGTCGGCCGCACCGGCGTCGCGATCGACTCGCTCGCCGACATGGAGATCCTGCTCGAGGGGATCCCGCTCGGCGAGGTCTCGACGTCGATGACGATCAACGCGCCCGCGTCGCTGCTCCTGCTCCTCTACGAGCTCGTCGCCGAGGGCCAGGGCGTCGCGGCGGACGACCTCCGCGGCACGGTGCAGAACGACGTGCTGAAGGAGTACGTCGCGCGCGGCAACTACATCTTCCCGCCGAAGCCGTCGATGCGGCTGACGACGGATCTCTTCGCGTACTGCGACGAACGGATCCCGCGCTGGAACACGATCTCGATCTCCGGCTACCACATCCGCGAGGCGGGCTCGACCGCGGTGCAGGAGCTCGCGTTCACGCTTGCGAACGGCATCGCGTACTGTCGCGCCGCCGTCGACGCGGGCCTCTCGCCGGACCGCTTCGGCGAGCAGCTCTCCTTCTTCTTCAACGCGCACAACGACTTCTTCCAGGAGGTCGCGAAGTTCCGCGCCGCGCGGCGGCTCTGGGCGCGCGTGATGGCGGAGATGTTCGGCGCGACGAACCCGAAGGCGCTCGCGCTCCGCTTCCACGCACAGACCGGCGGCTCGACGCTCACGGCGCAGCAGCCGGAGAACAACATCGTCCGGGTCGCGATCCAGGCGCTCTCCGCGGCCGCCGGCGGCGCGCAGTCGATCCACACGAACTCCTTCGACGAGGCGCTCGCCCTGCCGACCGAGCACGCGGCGACGATCGCGCTCCGCACGCAGCAGATCCTCCAGGCCGAGGCCGGGACGACGGCGACGGCCGACCCGCTCGGCGGCTCGTACTACATCGAGGCGCTGACGGACGAGCTCGAGGCGCGCGCGTGGGAGCTGATCCTGCGCGTCGAGGAGCTCGGCGGCGCGGTCGCGGCGATCGAGGCCGGGTTCGTCCAGGACGAGATCGAGGCGTCCGCGTTCGCGTGGCAGCAGCAGGTCGAGCGCGGCGAGCGCGTCATCGTCGGCGTCAACCGCTTCGAGGACGGCGCCGAGTCGGAGGTCGAGCTCCAGAAGATCGACCCTGCGGCGGAGGAGCGGCAGCTCGCGCGCACGGCACGCGTCCGCGCCGAGCGGAACGCGGACGACGCGGCGCGCGCGCTCGACGCGTTGCGCGACACCGCGCGCGGCGACGCGAACCTGCTCCCGGTCATGCGCGAGGCGCTCCGTGCGCGCTGCACCGTCGGCGAGATCTGCGAGACCCTGCGCGAGGAGTGGGGCACGTACGACGCCCTGCGCCCGCGCCCCTGACCCGGGCCGCCACTCCCTCGAACGGGGGATCTGCGCTTCCGCCGGAGGTCGGCCCTCAAGCTCGATGCATCGCGTGCCGATGAAGCGGGAGTAGATCGGATAGCGATCTGGTTTCTCCCATGAAGCGAACCCTTGTTGCGGTCATAGCGGGCTTGGCGGTGTTCGGTGCGACGTTTGCGTTCGCGGCGACGCTCGGCGGCGTCACGACCGGAACGGTCGGCGACAGCGCGACGGTGGTCGCGTCGTGCGACACGGACGGCGTGACGACCGCGTTCGGAGCGCCGACCTGGGACGCGACGAATCAGCGGTACGGCTTGGCGAGCGTCGACGTGACGGGCATCAACGCGGCGTGCAACGGGCTCGGGATCAAGGTCACCGTGACGGACGGATCGGGCGCGCAGCTCGGCGAGGCGACGGGAACGGTCGCCGCCGGCGCCGCGTCGCTCACGTTCTCGCCGTCGGTGGCCGCCCAGTCCGTCGCGGGGATCGACGTCGTCATCGCAGGGTAGGCCGGCGCGGCACCGTGCCCCCGAAACGAGAAAGGACAGGATCGACAGGTCAGATGAAGCGAATTCTCATTGCCGTGACCGTCGCGCTCGCAGTGTTCGGAGGCGCCTTCGCCTTCGCTGCGAGCCTCGGCGGAATCACGGCGGCAGGCACGGTCGGCGACAGTGCGGCGGTCGTCGCCTCGTGCGACACGGACGGCGTCACGACGAGCTTCAGCGCTCCCGCGTGGGACGCCGGCATCAAGCATTACGGCGTCACCGACCTCGGCGTGTCCGGCATCGACGCGGCGTGCGACGGCGACACGATCGACGTGACGCTCACCGACAGCTCGGGAGCGTCGCTCGGCGAGGCGACGGGCACGGTCTCCGGGACGTCGGCGAGCCTCACCTTCTCCCCGGCGGTCGCCTCGACCTCCGTCGAGGGCATCGAGGTAGTGATCGCCAGCTAGCGGCGCAGACCGGGGCGCGCGCGCGTGGCGCGCGCCCCTGCGCCCGTGGAGACTCCGATGAAGCGGCTGATCCTCGTCGTCCTCGCGCTCGCCGTCCTCGGCACCGCGAGCGTCGCGCTGGCCCAGGGGCTCGGGCCGCTCTCGTCGTCCGGCGTCGGCGTGGGTGGGGCCGCAGTCGATCCCTGCGACACCGACGGCTTCACTATCGCGTACACCACGTCGGCAGGCGCCGTCACGGACGTGACGATCGGCGGGATCGCCGAGCCCGGCTGCGCGGGCGGCGGGCTGAGCGTCACGCTCACCGACGCGTCCGGAACCGCGATCGGCAGCGGCGGCCCGGTCGCGGTCCCGAGCATGGCCGACCCGGGCTCGGTCGTCGTCCCGATCGCGGGCGCGCCCTACGCGGGCGACGTCGCGGGCTTCCGGGCGGTGATCGTCGGCCCGTGACACGCGCGATCGTCATCGTCGTCGTGGTCGCGCTCCTCGCTGCGGGAGCGTCGATCGCGTATGCGTCGACCCTCGGGCCGGTCACCGCGCAGCACCTGACCCGGTACGCCGCCGCGAGCACCGTGCCGACGAGCTCGTGCAACGCGGCTGACGACTACGACACGTGGATCGACGCAACGAACCCGACGACGAAGCACGGCGGCACCGCGACGCTGCGGGTGAATGCGCAGCGGCCGTCGTACGCACTCCTCTTCTTCACGCCGTGCGCGCCCGCGAACGCGGCGATCGTCGGCGCGACGCTCGGCCTCTACCTCGGCACGTCGCCGAACAAGCAGCGCACGCACGAAGTGCACGACATCACGAGCGGCTGGTCGAACGCGACGACGTGGTCGACGCAGCCGAGCTACTCGGCGACGGTCGCCGCGTCCGCGCTCACGGGTGCCGACGGAAGCACGACGACCTGGGACCTCACCGCCGACGTCCAGGCGATCGTCGACGGAGGCACGAACGACGGCTGGGAGATCCAGGACAACGGCTCGGGCAACGGCAACGCGCTCTACGACTCTCTCGAGGGCGCGACTCAGCTCCCGAATCTCTCGATCACCTACTACCCGTGAGCAGGCTTCTCGGATCGGTCGTGGTCGGCGCCGGGCTCTCCTTCGGCGCTCTCCTCGTCCTCGACGCCCGCCGCGGCCGCCGGCGCCCAGCCCTCTTGGTGCCCGCGCGGCCGCGGCTGGACCCTCTGCCCGTGCCGGCGCAGTGGCCCGCGCCGCCCGTCCCCGCGGCGCGGCGGCTCCGGCGGACGCGCGTGCTCGTCGCCGTCGAGACGCTCGTGCTCGCGGCCGGGATCGCGTTCCTCGTGCTCGGCCGCGCCGGCTTCGTGGGGAGCCCGGTCTCGTACGTCGTCGTCAGCGGCCACAGCATGCTGCCGACGCTGCAGATGGGCGACGTCGTCGTCCTCCGCAGCGCGGGCGCCTACCGGAAGGGCGAGATCGTCGCGTACAGGGTCCCGGCCGGCGGTCCCGGCGCGGGGCTGCTCGTGATCCACCGGATCGTCGGCGGGAACGCGCGGGACGGCTACGTGATGCGCGGCGACAACAAGGAGTTCAACGACCCGTGGCGGCCGCGGCCCGCCGACGTGATCGGACGCGTGGTGTTCGCCGTGCCGAAGGTCGGGCTCGCCGTCCGCTACGTCCGCTCGCCGCTCGGCCTCGCCGCGCTCGCCGGCCTCCTGACGATGGCGCTCATGCTGGTCGGCGGAGCGCCGTCATCAGGAACGAGCCCTCG
>Ga0335085_10010821_pt1 | contig 13601 bp, 11 predicted proteins | sample Lox_Sample_45_FD_206712 | JGI IMG/M metagenome (GOLD analysis project Ga0335085, IMG submission 206712) | Soil microbial communities from Loxahatchee National Wildlife Refuge, Florida, United States - Lox_Sample_4.5 | ecosystem: Environmental > Terrestrial > Soil > Wetlands | place: USA...
GCGACCTCATCTTCCCGCTGTTTATCTGCCCTGGTACGGGTGTGCGGAACGCCATCAGTTCGATGCCGGGCGTCTTCAATGTCTCGGTCGATGAGGCCGTGCGCGAAGCCGAAGAAGCGGCGAGCCTCGGTGTCGGCGGGCTGCTGCTGTTCGGTCTTCCCGAGTCGAAGGACGAGCAGGCCACCGGGGCCTACGACGACCAGGGCATAGTGCAGCGCGGACTACGCGCGATCAAGGAGTCCCCGGCGGCCGGCAAGCTGGTGCTCATCGCCGATGTCTGCCTCTGCGAATACACAAGCCACGGCCATTGCGGCATTGTGCATCAGACCCACGATGGCTTTGAGGTGGAGAACGACTCCTCGCTCAATCTGCTGGCCCGCACCGCAACCAGCCTGGCACAGGCAGGAGCCGATATCGTAGCGCCCAGCGACATGATGGACGGGCGCGTGGCCGCGATCCGCGCGGCGCTGGACAAGGAAGGTCTGAACCAGACGCCGATTCTCAGTTATGCATCGAAGTTCGCCTCGGCGTTTTACGGGCCCTTTCGCGAAGCAGCCGACTCGGCTCCGCAGTTCGGCGACCGCCGCACCTATCAGATGGATGGCGCCAACGCGCGCGAAGCCATGCGCGAGATTGCGCTGGACCTGGAAGAGGGTGCAGACATGATCCTGATGAAGCCCGCCATGCCCTACCTCGATGTGGTGCACGCTGCGCGCGAGCGGTTCGGCGTGCCTATGGGCGCCTACCAGGTCTCAGGAGAGTACTCGATGCTGCAGGCGGCATTTGCCAGGGGCTGGCTCGATCGCGACCGCGCCATGCTCGAGTCGCTGATGGGCATACGGCGTGCAGGCGCGGACTTTATCGTCACCTATTTCGCAAAAGACGCTGCAAGGCTGCTCTAAAAGCTCTCATCGGTCCCTCTGACATGTTGCTTCTTCCGCCCGACCGGCGGAGGCGATGCTGTTTCGCGCCAGTCGTTCGGGGCGGCTCCTTTAGTATGAGTGCATCTGTACGGATCCGCCCTCATGACCACTCTCGAAGTCCTCAGCGTCTTGTTTGCCATTGCCGCGATCTTTGGCCTCGTGAGTGCGCGCTGGCTTAAGTTGCCAATCACGATAGGCTCCATGCTGCTGACGGTGCTGGTTTCTGCAGGGCTGACAATCGCGGCCGACGCGATTCCGATTATTCACCTGTGGGCCGCGTCACTGGCCCGTCAGATCAACTTCGAAAGCCTCATTCTGCACGGCATGCTTCCTCTCCTGCTGTTTGCCGGCGCCTTCTTACTCGACCTGCAGCACCTGGGCCGCGAAAAATTCACGGTTGGGCTTCTTTCGGTTGTTGGGACGGCCCTTTGTTTCATCCTGGTCGCGGCGCTGACGTCTCTGCTCAACGACGGCCGTCTGCCGTGGATCGAGTGCCTGCTCTTCGGCGCGCTGATCTCGCCCACTGACCCCATCGCCGTGCTGGAGATGCTGCGGCGCGTCGGCGTTCCGAAACGCATCCAGGCGCAACTCGCAGGCGAATCGCTTTTCAACGATGGCGTCGGCGCGGTCCTTTTTCTCACCATGCTCGAAGTGGCCCGCGGCAACGCCCCCACAGCATTGCAGGTGGGCGGACTCCTGCTGGTGAAATCCGGCGGGGGAATCCTTGTCGGCATCCTCGCCGCGCGGATCACTTCACTGCTGATGCAGCGCGTCGATGCCTACCAGGTGGACATCCTTTTCACGATTGCGCTTGCTTTGGGGGGATATGTTCTCGCGGACCTTTTGCACCTTTCGGCCCCGCTCGAAGCCGTGGTGGCCGGGATTGCATTGCGTCACTTCAACCAGCAGCACCCCAATAATCACATCGCTCATGCCAGCGTCGATGGATTCTGGGAGGTGATCGACGAGGTTCAGAACTCCGTCCTCTTTGTGCTGCTGGGTCTTGAAGCGCTCGCCATCACACTCAACGCAGCCTCGGTGCACGCAGGATTCAGCGCCATCCTCTCTGTGAATCTGGTCCGTCTGGTCGTGGTCGTGACACTGCTTACCCTGGTGCGGCTAGTGCAGCGCGGCCATCAGAGCTCTGCATTCATTCTCACCTGGGGAGGCTTGCGCGGCGGTCTTTCGATTGCGCTCGCTCTCTCGGTTCCTGACGCTCTCGGGCACTCCTGGATTGTGGGCGCGACCTACCTCGTTGTTGTTTTCTCCATCGTGATCCAGGGTGGATCGATGGACTGGCTGCTGCGCCGCAGGAGTCGAAACCGGGCCGAAGCATAAGGACCGCGTAAGGACTTTGCACAAATCATTTTGTGCAGCGGGTTGCGTGTGATTTTCTAGTGGCACCCGCCTATGCTCAAGCTCCTCGAACGGTACTTTGAATTCACCCACCTGGGGACGAACTGGCGCACCGAGATTCTGGCTGGCGTCACCACGTTTCTGACGATGGCGTACATCGTTCTGGTGAACCCTGCCATTCTGTCAGCCGCGGGCGTGCCGCTGCCTGCCGTCACGGCGGCCACCTGCCTTTCCGCGGCGTTCGGCTCCATCCTGATGGGCATCATTGCGCGTTATCCCATCGCTCTGGCGCCGGGCATGGGCCTCAACGCCTATTTCACTTACACGGTCTGCATCAAGATGCACATCCCGTGGCAGACAGCCCTGGGCGCCGTATTCCTTTCCGGTGCGATCTTCCTGGCGCTGACGGCAGCGGGCATCCGGCAGATGATCCTGCGGTCGATCCCTCACGAACTCTACGCGGCGGTCGCGAGCGGCATCGGTCTCTTTATCGCATTCATCGGGTTTCGCAATGCTGGGCTGGTCGTAGTCGATCCGGCAACGCTCGTGGGACTGGGCAACATTCGCAATCCCACCACGGCGCTGGCGCTCTTCGGACTGATCCTGATGGTGGCGCTCGAAATCAAGCGGGTACGAGGGTCGATCCTGATTGGCGTCCTCGTCACCACGGGAATCGCCTGGGCGCTGCACCTGGTGCACTGGACACCCTCCGGCGGCGGCGTGCAGGCGCTGGGAGCAACCTTGCTGAAGCTCGACATCCGCGGAGCCCTCAACAAAGGTCTGCTTGAGATCATCTTCGTCTTCTTCTTTGTCGATCTTTTCGACAACCTCGGCACGCTCGTCGCTGTGACCAAGCGCGCCGGGCTGATTGCTTCCGATCATTCGATTCCCCGGCTGAATCGGATCCTCTTCGCTGACGCGACAGCCACGGTCTTCGGCTCGCTCACAGGCACCTCCACCGTGACGAGCTACGTGGAGTCAACCGCCGGCGTGGCGGCGGGCGGACGCTCGGGAGTGACGGCAATCGTGACGGGATTGCTGTTTCTGGCTGCCGTTGGAGCTGCTCCATTTGTTGGTGTGGTTCCGGCAGCAGCCACGGCGCCGGCATTGATTCTGGTCGGCTCGATGATGCTCGCCACAATTACCGAGATTCGCTGGCACGAACCCCTGGTCGCAGTGCCTGCTTTCCTCACGCTGGTACTGATTCCGCTCACGTACTCGATTGCGAACGGCCTCGGCTTTGGCATCATTGCCTGGGCAGTGCTGCATCTGGCCACCGGCAACTGGCGCAAGCAGGACTGGCTGCTCTATACGCTCGCCGTGCTGTTCCTGCTGCGCTTCGTCTACCTGGGCGCAAGCTAAAATGATGTTGCCGGCCCAGGTTGCCGGGCAAAGCCCAACATGATGCACTGGTACATTGCATTGTCATACTTTTTCGGCGGAGCGTTCCTGGCGAATGCCCTGCCGCATCTTGGAAATGGCGTTTCGGGACGGCGGTTTCAGAGTCCGTTTGCGAAACCGCCGGGCCGGGGCCTCTCCTCTTCGACTGTCAACGTGCTGTGGGGATTCTTCAACCTGGTGGCGGCGTATGTGTTGCTCTTCGACGCTGGCGTCTTCGAAATACGGAACCCGTTGCATGCCGGGCTGGCAGGCGCGGGCATGTTGACAATGGCACTGATAAGCGCGCGCGGTTTCGGGCGCTTTCATGGGGGCCGATGAAACAGTTCCCTCGGCGAACGCAGGATCTTGCTGCTTGTTTGCTTCTTATCGCATTTTGGATTGTGCCCGGGACAAGCGGCATCGCATTCGGCGCAGACACTTACCGCGTCGTGCATGCCTATCCGCACGACGAGCATGCCTTCACGCAGGGGCTGGTCTACGTTGACGGGCACCTGTACGAGAGCACCGGACTTAACAATAAATCGTCTCTGCGCGAAGAGGATCTCGCAACCGGACGCATCCTCAAGTTCCAGGAGGTGCCGGGAAAGTACTTCGCGGAAGGCCTGACGGACTGGGGCAGCACACTTATCCAGCTCACGTGGCAGGCGCATGTTGCGTTCGTCTATGACCGGGCAACGTTCCGCTTCCTGCGGTCATTCCATTACGATGGCGAGGGTTGGGGCCTGACTCACGATGCAAAGTACCTGATTCTCAGCGACGGCTCACCTGCGCTCAAGTTCCTCGATCCAGCGACCTTCAAGGTCGTTCGCACCATCACGGTGAAAGACCGCGGCAAGCCGGTGACGGAATTGAACGAGCTTGAATACATCCACGGCGAAATCTACGCCAACATCTGGCATGCCGATCGCATCGCGCGCATCTCTCCCGCGACCGGCCGCGTGCTGGGATGGATCGATCTGACCGGGATTCTGCCGGCAGCCGAGCACTCCGGCCCTGAAGCCGTGCTCAACGGCATCGCCTGCGATGCCGCGCATGACCGGCTCTTTGTCACCGGAAAACTGTGGCCCAAGATCTTCGAAATCAAAGTCGTGCCCATGGCGCCCAGAAAGGTGCTGGTCAAGCAGCGCAAGTAGACGCCGCGAGCCCGTGCCCGTCCCTGTTGCAGCGGTCACATTTCCAGGACTGGCCTCCGCGTATACTGCTGCGTCGAGGCAAAGTGCACTATGGATCTTCTCTCGGTCCCGACCATCCTGCAGAATGCTGCCATTCTCACCGTCATCCTGGCGCTGGCCGGCTACTTTATGACGTCGCTGAGCGCACGCATGCTGGCGCGGCGGCAGGACAAGCTCAGCCTCGTCAATAAACGGCTCAACGAATTCTACGGGCCGCTTTACGTCGCATCAGAAGCAGGCGACATTGCGTACCGCTCCCTTCTCAAACGTCAGGGCAAGGTCAAAAGCGATCCCATTCTCGACTCAGAGATGAAGGAGTGGATGCTCTGGATGACGACAATCTTCATGCCGCTGAATGACATTCGTGAAAAGGTCATCATCGAAAAGGCCTATCTGATCATCGAGGAAGAGATGCCAAAGTGCCTGCTCGATTTCGTAACCCACGTGGTGGGCTACAAGGCAGTCCTGGCCAAGTGGGCCGAAGGCGACTACAGCGAACGCAGGTCCACGATCGGCTGGCCGCCCGAGTTCGACCTGTATGTGAAAAGGTCCTACGCCGCGCTCAAAGCCGAGCAGACGCGCCTGCTGCACAGCGCGCTCTCGCGGTTATGGCATCGGCTGGTGAACTCAAGATAGCGATAAGCCCGCGTCACCGCAGGAGCGCCGTATCGCGTTCACGCCGATGCGTTCAGCGCGAGACTATCCCAGAGCCGCAAGGTCGGCTCAGACTGGTTGATCGTATAGAAGTGCAGTCCGGGCGCTCCGCCGCGCAGCAGAGTCTCGCAGAGCCGCGTCACCACAGCCAGTCCGAAATCGAGCAGCGCGGGCTTATCGTCCTGCAGCTGCTCCAGACGCAAGCGAATCCAGCGGGGCAGATCAGCGCCGCAGCCACTGCAGAAACGCTGAACATTGTTATAGCTGGTGATGGGCATAATGCCCGGCACAATGGGGATTGTGACGCCGGATTTGCCGCAGCGCTCGACGAAGTCAAAGTAAGCATCGGCGTTGTAGAAGAGTTGGGTCAACGCGCCGTCCGCTCCCGCCTCCACCTTGCGCCGGAAGTTGTCGAAGTCGGCGCCGGGGTGGGCTGCCTGCGGATGCATCTCGGGATAGGCCGCCACCTCGATCTTGAAAGCATCGCCGTGCTCTTTGCGGATAAAGGTGACCAGTTCGTTTGCGTAGTGGAACTCACCTGGCGCCGACGGGGCCAGCGCCGTGGCAGGCAGATCGCCGCGCAGAGCAACGATGCGTTTCACGCCCGCTTCGCGATAGCGGTTAAGCAACTCGGCCGTCTTGGCGCGCGTGGAGCCGATACATGTGAGGTGCGGCGCCACCTCGACCCCGCTGTGCTCCACAACCTGAAGCAGTGTTTCGTAGGTGCCGTCCTGATCAGACCCGCCCGCGCCGTGCGTGACAGAGAAGAATTCGGGGCGCGCCTTGGCAAGCCGCTGCACAACGCCTGGCAATTTTGCAGCGCCTTCCGGGGTGCGCGGGGGAAAGAGTTCGAACGAAATGCTGGGCATCGAGATCACATTCAATCGTGCAGAGGAAGAAACGAACCAGGGACCGGGGAATCGTACTTCGTTCCTTCGGCCCCCTGGTATCTCTGTTTCCGGCAATTCTAGTACCGGTAGAACTCGGCCTTATAGGGGCCCTCAACCGGCACGCCGATGTAGTCTGCCTGGCGCTGCGACAGCTTGGTCAACTTCACGCCGATCTTCTCCAGGTGCAACCGCGCTACTTCTTCATCGAGCTTCTTGGGCAGGGTGTAGACGTTGACCTTGTATGTGTCCTTGTTCTTCCAAAGATCGATCTGCGCCAGCGTCTGGTTGGCGAAGCTGTTGGACATTACGAAGCTCGGATGGCCCGTCGCGCAGCCCAGGTTCACCAGGCGCCCTTCTGCCAGAACAAAGATCTCGTGGCCGTCGGCGAAATGGTACTTGTCGACCTGCGGCTTGATGTTCACTCTGGTCGCGGTTTTGTCGGCGTTCAGCAGATCCATCTGGATCTCGTTGTCGAAGTGGCCGATGTTGCAGACGATGGCCTGGTCCTTCATCTTGCGCATGTGATCGAGCGTGATGATGTCGACGTTGCCGGTGCAGGTCACGTAGATGTCGCCGCGACCCAGCGTGTCTTCGACGGTCGTCACTTCAAAGCCTTCCATCGCCGCCTGCAGAGCGTTAATGGGGTCGACCTCGGTGACGATCACGCGGGCGCCCATGCCGCGCAGTGAGTGCGCGCAGCCCTTGCCCACGTCGCCATAGCCGCAGACCACAGCCACCTTGCCGGCCACCATGACGTCGGTGGCGCGCTTGATGCCGTCAGCCAGCGACTCGCGGCAGCCATACAGGTTGTCGAACTTCGACTTTGTCACGGAGTCGTTGACGTTGATGGCCGGTACGAGCAGCTTGCCCTTTTCCAACATCTGATAAAGGCGATGCACGCCGGTCGTCGTCTCTTCCGACACGCCACGCCACTCCTTCACCACTTTGTGCCAGTGCTGCTTGTCTTCGGCGTAGACGCGCTTCAGCAAGTCCTTGATCACCTGCTCTTCATGATTGCCTGAAGGCGTATTGACCCAACCGTCGCCATCTTCCAGTTCATAGCCTTTGTGAATAAGCAGCGTCACGTCGCCGCCGTCATCGACCACGAGTTGCGGACCCTTGCCGCCCTTGTGGCTCAGCGCCTGGTAGGTGCAGTCCCAATACTCTTCGAGCGTCTCGCCCTTCCACGCGAAAACAGGCACGCCGCTGGCGGCAATTGCGGCGGCGGCATGGTCCTGCGTCGAGAAGATGTTGCAGCTGGCCCAGCGCACCTCGGCGCCAAGGCTCACCAGCGTCTCAATCAACACCGCCGTCTGAATCGTCATGTGCAACGAGCCGGTCACGCGGACGCCGGCAAGCGGCTTCTCCGCTGCGTACTTGTTGCGAATCGCCATCAGGCCCGGCATCTCGTGCTCGGCGATGGCAATCTCTTTGCGGCCCCACTCGGCCAGCGAAAGATCTGCGACTTTGTATTCACCAGGGGTGATTTCGACTGTAGTTGCTGCCATTTGCTTCTCCTTATATCGTCGTATCGTGATATGTTGATATTTAGCAGAAAGCGGCTCTACCGTCAATCATCAAAAGGGCTCGTGCTCCCAAAGAGGCTCAGTCCGCAAATGGCCCGCTCCTGACGTCTGTTCTTGCGTGCGATCTCTTTCGAAGTGCGGAGATGCGGCACAGAGCCTGAGAACGATCTGCGAATCCGGGTCCCTCGGGGGCCTTTTGCTTCTTCATAAAGCCCTACAACCCACAGATACGCAGGCCGTTCCACCGTCCGCACTCTTGTCCCCCGGCCCCAGCCTCACCTGGCCCATCGTCGCGGGCCATCCTCATGGGCCGGTACGCCTTTTTCCGCGAACGCCGAGTCAGTGCTTTCCGTTCACCCGCGACACGCTGAACTGCGCGCCCGCAAACAGAATCAGTCCCGAGGTGTAGGCCCAGAACAACAATCCTACCGATATGAAGAACGGTCCGTAGAGAGCCTCGAGATCCAGATGCGGCAGGATCGCGGCAAAGATGTACTTGGCCACGAGCCACACAACACCGGTTACCAGCGACGTGCGCAGCACATGCCGCCACGGCACCCGGCGGTTGGGCAGCAGCCAGTAGATGACAAAGAAGAACAGGATCGACGCCGCGCCCGTGCACAGCGCCAGCCAGATATAGCTGATCCCCTGAAACACGATATTTTCCGTATGGTGAAAGAAGAGAAACCCGAGAATCTGGCGCTGCCACGTGCTCAAAACCACGCTCACCATGGCCAGCGCCACCATCAGGATCGCCAGCCCGAAGGCCACCAGCTGGTTCCACAGGTAATTCCGGCTCTTTGTCACGCCCCATGCCTGGTTCAGCGCCACCTCCAGCGGCAGAAAGATCCCTGTGCACGAGATCAGAATCATTACCAGCGAGATCAGTTGCAGATGATGCGGCGCCGCGTATCTCAGCGCCCCCCAGAAGCCCTTGCTCGCCGTCGATGGAAAATAGTCCAGCACCAGGTCGTTCACCACCAGGACCATCGCGTCCGAGTGAAAGACCGAATGCGCCAGCGCGTAAAGCAGCAGAACGAACGGAATAAATGAAATGATCGCGTTTGCCGCCACGCTGAAGGCGTACGTGTGCACCTCGCTGTCCAGCAGATAACTCACCAGCGGAGCGCAAATCTTCCGCAGCCGGAACCACTTGGTCTGGGTAACCGGCACCACCGGCGCGCCGATCGGCGCCGGCTCCACGGGCTTTTTGTTGATCGTACCGGTATTTGAGACGTCAGTCACTACGATCTCCACGGATCAAGTCGCCAGGTCGCGGTCTTCCCTGGCGTTCACTGCGCCGATTTAGTTGGCCTTCCCTACAGCATAGACGCTCGCCGTTTCTCTTCGCTGTGACCGAAGGAACCGCGGCTCTTGGGTACGGCTGACGATTTTTCTCCTTGCATCCTGACCCGTTTCCTGCCATAACTTGAGCACGGCGTGCCGGGAGGCGCACCAGTAGTTACCTGTGGAAGGCCGTTGCTTTGGATGTCTTGGTTGCCGGTTGTCACAATCTCATCTTCAGTCAGTTCATCGAGCTGCCTTATCGCGCTACTTTGCGGACGCGAGGGCGGCTCGCGGCGTCTCAGGGGACGAATTTGCTTCCCTTCGTCTTCCTTGCGCTGAGCCTCGCGCTGTTGCGCTACTGAGCTATATGAGCGTGTGCTGCCTACAAATGAAGGAGAGAGCTAGATGAAGGAGCAGGGTGTTGTGAAGTGGTTCAACGGAGCCAAGGGCTATGGCTTCATTCAACGTTCCAGCGGCGAAGATGTCTTCGTGCACTTCTCCGCCATCCAGGAAGAAGGCTACAAGACCCTCAACGAGGGCGAAGCCGTTGAATTCGAGTGCCAGCAGGGCCCCAAAGGCCTGAGCGCTGCGAATGTCATGCGCGTCTCCTGACTCCCTTTCCCTGCGCGGCCCCAGTTACACCGGGCCGCGATTGCTCACGGTTCGAGTTATCCCAACTTTCGAACCCACTTATTAACTGAGCTTTCTCAGGGCCCATCGGGCTGCTGCCCGCAGACCCTCATCGGTCGCGTCTGTCCAGGCACGTAGCACCGGGGCAAATTTTCTCGCCCCGCTGTTGCCCATCGCGATCGCCACGTTGCGCCGCAGACCATCAAAACCGGCCCGTCGCACCGGCGAGCCGTTGAACGTCTTTTCAAACTCCATCACATCCATCTGCGCCAGCCACTCCAGCGCCGGATTCACCAGTTCCGTCCGCGCCTCCATCTCCAGGTCTCGACTCACTGGGGCCTTGCGGTTCCACGGACAGACATCCTGGCAGATATCGCAGCCGAAAACCTGCCGTCCCATGCCGCCCATCAACGCCTCCGGGATCGAGCCCCTGTGTTCGATCGTCAGGTACGCAATGCACCGCGTCGCATCCATCTGGTACGGCGCAATCAGCGCATCCGTCGGGCAGGCCTCGATGCACCGCCTGCAGCTTCCACAGCGGTCCGGCGTCAGCTGCGCCGCGGCGCCTGCGTCTTCCACCTGCAACGACGTCAGCAGCACAGCCAGAAACCCGAACGACCCTAGCTTTGGGTGAATCAGGCACGTATTTTTCGCCGGCCATCCCAATCCCGCCGCCGTCGCGAGGGCCCGCTCCACCACCGGTCCCGTATCCACATACGGCCGCGACTCAAACGCACCGTATCCTTGCAGCAATCTCGCTTCAAGGTTGCGCAGCCGCTTCAGCAGCACCTTGTGATAATCCGTCGGCCGGCGCACACCCTTCTCATCCAATCGGCTCGACCACGCATACCGCGCAATCCATCCGGCATCCTCCGGCGCCGCCTCCGTCGACCTCGGTTGCGCGGAGTTGTAGACGGCGAAGCACACAATCGCGGACTGGGCCCAGGGGAACGGCACCTCGGTTCTCGCCCGTACGCGCCGCCCGTCGTCGTTCGTTCGCTCCAGATACTGCATCGTTCCTGCGCGTCCGGCATCGATCCATGCATTGAATCGTTCCGCATCGCGCCCAGTCTGCGCATGCGGCAATGCCACCAGCCCCGCATCTTCAAAGCCGACTTCCAGCGCCAGCGCACGCACCTTTGCAGCGCTCACCCGAGTAACCGTTTCCCCGCTCCTCTGGCCAGATTCGTCCTGAGACATGGAACTTCTGTACCCGCTCTTTGCGTACTACTTTGCAACGTGTTCGATTGCGGACGCCAGGATCGAATCCGGACACCCGACGTAGAAGAACACCTGGACGGATGGTCTCCATCCTCCGTAGTTTCAGCATATTCTGCCCGCCATTGATTTGGCAGGCCGGGTGCACTTCAAGGAAGCGGAAGACCCTGCACAGTGGCAGTTTCCCTTCCCTGAGACACCGGAAGCAACAGGCATCCCAAGGAGGTTGCTTTATGACCGCTATTCATACTCACAGCCCCGATACGCTTTTGATCGCGCCCGGCGACCTGCGCGAACTGGTGCGCGGCCAGGAACACGAACTGGTCGAGCGCCTGACGCCGATCGTTACAAAACAAAACGTCACACTCGATCTCTCTCACGTTGAGCGCATCGACGCCGCCGGCATCGCCGCCCTTATCTCGCTCTACGGCTCCGCCCACAACACGGGCAACGCCTTCCACGTCGTCAATGCCTCGCGCCACGTGACAGAGATACTCACCATCGTCGGCCTCGACCGCATTCTGGTCTCCTGCAATGCGGTCGAAGCCCCGCAATCCGAACCCTGCCTGGCCCGTTCCGCTGCTTAGAAGCTGTGCCCGCGTGTGCCGGTGCGCAGCTTCAGACGCGGCACGGCCTATTCTATCCCGCACGTTCTAAATCGATTGATTAAGTGCTTCCCCAGCATCCATCTAAGGGCTTGTGATGTGTGGCACAGGCAAGTGTATACTTGCCGCGCTATTTGTACTTGCGAACGCGTAACACCGCAAAAGCGCCATCGTAGTGTCCGGTTGACCATACAAGCCTGACCCACAATCAGTTCCGTCGCGCTCACGGGTTGAGCCTGCCTGCGTCACCATCAATGCGACCGTTCCCGCGGTAACACGAATACGGAGGCTTCATTCCATGACGCAGGGCGTACTGGATCAGCAACTTGCCGACACAGCAAGTTCAACCGCAACCGCAGCAACCACCAAGTATGTCTACTTCTTCGGCGGCGGTTCCGCCGATGGCAACGGCCGCATGAAAGATGTGCTGGGCGGCAAGGGCGCCGGCCTCGCGGAGATGACCAACGCGGGTCTGCCGGTTCCTCCCGGATTCACCATTCAGACCGAAGCCTGCCGCGAATACATGCGCGGCTCCGTAAGTCCGCAAATCGATAAGGAGATGCACGCAGCTCTTGAGCGCCTTGAGAAACTGCAGGGCCAGAAACTCGGCGCCGGCGACAGCCCGCTGCTGGTCTCTGTGCGTTCTGGCGCAAAGTTCTCCATGCCGGGCATGATGGACACCATCCTCAACCTCGGTCTCAACGACCAGGCCGTCGAGGCCCTCGCCAGGCGCAGCAACAATCCGCGGTTCGCGTATGACTCCTATCGCCGTCTTATCCAGATGTTCGGCGACGTCGTCCTCGACATCCCGAAGAAGAAGTTCGAGCACATCTTCGACAGCGTGAAGGAGCACGAGAAGGTCAAGTTCGACTACGAACTGCAGCCTGAGGCCCTCAAAAAAATCATCGCCGAGTACAAGAAGCTGGTGAAGAAAGAGACGGGCAAAGACTTTCCGCAGAACCCGCTCGATCAGCTCGCGGCCGCGCGCGACGCCGTCTTCCGCAGCTGGGAAAACGATCGCGCCAAAACCTATCGCCGCATCAATCACATCGATGACTGGCTCGGCACCGCCGTCAACGTGCAGGCCATGGTTTTTGGCAACCTCGGCGAAAACTCCGGCACCGGCGTCGGCTTCACCCGCAATCCCGCCACCGGCGAGCGTGTCTTCTTCGGCGAATACCTGATGAACGCGCAGGGTGAAGACGTCGTCTCCGGCGTCCGCACGCCGCTGCCCATCAGCGAGCTTGAGCGCGTCATGCCCAAGGTCTATGACCAGCTGCGCACCATCACCTGGAAGATGGAAAAGCACTACCGCGACATGCAGGACTTCGAGTTCACCATCCAGGATGGCAAGCTCTACATGCTGCAGACCCGCAACGGCAAGCGCACCGGTCTCGCCGCCGTGCGCGTCGCCATCGACATGGTGCGCGAAGGCCTCATCACTCAGGAGGAAGCCATCTTCCGCGTCGAGCCCAACCAGCTCTATGACTTTCTGGTTCCTCGCCTCGATGAGAAGGGCGCCAAGGTCGAGGTGCTCGCCACCGGCCTTCCCGCCTCACCCGGCGCAGCCGTCGGCCAGATCGTCTTCACCGCCGAAGAGGCAGTCAAGCAACACACCCACGGACACATGCAGAGCATCATTCTCGTTCGCGGCGAGACCACGCCAGAAGACATCGGGGGCATGGAAGTCGCGTCGGGCATTCTCACCTCGCGCGGCGGCATGACTTCGCACGCAGCCGTCGTCACCCGCGGCATGGGCAAGTGCTGCGTGGCCGGCGCCGGCGACTGCCAGGTCGACGAAGCCCGCAAGGAACTGCGCGTGAAGGGCAAGACCTTCAAGCACGGCGACTGGATCTCGCTCGACGGCACCACCGGCCGCGTCATCGAGGGCAAGCTCAAGACCATCCCGGCCCGACCGGACGATCCCGATCTTGTCAAG
>Ga0335085_10010822_pt1 | contig 13601 bp, 10 predicted proteins | sample Lox_Sample_45_FD_206712 | JGI IMG/M metagenome (GOLD analysis project Ga0335085, IMG submission 206712) | Soil microbial communities from Loxahatchee National Wildlife Refuge, Florida, United States - Lox_Sample_4.5 | ecosystem: Environmental > Terrestrial > Soil > Wetlands | place: USA...
GCGGGATCGTTGCCAGCGATCCCATCGGCGCCTTCGCGCACGTTCAGCTAGGCCGGGCATGGCATGCGGCGGGAGACGATGATAAGGCCAAGGCCGCCTACCGCGATTTTCTTGCGCTTTGGAAAGACGCCGACGACAGTCCGCTCCTGAGGCAAGCCACCGCGGAATACGCGAAGCTGCAGTGAGCATGTGCGATCGCGTCCCGGACGCCAATCACGCCGGGTCGACCAGGACCGGCCGCAGCTCGACCTTCCGATTGCAGTGCTTCGACGCCTCGGCGGCGAGTTTGCGAGCCACGATCTCGGATCACATCTCCTTGTGTTTGGGGCGCGCGTAGGCGGCCTGCCGGTGCGCAAGCCTATTTCCGGTCCGCCGCATACGCGAGGCTGACCAAGGTCAATCAGGAGGCCGTGGTCTCCAGCCGCTGGGAAATAAACCGCGTGCGGCCGGATCTGAGTAACCCGCCGGAGAAGCCGGAGAAAAATTACGCGCCTGCGGCGCGAGGGCGGGCCTGGAGGCCCGCGCCGATTTGATCCCCAAGCTGAATGGCAGGCAGTCTGGACTCAGAATAGCAGTCCAGGACAGGCTGCAGCCTGTCCTACACATGGGTGCAGGCGATGCCGAGGAGGGAGGCGAGTTTGTCGAGGCGCGAGGCGATGTGGCCGACGCCGACGGCGCAGTGATGGGCGGGGCCGCGGCTGTTCCAGGCTTCGACGAAGCGGCGGGCACCGAGCGGAAAACGGTAGCGGCTGTTGGTGTTGCCGATTTCGAGGATGGGGCCGGGGACGGATTCGCCTTCGGCGGCGAGCAACTCAAGCCTGCCGTCGGAGGTCTGCACGACGCTGAGCAGGGTTACAAGGCCGTGCTTCACGCTCATTTCGACGGAGAGTCCGCGGCCCACTTTGCCGTGGTAGACCGCGAGCGGGCGCACCTTGATTTTGCCTTCGGCGATGGCGAGGTGGCCCGGGCCATCGTGGCCCATGAGGACGACGTCGTCGCGGAAATCGATGGCGTAGTATTCGGTGAAGGAGCCGCCGGCGCCGAAGGAATCCATGATCTTCATGGCCTGGACATTCTTGATTTCGAGCTCGCCGGCGACGGGAATGCCGCGCGCGGTGAGCAGGCTGTTGCCGAGGATGACGGAGGCGACGGCGTCTTCGTTGGGCGAGCCGGGAGCGCCGCTGTAAAAGTACGCGAGCGAGCCGAGGGCGTGGCGCTCGACGAGGCGATCGAGCGCGATGCTGGTGCGGGCGGCGCGGTCGAGCTCGGCGCGGGGGCAATCGGGCTGGACGTCGAAGACCTGGTGGAAGCGCTCGACGCGGGCGGCGATCTCGGAGGGGCTGACATCGGCGCGGAGGGCGGCAAGCTCATCGACTTCGAGGATCTCGATGTGGCCGCCGAAGCAGGCGCACTGCTGGGTGAGATCGGAGTAGATATCGAGCATGCCGCCGTAGTAGTGACCCATGACGCCGAGGCGGTTGTGCTCCATGACGTGGGCGACGCGCGCGGCGGCGATCCAGTCCTCGATCTCGCGCCAGACGGCGGGATCGTCTTCGAGGGTGCCGGTGACCTGGAAGAAGGGGATGCGGCATCGGCGGAAGACGTTGGCGATTTCGGGGACGGGACAAGCCTGGCAGTAAGCGAGCCACTCGCCGGTCATGCGGGTGCGGTCGGGGAGGCGGTTGAAGGCGTCGTAGTCGATGGCGGGCGAGGGTGCGAGGTTGAGGACGATGACGGGCAGGCGGGCGCGGCGGACCACGGGGAGGACGGTGGAGGAGAGGGCGTAGGTTGTGACGTAGAGGAAGATGAGGTCGACATCGGCGCGGCGGAAGTCGTGGCCGGCGGCGAAGGCTTTTTCGGGAGTGTCGATGAGGCCGAGGTTGACGACCTGGGCGCCGAAAGATGCGAGTCGCGCGGCGACACGCGCTGTGTAGCCTTGGAGGCGCTCTTGCAGGCCGGGGAACTGCGGCCAGTAGGCTTCGAGGCCGATTCCGAAGAGGCCGACGGTGAGGGGCACAGGCTTAGGGGAGAGTACCGCCGTTCCAGCGATGCTCGGGGTCGGGATAGAAGCTCATGCCTCCATGATGGTGATAGCCGTTGGAGGCGTAGACGAGCCAGCCGCCTGGTACCTTGGCGCGGCGGACGGCGAGATGGCCGCCTCCGGCGGATTCCAGCTCTTCCCAGATCATGAGGGGCTTTTGGGGCTGCGGCGGCTGGGGGTAACTTCCGGGTGGCGGAGGCGGTGGATAACCGGTGGGTCCCATATGACTCCCTTCTACTCAAGAAAATGGGAGCATAACACGATCTGCACCGGCACTTCGACGTACAATGCCTGGATGCGGGTTGCAATTCTGACACTACTCGTAGTTTTGGGAGCGATGGCGCAAGGGCGGCGCGCAGGGGGGTTTGTGCCCGGGCAGCAGCGGCCGCCGGGAGATGCGGCGGAGATTGCACGGGGAAAAGCGCTGTACGGGATCAACTGCACGGGATGCCACGGTGCGGATTTGCGCGGGGGAGATTTGGGGGGACCGAACCTGCTGCGGTCGCAGGCGGCGCTGAGCGACCGGAACGGGGAGATGATCGTGCCGATCATTCAGGGCAGCCGGGAAGGCGCGGGCATGCCGGCGATTCAGATGACACCGGAGGACGGGAAGGCGGTGGCGGCGTACGTGCGCAGCGTGCTGGAGACGATCGGGCGCCAGGGCATGCCGCCTTCGGTGGGGCAGGCGGCGCCGAGCGTGCTGGTGGGCAATGCGAGCGAGGGGCAGGCGTACTTCGGGGCGAAGTGCGCGAGCTGCCATTCGGCGACGGGCGACCTGCAGGGGATCGCGACGCGGATTCCCGACGCGAAGCTGCTGCAGAACATCTGGGTATCGGGCGGCGGACGTGGCGGGCGCGGAGGGCGCGGAGGGGCGGCGAGCGGGGCGCGTCCGGCCACGGTGACGGCGACCGTCACCATGCCGGGGGAGACGGTGGAGGGGCGGCTGGTGCGGATCGATGACTTTTTCGTGACAGTGGAACAGGCGGATGGGACGCAGCGCACGGTGCGGCGGGTGGGCGATAAGCCGAAGGTGGAGATACACGATCCGTTGAAGGGACATCGAGACCTGCTGCCGACGTATACGGACAAAGACATCCACGATGTAACTGCTTACCTGGTGACATTGAAATGAAGCTAGAGAAATTACTCATGACGCTCCTTGCCGGGGCGGGAGCACTAATGGGGCAGGGCAAGGGAGTGGCGCCCGAGGAATTACTGAAGCCGCTCAAGGATTCGTGGCCGACTTACAACGGCGATTACTCGGGGAGGAGATACAGCGCGCTGGCGCTGGTGAACCAATCCAACGTGATGCACCTGACGCTGGCCTGGTCGCTGCGGGTGACGGCGGGGCCGGGGAATCCGGGCGGCGGGTCGGGACGAGGCGGTCGCGGCGGATTCGGGGGAGGAGCGGTCAGCAACGTCATCGTGGGGGGCGAGGGCACGGGCGATTTCGCGGCCGGCGGAGGGACGATCAAGGCGTCTGTGCTGGCGGTGGACGGTAGGCTGTACTTCACGATGCCGGACAACGCCTGGGCGGTGGACGCGCGCGACGGGCGCGAGCTGTGGCATTACTTCTGGAAGACGAAGGGCGGGACGCACATCGGGAATCGCGGGCTGGGGATGTGGAACCACTACCTGTACATGGAGACGCCCGACGATTACCTGGTGTCGCTGGACGCGCGGACGGGGAAGGAGCGGTGGCACAAGGAAATCGCGGATCTGGCGCAGGGATACTTTTCGACTCCGGCGCCGGTGGTGGTGGGCAACCACGTGCTGGTGGGGACGGGGAACGACATCGACGCGCCGGGATTTCTGCAATCGTTCGATCCGGAGACGGGGGACCTGCAATGGAAGATGTACACGGTGCCGATGAAACAGGGAGATCCCGGACTGGAGACGTGGGCGAGCCTGGACGCGGCGCGTCACGGCGGAGGGCAGACCTGGATTCCCGGGGCGTACGATCCGGAGACGAAGCTGTACATTTTCGGCACGGGCAATCCGACGCCGGCGTTCACGACGGGCCTGCGCGGGGAAGGGGACAACCTGTTCACGTGCGCGCTGGTGGCGGTGAACGTGGAGACGGGCAAGATGGCCTGGTATTTTTCGACCTCGCCGCACGACATGCACGATTACGATTCGGCGCAGACGCCGGTGCTGGTGGACGGAGTCATCAACGGCAAGCCGCGGAAGCTGGTGTTGACGGCAGCGCGCAACGGATACTTTTTCACGCTGGACCGGGCGACCGGCGAGCGCCTGATCACGGCGAAATACGGGATGCACACGAACTGGGCGAAGGGGTTGACGAAGAGGGGCGGACCGGAGCACGACCCGGCGAAGGACGCGACGGTGGCGGGGTCGCTGGTTTCGCCGAATTCGGACGGGACGACCAATTGGGAGCCGCCGGCGTTCTCTCCGGACACCGGACTCTTCTACACGGCGGAGGGGAATGCGTACTCGATGTTTTACCTGACGGACGTGGATCCGCGCGGGTCGATGGGGCTGGGAGGAAAGGAGGAGGTCGGGGTAGGCACGGGGGGCAGCTTTCTGACGGCGATCGACTACCGGACGGGGAAGGTGGCGTGGAGGCACTCGTACTACGGGAACGGCGGAGGCGGCGGATTGCTGGCGACGGCGGGGAAGCTCTTGTTCGCCGGCGACGGCGCGGGGAACCTGGTAGCGCACGACGCGGCTACGGGAAAGCCCCTATGGAACACGCGGATCGGAGGGATCACGAATGCGCCGCAGACGTTTCTGCTGGACGGGCGGCAGTACGTGATCGCGGCCACAGGCGATACGCTGTGGGCTTTCGTGCTGTATTGATTTTTTTCATTTGACTTCGGCGGTGGGCGGGCGAATACTGACTGCAAGACTGGAGGGCGTCGTGGCCAGTAGAGCTCTGGGTAGCGAAGAGAATTTCGGGCGCGAGCGGAAGCTTTCGGGTATCGGCGCGACCGAAGACCAGGTGGACATGCGGGACACGATTCCGCAGCGGACCGACCGGGTGGGAACCAAGATCGAGGACCTGGCGGGAATCGGGGAGCACGACGCGGCGGGCGGATAGGCGGGACGGCTCGACCGATTGAATGTGTCCCGACCGGCTCTCCACGAACGCGAGCGACGGCACTGTCTTGCTTTGCGGGCAAACCGCGGGCAGGGGATGATCGCGAATGGGACCGCCGAGTTCCCCGCCGTCCGAATCATCGACAGGAGACAGACCGTTGACGAAGAGTCTTTGAGCGCGTATGGGCCGGCGAGATCGACGGTGCAAGGAACGCCGCTGAGCGCAGCACGAGGCGCGCAGTTCGAGGGTGCGAAGGGATGCGCTGGCCGATGATCGGATGCGCACTCCCAAGGGGCGGGGAGTGCCCAAGGAGGTGGGCGGTCGCCGGCTGGGGGGGCTCGCGAACCGGCGCGCCAATCACGCGAACATGCACGTGCGGGGCTACCAGGAGAAGGGCAACATCAACACACCGGACGACGAAGCTGGCAGCGGATCGGGGCACACGCGAAGGAGAAGTTCCGCGATATGCAGATCGAGTGCCGGAACTGTGCGTACGAGAATGGGGTCGACAGGCCTGCCCGGCGTCAACTACTTTTTCGGGACGGAAAACTAATTGACGCCGAACACAGGCCGGAGATTTCGGGGTGGCGGTGGCCGGATTAGGGCGCCGGCTTCGGGAGGAGGCGGTCGGCCTTGGGGTGAAGTTGCGCGAAGCGGATGCGGGCCGCTATGATTGAAAGGGAAGGCCACCCTAGCTCAGTTGGTAGAGCGGCTGATTCGTAATCAGCAGGTCGCCGGTTCAAGCCCGGCGGGTGGCTCCAGTCAACCCCTTCCCCTTCACTGAATTGCGGACGTTGCCCTCGTTTCCTCGGAATTGGCGGTTTCGGGATTGTGCCCAATTCTGTGCCCACCCCGCACAATTCGACGGGTTCTATTCTGAGAACGGCTGCCACAAGCTGACGTCGTATTCAGTCCCGTCACTCGCACGCCGCTTTACGGCAACAACAACCCAAGTCTTGCCCGTGTCCGTGTCAAACAGGAACGTGAATCGAGCCGCCAGGCCGGACGTGAAAATTTGGAATCGCGGTCGCGTTGCTTGTGCGATCGGTGGCAATCCCACAACCTGCATGTCCTCCCAGGCATTGTCATCCGTCGCCGTCCTGACCAGTTGGGCAATGTGGCCTGTGAACCTGTCCAGGCGAAACGTCAATTTGGCCGCCAACTCCGACTGAACGATCTCGAATCGAGCATTGACGGGCGGCGCCGTATGTTGGTGGATATCAGAAGGACTCTCCTGTGCCCGCAAGGGGAGATACAGCATGGAAAGCAAGAAACACGCCAGCAACCGGATCATTTCATCTCCTTTCGCAATGCCTCAAATCACCTGTGGCAAGCCTAAGACTGTAACATTCTGAGGAACTTCAGGACGAGTGGAGCGCACCTTTTCCATTGCTTCCAGAATGTCCGCATCGCTCGGGTGAACGTACCGCTTCGTGGTGTTCATGTCGGTGTGGCCCGCCAGAATGTGAAGGGTGAACGGGTCCATGTGCTTCGCCCACCGCGTAATGCAGGTGTGGCGGAAGGTGTACAGAACAAACGGCACTACCCCGGAATTCTTGAGCGCCGCCGCGTGCTGCTTCTTCAGGGTGGATGCTTCGATATGCCCGCTCCTGGTGTCCGCCGGGAACTGTGCCTCTCGCAAATAGCAAACGGGCCCAGAAAATGCGCGACCTGGCCGCTTGGCGAACAACTGGGCGCACGATGCTTCGGGCTTCGAGCAAACTGCAGCTCAGTCGCGGCCGACCATTGTGACAAGCCTGTCGCGGATCTTTGCCTGACAGGCATGCGATCAGTACACCGGTCTCAGGGTGCACCTCCGCATCCACGGAATTCAGGCGGCGCGACGTTCGTACCTGTGATGGAGCCCGCCCACTTGCGAGATGGTAACTATCCTGCCGGCATCCGCGGGCTGCACTGCCCGGGTTTCCGGCGGGTCTTTGCCCAACGACAGATGAGTCCGAGATGCGTGATAATACGCCAGAAATGACGTCACATGCCGGTGCAGCGCAGCTTCGTTGAACACGATCACATGATCCAGACACTCGCGGCGAATCGTGCCAATCACCCGTTCTACGTAGGCTCGTTGCCAGGGCGAGCGCGGAGTTGAGAGGACTTCCTCGATTCCCATGGCTTTCGCGCCCTGCCGGAACTCATTGCCAAAAACCCCATCCCGGTCGCGCAACAGATATCGAGGGATCTGCTCAAAGGGACAAGCCTCTCGTAGCTGCTGCACCGTCCACTCGGCCGTGGGATGCGCCGTCACATTGAAGTGGATGATGCGGCGCCGATCGTGAGCCAAAACCAGGAAGACGTAAAGCACTTGAAACCGGATCGTCGGTACGGTGAAGAAGTCCACCGAGACCATGGTCTTGACGTGATTCTCCAGAAAGGTCCGCCAGGTTTGCGACGGCGGCTTAGAGCCTCGGGCCATATACTTGCCGACGCTGGTCTCGCCGACCTCGATGCCGAGCTTGAGCAGTTCGCCGTGGATGCGCGGTGCTCCCCAAAGCGGATTTTCGCGGCTCATCTTGCGGATCAGTTGACGCACGTCTGCCGGAACCACGGGTCGTCCAGGTTGCCCGCGGCGAACTTTCCAAGCCCAGAACAAGCGGAAGCCTCTCCGGTGCCAGCCCACTACGGTCTCCGGCTTGACCATGACCAGCGCCGAACGCCAGTCGCGCCAAACGTGGGCCAGCCAAGCCCAAAAGAAGCGGTCTGTCGCGGTTAACTTCGGGCGCTTCACAGAGCGTTGCATTACGGTGAGTTGATGCCGCAGAGCGAGCACTTCAATATGAAGGGCTACGCGGCTCCGAAAGGACACCAAGAAGGTCGCGAACAAGGCTACGCATACGTCGGTGGGCGAGAATCGTCGGAGAAAGTTCAACTCTCACTTTATCAATCAGATCGGTGTTTCCGGGAACCACAGTTACCGATGCACAACTGAAGAATGCGCAGATCGAGATCGCCCGCGCCGCCGTTCGGCATTTCGCGTTGTCGACGGACTTGCTGGCGTTCGACACGACCACGCGGAACCATTCCCAGATCGAGCGGTAACGGGGGCTTTCAGTGCGATTCGATCCAGCTCTGGTGCACTTCCGCCTCGTCCATTCGTCCCAACGCGAAGCACGTCCTGGCCAGGAATGCGTGCGCGGCACGCAAGCTTTTCAGGTCCGAGCCAGCCTGGTCGAGGGCGATCTTTCCTTCGGCCAGGGCGGATTCCAGATCGCCCTGCACGAAGAGATACTTGGCGCGTTCCAGGTGCGCCGGTCCGAAGCCCGGCGCGAACTTCAGAATCTCTTCAAGCAACTTTTGGGCCTCGCCCTGGCGCGACTGGCGGGTGAGGAACATGGCGTATTCCAACTCCGCGCCGGGATTCGGATTCCGCAGCTTGCGATTGGCCGCGAGGGCGTCACGAAATGCCGCTTCGGCGCGCTGCGGCCTCTTCAAAGCATCTTCTCCCAGCCCAATGAAAATCAGGGCCTGCACCTTGAGATCGTCGGCCGGCGAAAGAGCCAGGGCCCTCCTTTCCGCCGCGATGGCAATCTCCTCCCGATGGTTCATCAATGCCCACAGGCCGTACGCGTAGTGCGCGCCCGGGTCCTGCGGCAGGGCCTTTGTTGCACGTTCCAGCAACTCACCGGCGCGGTCGCTGCTCGAGTTTTCCTGCAGGATCAGCGCTCCGGCGGCTTTCAGCAGCGGCCCGGAGGCGGGATAGCGTTTGACGCCACGCTCTGCAGCCTCAAGCGCCTTCTCCTTCTGATCGAGCTTCAGCCGGCAATCGATCAACATCTGGTAGGGTTCGCTGCCGACATCCGGATTCGCGGCGAGCACCAGGTCCAGGCTCTCCGCCGCCTTCGCGAGATTGCCCTGCGCGATGTAAGCCCGGGCCGCCAACAGGTTCGCGTCACGCGAATCAGGGCTGTCCTGGGCCAGGGCCGACCACAATAACAGGATCCAAATCGACATCTATTTCTCGCGTACCGTCAGGATCTGGTCGGCATTCACACCCATGAGGGTTTGGCGGATTCCGCTCGGCCAGGTGACTTCCAGTTTGTCCACCCTGGCGGCGGGTCCCAGTCCGAAGTGCACGCGACGGTCGCTCGAGCCGCCGTAACCGACGCTGGTCGTGGCGTGATTGTACTGTACAGGCCCGGTCGACGGCGAGACCTTGATCCGCGCACCCAGTCCGTCGCGGTTACTTTTCGTTCCAACCAGCTTCACGGCGAGCCAGTGGTTGGCGTTCTGCGACCGGTTGATCAGAATCTCCGGCTTACTGTTCTGGTTCGTCACCACGATATCCATTTTGCCGTCGTTGTTCAGGTCGCCGAATGCGGCGCCGCGGTGTGCGGCGGGCGCGAGGAATCCGACGCCGGCATCGGCGCTGACATCCCCGAAGGTTCCGTTTCCGAGGTTTCGCAGCAGCAGGTTCGGCAACTTCGATGGCAGATGATCGATCTCCTCGGAGTTGTCGAGGATGGAGGCGCATGCCGCGAACAAATCCTTGTGGCCGTCGTTGTCAAAATCGAACACGCCCGCTCCCCAAGCCGTGAGACCCGACGTCGCCGTTGCCACGCCGGAGGCACGGGTGATGTCCTGGAAATACCGTCCGCGGTTTCGGAACAGGGGAAACATATCACCAACCATTGCCACAACAAAGATGTCCGGCCTGCCATCATTGTCGATATCCTTGAAATCGGCTCCCATCCCTGCGATTGATTTCCCGTTCTCGTTGTAAGCCACGCCCGCCAGAATCGCCACCTCGCTAAACGCGCCGTCTCCATTGTTGTGAAACAGGAAGTTCCGGAAGGTGTCGTTTGACATGAACACGTCCGTGAAGCCGTCGCCGTCGTAATCGGCGAACGCTACACCCATGCCCTTGCCCACGTGCTTGCCGATTCCCGACTTCTCCGAGACATCGGTGAATGTGCCGTCTCCGTTGTTGTGGAACAGCATCGACGGCTCCCCTTCGTAGCCGGACGGCGAACAGTATCCGCGGATCTGACCGATGAAGCAGGCCGGCTCGTGCTCGGGCGACCATTGCACGTAGTTGACTACGAACAGGTCCAGATATCCGTCGTTGTCGTAATCGAACCAACCCGCGCTGATGGACCAGGTCTTGCCAAGCCTGGGATGGATACCCTCGAGCCCCGCCTTGACGGTTACGTCGGTGAAGGTACCGTCGCCGTTATTATGAAACAACTGATTCCGGTTGACGCCGGCAAGGAACACATCCTCATATCCGTCATTGTCGTAGTCGCCAACCGCGACGCCCATGCCGAATCCGGCGCCGCGCAGGCCGGCTGAATCGGTGACGTCCGTAAACTTCCCGTTGCCGTTATTTCTGTAGAGGCGGTTGTAATAGCGTGGATTCGACTTGTCCAGTCCCGGTATCGCCGCTCCGTTCACAAAATAGATGTCGAGGAGGCCGTCGTTGTTGTAGTCGAAGACCGCCACTCCGGCGATCATCGTCTCGATCTGGTGCTTTTCGGGAGTAGCGCCGTTGTCGAGTACAAAGGAAATCCCCGAGGACACAACGATGTTTTCAAAACGGATCTTGGCGTCTGGCGCCATACCGGCCCCAGCGAGCCCCAAAAGGATCAGCCCGATTCTTATCCATACATCCACAGTCCGGGGGGCTTTCAACGGAGTTGCGCCCGTCCTCACCATTTTTGGCCTTGCCAGCACGGATCAGTACACATCTTACATCCATTCGCCCCTTAGGACTGCTGCAGCGCCTGCCCCCAACTCTGCCGTGCTTGGTCAGAATTCGAGTTCCACCGTCTCAACGCCGCTACCGCCGAATGCCGCAAGGGTCAGTCCTCGGCCGGGCCAGTTCGGCCCTTTCCCAGGAAGCACCTTCGCTACGAACTGGGAGTGGCCGACTGCTCGCGAAAATGACATCGGGGCGGGGAAGCCATCGTAGCCTGGGCTGACCTCATCGCCGCCGCCTCTGCCGGTCACGCTCCGGTGATCTTGAATGTGACCGCGTAATCACACGGTTGCTGGGGCGGCACCTCGATCCGCAGGGCATCGTCGGCCTGCGTCCACTTCAGGTTGCCTTGGAACCCGAGCAAGTCCACCTTGCGGATCTTGCCGACGCTTTGGGTGCTCTTGGCCCCCAAAGGACGGATGACTGCGGTCTTCTCCGGCCAGCCCATGACGAAGGCGTACAGTGTGGAGCCCTTGGTCGTAAAGCGCACGTCCTGGGGCGTGAGATCGGGGCGGCTCCTCTCGCCGAAGCGCTCCGCCCGGGAGGCCTGCTCCGCTGCGGTGAGCGGCTGGCCGCCCGGGCCACGTCCAGGAGTTCCGGCAGCGCCGCCCGGCGGCAGCGCGCCGCGGCCTTCCGCGCCGCGACCGCCCATGGCCGGATTGGGATTGGTGGGCCCTTCCCCGTAGATCTTCCACGGCCGTGTGCCGTAGATGGCCTCGTTGTTGACGGCCATCCAGGATGTGATGCCTTCGAGGATCTTCAATTCCTCGGCATCCAACTCGCCGCTGTTCGGCAGTGGAAAGTTGAGCAGCAGATTGCCATTGCGACTTACAATATCGACCAGCATGTCGATCACTACCTTGGGTGTCTTGTATTTGACCCCGCGCAGGTAGTGCCAGTTACCGACACAGGTGTCCGTCTGCCAGGGAGCCGGCCAGACGCGGTCGACAATAGTTCGTTCCAGATCCAACACGCAGGTGCCGGTCTCGCAATCCGTGTTCAGCTTGCTGGTGTAGATTGCCTCCACGCGGCCGCCATGCTTTTGCGCACTGAGGTTGTAGAGGTTCGCCACCTGGCTGAGCCCATAGGTTTCGAAGGGCAGCCGGCCGTCGGAGTACAGCAGGTCTGGCTGGTGCTGATCCACCAGGTCCTTGATGCGGTTGAACCATTCGCGCTGCCACCAATCCGGTCCGATGTCCGAGCTGCCAATACCACGCCCGGCCGCTGGCTGCGGAGTGCCCTTCGAGTAGTCGTGATAGAGATCGGCGTAGGCGGGGTCGTTCCCGTCATACGGCACGCCCGCGAGGGGCCCCGACTTGTCGCTGCCATGCGCCGCGGCATACCAGACGAAACTGCGCGCGAGGTGTTCGCTGACTCCAAAGCGCAACCCCTGTCTTTGCGCCGCCGCGCGGAAGGCGCCCACCACGTCTCTCTTGATGCCGCACGCCGCGGCGTTCCAGCGCGGCTGGTGGTTGGACTTCCACATGTCGAAGTTATCGTGATGCACTCCCATGCTGACGAAATACCTGGCCCCCGCCTTCTTGTACAGCGTCATCAGCGAATCCGGATCGAACTTGTTGCCTTTCCAGACCTCCCGGCAGATGTCCTTGTACCCGAATTTCGAGGGGTGACCGTATTTCTCGAGATGATACTTGTAAGTGGGGTTGCCTTCGATGTACATGCGCTGGGCGTACCAGTCGCCAAACTCGGGAGCCGATTCCGGTCCCCAGTGCGCCCAGATCCCGAACTTGGCGTCGCGGTACCAATTCGGCACCTGGTAATCCTTGAGCGATTCCCGGGTGCCGCGAAACGGCCCCGGCGCAATTTGCGCGCCTTCCGCTTGAGCGGCAGTCGCGCGCCTCACGATAATGGCGGGAGCGACGCGCGCCATTACTCCCAACACACTTCGCCTGCTGATGCGCATAGCCTGCCTTTCCACGTCGCCGCCCTGTCAGCGGTGGCAACGACAGGGCGGCCACGACAGTCGTCTCAGAAAGTAAACCGCAGCGAGCCCTGCATCACGCGAGGCGCACGGGTCGCGACCACCGTTCCAAACAGCGCGTTCACCTGTAGCCCGTTCGGCTGGAACCGGGCTGCCGTGTTGACGCTTGAGAACTGGGTGTGGTTGAAGGTGTTGTACGCTTCCCAGCGTAGCGAGAAATAGCGCTTGTCGCTCTTGACCGGGAAGTTCTTCGTGAGCGCCGTATCGAAGTTGTTCACTCCGGGGTTGCGGACCGTGTACTTGCCCAAGTTGCCCGGATCGTTTGACCCCGGACGGCAGAAGGCAGCGGTGTTGAACCACTGGGAGAACGTGTGAATGCTCCCCGAATAGGCATCGCCGCACGCGTTCATCCGCTGAGCGTCTCCGCCGCCGTTCAGATTGGCTCCGTCGGTGGTGCTGAAGCTCATCGCGACGGGCAGCCCCGTGGTGAATTGCGCGATCCCCGATACAGTCCATCCGTCGAGCACGTAACGGACCAGCGGGTTTTTCCCCAGCACCTTGCTGGCGTTGGGGATGCGATACACATAGTTGACGACGAAGTTGTGGGTCTGGTCGCTCGGGTCCGAACCATAGTTCCAGTTATGCCAATTCTGGTACAGGGGAATGTTTGTGTTGCCGTTGGTTACATCCAGGAACTTGGAGTACGAGTAAGACACCCCAAGATCCAATCCGGCGAACCGGCGGTTCAGAGTAACGAACAACCCGTTGTAGTTCGAGGTGAAAGCGTTGGCAACGTAGTTGATGTTGTTGTAGCCCGGGTAGGGCCGGAAGAAATTGTCTGACAGCG
>Ga0335085_10010823_pt1 | contig 13600 bp, 19 predicted proteins | sample Lox_Sample_45_FD_206712 | JGI IMG/M metagenome (GOLD analysis project Ga0335085, IMG submission 206712) | Soil microbial communities from Loxahatchee National Wildlife Refuge, Florida, United States - Lox_Sample_4.5 | ecosystem: Environmental > Terrestrial > Soil > Wetlands | place: USA...
GCCAGCGCGATGGCCAGGAAGAGAAAGACGTACGGCCGGAGCAGAAGAGTCTTGCCGAGGAGGGTCAGGAACTCCATTTAAGCGTAACGGTGATCGCGGAACCAGCGCACCGCTTTTTCGAGCGCGACTTCCACGGGCGTCTGCGGGAGCGCGAGTTCACGGATCGCTTTGGAGCAATCGTAGTGCATGACGTACTTGGCCATCTTGACCCCCTCCAGCGGAATCCGCGGCGGCCGGTGCGTGACGTAATCGGCAATCCATTGACTTGCGTAGGCCAGCGGCAGGACGGCCAGGCGCGGCAGCTTCATCGTGGGGGCGGGCACGCCGGTCAGGCGGCTCAGCAGCGCGAAGACTTCGCGGAGCATCAGATTCCGGTTGCCCAGGATGTAGCGTTCGCCGATCCGGCCCTTCTCCATGGCGTGGAGATGCCCGACGGCGACGTCGTCCACGTCGATCAAGTTCATACCGGTCTCGATATAGGCCGGCATCCGGCCCTTCATGAAATCCACGATCACCTGTCCCGTCGGCGTGGGCTTGATGTCGCGGGCGCCGACGGGCGCGCTGGGGTTGACGATCACGACCGGCAGCCCCGCGCGGGCCAATTTGGCCACTTCTTGTTCGGCGAGGTACTTCGAGCGCTTGTAGTGGCCCGACATCTGCTCCAGTGAGACCGGTGTTTCCTCGGTGCCGGGCCCGCCGCCCGGCGGGAGGCCGATCGCGCCGATGGTGCTGGTGTAGACGATCCGCTCGATGCCGGCGTCGCGCGCCGCCTCCATCAGATTGCGCGTGCCGGCGACGTTGATGTCGTAGAAGATGTGCGGATCGGGCGCCCACAAAGCATAGTGCGCCGCGACGTGATAGAGCTGCCGGCAGCCCGTGAGGGCCTGCCGCAGGGACGCGATGTCGCGCAGGTCGCCGTACGCCTGCTCGACTTTCAGCCCCTGGAGGTTGCCGAGGTCGCTGTCGCGGCGCACGAGCACGCGGACGTCCACGCCGCGCTCCAGCAGGCACCGCGCCACGGCGGCGCCGATGAACCCCGTGGACCCCGTCACCAAGGCTTTCATTAATTCTTTCTGGCGGTGATGTAGCGGGCCAGTTCGCGGAGGGGCTCGGCCTTGGGGCCGAAATCCTTGAGATGCGCGATGGCCGACGCGACACGTTCGTCGGCCAGCTTGCGGGCGCCGTCCACGCCGAAGAACGCCGGATAGGTTTTCTTCCCGCGGGAGGCGTCGGTGTTCGCGTCCTTCCCGAGTTCCTCCCGCGTGCCCGTGACGTTCAGCACGTCGTCCGCGATCTGGAACGCGAGGCCGATATCCTCCGCGTAGGCGGTCAGGCGATCCACTTGCCCGGCGGGAGCGCCGCCGGCGATGCCGCCGATGCGGACGGAGGCGCGGATGAGCTTGCCGGTCTTCCAGCGATGCACGCCTTCCAGCGTGGCCAGGTCGATGTCCTTGCCTTCGGCCTCGATGTCGGCGACCTGGCCTCCGACCATGCCCACGTTGCCGGCGCCGGCGGCGAGTTCCTGGATGACCCGCACCTGCGCGCGGGGATCGAGGCCGTCCGCCAGCTCAGGGCGGCTGACGATGTCGAAGGCCATCGTCAGCAGGGCGTCGCCGGCCAGGATGGCCATGGCCTCGCCGAAGACTTTATGGTTGGTCAGCTTGCCGCGCCGGTAATCGTCGTTGTCCATGGCGGGGAGATCGTCGTGGATGAGCGAGTAGGTATGGATCAGTTCGAGGGACGAAGCCAGCGGCAGAATGGTAGGCGACGACCCGCCGATGGCTTCGTAGGCCGCGATCGCCAGGATCGGCCGCACGCGCTTCCCTCCGGCAAAGAGGCTGTAGCGCATGGCCTTGTGGAGATTCGCCGGCGGCGCGGACTCGGGCGGCATGACCGAGTCGAGGAAGCGGTCCACGTCCTGCCGTTTTTGTTCGAGATAGGTTTTGATATCCATAGTGGGTGTGGGCGGGGCGTCTTCGGGGCCCCCTCCCGCTGTAGATGATCCGCAGGTTAACAAAGCACCTCCAGGGTGTCAACGCGAGCAAGAGGTGGTTGCGCGAACGGTCCGGCTTGTCTATACTGTGCATCGCTATGGGATGGCGACGCGTCGAACAGGGCATCGAAACCCAGACCCTGGAGATCCAGCCGGCCACCTGCCCGGTGTGCCGGAAGGGCCTCTACCGGAACGTCACGTTCCTGACGGGCGGGTGGGCGCGGTGCTTCCAGTGCAACGAGGTCGTCCACTATAAATGCCTCAGCGGCGGGAAGTTTCTGAAAGACCGGCCCCGGGTGTGCGCGGATTGCAAAGCCGGCCGCGTGCGTCCTGCCCAGAAAATGCCGGTCCCGCCCCCCAGGCCGAAAGCGCCGGCGCCTGAAATCGCAGCTGTCGCGCCGCCTGCCGCTCCTGCGCCGCCGGTCTCTCCCGTCAGCGCGCCGACTCCCCCTGCCGCTCCGCCTGCATGAGCGAGCCGGTCGCGGCGCAAGGGTCGCCGGGCTCGCGATGGTGGAATGGCGCGTTCCTCGTCCTCGTGGTGCCGGCCGTCAACGCGATCGGCGGATTCTTCACGCTCGACTTTCTCCTGAGCGGCCAATACACCTGGGGCCGGACGCTGCGCACCTTCACCCTCTTGCTGAGTCTCCTGGTGCTGGCCTACGAGTTCGTGTATCGGGACCTGCAGGCACGCCACCCGGAGTGGACGGGGCGGCGTCTGCTGAACCACGTGTTGGGCTATTCGGTGACCCCGTTTTTCGGCGGGATGGCGCTGCTTCTGCTGCTGCTGGCGGCGACGCGTCTGTTGAAATGAAGAGGATTACTTCGCGGCGTACTTGGAAGTATGCTGGAACACGCATTTCGGGCAGATGTAATGCAGGAATTTCCCGTCGCCTACCAGCCGCTTGGTCATCGGCACCTTGCACCAGGTGCAGGCCCGGTCGGGCGTGTCGCAGATCGAGCAGACGGGAGTGACGCTGCCGTCCCGGGCCACCGGAACGGTCGGCTGTCCGCACTTGGGGCAGGCTGAATTCGCATTCACGCCTGTCTTTTCGCACAGCAGAAAGAGGCTTGTCAAATGAGCCCCAAGACCGTCCGCGAGTTCTTCGAAGTGCTGCCGTCCCGCTTCCGTCCCGACGCGGCGGGCGGCGTGAACGCCGTCTATCAATTCGATTTGTCGGGGGAGGAAGGGGGCCAGTACCAGCTCCACGTCGCCGACCGGTCCTGCCGTGTCTGCGACGGTGTTCACCCGTCCCCGAACGTCACGCTGTCGATAGCGGGAACGGATTGCATCGAAGTGCTCGAAGGGCGATTGAGCGGCATGTCGGCGCTGATCAGCGGGCGGTTGAAGATCGCGGGGGACATGGGACTTGCGATGCAGCTGGCCGCCTTCTTTCCCGACCTGCGCCCGAAGTAGGGCTGGCGCTGCATGTCGCGGGTGGTGTCCATTGAGCGCCGTGGGAGGGCGTGATGGCTAAAATCGCCTTGATCACGGGCGGGGCGAAGGGGATCGGGCGCGCGCTCGGGCTGGACCTGGCGCAAGCGGGTTGGGATATCGCGCTCTGTTACCGGACAGCCGACGTGGCCGCCGGCGAAGCCGCCGCGCGCATTCGGAAGCACGGCCGGCGCGCGATGATCGAGCGGTGCGACGTGTCCGATCCCGCGGCGGCGGAAACCTTCGCGGCGAAAGTCGAGCGGGAGTTCGGCCCGGTGGAGGCGCTCATCAATTGCGCCGGCCCGTACCATCGGGTCAATATTCTGGAGGAGACGCCCGCCGGGTGGAACGAGATGTTCGCCCACAACCTGCATGCCGTGTTTTACATGAGCAGGGCCCTGGCGCCGGCGATGAAGGCTCGGAAGTCGGGCCGCATCGTCAATTTTTCCATGGCCAACGCCGATCAAATGGTGGCGCAGCCCGAGGTCACGGCCCATTACATCGCCAAGGCCGGCGTCCTGATCCTGACGCGCACACTGGCCAAGACGCTGGCGCCGCACGGCATCACGGTCAACGCGGTTTCGCCGGGCTTCATCAACTCGGGAAGCGCGCCGGAAGCGGAACTCGCCGCCATGGCGAAGAAGATTCCCGCAGGGTATATCGGCGAACTCAAGGACGCCGTCTCGGCGGTGAGGTTTTTGTTGTCGGACGACGCACGCTATGTGACCGGCACGAATATCCACCTGAGCGGCGGCTGGGGGATATAACGGACGGATCAGTGCGCGGTGGAGATGCGCTCGGGTTGGATCAGGGTCAGGCCTTGATCCGGGGCGCGAGGGCCAGGCGGCCGGAACCCGTCCTCGTATTCGTACGCCAGGCAGCACTTCAGGCGCCCGCAGAGGCCGAGCAGTTTGTTGTCGTCCAGGGGGAGGCCCTGGCTCCTGACCATCTTCATGGTGACGGGCTTGAATTCCGTGAGGAAGCTGGCGCAGCAGAGGACGAGGCCGCAGAGCCCGAGCCCGCCGAGGAGCTTGGCTTCGTCCCTGGCGCCGACCTGCTGCATCTGGATGCGGGTGCGGAACCGGGCCGCGAGGTCTCTCACGAGCATCCGGAAATCCACGCGTTCGTCGGCGGTGAACACGAACGTCAGTTTGGGATGGTCGAAGGCGGGCACGACTTCGACCGCTTTCATGGGGAGGCGGTGCGCCTCGATGAGATCATGCCAGTACGCCATGCCTTCGCCGGCCAGCCGCTCGTGCCGGGCGATGGTCTGGAGGTCCGCCGCGTCGGCTTTCCGGATGATCGTCTTCATGTCGCGCATGGGCGGGACGAACGGCATGCGCTGCTGCCGGCCGTACACCACGCCGTAGGTCAACTCTTCGTTTATTTCCAGGACGACACGGTCGCCCGCTGCCAGCGCAACGTCCCGCGTGCCGACCTTCTTGGCCACGCCGCGGTCGCGTACCTTGATCTCCGCCACCGATACCAACGGAATGTTCATGCCCTCAGTTTGGACAAAACGCCGTTGCAAGTCAATGTTGCCTTTCTCTACAAATGAACGGCGCCGTGTCTGTTGCGGAATGACCCTATCTGAACACCGGACGCCGCGGTTCCGCTTGATTCCACGAAACAAATAGATGGCATTTCCCTTGCTCATTCATTTATCCGGCGCGGGAGGCTATGATAATGGGGAAGCTGGAGTCGAAGACGGAGAAGAAGACATCACGGGCGGACGTGGAAGTGGGGGCGATCTTGGTCCCGATCGATTTCTCCGCCTGTTCGCTCGACGCGTTCCGGATGGCCGTTTCGGTAGCCCGTCGCTATGGTGCCGAGCTTCTGTTGGTGCATGTGGTCGACACGCGGATGCTGGCGGCGGTGGAGCGGCTCGGGATTCCGGTGACCAAGGACCAGATGAAGACAGTCCGCCACAGGATCCGTTTATCGTTTCGGGGGATCATGGAGTCGGAAAAAGAAGTGAAGATGCGCCGGCTGATTCTTGAGGGCAGCCCGTTTACGGAGATCATGCGCCTGGCCAGGACCCAGAAAGTGGACATGATCGTCATGGGCGCCTATGGAGGCCGCACAGGGGAAGTGGAGAAGATCTTTTTCGGCAGCACGGCGGAGAAAATCGTGCGGGCGTCGCCGTGCCCGGTGCTCTGTGTGCCGCCCACCGGCAAGCGTTCGGGCGCGGGTGTCGCGGCGGCGTAACGCACTTGGGAAGAGCCATGGACGGTTCGGAAGACAGACGGATCCTGCTGGCGACCGATTTCTCGGCCCCCGCCGAGCTGGCCTACGCATACGGGGCCGGCCTGGTGACGGCTTTGCATGCCAGGATGCTTATCCTGAACGTGCTGGAGGGGCCGCCCGGCCTGGATCGGGAGTTTCCGGTCAACGCGCGCTTCCTCAAACAGTTGCAGGAGGAATCGGATCGCGAGTTGGCGAAGCTGGCTCATCGCGCTGAAAAAGACGGCATTGCGTACGAGACCCGGCAGGTCTATGGGAGGCCTGCGGAGGGCGTCGCCAAGGTTGCGGAGGAGGCGATGCCGGTGTTGATCGTTCTGGGGACTCATGGCCGCACCGGCTGGGACCGCCTGCTGCTCGGGAGCACGGCGGAGGCGGTGGTCAGGGAGGCGCCCTGCCCCGTTCTCACGGTTCGCATGTCCGCAAAAGACGAGTCCGTCGGCCCTCCCAGGTCAGTCAAAATCGATCGCGTGCTCGTTCCCCTGGATTTTTCCGAGTTCGCCCAGGAAGCGTTCGAGTACGCCGCCATGCTGGCCAAACAGTTCGGCGCGAAGGTCCGCCTGGTTCATGCCATGGAGGCGGCGGCCTACCCCTTGGACTTTGCCTTGTTCGGCGTCACGGAGGCGGCGGCGTTGCGCGGCAAGGTTGAGGTGCGGCTCCATGAACTGGTCTCGGTACTGAAGGCCGATGGGGTGGACGCTGAGGTCGTCTGTGAAGTGGGGACGCCGGCGGAGGTGATCGTGAAGGAGGCCGAACGCTTTCGGCTCGGCCTGAAGGGGGCGATCGTGATGGGCACGCACGGGCGGCGGGGGCTGAACCGGTTGGCGCTTGGGAGCGTCGCCGAATATGTCGTCCGGCATGCGGTCTGTCCGGTGTTCACGGTGAAGAGTCCGCGGTACTGTTACGGGAAAACACGAGAGGGCAGCGATGCAACGCAAAAAGCCTAAGACGAAAGCGGCGCCGTCCGCTCCGGCGCCGGTCGACCGGGAAGCGGTGACCAAGCTGGCGTACGAGCTCTACATACGGCGGGGAGGGGAACACGGGCACGAGCTGGAAGATTGGCTGAAGGCGGAACAGATTCTGATCGAGCGGCAGAAGCGCCCGACGCTCGCCCGCCGGGTGTCGGATGCCGCGCGGCGCCTGGAAGACAAGTTCAGGAAATGAAGTAAAAATTCTCTCCTGCGGCATGCCTTGGAAAGGAAGGTTATGAAGCCGAAATGGTTGGTGCTATCGTTTGCGTTGGTTTTTCTGTCGGGCTCCGCCCTTCCTTCTGCCTGGGGTGACGCGCCGCACGGCGGCGCCATGCGCGACCATGGCCATGGCTCGGCAACCCACTCGGAATCCACCGGGCATTACCTCCGGCACCTTCTTAAGCATCCCAAGGAAATTGGCCTGTCGTCCGACCAGGTGGCCAGGCTCAAGGCGATCCAGCTCGACCTCAGCCGTACCCGCATCAGAACCGAAGCCGACATTCAGGTGGCGGAACTTGAGCTGGCGGCCCTGACGGAGGACGAAAAGGCCGACCTGGCGACGATCGAGGCCAAGGTGAAGCAGAGCGAGATGCTCGAAGCCGGCCTGCGGGTGACGGCCATCAAGGCCAAGCGGGAGGCGCTGGCCCTGCTCACGCCGGAGCAGCGCGAAAAGGAAAAGGCCGAGCATGAGAGGATGATGCAGGAGCGCGCCGGCAGCCACGGTGGCGGGATGATGGGGGGTATGGGCGGCGGGATGATGGGCGGCAGCGGTCACGGAGGCCCTCCCTCAACGGCCCCGAAAAAAGAAGAACACTCCCACTGAATCCTTTTTCCCTTTCCTGTCTCTCAGGGGTATGAGCCCCCCATTCGGGGGGATCGATGACAAGGGGGGAGAGCAATGACATGTCCGCGCTGCAAGGGTCTGCTGGTCAGAGACCGGTTTTTTGACCTTCAGGATACGGCCTTGCACATCGATGCGTGGCGCTGCGTGTCCTGTGGCGACGTTCTGGATCCGGTGATTCTGGCGAACCGGAGGAACCGCCGGTCAGGCCAGCTCAGGATCGCCTGAAGGGCGATCCTTTTTCGCCGTGGGTTGCTACCCGCTCATGGCACTGTGTGCTCACTCACAAAGGAGGCTCTATGCATAAGTTGCTTGGTGCTGTCGGTGCGTTCTGCTTGCTCATCACGTCGGCGGGGAGTGCCCTGGCCGAAGAGAAAAAGCCCGGCCCGGCGGACGGGTTCACCATCCACGTCATGGCGCCCCACAAGATGGAGGACGGCACGATCGCGGGCCCCTTCCATCATTACTGCAAGGGGATCTCGCCGGAAATTCTGCAGTGCCTGCTCTTTGAGTCCACCGACCCCAACGCGTTGCTGGTGGAAGTCGAGTACTTCATCGCCAAACCGATTGCACGAGAGCTGCCCCTGAAGACCTGGAACAAGTTCTACCACGATCACCAGGTGGAGATTGACACCGGTCGGGTGCAGGTCCTGGATCTGCCGGAAGCTCAGGCCAAGGAGATCGCGGCGGCGGCGGCGAAGACCGACGGGATCATTTTCCACCTGTGGCCGAAGGGGATGCCTGCGCCGAACGGCGTAGTCGGACACCCGCAATCGGTCGGGCACAAGGAACGCAAGGAATAAGCGGATTCGGGGAAGGCGGCGGCCGATGCGATCGCGGTGGTTCGTGCTGCTGGCCGCTGCCTTGTTCCTTCAGGGGTTGACGCCCGTCCGGGCGGCGGATCCGGAAGTCCTGCGCCCCCGCGTCCCGCAAGACCAGATCGGGGCGGCCCGCGCCGTCACGAATCCGCTGCCGGCCACGCCTGAGACGATTGCGAAAGGCAAGGCTCTGTTCGAAGGCAAGGCCTTCTGTCGGGCCTGTCACGGGGCGGACGGCAAGGGGATTCTCGGTAAGGACATCGAACCGGGCTCGTTGAAGGGGCCTTTGCCGCGCGACTTCACCGACAAAGCCTGGCAAGCCCGACGGACGGACGGCGAGCTGCTGTGGATTCTGAAGAACGGCAGTCCCGGGACCGCCATGGGGCCGTTCATTCCTCTCGTGGTCACCGAAGAAGAGGCCTGGCAGTTGATCCTCTACGTGCGCGACTTCGGCAAGACGCCGCAATAGTCCATGAAAGGTCGTTGACCGGCATGCCATGGGTCGTTACACTCGTTCGCCATGGCGGGCGAGCACGACTTCGACACGATCTACCGGGAGCACGCGGACCGGCTGTTCGCCTTCGGGATGAAACTCTGCGGCCACGTGGAGGACGCGCAGGATCTGGTGCAGGAGACGTTTCTCGACGCGTACCGGGGGCTGAAGGGGTTTCGCGGCGATGCGAAGATGTCGACCTGGCTCTATGCGATCGCGGCGCGCGCGTGCATCCGCAGGCGTCGCAGGAAGAAGGATGCGCCGGACCGCGAGTTGTCCCTCGAGGAGTTTCTTCCGACCGATGAGGGCGAGTTCCGGCTCCAGCCGATCGCCACTGGGCTTGATCCGGAGCAGGCCTTGCAGAACAAGGAGCTCAAGAACGCGCTGGAAGAGGCGATCCAGGCTCTCCCGCGCCGCTATCGGCTGGTGCTGGTGCTGCGCGACATGGAAGGGTTGTCGGCCAGGGAAGTGGGCAGCATCATGGGCTTGAACGAACGGGCCGTGAAATCGCGGCTTCACCGGGCGCGCTTGTTCGTCCGGCAGCGGCTCTCGCAGAAGGGAATCCATGCCTCGGCCAACGCGTAGAACGGCGGGACGCGCGCGACACGCCCATCGGCACGTGAGCCACAGTAAGGCCCATTGCCTGAAGATCTTCCGGCGGTTGTCGCTCTACCTCGATGGGGAGCTGCCGGACAACGCCTGCGAGGAGATCCGCAAGCACCTGCACGGGTGCGACAACTGCGAGGTGTTCCTCGCGTCCTTCAAGCGCACGGTCACCCTGTGCCGCAAGTATCCATCCAAGCCGCTCTCTCTCGCGGCGAAGGAAGCCATCCGATCTGCAGTCCTCCAAGCCGTGGAAGAAGGTTCCGCCGGACGCCGATGACCGTCCGAGCGGCTGTGGCGCAGAGCGACAGTTGGCCGACTCCCTCCTGTTGCGAAGCGGGCCAGCCCTGATCGTCGTGCATAAACTTACCCTCCTTCTCTTCAATATTTTCCGCTCCTTACATGTCGTCTCCCTGCCCTCGCTTCCTGCATGAATCTTGCTGTCTCTCTGCGTATGAATCCTTTGGCCGCGTCGATTGGCCGATCGGGGAGAAGAGCCATGGGGCTCGCTGCCGCGATTGCATTGGCGGGGGTTATCCCGCTCGGAGCGGCCGAACGCAACGTCATGCCGCCGCGCGTGCCGGCGGATCAGTTGTCGGCGGCCCGCGCCCTCCGCAGCCCGATTCCCTCCTCGTCGGAGATCGTGGCGAAAGGGAAGGCGCTCTACGAGGGCAAAGGCACCTGCGTGACCTGTCACGGAACGAACGGCCGGGGCGACGGCGTCGCGGCGGCCGGGCTGGACCCCTCTCCGCGCAACTTCCAGCACCATGGGTTCTGGCGACATCGCACCGAGGGCGAAGTCTTCTGGGTCATCAAAAACGGCTCGTCGGGGACCGGCATGCTCCCGTTCGGCGGCCTGCTGACGGATGAAGAAATCTGGACCATCATCCAGTATGAGCGCAGCTTCAGCGGGGGCCGCGGGCCCATGGGCGGGATGGGGCCCGGCGGTATGGGTCGCATGGACGGCGGCATGGGCCCGCGTGACGGAGAGTGCTGTGGAAAGCCGGAGGGAACGCCATGAGGCATGCACGATCGGCGACGGTCATTCTCGGCGCCCTGGGCGCCCTGGTGTTTTCCTGGGCGCTGGCGTCCGGGTCCCATGTCCAGGTTCCCAAACACGGTGAAGAGATCGAGTGCGGGCCGCCTCCGAATCAGGCGGAGCTGCGCGGTCTGTTGGCCGAGCTGATGCGCGCGTGGGTTCCTCCGCGAAGGGAACCGGTCGCCCTTCCGAATGCCGACAGCCGCGGCGCCAAGCTGTTGAGCGCATATTGCGTGCAGTGTCATGGCTTGCCTGACCCGGGCAGCTACAGCGCGGACGAATGGCCCCGCGTCCTGGAGCGTATGGACCTCCGGATCAAGGCGCTTGGGAGTCGCCGCTGCCATGTGCTCCAACTGTCGGTTCCGACGAACCAGGAAAAAAGCGAGATCCTGGCCTATCTCCGCCAGAACGCCTTTGAGTCGCTGCACGCGGGGCCGAAGGTTCCGCTGACGGGGGAGGGCGCTGCGGCGTATCTCAATTTCTGCTCGCAGTGCCACGATCCGCCGCACCCGCGCCAGCACCTGCCGTCCGAATGGCCGAAGGTGGTGGACCGGATGCAGGACTACGCCTACTTCATCGGCCGCCGCACGATCACGGACAAGGAAAACGCCGCCATCGTGGAGTTCCTGAAGAGCCAGGCGCAGTGAGGATGTATCAGGGAGGGGTGTCATCAAGGAGGCATTATGAACCTGAAAGACAAAATGCAATCGGTCGTCAGCAGCCGCACCCGATGGGCGTTGCTGGTTGTCGTCCTGCTGGTCGGCGTTTCAGTTGGATTCGTGCTGGCACCGGCGCGCGCCACGCATCTGCCGGGGCATCTGCCGACGGAGTTTATGGAACGTGTGGACCTGGGTGACTCCGAAAAGTACGGCGCGCTCTTCATCTACTGCGATAACGGTTTCCGCGTTTGGGTGGCGACGGCTCCTAACGGCAATCCATCGGTCTATGCGCAAAGCGCATTGGGGGGCGCCTGCCAGACTCCGCCGCCTGTGCTAAGGCCGTAGCGCACGACCATGCGGATCGTCTATCGCGGTGGCGTCCGGTTCGACGTCACGAGCGGCAATCATACAGTCGTGACCGATCAACCGGTTGAGGCTGGTGGAGGCGACGCCGGCATGAGCCCGGTGGAACTCTTCGTGGGCTCGCTGGCGAGCTGCGTCGCGTACTTCGTGGGTCGATACTGCACGCGGCATCAAATCCCGTGCGAGGGGTTCACAATCGACGTGGATTGGTCCTACTCCGAGCAACCACATCGGGTGGGGGCGGTGGAGATCACGCTCAATCTGCCTGGGGACCTGACGCCCGAACAGCAGGAGAAACTTCTCAAGGTCGCCCACGGCTGCACGGTGCACCAATCGCTCGCCGTCCCGCCGAAGGTCGCGATCAAGATGGTTTCCTCCACTTTCGGAGGCTAACGCGCGGTGTCGAAATTTAACTTTTGAGGAGGGAGATCGTGCAGGCAAGACGAGCGGTGGCGGTCGGTGTTGTGCTGTTGCTGGCCGTGGGAATGGGCGTCTCCCCGCGCCTGCTGTTCGGAAGCGACCAGCAGCGGGCCCAGGAACTCCTTGAGAACAGGTGCCTGGCCTGTCATCGACTGGAAGGGCCGCCCCGATCCCGCTTCCAAAAGGAGGCTCCCGATTTGATCGGAGTCGGCAGCAAGTTTAAACACGAGTGGGTGGTCGGCTTCCTGACGGGGAAGGAACAGCCGGATTACGCCCTCACCTATCGATGGGATCGGGAAGAACGGCTGAAGGATAAGCATATCGTAGTTTCTCAGCCTGACGCGGAAGCGATCGCGGAGTACCTCGAAACCAACTTTACAGATCCTCAGGTGAAGCCCGGCGCCATCGACATGGCGACGTTCAGCAAGCAAGAGGCGGCCTTCGGCGAAACGATCTTCAAAGAGCATGCCTGTATCGGCTGTCACCGGATTCGGGAGGGCGGGAAAGTCGTAGGCGGCCCCCAAAGCGCATCGTTCGTTGAGGCGGGCAGGCGGCTCAAGGCGGATTGGATCTACCGCTTCAATTCAAACCCGCCGGATTATGTGCCGCACAGTGGAGAATTCGTCGGCGATGTGAGCGCGCTTGGGCTGCGGTACGTCACGGGATTCATCGCCACGAGGGGATGGGAGAACTTCCCGTTTTACGAGCCGTGGAAGAGCAAAGAGTTTGGCCAAGCCGGCGTTGAGCGCGGTCGGGTCATCTACAAGGAATATTGCGCTCAGTGCCATGGGAAAACGGGCCAAGGGGATGGGCCGGCAGCCGTAGGGTTGGAACCGAAACCGGCGGTCCATGCCAATATGGCGTTCGAGAAGCTCCCCACGGAGTATCTGTACAACGTCATCTATTACGGTGGGCGTGGCGTCGGGAAGTCTCCGACGATGCCCTATTGGGGGTTGACGATCGGGCAGCAGGGCGTGGCCGACGTCATCGCCTATTTGAGGGCCACCTTCAAAGGCGCGCCTGAAGCGGCCGCTGCGTCGAGCGGCGGACCGTCGGGTGTCTGTCCGCAGCCCCGCAAGACCGCGACGGCGCCGGAGGAGTTTCTGAAACTGGCCAATCCGCTGCCGGCGACGCCCCAGTCCGTCCAGGCAGGCAAGACCCTGTTCCTGCAAACCGCCAAGCCGCTGGTCTGCGCGCAATGTCACGGGGAAAAAGGCGATGGGCAGGGCCTGCTCGGAGCGGGATTGGTTCCGCCCCCGCGCAATTTCACCTGCGGCCGGACGCTGAAGGACATTCCGGATGGGCAGTTGTTCTGGATCGTCAAGAACGGCTCGCCCGGAACGGGCATGATGGCCTTTGCCGGCATGCCGGACGAGGAAGTGTGGCAGGTGATCCGTTATATCCGAAGCCTTGCGCGCTGACCGAATGAATTACAAACGGTGGTTTTGGGGAGCGGCGGTTCTGTGGGTGGTTACCGTCGGAACGGCCGGCTATTTCTTCGTCAAGGGCCGGACGGTGCCCGCCCCGGACGGACGGACCACGATCGTGCTGAGCGGGGCCGAGCGGGGTCAGGTTCTCGGCGAAATGCGGCAACTGCTGAAATCGGTCCACGGAATCTTGCAAGGGGTCTCCGCTCAGGACCTGACCGGAGCCGGCAGGGCCGCGCGGGCCGCCGGCATGGGAATGGCCGCCGACGTGAATCCGGCGTTGCTGGCCAAGCTCCCCCT
>Ga0335085_10010824_pt1 | contig 13600 bp, 10 predicted proteins | sample Lox_Sample_45_FD_206712 | JGI IMG/M metagenome (GOLD analysis project Ga0335085, IMG submission 206712) | Soil microbial communities from Loxahatchee National Wildlife Refuge, Florida, United States - Lox_Sample_4.5 | ecosystem: Environmental > Terrestrial > Soil > Wetlands | place: USA...
TTTGCAACCGATGCCTGGCCGCGCGCGCATGTCCGGCAGGTCGTGCAGGCCCTCTTGCCAGCAGCAGCGGTCTCGCTGTTTGTGGTGTTGGTGGTGGATGGAGCGGTCACCAATCCCTCCGGCTTCATGCGCCGCATTGCATTTCTCACGGGCCCGGCAAGCCGGGATTATGCCGAATATGTCCAAGCACCCGTGGGCTGGTTCGCATTGTTGCGCGATATAGGCGGCCATTTCGCCCAAGGTTATGGGCTCGCAGCCGTGACGCTGACCGCGCTGGGGATTGTGGTGCATGTCCTGCGCAGCCGGGGCAGCGTGCGCATAGCGGGGCTTGTGCCCCTCTTTGCCATCATTTCCTTCACCCTCTGTTTCAATTTCGTCGCCCTGCGCAGCAATGACCGGTTCCTCCTGCCGCAAGCGGTTCTGTCGTGCGTCTATATTGGCATGGCGGCGGAGATGCTGGCTTTCCCGATGCAGAATTGGGCGCGGTTTGCTGGCCGGGCGGCGCTGGCGTTGACCGCCCTGGCGGCGGTGCATCAGGCCGTCGCGATCAATGCCGCATTGCTGTTCGATCCGCGCTATGACGCAGAACATTGGATGGCGGCCCATGTCAAGGCGGGCGATACAATCGAAACCTATGGCCAGAACTGTTTCCTGCCGCGCTTTCCGGCAGACGCGCGCGTGACCCGGGTGGGACAGGGCGATCTCAAGCTTCGCAATCCGCTGCCCGGCGTCACCGAGCTGCACGAGCCCTTTGTCGTGGCGCGCCATCCACGGTTCATTGTGCTGAGCCTTGCCTGGGCCCGCCGCTATCTGCAATCCGACGTTCCGCTTCTGCCCGGACACATCTATTCCCGGTTGCAACAGGCCGATTTCGCCGATATGGATGCGCGCCGGTTTTTCCAGAGTCTCATCAACGGATCCCAAGGCTACCGGCTGGCCCACGCGGGACGTCCGCGCAGCCTTTGGCCTGTCGTCCACATCCATGACAGTCTGGATGAGCCGATCTGGATCTTCGAGCGCACACCATGACGGCCCGGCGCATTCTTATCTGCCTGCATGATTTATCGCGCGGCGGTACCGAACGTATCGCCATCGGACTGGCGGGTGATTGGGCCGATGCCGGGCGCGATGTCACCATCCTGTGCGGCAATATCGAGGGCGGCCTGCTGGAGACGGTAAGCGGTAAGGTAAAGGTGGTGCCGCTGGAACCCCAGATCGCGCGCGGGCCGTTTTCCCGCTGGCGCCTGGCGCGCACAATGGCAATGCATCTGCCGGCGCTGAAACCGGACGTGATTTTTCTGCCGGGAAATTACCACGCGCTGCTTGCCGGTGGTTTGCGGGCAGCCGATCGACGCGCCGTCATCGCTCTGAAAATTTCAAACCCGCCGGTGCCCAGGGGCGCGCCGTTTGCGCGCCTGGTTTTCGGCCATATCACCCGTGCGGTGGACGGCTTTGCTGCGATGAATTCCGGCCTGTCGCGTGAATTGAAGACCATGCTGCCGGGCCGCGATATCGTGACCTTGCATGATCCCGTCTATTTCAAGCCGGCGCCGCGCAGGCCTGGGCACGAAGGGACATGGCGCATTCTCTGGATCGGCCGGTTGGAAGCGCAGAAAGACCCGTGCCTGGCCTTAGAGGTTATGGCGGCAATGAAGGCACCTGCGCATCTCACCATGTTGGGCGAAGGCAGCTTGCGCGCCTCGCTGGAGCAGCGGATCATTGCGATGGGATTACAAGATAAAGTTACGCTGGCTGGTTATGTGCCCGAGATTGCGTCCTGTCTGGCCAAGACCGATGCGCTGCTGATCACTTCCCGTTATGAAGGCGGCCCCGCAGTCGCGGTCGAGGCATTGGCTCAGGGCGTGCCGGTGGTCAGCACCGACTGTTCCTTTTTGCTGCACGATATCATTGCCGACGCTGCGGCAGGGCGTATCGTGAATTCCCGGGAGCCAGCGACGCTGGCAGCAGCATTGTCGGTGGTGTGCGCATCGTCACGCGCGCCGCAGACCTTAGAGGCGCTGGCAGCGCCATTTGAGCCGCGCGCTTGTGCCAGCGCTTATCTTGACTGGCTGGATGGCCTCGCCCGGGATGAATAGGGAGCTGCGCCGGAGCCTGCTTATCCTGGCCATCGTCATTGCGGTGACGGCTTGGTTCAGCGATCTGTTCTATTTCCCCGACGAACACTATCAGGTGCTGGAATTCATGTCCTACAAGCTGGGCATCACCCCGGCATCAGATCTGCCCTGGGAATTTTCTGCCCGTATCCGGCCCTGGTTTCAGCCGCTGGTCTATTACGTGATCGCAAAGCCGCTGACGGTTCTTGGACTGAAGGACATGTTCGCCGTCACCTTTGTGCTGCGCCTGGCGACGGGCATGTTCTCACTTCTGGCGCTCGGGCTGTTTGCCAAGGCCGTGTTGCCCACAATCGAAGGCGAGGAAGAACAGCGCGTCTTCATCGGCTATCTGCCCTGGTTCGGCTTCCTGCCTTATCTGTTCGTACGTACTTCGTCGGAAACGTTTTCGGCGGCTTTTTTTGCGCTGGGAGTGGCCGTTGCACTGGGAGAGAAATCCGCGCGGCGATTGGCGCTGGCTGGTTTGTTGTGCGGGCTAGCGTTTGAAAGCCGCTATCAGACTGGCCTCTTGGCGTTGGGGCTGCTTGCCTGGCTTGCGATAATCGCGCGCGCCCGCGCGGCGCAGATCATGGCGTTCGTCGCGGGCGGCATGGCGGCACTTGCCATAGGCGCGCTGGCCGACCGCTGGGGCTACGACCAGTTCGTCCTTCCGCCACTGGGCTATGTCGACCTCAACCTGGTCATGGGGGTGGCGGAACATCAATTCGGGCGCGAGCCGGTCTTTGCCTATCTCTACCTGTTGCCGGCACAGATTTTCTTCGCCATCACGCTGGTGCTGATGGCCGGCATGGTGGCGATGTGGCTGCGCAATCCGCGCCATGTCGTCACCTGGGCGAGCGCACCCTTCGTGCTCGCCCATCTGGCCGTGGCGCACAAGGAAGCACGGTTCCTGTTTCCGCTCGCGATCCTGGCCACGTCGTTCCCGGTCCTGGGATTCTCGCCCCATCTGCCGCAGTGGCGCGGCACTTTCATGCGCATCTGGCAGTGGCGAAACTCCTGGGCCGCCAAAGTCACCACGGGGATTTCCGTGGTGGCCATGGTCTATTTCGCGCTCTATCCCTTCGGGGTGAGACCGCACATGCCCATGGCGCGATATCTTTATCGCCATGGTCCGCAGGTGATTTACAGCTATGCATCACCCTTCCAATCCTACCCCATGTACCGCCCGGCTGGATTTCGCAGCGAGCAGCTCAAAGATCAAGCCCAACTCAACGCGCTTCTCGACAATGGTCCGGTTTTTCTGATGTCGGAGGCGCCGGTGCCGCCACCATTGCCGCCGGGAACGCGCGCAACCTTGCTCTGTTCGGAATTTCCCTTTGCCCGTTTGGGTTACGGCTGGGCCGGGGCGGATTCCATCAAGGCCTATTCTGCCTTCGCCGCGCGCCACCGCTTTCTTAAGTTGCTGCCGCTTTACTGGTACACACTCTACCGCGTGGCGCGGTCCTGAACGATTCGCTCGTAGATATGGAACAGTTTTTCGAAATGCTGCTCGACATTGAAGACGCGCGCGTCGGCCGCTGCAAGCGCAGCGTACGACTGTGTCTTGCGGTCACCGGACAGGAGCCTGAGGATTGCACCCGCTCCGTCCGCCGCATCGCCCGCGCGATAGGTCTCAGCGTAGCCCGGCCCGGCGAAGGTGGCGCTGGCGCCGGCATCGGGCACGATCAGCGGCGTGCCGGAACACAGGGCCTCCGCCAGCACCAGGCCGAACGTCTCCGCGGCTGAACCGTGGATCAGGGCGTCGGCGCTCGCCATTACCGTGGCCAACTGCTCCGGATCGTTGATCTGGCCGGCGACATAGACATGGCGAGCGTTTAGTGCCCAGCGTTCCACGGACGCGCGCAGAAATCCGTCGCCGGCGATGTAAAGGCCGACCTTGCGCGCTTTCTGTGCCCGGCTTACCGCCTGAATGAGCGTGCGCAACCGTTTTTCCGGATGATGGCGGCCCACCGCGATCAAGAGCGCGGCATCTTCTTCCAACTCACAGGTCGCTAGCATCTCGCGCCGCGCCGTGGCGTCGTAATAATCGGGCGAGAATTTGCTCCGCTCAACGCCGAAGGGCGCGACCTGGATGTTTTCCAGGCCGAAGCCGGCGAAGCGTTCCGCCAGTGCCGGATTAGTGACGATAGCGGCATCGTAATTGCTGTTGAGCCGGTTGAGATAATTCCAGAAGAAACCGAACAGCCGGTCTACCCGCTCCGGTCCCAATAGCCCCCCCAGGAAGGTCTGGGGATAGACCGCCACCGGATCGGCATGCATGAAGAACACTTTCACCGCCTTGCCGGGCCAGCGCGCCGCCAGCCATCCGCCGCGCCAGGGCGAGGATCCTTCCACCAGGTCGGGCTCGAGTTCGTCCAACGCCTGCCATACGGGGCCTGCGCCCCAGAACATGCGATAGTTGCGGTCCAATGGCAGGTGGGGGCTCTTGATCCAGGCAATGTTGCCGCCATGAGCCTTTTCCATGCGGGTTTCCGCGCCCGGCGCGATGATGGTGAGCTGATGGCCAAAACGTCCCGCCAGCTCCAGCTTCTGGTTGATGTAGCGGCGCACGCCACCGCCGGTCGGCGAATAGAACTCGCAAACGTCGACGATTCTCACGGAAGGCGCGCTCCCAGTAGCCCATGATAATAGCCGAGCATCCGCGCCATCGTCTCGTCCCATGAAAAGGCCAGGGCGCGGGCGCGCGCGGCCTCGCCCATGCGCCGGCGCAAGGCAGGATCGGTGGCGAGCTTTGCGAGATGAGAAGCGAAAGCATCTGCATCGTCGGCCGGCGCGAGGAACCCGGTCTGCCCCGCCACCACCAGCGACCGGCTGCCCGTGGCATCGGCGCAGACGCATGGCAGGCCGGAGGCCATCGCCTCCAGCGTGACATTGCCGAAGCTTTCGCTGTCACTGGGAAAGACGAAGATATCGGAGGAGGCATAGGCCGCTGCCAACTCTTCTCCATCCACGAAGCCGGTAAAGATGGCGTTCGGCAAGGCTCCCTCGGCCAAGCGGCGATCGGGTCCGTCGCCCACAATCACGGCTCGGTGTGGCAGGGTGATGCGATTGAGTGCTGCCGTCAGCGTATCGAGCCTTTTTTCTCGCACCAGCCGGGAGACATGCAGGACCACCAGTTCATCGGGGCCAATGCCATGGCGCGCGCGCCATTCAAGACTGCGCTTTTGCGGCGTGAAACGGCCGGTATCGATGCCGCGGGGCCAGGGCCTGAAATTATCCTTGAGGCCATCGGCCAGAAGCGCCTGGTGCACCGATGCCGACGGTACATAGACCTCGCGGCAGCGACCATAGAACCGCCGCAGGATGTGTTTGAGCACGCGTTCCAATCCCGCGAGATACCAGTAATGCCTCAGATAGGTCTCATAGCGGGTGTGATAGCTGGCCACCGCCGGAATATTGTTGTTCATGGCCAGGGACAAGGCGGCATGGCCGAGAAGATCGGGCACTGCGATGTGGACCAGGTCGGGCTGAAAATCCAGCAGTTGCCGCTTGAGAGTGCCCGGCAGGCCCCATGCCAGGCGATATTCGGGGCGGCCGGGCAGAGGAATCGAAGGCACCGATACTAGCCTGCCCTGATGCGCCAGCGCAGCTTGGCCGGCGGTGGGCGCAAACACCAGAACCTCGACGCCATGGGTTTCCAGATATCCGACCAGGCGGTTGAGTGTCAGGGCGACGCCGTCGGCAATGAAATTGTACGAACTGGTGACCAGCGCGACCCGCAAGGGGCGGGCTTCATCCCCCGCCACGCGCTATTCGGCGCCGCGGCGCAGCTTTTCCAGTTCCTGGGCCACCGCCGGAACCGTCTCCTGGATCTGTTCCTCAGTGTGGTTGGCGGTGAGGAAGAAGCGCAGCCGCGCGGTGGTGGCGGAGACGGCCGGTCGCACGATGGGCTGCACTTCGATGCCGCGCTCCAGCAGTTTCTGGGAGAGCAGCATGGCCAATTTGTCATCGCCCACGATCAAGGAGGCGACGGGAGATTCCTCATCACCGCCCACCGTCAGGCCGTTCTCCCGCGCCACTTGACGAAAGAACTTGGCGCGTTCGCGCAGCCGGCGCGGGCGGTGCGGCTCGCGCTCCAGGATTTCCAGGGCCGCAATGGCCGCGGCGGTATCGGCCGGCGAGAGGCCGACGCTGAAGATCAGGCCGGGGCAGAGGAAGCGAAGATATTCGATCAATCCGCGATCGCCGGCGATATAGCCGCCGCCCGAGGCTAGCGTCTTGCTCAGCGTGCCCATATAGACGTCGATGCTGTTCGACGGCATGCCGGCGGCTTCGCAGACACCGCGGCCGGTCTTGCCGACAATGCCCAGGCTGTGCGCCTCGTCCACCATCAGCAGCATGTTGTGGCGCCTCTTGGTCTCCACTGCCCGCCTCAGGTCCAGGATCTGGCCATCCATGGAATAGACGCCCTCGGCCACGATCATGCCGCGGCGGAAACCGGTGCGCTCCTTGTGCAATAGCGCATCCAACCCGTCCCAGTCGCCATTGGGATAGGTGAAGGTCTTGGCGCCGGAAAGCCGCGCGCCGGTGATGATGCTGTTATGGGCGCCTGAATCGTAGATCACCGCGTCCGGCCGGGCCAGGAGGTGGGAGATCACGGTCACGTTGGTCAGATAGCCGCTGATGAAGACCAGCGCGTCATCGGTACCCAGAAAACTGGCGATCTTGCGCTCCAGTTCGCCATGCAGTTCGATCTGGCCCGCCACGATGCGGCTGGCTGAGGCGCTGGTGCCATATTGGTCGATCGCGTTCTTGGCGGCGGCGGTAACAGCGGGATGACCATTCAGGCCAAGATAGTTGTAGCCGGAGAAGCTGACCAGGCTCTTGCCGTTGCGGCGAATGACGCTGTGGCTCACGCCGTCGCGCGGCTGGAAAAACGGCACTTCCTGGCCGCTGTTCTCCACATCCTCGATGCGGCGACGCAGCGCCCGATAGGGCGCGAAATCGTCGACGACGCTCTTGCGCTCGGGCTGTTCAAGTTCAGCCGCAATGGTCTTTTGCTCCGCGGCCGCAGAATGGCTCGTCATTGCCCCTCGGTATACTCGCTCATATGCCCCCAACAGCCGGGCTGGCCGCATTACGAAGCATAACCGGAAAACTGTATGCCACAACCTTCGCCATCACGGTAAGTCCCTATATCTGCCGTCAAAAATGGCACGGTCCGATGGAGGCGAATCGCCCCTCTATTCAAGCGGCGCAAGCGCGAAAATCCCGGTTTTTCCCTGTTTCACATGGGCCCAAAGCGTAATAATCGGTAGCATTTCTTCAAGCGCGCACGGACTTCGGGGCCCAAGGACCGCCGCCTGTACAGCCCTGGACGCGCGTCTTAATATCGGCGCACGGGCCAAATGCGCGGCCGGGGCCGACTCAAAGCGCGCCCCAGGTCGTTTTGCCGGCCGTCACATCTCACAGTCCGTAAAGAGCAAGGCATGCTTTCAGCGCAGCATCTGGTGAAATCCTTCGCCGGGCGCCGGGTCATCGAAGACGTCACGCTCCGGCTTGATCGCGGGGAAGTGGTGGGTCTTTTGGGACCCAATGGCGCTGGCAAGACCACCACCTTCCAGATGCTGACAGGTATGCTGAGGCCCGATGCCGGTGCCATTATCCTGGATGGTCATGATGTCACCGCCATGCCTTTCTATGACCGCGCCCGTTTCGGAATCGCCTATCTTCCGCAGGCGCCCTTTGTGCCGCGTGGGCTGTCGGTGGCGGAAAATATCCGGCTGGTGCTGGAAGCACGGCTGCCGGATTCGGCCTCGCGCAAAATCAGGATGGAGGAGTTGATCGAGGAATTCCGGCTCAAGGAGCAGCGCCGCAAAAAGGTTGGCGAACTGTCGGGAGGCCAACGACGCCGCTGCGAGATCGCCATCACCCTGGCCTGCGAACCCAGCTTCGCCATGCTGGATGAGCCCTTTGCCGGCGTGGATCCGCATGCTACCGATGAAATCGGCCGGATGATCGACCATCTGGCCGACCGCGGCATCGGTGTCTTGATCACCGACCACAAGGCGCGAGAACTTCTTGGCATCGTGGATCGCGCCTATGTAATCGAGTCAGGCCGCGTATTGGCGGAAGGCGATGTCGGGCAGATTGTGGGGGATGAAGCGGTTCGCCGCGTCTATCTGGGCGAGGAATTCCGGCTTTGACCTTGTCCTCCCTGGTCGAGACGCCTCGCCTCGTCGGCCTTCGCGCCACGCTTTCGGCCTTTCTGCGCGGCGACTATGTACGGGGCTTCTTCCACCGTGTCGTCACCCAGGTGCTAGCGGTGGTGATCCTGATCGAAGCGATCTTTTTGGCCGAGCATTTCACCTGGGTATTCCGCGATGCGGTGCGTCACGAAGCCGACCTTTCCGGCATTGCGCTGGTCTTGGCCTGTACCTCGACCGAGATTTTCGATCTGGCGCTCGCCGTCGCCATCTTGATGGCAACTTATGTCACCTTGCTGCGCATGCGCGAGAACCGCGAAATGCTGGTGTTGTTCGCCTCGGGACTTGGCCCTTACCAGTTGGGCGCGCTTGTTCTGATCGTGGCGCTGGCCGGCCAGGTGATCAGCATTGCCGGTTCGGGCTTTGTCGATCCCCTGTCGCGCTACGCCCAGCGCTCCATCCTGTTCAGTTCCGAGCTGCGATCCCTGAAGAAAGGCGTGGCCAAGAACGAATTCTATTATTTTCCGTCCTATGTCGCCTATGCCATGGACCATGTGCAGGGCGGAGCGCCTCCGCCTTTGGCTCCGGGCCAGGTGGCGGTAATTGATGCGCGCCCCGCTGCCAAGTCCGCGCCCATCACGCCGGGCAAGGACCGCACGCTATTTGTCTATCAGCAAATCGGCCCTCACACCTCCCGGATTGTGACCGCGGCCCAGGCGCGACTGGACGGTCCCGACCTCACGGGCCGGATCGTGCTCAATCTCAGCGATTTCACCTCCCACACTTTCGCCGATGCCCATCCGCTTGCCAGCGAGGACGGCAAGCCCCATGCCCGTGCCGGGAAATGCTTCAACTGTCCGGACGCCTTCAGCGACAGTCCGCCGATCAGCATGAAGGTGCGCGACATGAGCCAGCTGATGATGGTTGACCAGCTTCTGCCTTTTACGGCGCGCACCAGCAATACCGACGAGCAGACGCTGGCCGAGCAGCTGTTCGTCCCGGACTATGAAACCCGCGACTCGCGCGGCGCCCAGATGCGCCTCTTGGCCGAGCGATTCTCCCGCAGCCTGCTTTCCTTTTTGGCGCCCCTGGTTGCGCTGCTGGGCGTGGCGCTGACCAACCGCATGACTAACTGGCTCGCCCTGCCGCTGTCTTGTCTGGCGCTGATGTCGGTCAATCTTCTTTGCGAATGGGTGATCAACAGCGTCGCGCCACTGGGCCTGGCGGGCGCCTTGTTGCCGCCGCTGCTGCTTTATGGCGGTTTCGCCTGGCTCCTCTTCACCCTGATCGTGTGGCGCCATAACGATTTTGTGCGGCCGCAATTGGCAAGGTCATGAGCGCGCCGGCCCATCGCAGCGCCGGGCGCGGCGGCGCCCGGCCCGTCTATCTCACGCCTTTCGGGCTTTATTCCCGCTACATGCTGGGCGCGTATCTTCGTCACACGATGATGGTCGCGACGGCGCTGATGACCATCGCCTTGACCATCGACCTATGGCCGCAAGTGTCCCTATTCCACGTCACTCCGCTGCATGTCATGACCGGCCTGGTGCGGCTGGCAGGCTTGCGGCTTTCCGATCTCCTGCCGCCGTTCGTTCCCTTTGCCACATTTCTGGGCGTGGTGTGGAGCGAAAGTGCCTTTACCGAATCACGAGAACGTCTTCTGATCTGGAACAGCGGCCGCTCGCCGCTTTATTGTCTCATGCCGGCGCTGTTTGCCGGTGTTCTGATGGGCGCCTTCCTTTTTGGAGTGGACGGGTGGCTGCGGCCCATCGCTATCCATATTCAGATGGCCGAGGTGCTGGGGCGCGAAGGCATCAGGCTGGACCGCGCTAAGAGCGGCGGCACACATTGGATCGCCCTGCCGGACGGGCTGCTCAAGGCCGAAATCCAGTATGGACCACCGCTCGAACTACACGACGCCACCATCTACAAGCTGGATACGGACGGCCATCTTGCGGAGGTGGATACGGCATCCATCGCCACGCCGGAGCGGAACGGCATGTGGCGCCTGACGAACGGGCACTACTGGCGCGCCGATTTTGCCGATCAGGGCAGGGTGCTCACCACCGGTCTTCGCGAGGAAAACGAGATCCCGTTCAAGAGCCGCACCATAATCATGAGTCTCGACCAATTGTGGCTCAGCAACTTGGGCCTGTCGCCGCAATATCTGTTTCTCCCCGACCTGCGCAGACTGGCCCATGCACAGATCATGTCCCGCGATCTCAGCGGTTATCAAACGCGTCTCCAGACCCTGTTCGGCGAGACCTTGTTCACCTGCCAGATGGCGCTTCTGGCCGCTTCATTGTCGATGCTGTATTTCGCCTTCGTCACGCGCTGGTTTGCGCTGGTGGCGGTTCTGCTGGCGGGTTATCTCGCCCATTTCGCCTCCAAGGCCTTCAGCCTGATGGGCGAGTTCGGCTACATCCCGGCCCTGGCCGCCGGCTGGCTGGCGCCCTTGCTAATGATGGCCGGTGTCGCATCGGCCTTGTTCGTGATCCAGAAGAAGCGGGGCCTGGGCGTGAGGCTGGAAGACACGCCGCATTTTTCGGATTCGGCTGCCGCCGATGCGCAATCCGCTAGCGCTGAATGAGATGCTCGTGGACCCATTTGCCGCTGGCAATGTCGGTCCCGAAAATGTCCAGTGACGGCACCTTGGGCAGAAGCCCGCCTTCGACCACCTGCAGATAGACGTAAGCCAGCTTGACGGTGTGGCCATCAATCTGCAGCAGTGCTTCGGGATGATGCTGGGGGTCCATCGCCAAGGTCAGCTTGCGGTCGGGCAGGGCGACGACGCTGAAGGTGATGGGCTTGTCCGGCCTTACCGTGTCCACGCGGACGCCATAGGCCATCAGCCGTTCCACAAAGGTCAGGGATTGTCTGCTGCCGTCGATATTGAATTTGCGCCAGAAGCCCTCCACGGGGGCTTTGGAATCGAATTCTCCGTTCGCCTCAAGCCTTGCGGTATATACCACCGTGTTGGAATTGGGCGATCGCTGGATATAGAAGAGCTGGTTCGGCTCATCGGGGACCTTGAAGTCCGGCCTGAGATGCACGAGCTCGCTGCCCACGGTCACGCTGCTGGTGAAATCGCGCGCCCCGACCGGCGATGTGCAGACCGGCATAGCGGCCAGGAATATCAGCAAGTGAAGGATCCGCCTCATGCCTCAGGCCAGCTTGCGCAGCGCCTGCGCCACCAGCGCCTCGGCCCTGGCGGAATCCTCCACCACGCCGCCCAGGGTGAAGAAGGGATGGATCATGCCGGCAAAGCAGACATGGTCGCATGGCACGCCGGCCTCTCTCAGCCGCCGGGCATAAGCCTCATTCTCGTCCACGAGGGGATCGAACTCCGCGCTGATGATCAGCGCCGGCGGCAGACCTTCCAAGCTCGGCCGCAGCATGGGCGACGCCATCGGGTCCTTGCGATCGGCGTGATCGGGAATGTAGTTGTCCATGAACCAGTGCAGCGCCGCCGTCGTGAGCATATAGCCTTTGGCATTGCGCTCATAAGAGGGATAGGCGCGGCTCTGGTCGGTCATGGGATAGATCAGAACCTGCAGCGCAAGTTTGAAGGCGCGTGAATCCAGCGCCATCTGCGCCACCACGGCGGCGAGATTGCCGCCGGCGCTGTCGCCGCCCACCGCGATCTTTGAAGGATCGATATTCAGAAGCGCCGCATTATTCGAGGCCCAGCGCGTGGCGGCATAGCTGTCAAGCACCGCACCTGGAAACTGGGTTTCTGGCGCGAGGCGATAGTCTACCGACAGGACGGCGCAATCACCCTGGACTGCCAGCCTGCGGCAGGCAGTGTCGTAGAGCGCCAATGTCCCCAGCATGAAGCCGCCCCCATGGAAAAACACCAGCAGCGGGCAAGGCCGCTTGTCCTTGCTGGCGCGATAAAACCGTGCCGGGATCGGGCCGTAATCGCTGGGAATAGAGAGCTGATAGGTGATCGCGACCGCGGGCTTTTCGGGCAGCAAGGCCAGGCGTTGGCGTTCATAGGCAACGCGCAGTTCATCAGGGGGCAGGTTGGTCGGCAGGTCGCCGGCGCGCTGAATGGCCAGGGCGGCCTGGGGATGAAGCGGCATGGGCCGTGACTTTAGGGGAAGTGGATCGGCTATGCGAGAGCAAGTTAGGGCCAGATTGGATCAACCCGAAGGGCCAGGGTCATTTGCGTCCAGACGCTGTCGCTATGGACGGGTTCGTCGAAAGGCTTGCTCGTATTCCTGATACGCTACTCGCGCCTTTCTCCTGCCCGCGTCGCAAAATCCCTCCGGCGCAGTGGTTCAATCTGGTCCTAACTTGCTCTAACTTCGCGCTGTACAGGGGAGGGCCTGGGCAACCAGTCATGAACAATAATGACAATTGATTCGGCGCCGCTTCACCGCGGCCGCATTTTTGTCCTTGCTCTTCTGGCACTCTTCACCGCCGGTGCCGCGGTCAGCATACGCGCCGCCACCGCCGTGCATATGCGCACCGACTATCTCGATACGCTCGATCCCACGCGTGCCGGCGAGATGCTGGGTACCGTGCTGGGTTCAGCCTTCGCGGGCTTTGCCGTGACGCTGTTTCTCGTCAGCGCAGTGCTGGCCAAGATCGGCTTCGGCCGTGCCTTGGCAGCGGCCGCGGCGCTGCTGATTACAGGTCTGCTGCTGGTGGCCTTCGCGGGCTCTCTGGGCCTGTCGCCCTATGCCGGGCTGTTGATCGGCATGGTTGTGCAGGGCTTCGGCTGGGGCCTGGTGGAAACGGTGATCAATCCCCTCACCAGCGCGCTTTATCCGGAAGACCGGGTCGCGCGTCTTTCGATTTTGCATGCCTGGTATCCGGGCGGCCTGGTGGCGGGATCGATGCTCGCGTTGGCGACGGACGCACTGGCGCTGCCCTGGCGCCTGGACCTGGTGGCGCTGGGGCTGCTTGCTCTCATATTCGGCACTTTGGCGCTGAAGGAAAAGCTGCCCGATGTGAGCCTATCCACCGATGCGCCGGTAACACCCGGCGAGATGATCAAGGCGACCCTCCAGAATCCCACCATCTTTCTCTGGGTGCTGCTGATGACATTCACGGCCTCCACCGAATTTGCACCGGGACAATGGGTCGATGTGGCGCTTTCCCAGATCGTTGGCATGCGCGGCATTGTGTTGCTCGCCTATGTCAGCGGGCTGATGTTCGTGATGCGCCATTTCGCCGGGCCGCTGGTCAAGCGTCTCTCCAATGTGGGTCTGTTGATCTTCTCCGCGGCCTTCGCCACAGCCGGTCTTTATGCCTTGAGCCTGGCACATGATCCGGCCAGTGCGCTGATCGCCGCCACCGGCTGGGGCTTTGGCG
>Ga0335085_10010825_pt1 | contig 13598 bp, 13 predicted proteins | sample Lox_Sample_45_FD_206712 | JGI IMG/M metagenome (GOLD analysis project Ga0335085, IMG submission 206712) | Soil microbial communities from Loxahatchee National Wildlife Refuge, Florida, United States - Lox_Sample_4.5 | ecosystem: Environmental > Terrestrial > Soil > Wetlands | place: USA...
CGCGGGCCGGGGCGGGCGGCGGGACCGGCGCGCCGGGCACCGCGGGCGCAGCGGACCTGACGCCGGAGGCGGCCAAGATCTTCGAGCGGCTGCGCGAATGGCGGGCGAGTACGGCGCGGGAGCAGAACGTCCCGGCGTATGTGATCTTTCACGACGCGACGCTGCGCCAGATCGCGGCAGGCAAGCCGGCCACGCTGGCCGGGCTGTCCGGCATCAATGGTGTCGGGGAGGCCAAACTGGCAAAGTACGGGCAGCAGGTCCTCGACGTCCTCGGCGCCTAGGAGCGGCCCCCGCGTACGACCTCATCATCGTCGGCGGGGGCTCGGCGGGCAGCGCACTGGCGAACCGGCTGTCGGGCTCTGCGCGTGCTGGTGCTGAAGCGCGGCCCGGCCGGTAACCCGCTGTTCGGGGCGTTCTTCGCGGCCATGCAGGAGGCCGGGTACCCGACGTCCGGAAGCACGGATCCGTGCCTCACGATGGCGCGGTACCAGCGCGCCGCGCGGCCGGCCGGAATCCGCCCAGGCGGCTTTGCGGTCCAAATCGGTACGGATTAGCCGGCGAGCAGACACCAGGCAGCCCCCAGGTATCCACCGGTTCGTCACTTTCCGGACAACTTGTCTAGCCATGATGTGGACCGATCCAGGCATAGTCGATGGCTTTTGCCCCCGCATGGCCGGGGCTCGGGAGGGAACCTTGCGCGGAAGATACGCGATCGCGGCCACGGCCGCGGTCGGCAGCCTCGTTTTCGCGGCTGGATGCAGCAGCAGCTCATCCGGCGGCAGCTCATCCAGCAGCAGCAGCCCGGGCAGCGGTACGTCCGCGGCCACGGCCACCTCGGCCAGCGCCTTCGGCGGCATGAACGCCCTGGTGACCGCGGCCAAGAAGGAGGGCACGCTCAACGTCATCACGCTGCCCGCGAACTGGGCCAACTACGGCACGATCATGAAGGACTTCACGGCGAAGTACGGCATCAAGATCAACGACGCGAACCCGGACGGGTCGAGCCAGGACGAGATCAACGCCGTCAACCAGCTCAAGGGCCAGAGCCGGGCCCCGGACGTGCTGGACATGGGCACCTCGTTCGCGGTGAAGGCCGACCAGCAGGGCATCCTTGCGCCGTACCGCGTCGCGAGCTGGAGCAATATCCCGGCCAGCTCCAAGGCCAGCGACGGCACCTACTACGCCGACTACGGCGGGTACGTCGCGATCGGCTACAACTCGGCGAAGGTCACCACCGCGCCGACGTCGTTCGCGGACCTGCTCAAGCCCGCGTACAAGAACCAGGTCGCGATCAACGGCAACCCGACGCAGGCGGGCGCCGCCTTCGCCGCCGTCTACGCGGCGGCGCTGGCCAACGGCGGCTCGTTCAGCAACATCGCGCCGGGGGTCGCCTACTTCAAGAAGCTGCACCGGGTCGGTAACTTCGTCCCGGTCACCGGCAGCGCGGCCACCATGGAGAGCGGCCAGACGCCGATCCTGATCTGGTGGGACTACCTGCTGGCCTCCGAGGCCGGCCCGGGCGTTCCCGGTCTGAAGATCGTGATCCCGTCGGACGGCCACTACGCCGCCTATTACGACCAGGCCATCAGCAAGTCCGCGCCGCACCCGGCCGCGGCCCGGCTGTGGGAGGAGTACCTCTACACGACCACGGGCCAGAACCTGTGGCTCGCGGGCAAGGCGCGGCCCATCGAGCTGCCCACGCTGCTCAGCACCAACACCGTCAACGAGGCCGCGTACAAGGCGCTGCCCCCGGCGCCGTCCACCACGCTGACGTTCCCGACCCAGGCGCAGCAGGCGGCAGCCGCGGCGATCGTCTCGCAGCAGTGGCCCGGCGTGTGAGCGGCTGAGGATGGACGAACTGGTTAGCGCCGAGGCCCCGGGATTCCCTTCGGATCCCGGGGCCCCGCCCGCCCAGCCAGCCCCGGAGCCGGTATCGTCGCTGGCCTCGGCGGCGCGCGCACTGCGCCGGGCGGCCGGGGTCGTGCCGTTCGGCGTCTACATGGCCCTGGGCCTGGGCGCGCCGCTGGTCGTGGTGGCCGTCGGCGCCTTCCAGAACCCGGACGGCGGCTTCACCCTCAGCAACGTCAAGACCGCCACGCATGGCATCTACCTGCACGGGTTCGCCCAGAGCATCGAGCTGTCGGTGATCGCCGCGGTGCTTCCCGGGATCTTCGGCCTGCTGATCGCCTACTCCATCTGGACAGCGAAGCGCGGGTCGGTCCTGCGGCAGGTGGCGATCACCGCGTCGGGCGTCTTCGCCAACTTCGGCGGGGTGCCGCTGGCCTTCCTGTTCATCGCCACCCTCGGCTCGAGCGGCCTGGTCACCCGGTGGCTGACCGACCTCGGGTTCGACCCGTACCAGCACGGCTTCAGCCTCTACAGTCTCAGCGGCGTGGTCGTGGTCTACATGTACTTCCAGATCCCGCTGATGGTGCTGGTCATCCTGCCCGCGCTGGAGGGGCTGCGGCCGGCCTGGCGCGAGGCGGCCGCCAACATGGGCGCCCGGACCTGGCAGTACTGGCGGCACGTGGGCGGCCCGGTGCTGATGCCGTCGTTCCTCGGCTGCGTGCTGCTGCTGTTCGGCAGCTCGCTGGCCGCCTACGCCACCGCCCAGGCCATGACCAGCGGAACGATCGCGCTGACCCCCATCCAGATCGGGACGTTCCTGAACGGGAACGTCGTGGCCGGCCAGGAGAACGTCGGCAAGGCACTGGGGCTGGGCATGGTCGTCATCATCGCGATCGTCATGGGAATCTACGTGGTGTTCCAGCGGAGGTCGGCGAAATGGCTGCAGTAGACCAGATCGCGGCCGGGGAACCGGCCGCCGCGGGGCGGGGCCTGCGGCGGGGCGGGCAGGGCGGCACCCGGTCCGGGCAGCGGGATGGCTTCAGGCCCTGGCGTTGGCTGATCCTGATCCTGGCCGGCGCCTACTTCATCATCCCGCTGTACGCGGCGCTGCGGTTCGCGGGCTGGGGCTCCTTCCGGTCGGTCATCCACCAGTCCGGGTTCGCGGCCTCCCTGGGGCTCTCGGTCCGGCTCGCGGTCATTACCACGATGATCACGCTGGCCCTGGTACTGCCCACGGCGGTCTACGTGCACCTGCGGCTGCCGCGGCTGCGGCGGCTGCTGGAGGGGATCACGATCCTGCCGATCGTCATCCCGCCGATCGTGCTGATCGTCGGGCTGCTGGAGGTGGCGCCGGGCTTCCTCAAGAGCACGCCCTACCTGCTGGCCCTGGCGTACGTGGTGCTGGCGATGCCGTTCGCGTACCGGTCGATCGACGCCGGCCTGCGCTCATTCGACCTCAAGACCCTGGTCGAGGCGTCGAACTCGCTCGGCGCCGGCTGGCCGTCCACCATCCGGCGGGTCGTCCTGCCCAACCTCACCACCGCGCTGCTGTCCGCCACCGTGCTGACCGTGGCGCTGGTGCTGGGCGAATACACCATGGCCAGTCTCGACCTGTACCAGACGTTCCCGGTGTGGATCGTCGTCTTCGACCAGACCAGCGGGCCGATCTCGGTGGCCGCCTCGCTGCTGGCCCTGTTCGTGACCTGGCTGTTCCTGCTGGCCATCACGATGCTGGGCGGCCGTCAGGCGCGGCGCACCGGCGGCGGTGGGGTGGCCCTGTTTTCCGTGGCCCGCCGAGACACCGGAAGGACCTCATGACCGCGAACACCGCCAAGGGCGCCGGGACGGGCGCCGCCGGCGCTTCGGGTGCCTCGGGCGCTTCGGGTGCCGCCGGCCTGGCCGGCACTGCAGGCGCGGCCGGTGCGGCCGGTGCCGCCGGGCAGCGGGACGGCTCCGGCGCGCACGTCTCGCTGCGAAACCTGAGCCGGTTCTTCGGGTCCATCCGGGCCCTGGACGGGCTGAACCTGGAGATCGAGCCCGGGGAGCTGGTGGCGCTGCTCGGCCCATCGGGCTGCGGGAAGACCACCGCGCTGCGCATCCTGGCCGGCTTCGAGTCCGCGGACCGCGGCTCGGTGCTGGTCGACGGCCGGGACATGTCCCATGTCCCGGCCGCCCGCCGGGACATGGGCATGGTGTTCCAGAGCTACAGTCTCTTCCCGAACATGTCGGCCCTGGACAATGTGGCGTTCGGCCTGCGGATGCGGAAGAAGGGCGCGGCCCAGCGGCGCCGCCAGGCGGCGGACCTGCTGGAGATGGTGGGGCTCGCCGAGCAGGCCCGGCAGTTTCCGCATCAGCTGTCGGGTGGCCAGCAGCAGCGGGTCGCGCTGGCCCGGGCGCTCGCCATCGAGCCGAGCGTCCTGCTGCTCGACGAGCCGCTGTCGGCGCTGGACGCCAAGGTGCGCGTCCAGCTCCGCGAGCAGATCCGCTCCCTGCAGCAGCGCCTGCACACCACCACGCTGTTCGTCACGCACGACCAGGAAGAGGCGCTGTCCATGGCCGACCGGGTCGGCGTGATGCGCAGCGGCCGGCTCGAGCAGGTCGCGGCGCCGAGCGAGCTGTACGCGGACCCCGCCACCGCGTTCGTCGCGGAGTTCGTCGGCACGATGAACCGGATCCCGGCGGAGCTGGACAGCGACGGCCGCGTCCGCGTGCTCGGTGCCACGCTGCCCATCAAGGGAGACCGGCCCGGAGACCCTGATGGCCCGGGCGGGGCTGGCGGGGCTGGCGGGGCCGGCGGGCTCAGCGGGGCGGTGGATGTCCTGGTCCGGCCGGAGGACCTGCGCCTGGCGGCCACTGCGTCCGGCAGCGGCATCGTGACGATCGCGACCTTCCTCGGCTCGCTGACCCGGGTCAGCGTGCTGCTGTCCGGGGAGGTGACGGTCCAGGTCGACGTGCCCAGCACCGAGGCGCCGGCGCCCGGCGCAGCGGTGGAGGTGAGCATGGCGGAGGCGCCGGTGCTGGTCACGACACGGCGCTGAAATGAGCCTGAAATGAGCCTGAAATGAGGTTGCGGGCAAGGAGCCGTCCGGCCCGGGCTGGGGGGACTTTAGCCAGCTGTCGCGGATCCGGCACCGGGGGCCACCTTAGAATAAAAGAAAATAACGCGCCCGGACTGGCTCGCCAAGCCTGCCGGGTCACACTCCGGGAGACCGCTATGCCAGGCCAATCGATCGATCATGCGGGGCTTGAGACGCTCTCCTTCGACACGTGCCTGCATCTGCTCGCGTCGGTGCCGGTCGGGCGGGTCGGCTTCCTCGCCGACGGCGAGGTGCAGGTCCTGCCGGTGAACCATCTCGTCGACGGGCAGGACGTAATCTTCCGCACGGCGTACGGATCGAAGCTGTCCGCTACAGAAGGGCAACGGCCGATCACGTTCGAGGCCGACGAATACGATGAGGAAACGCACTCCGGCTGGAGCGTCGTCGTGAACGGCCGGGCCGAACCGGTGGACGAGGACGCCGAGGTGGACCGGCTCGGCCGGGCCGGCCTGCGGCCCTGGGTCGCCAATGTGGAGCGCCCGTTCTGGATCCGGATTCGCCCGACCTCGGTGACCGGGCGGCGAACCCCAGGGGACGCGTAGGCCCCCGGGGCCGGACCTGCGTTCCCTCAGGCGCGGCGGGCGCGGGCGCGGCGTTTGCCCTCGTGCATGGCCTGGACGCGGGCGATGGGGATAGCGTGGCCCTCCTCGACCAGCTCGGCGCTCAGCGGCTGCGGCGCGGGCATCAGGGTGGCCCACGGATCGCTCGCGGCGAGGATCGGGGGCGCCGTGCGCACGGTGAAATAGCCGGGCCCGACGCGGTCCAGTTCCTCCCAGCGGACCGGGAACGACACCGGCGTGCCCGGCCGCAGCCGCGGGCTGTACGCGGCCACGACGGTGGCCCCGCCGGCCCGGGTGGAGTCGATGAACACCTTGCCCTCGCGGTCGTCCCGGATGAAGGCCATGGTAGCGAGCGCGGGGTCGAGGCGCTCAGCCCGGGCGCTGATCGCGCGGGTGGCCGCCGCGGCGTCGACGGCTGTCACCGCGCCGTCCAGCGGGACGAACACGTGCACCCCCTTGGCGCCACTGGTCTTGACCGCACCCGCGAGGCCGAAGTCGGCCAGTGCCTGGCGGACCAGCTGGGCCGCGCGAACCGCCAGCGCGAACGCGTCCGCGGACGGGGGGTCTATATCGATCACGAGATGAGTCGGATGGTCCCAGTGACCCGCCCGGGCGAGGCCGGGGTGGTACTCGACGGCGCGCTGGTTCGCGAACCACAGCAGCGTCCGCCGGTCGTTGCACAGCGCGTAGGACACCTCGCGCTTGGAAGCCTCGGCCCACACCGCGACCGTCTGCACCCAGGACGGCGTGTACGTGGGCACGTTCTTCTGCATGAAGGGCGCCTGGCCGCGCAGCGCCCTGATGACGGACAGCGGCCGGTCGGCCAGCACCGGCACGATCCGGCCGGACACCGCGTCCAGGTAGTTCACCAGGTCCCGCTTGGTGGCCGCCGCCTCACCGAAGAGCGGCTGGTCAAGGTTGGTCAGCGTGACGCCGTCGCGTTCTTCGTCCCCGCTCACCGGCCCAGCTTGACACCGATTCCGCCTGACGGCCAGCGCAGACGCTGACGGCGCCCTCTTTGCCCGCCCCGCGCCTGCCGCGCCCGGACGATGCGTCCTGGCCGTTCGAACCCGGGACGGCCCCGATACGGGCGCAGGATTACGGTCCGAACGAGCCCCGCGCGGGCGCCCGCGGCAGCCACCGGCGGCACCGCAGCAGGATCAGCGGGCGGCACGGCGGCGGCCAGGGCAGATAGCCCGGCAGCGGACCGGGCGAACGGCGCGGCCGGGGGCGCAGTGGTGCGCCGGGACGGGACTTGGCAAGATAGGGTCACGCGATCTGCCCAGCAGGGAGAGTTAGCGCATGGTCTTCACGAGAGGGTTCCGCGGGCGCCGGGCGCGTGACCCGCGGCTGCCGCCGGGCCAGTACGACGTAGGCGCGGACTGGCCCGTGCTCACCGCCGAAGCCACCCCCAGCCTGTCCACCGCCACCTGGGCGTTCAACGTGGAGGGACTGGTCGAGCAGCCGGTCAAATGGACCTGGGACGAGATCAGGGCGCTGCCGGGCTCGGACTACGCGGGCGACATCCATTGCGTCACCACCTGGTCGAAGCTCGGCGTCTCGTTCCACGGCGTGTCCGTCGACACGCTGCTGGCCGCGGCCCGGCCGATGCCGTCCGCCAGCTACGTGCTGGCCACGTCGCACACCGGCTACACCACCAACCTGCCGCTGGCCGACGTGACCGGCGGGAAGGCGTGGGTGGTGTGGGACTACGAGGGCCAGCCGCTGGCCAAGGAGCACGGCGGGCCGGCTCGGCTGCTCGTCCCGCACCTGTACTTCTGGAAGAGCGCCAAGTGGGTCTCCGGGCTCCGCCTGCTCGACCACGACGAGCCCGGCTTCTGGGAACGCAACGGCTATCACGACCGCGGCGACCCCTGGCTCGAGCAGCGCTACCAAGGGGACTGAAACGCTATGACGGAGCAGCTCAGCTACACCGGGCCGCCCGGCTCCTTTCCCAAGCCCGGCAGATGGCAGCAGGCCCGGGTCACCGACATCCGCCGGGAGACGCCGACGGCCAAGACGTTCCGGCTGGCGCTGAGCGAACCGACAGGCTACCTGGCCGGCCAGCACTTCCTCGTCCGGCTGACCGACCCGGACGGGTACCGGGCGCAGCGGTCCTACTCGGTCGCCTCCGCGCCCGACGATCCCGGCGTCATCGCGCTGACCGTGGAGCGGCTCCCGGACGGCGAGGTCTCCTCCTTCCTGCACGACGTGGTCATGGTCGGCGACGAACTGGAGGTGCGCGGGCCCATCGGCGGGTGGTTCATCTGGCCCGGCGACACGCCGGCCGTGCTGATCGGCGGCGGCTCGGGGGTCGTCCCGCTGATGGCGATGCTGCGCCGGGCCCGACAGACGGGGCGGGCGGACCTGGTGCGCCTGCTCGTCTCGGTGCGCCGGCCGGCCGAGCTGTACTACGCCGCGGAACTGCCGGGCCCGCAGACGACGATCGTGTACACCCGCTCCACCCCGCCGTCCTGGCCGCGCCCGGCCGGCCGGATGTCCCCCGCAGACCTGGCGGGACCGCTGAACCCGGCGGCCACCGGGTTCGTCTGCGGCTCGTCCGGCTTCGCCGACGCCGCGACGGCCGTGCTCCGCGAGGCCGGGATGCCGGTCGATCGCATCAAGGTCGAGCGGTTCGGCCCGACCGGATAGCCCCTGATCGGGGCCACGGCCAGACTGCTACCGCCTACCGCCTACCGCCTGCCGCCTGCCCCCATACCGCCTGCCCCCGGCCCCGGATTTGTGTCACTCCCTGCGTGGATCACAGCAGGCATCGAACACAAATGGGGGCACCCCCGGACGCGCCGGAGGCGCCGGTCAGAGGCCGAGGAGGGAGGGCAGGGCGGCCACGGTGTCCAGGACGTGCGTCGCGCCGACCCGGGTGAACTCCTCGCGGCTGGCGGAGCCGGTCAGCACACCGGCGGCGATGCCGGCGCCCGCACGCAGGCCGGACTCGACGTCGCTGGGTGTGTCCCCGATGGTGGCCAGTTCGGTGACCGCGCCGCCGCCGAGCCGAAGCAGCGCGGTGAGCGGGAGGTCCGGCCAGGGGCGCCCGCGTCCCGCGTCGGCCGGTGACAGGGCCAGGTCGATCAGCGGGCGCCAGTCCAGCGCGTCGATCAGGGCGTCCCGGGTGACCGGGGAGAACCCGGTCAGCAGGCAGACCCTGATGCCCGCGGCGCGCAGTGTGGTCATGACCTGCACCGCCCCGGGCAGCGCGGCGACCTCGCCGGCCCGCACCGCGGCGGCATAGCGGCGCTCGAAGGCCTGGTTGGCGTCCAGGGCGGCCCCCTCGTCGCCGAGTACCCGGCGGAAGACCTCGATCTTGGACTGGCCCATGCTGGCGCGGACGTCCTTCATGACCTGGGCGTATTCGGCCGCCGCCAGGCCGCGGCCCGCGATCGCGGACCCGAACGCGTCCATGACGACGCCGTCGTCGCGGACCGTGGTGCCCGCCATGTCCAGGCAGGCGATCGTGATCGGCGCACTCACCCGAATGTCTCCTCCGCTATGGCCGGGGAGCATGTCATACCGCGCCCGCCGGGCCCGGTGACCAGGACGACTCCCGGCGCGATCTGCGACCGGTGGTACAGCCCGTCCCCGGTCAGCTGGCTGTATACCCCCGCCCACCGGCGCTGGACGGGCGGCAGCGGCGACCCGAGCAGGGTCTCGGCCCGGGCGCGCAGGTGATCGTAGGCGTCCTCGTCCACGTCGAAGCCGAACGGCTCGCCGTACTCGTGGGTGTCGCCGATGGTCAGGCTGCCGTCGGGCCGCTGGACCAGCAGCAGCTGCGCCCTGGTGCGCGCGGCAGCCGGCGGCTGCGCGCCGAGCAGGCTCCGCCCGGGCAGGTCGAACGCCGGGTAGTAACGCATCGAGTCGCCGTCGGCGATGGCCGTCGTCACCCGGCCAGCGAACGGCCGCGTCTGCATCATCTGCAGCCGGACCCGGCGCAGCGGCGGCGCCGGGTAGGCGGCCAGGTGCGGCCCGGCGATCCCGGTATAGGCGGCCCCCGGGCACACCACGACGAGATCACCATGGTGCCGTTCCCCGGTGTGGTCGCGCACCGCGTACGGCTCCACCGCGATGGCCTCGCGGCCCGGCAGCCACCGGTAACCGCCGGCGGCGGCCAGGTGCGCGCGCAGGGCGGCCGGCACGGCGCGCGGCTCGACGATAGCGTCCCCGGTGCACAGCAGCGCCCCGGCGAACTCCCCGCGCAGGGCCGGGTTGACGGCGCGGGCCGCGGCGGCGTCCAGCACCTCGAAGCCGCGCCGGGCCGCGTCCGGGAGCGCGGACGCCTCCTTGATCAGGCTCATCTCGGCGTCGTCGGCCGCCAGGGTCAGTGAGCCATGCGGGCGGAACCCCACGCCCGGGACTTCGGCGGCGATCTCCGCCCAGCGCTGCCGGGCGCGCAGCGCCAGGTCCAGTTCTGGGCCGGCCGCGCGGCCGCTCACCCACACGAGCCCGAAGTTCCGCACGGTCGCGCCGCGGGCGTCCGGCTCGCGCTCCAGATGGACCACCTCGAAACCGCGGCTGCGGCCCGCGACGGCGTGCATCGTGCCGAGCACCCCGCCGCCGACCACGATCACCCGGGCCGCCCCGCGAGCCGAATTCATCTGAGCGTCCTTCCGTCGTCAATCGCCGGCCGCCCGTCGGCCAGCGCCATCGGGGAGACATGTCCTAGGGCGCATTGCGCGCCGGATGACAAAGAAATCGCTGGCAGATCACCCGGCCAGCACGGCGCCCAGTATACTCTTTTCTTAACTTGTATAGCCAACTCTAGTTCATTCGAGCGGAGACGCAGGGAGGGTGAGGGCAGGTGGTGACGGATCCTGCACGGGCGGACCGCGTTGACCGGCGCCGGCCGCCGCCATCTGCGGGATTCGCTGGCCAGCTCGCTGGCCGTGCTCGAACGTCAGGAGGTGGCGGCGTGAGCGCCGTCGACATCATCGCCGGTCTGTTCTCCGGCGAGGGAGCCCGGGACTACCTGGGCGAAGAGGTGAGCGTGGCGGTGCACATGCGGCAGGCCGGGGCGCTGGCCGAGGCCGCGGGCGCGCCGGACGCCCAGGTGGCCGCCGCGCTGCTGCACGACGTGGGGCACATCTGCGGGGGGGACGTCAGCGGGCGGCAGCTGATGGCCGGCACCGACAACCAGCACGGGGAGACGGGCGCGGCGTGGCTGGCCCAGTGGTTCCCGGAGGACGTGACCGAGCCGGTCCGGCTGCACGTGGCGGCCAAACGCTACCTGTGCGCCGTCGTCCCCCGCTATTACGCGAAACTGTCCGCGGCGTCGGTGTACACGCTGTCCGTCCAGGGCGGCCCGATGAGCGCCGAGGAAGCCGCCGAGTTCGAGACCCTGCCGCACGCGAGCGCGGCGGTCGCGGTACGGCGCTGGGACGAGGCGGCCAAGAACCCGGCCAGTGACGGCCCGGGATTCGAGCACTTCCGGCCGCTGCTGCGCAGCCTGCTCCGGCGGCACTTAGTGCCGGTTTCGCCCCGCCGATCCTGCTCCTCCCCCGCCGGCCCGGTCACGGCCGGGGATGGGCGGGCAGCCGGGACAGCGCGCTGACCGCGACCGAGTTGTGCACCGTGAAGGCGACCGCGCTGCCCAGGTAACGGTCCTCGGACCATTCCAGCGGCACACCGGCGGGGTCGGTGGTGCGGCGCCGCTCGCGCAGCAGGGGGACCCGCGGACGGCAGCCGAGCAGCCGCGCGTCGGCGGCGGAGGCCGGCACCGCGTCGATGATGTGCTCCGCATCCGCGAACACCACGCCCAGTTCCTCCAGGCGCTCGTAGATCGACTCGCGGTCGGCGTCGATCCCCGCGACCAGCGCGCCGACCCGGTCCGGGAAGGCCGTGCGCTCGATCATGACCGGCTGCCCGGACAGCATCCGCACCCTGGTCAGGTAGTAGATCACCGCACCGGGCGGGAGCCCGAGCGGCTCGAGTTCCGACGGCTTGGCCTCGCGCCGGGTCATGGCGACCACCCGGCCGGACGGCCGTTCGCCGATGGCCCTGGCCCAGCGCGAGAAGCTCAGCAGCTCACCGAAGCTCTGCAGCTGCGGGCCGCCGAGCACGATGCGGCGCGCGCCGCGGCGGGAGGCGATCACCCCGTCGGCGCGCAGGGCGGCGAACGCCTGCCGGACAGTGCCTCTCGATACCGAGTACCGTTCGGCAAGATCACTCTCCGAGGGGAGGCGCGTGCCCGGGGGATAGCTGCCCGCCGCGATCGCCGCCCGGAGATCATCAGCCACCTTGCGGTACAGCGACGTCGCAGCGGGTGCTTCTGCCACAATCGATCAGGTTATCCGGCGGGCATCCTGGGGTACCGGGCCGACCTGGCCGCGATCCTGCCGGGCCGGCCCGTGCGCGGGGCCGACCAGGCTGGCGGTGCCGTCCAGCCGTGGCTCCCCGGCCGCCGCAGCCGCCGCGTCCGGCACCGGGGCGCTCTCGGTGATGGCGTCGGACCCGAACCGGGCCCGGAGCAGCCGGGCGAAACGGTGCCCAACGCCCTGCATCGGGGCCTCGACGAAGTAGTAGGTGAGCGCGGCGCAGGCCAGCACGGCCGCCACGATGCCCGCCGCCAGCAGGACCTGGACACCGAACGGGTGCGGCCGGTGAAACACGCCGATGGACCGGTAGGCGTTCAGCACGATCGGGTGCAGCATGTAGACCGAGTAGCTGACCAGGCCCAGCCACGCCAGCACGCGCGGGACCGTCCGGTGCCGCAGCGCCATGCCCACCGCGAACGTCGCGCCGGCCAGCACCAGGCAGCTGATCCACTGCTGGTCGAACTGCCGCTGGTCGGCAGCGTTCATGTGCCACATCATGCTGTGCCAGACCCCGGCCCCGATGACCAGCGCGAACACCACTACCGCGATGACCGCCGCCTTGATCCGCCCGAACTCGCCGCGTTCGGCGCGGTAGAGCATGGTGCCGGTGAACATCAGCGCGAGGATCGTCAGCCCGCTCCAGTTGTACGGGTAGCTCGTGTTGAACAGGAGCAGCGTCAGCCCGGTGGCGGCGGCCAGGGCGCCGCCCACCGCCCGCGGCACCCGGCGCCCGCTGACCGCGAGCGCGAGGCCGATGAACAGGGCCGCGTCCGCCAGGATAGCCACCCGGCGCGAGCCGATCAGGTGGCTCAGCCCCGACATCGGCAGGATCCCGCCGAGCGCGACGGCGCCGATGGCCGCGGTCAGGGCGTAGCCCGCGCTGTGCCGGTGCACCCGGTAGGCGAACAGCGCGGACAGCAGGAGGTAGAAGACCATCTCGAAGGACAGGGTCCAGATGACGTTCGGCACGTTGGCGCCGTCGATCATGTTGGACATCATGAACGGCAGCGAATAGACCCACGTCTTGGGCTGGGTGTCGGCACCGTGGATCGGGCCGAAGCCGGTCTTCCAGGCCAGCACCGACACCCCGATCCCGAGGATGTACAGCGGGTACAGGCGGAAGGCCCGGCTCACCCAGAAGCCGCGCACGCTGCCCTTGCGTTCCAGTGACGCCGGGATGATGTACCCGCTGACCAGGAAGAATACGAAGACGCCGTACTGCCCGCCGTTGAACCACTGGTACAGGTCGTTGCGGACATGCTGCAGCACCAGCGTGCTCATGTGGTCGAATACCACGCACAGGGCGGCGAAGCCGCGCAGCGCGTCGAGCCACGCCAGCCGCCGGCCTTTGGCGGCGGCTGGCATGGGTTCGGGAGGCGTTGGCTCGGTCACCATCCGCGCGGAGGCACTGGACACGCCAATCGACGTTACCCGAGAACGGGTGGCGCCAAGCGCAAAAGCGCTGCGTCCGGAGCTTTAGCCCGCAGTGGCCACTAAGCCGTGAGCCTCGTCGCCCGATGGCGGCTCGCGCTCGGCTTTGCCCGCTCCGCTGATCGTGCTGCCGCCCGTTTCGCCGGCCGTGCGGGTGGCGGTTTCGCTGATCGTGTGGCCGGCCGCGCTGCTGGCCGTGTCACCGGCGGCGTGGCTGGCGGTTTCGCCGGCTCTTTCGCCGGCCGGGGCGCTGATCGTGCCGCCGGCCGGGGCGGGGACGGCGCGGCGCGCACGCCTCGTGCGCTTGGCCTGCGCGGCGATGTAGGTCCGCTCCA
>Ga0335085_10010826_pt1 | contig 13597 bp, 7 predicted proteins | sample Lox_Sample_45_FD_206712 | JGI IMG/M metagenome (GOLD analysis project Ga0335085, IMG submission 206712) | Soil microbial communities from Loxahatchee National Wildlife Refuge, Florida, United States - Lox_Sample_4.5 | ecosystem: Environmental > Terrestrial > Soil > Wetlands | place: USA: Florida...
GCCGGGCACTGATCCGCCTGGACCGGCCGCACCGGGCGCACGTTCCGGTGCTGTCGCGCGCTGCGCAGGTTCCGCAGACCCGGCCCGAGGCGGTCGCTCGCCGCAGGTCGGTGGTGATCTTGCCGCGCCTGGCGCATGCCGGGACCGCGACTGCCTGGTATCCGGCCTCGGTCAGCGCGTGCGCTAGCCGGACCAGCGCCAGCGGATAGGCCGCCGGGGTGGTGACCAGGGCGGCGGGATGCTCGGCCAGGAGCGCATCCACCTCGCGCAGCGCCCGCCCGTGGTCTGCCCTGGCGGCACCTAACCGTTCCCTGAGCCGGCTCAGGGATCAGCCGCCCCGGTTGCAGGCCCAGCGCGGCGGCGATCACTTGCCCTTCTTGGGCTTCTTCTGCGCTAGGTCGCTAGCAGCCGCCTTCTTGTCGTCCTTGGACGACTTCGGGTTGCGCAGCACCTTGCCCGCAGCCGAGGCTGCGGCATCGCCGGTCCCACCGCCAGAGCCCTTGCCTTTCGCCATATATGACACACCTCCTCTCATTCTTGATCTGCCGCACGGGACCGTGATGTGATGCTTGCCTGAGACGCAAGAGACACCACCGTCCTTGCCGCGACGGGCACCCGCCTCCTGCAAGGCAGGTGCCCGTTGTGCTGCCCGGACCAGGCCAGGCAACACGACTTGCTCAGGCTGGCCCAGGACGAGGCCCAGGCCAGCCCTACATCTGCGCAAAGTGGCCTCCCGGCCGCTGTTGCATCCGATGCAATACCGCTCACTTTCAGCTGCAGCCGCTGGTGGCGCCGCAGCCTTCGCAGACGTAGCAGCTGCCCGCCGGGCGCATCTTGGTGCCGCAGGTCAGGCACAGCGGGGCATCCGCGGTGCGGCCTTGCTGCGCCTCGATCAGCTCGGTCGAGCTGTGCGGTTGGCTGGCCAGCCCGGCCGGGTGGGTATCCGGCTGGCCGTCGGGCCGGGGCTGCGGCCGCTCCACCGGTGCGGACTGGGCCATCTCCCCGGGGTCCTGCTCTTCGGCCAGCGCGGCCGGGTCTTCCCCGGACAGCTGGGCCGACCGCTCGCCGGCCGACAGGATGCCCATCTCGGCCCTGGTCTCATAGGGCAGGTGGTCCAGGGCCAGCCGCCGGAACACGTAGTCCAGCACCGAGCTGGCGATCCGGACGTCCGGGTCGTCGGTGATGCCGGCCGGCTCGAAGCGCATGTTGGTGAACTTCTCCACCCACTTCTCCAGCGGGACCCCGTACTGGAGGCTGATGGAGATGGCCATGGAGAACGCGTCCATCACGCCGGCCAGCGTGGACCCCTGCTTGCCGAGCTTGAGGAACAGCTCGCCCACGCCGTCGTCGGGGTACTTGGACGCCGTGATGTAGCCCTCGGCGCCCGCCACCGAGAAACGGGTCACGGTCGCCGCGCGGTTCTTCGGCAGCCGCCGGCGGACCGGCCGGTTCTCATGCGGCGGCGCGGTGTCGGCCTCGGCCGGCGCCGCCTCGGTCTTCTTCCTGGCGTCAGACAGCGGCTGGCCGACCTTGCAGTTGTCCCGGTATACGGCCAGCGCCTTGAGCCCGAGCTTCCAGCCCTGCAGGTAGATGGACTCGATGTCCTCGACCGTGGCCGACTCGGGCAGGTTCACCGTCTTGGAGATCGCCCCGGACAGCGCGGGCTGTACCGCGGCCATCATCCGGACGTGCCCCATCGCGCTGATCGCCCGCTCGCCCATCGCGCAGTCGAACACCTCGTAGTGCTCCGGCCGCAGGCCCGGGGCATCCACCACGTGCCCGTGCTTGGCGATGTACTCGACGATCGCCTCGACCTGCTCGGCCTGGTAGCCCAGGTTCTTCAGCGCCCGCGGCACGGTCTGGTTGACGATCTGCATCGATCCGCCGCCGACCAGCTTCTTGAACTTGACCAGCGCCAGGTCCGGCTCCACCCCGGTGGTGTCGCAGTCCATCATCAGGCCGATGGTGTTATGGCTCACCATGCCGTTAGCCACATACGTCACGTTGTCCGGGACGGACAGGTCATACGTGGGCTGAATGCCACCATCATCGTTGCTGGCCACGCGCTCGAACAGGTATCCCAGCGCCTGGCCAAGGCGTTCGTCACGGGTCTCGCCGAACAGCTGGCGAGCCAGCATCCGCGCCACTCCACCCGTCTTCCGGACCGACTGCTGAACCGCGCTGTGGGCTGGGTGGCCGACCGGGGCCAGCGTCCGCCAGGCGTCCCCGGGCAGGAAGACGTAGTCCTTCTTGGCCGAGTGTGCTGGCTCCAGGAAAGCCATCCGGGCCGACTTGCGCTGGCCGATGAAGCCGACCGTCTCGTCGAAGTTCAGCGCGTGATCGACGTTCCGGAGGCGCAGCTGCTGGATGTCCCCGCCCCATCCGCTGGCCGTTGTCCTGGTGGTCGTCGCCAGGCCTAGGGCCAGCAGGAGGGTCCGGACCTCGCCTGCGAACGAGTCGTGCGCGGTCGAGATGCTCGGCACCCCGTCCTGCACCGTCCCGTCGGCCTCGAACAGCCCGCGCAGGAACGCCGCGTAGACAGCCGGGTCGTTGGCCTCCAGGATCGCGGACGGCACCCGGGGCACCCATCCTTTACCTGTGTGATCAGTCTCAGGCAAGGTCTTCGCGAATCCGGCCGCCTGCCACCAGCGGGTCAGCCGGACCGACTGGAGCGTCACCTCCTGGTAGCCCTCCTGCTGGGTGATCACCGGGGACAACCCGAAGAGTTCCTTGCTGAGCACGCCGAGCCGCTCGGCCACGTCGAGGTCGCTGTCCGCGACACACAGCCGAACGCCCTTCGCGTGCAGACTGCCGTCGCCCATGAAGTAGCCGACCAGCTCGGCCAGGTCCGTGCCGACTTCGCCCGGGACCTGCAGGTGCCGATCCCCGGCGTAGTAGGCCTGGTCGAGCACGGGAAGCGGCACCCGGCGCGGCGCACCCGGCAGAGTGCCCAGCTGCATTGGCAGCAGGTCACCAAGCGCGATGTCGGCCAGCCGCTTCCACGCCCAGGCGCCGGACTGCGCGTCCACCACCTTGACGCGGTGGGTCAGCGTGCCCTGGATGCGATAGCCACCCTCGGTGCGGATCGCCCGGGTGGGCTCCTCACCGTTCACGAAGAACTTCGTGGCCTGCCGCGGGCCCTCGTCCGTCGAGACGAGCAGGTCAAGGTCCTGCCACTGGTCGCCATAGGGGTCGCCGAGCTCCGCGAGGCGCACCAGCCCGCGGTCCGTGGCCACCAGGGTGCCGCCAGTCAGGCAGCCGGTCGGCGCGAGCAGTGAGGCCTGGGCGTTCCGGTAGCCGTTCTTCTCGCCCAGCGTGAGGCACTTGTCCCAGGCCTTGTTGGCGGCGGCCAGAATCTCGGTGTCCATCCCGCCCAGCGTCCTGATCTGCTTGCTGGCGTCCGCGTGCTTGCGCATCACCCGCTTGTGCGCGATGGCGTTGCGCTGGAATCCGTCGTACGGCCCGACCACGGCGGCCAGTTCCGCGGACCGGCGGTAGGCGGTACCGGTCATCAGCGAGGTGATGGCGGCCGCGATGGCCCGGCCGCCCTCGGAGTCGTAGGCGTGGCCGGTCGCCATGAGCAGCGCGCCCAGGTTGGCGTAGCCGATGCCGAGCTGCCGGTACGCCCGGGTGGTCTGGGTGATCTTCTCGGTCGGGAAGTCGGCGAAGCAGATCGAGATGTCCATCGCGGTGATGATCAGCTCGGTGATCTGCCGGAACCGGTCCACCGCGAACGTGTCGTCGTCGCGCAGGAACTTCAGCAGGTTGATGCTGGCCAGGTTGCAGGACGAGTTGTCCAGGTGCACGTATTCACTGCACGGGTTGCTGGCCGTGATCCGGCCGGACTCCGGGCAGGTGTGCCAGCCGTTGATGGTGCCGTCGTACTGGATGCCGGGGTCGGCGCACTCCCAGGCGGCCTGGGCCATCTTGCGGAACAGGGTCTTGGCGTCGATGGTCTCGACGGTCTCGCCGGTGAGCCGGGCCAGCAGGTCGAACGAGCCGCCCTCCTCGACGGCCCCCATGAACTCGTCGGACACCCGGACCGAGTTGTTGGCGTTCTGGTACTGGACGCTGGCGATGTCCTTACCGCCCAGGTCCATGTCGAAGCCGCCATCGCGGAGGACCCGGACCTTCTCCTCCTCGCGCGCCTTGGTCTCGATGAACTCCTCGACATCCGGGTGATCGACGTCGAGGACCACCATCTTCGCGGCCCGGCGGGTGGCCCCGCCGGACTTGATGGTGCCGGCCGACGCGTCCGCGCCGCGCATGAACGAGACCGGGCCACTGGCCGTGCCGCCTGAGGTGAGCAGTTCCTTGCTGGACCGGATCCGGGACAGGTTCACCCCGGCACCGGAGCCGCCCTTGAAGATCAGGCCCTCTTCCTTGTACCAGTCCAGGATCGAGTCCATGGTGTCGTCCACGGCCAGGATGAAACAGTTGTGCACACGGAGGTTGCCGGAGAGGTATTCGCCGCTCTCCGTCTGGATGTCGAACACCTCAATGGGGCCAAGTTGCTCGACGCGCGCGATCTCCAGGCGCTTGGTGCCACGGGCCCTCTGCCCAGGCAGCTCAAAACTGCGCTCCAGCTTGCGGGCCTTGACGGGGTCGATGAACCCGATCTCGTCGGCGAACAGCCGGCGATCGCCAGCGGACTGGATGCGCACCGTCCAGCAGCCTTTGCGGTCCCCGCGGGGGTCCTTCTTAAAGCCGACCCGGGCAAAGATGCCGAACCGTAGCAGCAGTTGCTGGATCCCCCGGACGAGCCGCTCGGAAATCATGTCGACTTCCACCACAGTGGAGGCCGACCGCGATGATACGAAGCCCTCGGCCTGGAAGACGCTCTTCAAGTAGGCCGCGACTACCGGCAACGGCGCGGTGAACAAATGCTCAGGCACCACCATGTCCGTGCCTCTGGTCAGCAGGTCCCACCGCTCGACGTAACCACGGAGGGATTCGCCATACAGCCGGGTCCGGCGGCAGTCGAGGTCCGCGCTTTGCGTCTCTACCGTCCGTTCATGACTGTGTACATCAGGGAACACGCGCGCCAGCGCCTCGGTCACCCAGGCCAGTTCCGCATCCGTGACCGTCATCGCCTCAATGGTCAGCGACCGGTTGGTGCCCCTGCTGTACTGGCCGACGAAGCCGTCCGACTGGAGCCACCCGGCCAGGGCAGCTTCAGCAATCTGTGCTGGGGTGATCTCACTCTCCCCGGGCGCTTCGCGCCGACACCACTCGAGCTGATCGCCAGGGGTCAGCGTTCCTGCCGGAACGAACCGGCCAGTGCCCATCCCAGTGGACCGCCAGACGAGGTGGTCAGCAGTAACGTCGAGGACATACCCGGCCTTGGTGTGCAGCCGCAGCACGTTCTTCACTCCGTTGGCCTTGGTCGCCACGATCTTCGTCAGGCCGTGGGCGTCGTGGACTTTGGTCCCGACCGCGTCGTCTGCGACCAGCTTGCCGATCGGGATCAGCCCCGCTGGCGTACTAACCAGGGCGTCGTAAGGCTGGCACGCGCTGACCTGCTGCGGGGAGTTCGTGCCGACGTTGAACCAGACCGGGGAGTTGAAGGCGAAGATCTGGTGGATGAGGGCGTAGCTGAGCTCGTGCTCGAAGATCTCGGCGTCTTTGGCCGTGGCGAAGTAGCCGTTCTCCCGGCCGGCCTTGGCGTAGCTGCCGACCACCCGGTCCACCAGCTGCTTGAGGCTCCACTCGCGCTGCGGGGTGCCCACCGCGCCGCGGAAGTACTTGGTGGTGACGATGTTGGCCGCGTTGACCGACCAGAAGTCGGGGAACTCGACCCCGCGCTGCTCGAAGTTGACCGTGCCGTCCCGCCAGTTGGTCATGACAACATCGCGGCGTTCCCAGGTGACCTCGTCGTACGGATGCACACCCTCTAGGGTGTGGATCCGCCCGATCGTGAGCCCCTTGCGCGAGCCCTTGCCGCCCCGCGGCCCGGTCCCGCTCACCGTCTCCGTCATGTCACTCCCCCTTCTGGGATCCGCTGGATCCCCTGCGGGCCCGGCCAGGCCCATCCGTCGAAATGAAGTCGTGCTATCCAGCTCGGTCCCGTGCTGGCTGGCCCCGTTCCACTCACCGCGTCAGCGCGGCCGCCTCGTCCCGCGCGGCCCGCAGCGCGCTGATTTCTGCCTCGAAGTCGGTCAGCGACTCGAACCCGCGGTACACCGAGGCGAAGCGCAGATACGCGACCTCGTCCAGCTCGCGCAGTGGTCCCAGAATGGCCAGCCCCACATCGTGGGACGCCACCTCGCCAGACCCCCGGGCCCTGATCGTGTCTTCCACCTGCTGGGCGAGGATCGCCAGCTGATCCTCGGTCACCGGCCTGCCCTGGCAGGCCCGCCGCACACCACGGGCGATCTTCTCCCGGGTGAACGGCTCGGTGGCCCCGCTGCGCTTGGCCACCATCAGGATCACCGTCTCCTGCGTGGTGAACCGCCGCCCGCACGCCGGGCAGGACCGGCGCCGCCGGATCGCGGCCCCGTCGTCGGCCGTGCGGCTGTCGATGACCCGGCTCTCCGCATGCTTGCAGTACGGGCAGAACACGTGATCACCTCCACCGGCGCCAACACGGAACGCAGCCACCGCCACCACAACTTGTGCATGAACTACAGCGATGTAACTACTATATGTTGTGGTTACCGTAGAGCAGACACCGCACCGGGTGCAAGCGTCAACGCGCCGGCCCGGCAAGTTTCCTCTGCTGGCCGGGGCACCGGGCCCCGGCCAGCGGCTTCGCCACCGAGCTGTGACCATCCGGCCAGCCGGTTAGCCAGCCGGCACCCACAGGCTCTCACCGGGCACGAGAACCTGGCTGCTCAGCGCGTTGACCTGCATGATCTCCTGGGTGACGACCCGGGGATCGGCGGTCGGCTCGGCGGCCATCGCGATCGACCAGAGGGTCTGCCCGGGCCGGACCACGACCTGGCGCAATCCAGCGTGCACCGCGGCCGGCGACAGGCCGTGATTAGCCGCCTGGGCACCGGTCGCGGCCAGCAGCCAGACCGGCGTGAGCAGCGCGGCGGCGGCCAGCGCGGCCAGCACCCACACCACCAGGCGCCCCCGCCGGGTGAGCCGGACCTTGCGGTGGGCCCGGCTGCGGTGAGCTTGCGCGCTCGCCGGGCGGACAACCCGGGCCGGCGCGATGCCCTGAGCTGGTGCCGCGCCCTGAGCTGGTGCCGCGCCCTGAGCCGGTGCCGCGCCCTGAGCCGGTGCCGCGCCCTGAGCCGGTGCCGCGACCCGGGCCGGTGCCGTAACCGAGAGCGCGTCCCGGGCTGGCGCCTCGGCCCGGGACGGGACCGCCGCCGAGACCGGGGCCGCCGTGGCGGCCGGTGACGCCACCATTCCGGTGCCGGCCGGCGAACCGCCGGCCGGCACCGGAACCGAACCCGCCCTCGGGGCCGGAACCCGCGCGTCGGCCGACGCGGAAGTCCGGCCCCGGGGCGGCGCTGAGGGTGGGGCCTCGGCCGGGCCCGCGGGCAGCGGCGGGACCAGCCGCAGCCGGGGCCGGCCCGGCCGGCGCCTGGCCGTGACCCGGCTGGCCGCAGCCCGGCTGGCCGCAGCCCCGCTGGCCGCAGCCCCGCTGGCCGTGGTCCCGCTGCCTGGCGCGCCGGGCCGCCGTACGAGTAGATATGCGTCTTCGGGACTGAGTTGGCGGACGTCCGCCCCGGGCCGCCGGCCCGTGCTCATCACGCTCATGCCAGCCTCCAGTGTCGAATTCCCGTTCTACCGTACAGCAGTTCGATCGATTGTGCTTTCGATCGAATGACTGTACGGTACAGATGTAGCGCAGGGGTACGACACTTTTTTCGTCCATCGAACAGTTGTTTGAGATACTGGGGCGTAGGTACTAGCGTCTGCTCTGGACTCAGCCACCAGACCGGGAGGTCTATCGATGGACAGCACCACCGGCGACGACGGCGCGCCGGGCAGCCACGAGACCGGCGCGCCTGCGCCCCGCCCGAAGGGCCGGCCAGGACGCAAGCCGAAAGGGAGCGTCCCGACAGTGGTCACCGAAATGCCAGACCGGCCCGATCCAGATCATGTGCTGACCTGGCGGCAGCGCAAGGTCCTCCAGGTCATCCGGGACTCCGTGCAGCGCCGGGGCTACCCGCCGTCGATGCGTGAGATCGGTGAGGCGGTCGGCCTGACCAGCACCTCCAGCGTGTCGTACCAGCTGTCCACGCTGCAGAGCAAGGGCTACCTGCGCCGCGACGCGGGCCGTCCGCGCACGGTGGAGATCCGGCTGCCCGGCCAGCCAGCCGTCCGGCCGGAGGCCGAGCTTGACGAGGACACCCCGCTGGACATCCCGTCCCAGGAAGCCACCATGGTGCCCCTGGTTGGCCGGATCGCCGCTGGTGGCCCGATCCTGGCCGAGGAAGCCATCGAGGACATCTTCCCGCTGCCCAAGCAGATCGTCGGCGAGGGGACGCTGTTCCTGCTCAAGGTGGTCGGGGATTCCATGATCAACGCCGCCATCGCGGACGGCGACTGGGTCGTGGTCCGGCAGCAACCGGTCGCGGAGAACGGCGACATCGTGGCGGCGATGATCGAGGGCGAGGCCACGGTCAAGACGTTCAAGCACTCCGGCGGCCACGTCTGGCTGATGCCGCACAACCCGGCGTACGCGCCGATACCTGGCGATGAGGCCGCGATCCTGGGCCGCGTAGTGGCCGTACTGCGCCGCGTCTGAACTGGTGCCGGGCCGAGCGGATCGGACGCCGATCGGCCCGCCAGCCAGCCGTCAGGCCGGGACCCAGCCAGCCAGCCGTCAGGCCGGGACGATGTTGACCAGTTTGGGCGCCCGGACGATCACCTTCTGGGTCGGCCGCCCGGCCAGCGCCCGTACCACCCCTGGCGCAGCCAGCGCCAGCGTCCGCAGTTCGTCCTCGCCGATGCCCGGCGGGACCTCCAGCCGGTCCCGCACCTTGCCGCCGACCTGCAGCACACAGGTCACCATGTCCTCGACCAGCAGCGCGGGGTCGGCGGCCGGCCAGCCAGCCGTCGCCACCGAGGCCGGCCGGCCCAGCAGCTCCCAGCACTCCTCGGCCGTGTAGGGCGCGAACAGCGACAGCAGCACGGCCAGCGTCTCGGCTGCCTCACGGACCGCCGGGTTGGCCACGCCCGGGCCGGAGTCGATGGCCTTACGGGTCGCGCTGACCAGCTCCATCAGCCGGGCGACGGCCACGTTCAGCCGGTAGGCCTCGATCAGCCGGGTGACCTCATCGATGGTCCGGTGGGTGACCTTGCGCAGCGCCATGTCGGGCTCGCCGGACGGCTCGGCCAGGGCGACGTCGGCCGCGATCCGCCACACCCGGCCCAGGAACTTGACCTGGGCTTCCGGCTTCATGTCCGCCCAGTCGATGTCATCCTCAGGCGGGCTGGCGAAGATCATCGTCAGCCGGATAGCGTCCACTCCGTGCGCGGCCAGCTGCTGGCCCAGGTCCACGCCATTGCCCAGCGACTTGGACATGGCCCGGCCACGGTTGATCACCTGGCCCTGGTTCCGCAGTTCGGTGAACGGCTCACCGAAGTCCACCATGCCCATGTCCTGCAGCACCTTGATGAAGAACCGGCTGTACAGCAGGTGCAGGATGGCGTGCTCGACGCCGCCCACATACAGGTCGACCGGGCACCACTGGCGCACCGCGGCGACATCGAACGGGCCATGCCCGTAGTGCGGTGAGCAGTAGCGCAGGAAGTACCACGACGAGTCCACGAACGTGTCCATGGTGTCGGTGTCCCGGCGTGCCGGGCCGCCGCACTTGGGGCATTCCGTGTTCACCCAGTCGGTGGCCGCGGCCAGCGGCGAGACGCCCTTCGGCGCCAGGTCCTGGCCGCGCAGGTCGGGCAGCACCACCGGCAGCTGGTCGTCCGGGACCGGGACCTCGCCACACGACTCGCAGTACAGGATGGGGATCGGCGTCCCCCAGAACCGCTGCCGGGACAGCAGCCAGTCGCGCAGCCGGTAGTTCACCGCGCCGCGGCCCTCCGCGTCCGCCTCCAGGATCGAGATGATCCGGGCGATCGCGTCCGCCTTGTTCAGCCCGTCCAGCGGGCCGGAGTTGATCAGCATGCCGTCGCCGTGCGTGGCCACCCCGGTCTCGGCCGGGTCCGGCTCGCCGGTGTCCACCACGACCTGGACCGGCAGGCCGAACTTCCGGGCGAAGTCCAGGTCGCGCTGGTCGTGCGCGGGCACCGCCATGATCGCGCCGGTGCCGTAGTCGGGCAGCACGTAGTCAGCCGCCCATACCGGCAGCCGCTCCCCGTTCACCGGGTTGATCGCGTACCGGCCCAGGAACACGCCGGTCTTCTCCCGGTCGGCGGCCTGCCGCTCGATGTCGGTCAGCTTCCCTACCTGGCCCAGGTACTCGTCCAGAGCCGCCCGCTGCTCCGGCGCGCAGATCTCGGCGGCCAGCGCCGAATCCGCCGCCACCACGAAGAACGTGGCCCCGTACAGCGTGTCCGGCCGGGTGGTGAACACCGTGACCGGCTCGTCCCGGCCTTCGATCGCGAACCGGACCTCGGCCCCCTCGGACCGCCCGATCCAGTTGCGCTGCATCAGCAGCACCCGGTCCGGCCACTTCCCATCCAGCTGCGCCATGTCGGCCAGCAGCCGCTCGGCGTACTCGGTGATCTTGAAATACCACTGGGTCAGCAGGCGGCGGATCACCTCGGTGCCGCAGCGCTCGCACCGCCCGTTGATGACCTGCTCATTGGCCAGCACGGTCTGGTCGTGCGGGCACCAGTTGACGTAGCCGTCCTTGCGGTAAGCCAGCCCGCGCTCGTAGAACCGCAGGAACAGCCACTGATTCCAGTGGTAGTAGTCCGGGTCGCAGGTCGCCAGCCGCCGCGACCAGTCGAAGGACACCGCGTACCGGCGGAACGAGGCCGCCTGGGTTTCGATGTTCCGGTAGGTCCAGTCGGCCGGATGGGTGTTGTTCCGGATCGCGGCGTTCTCCGCGGGCAGCCCGAAGGCATCCCAGCCGATGGGGTGCAGCACGTTCTCGCCGCGCTGCACGTGATACCGGGCGATGGCGTCCGCGATGGCATAGGCCTCGGCATGCCCCATGTGCAGGTCACCCGACGGGTACGGGAACATGTCCAGCAGATAGCGGCGCGGCCGGCTGTCCGCGGGGTCATCGCTGGCCCGGAACAGGTCCATCTCATCCCAGCGGCCCAGCCATTTGTCCTGGACGTCGCGTGGGTTGTAGTGGGCTGCCCGCTCGGCACTTTCGGCGGCTGTCATGGTTTTCCTTCGGCACGTGGTCGATCCGGCTCCGGCAACAGAAAAGCCCCCCGCTCACGAGGGGCAGCCGCGCCAACGACCGTGGTCGGTCGGCGCGGCTAAGTAAGGAGCAGCCGGGCACAACGCATGCCCCAAGGGTAGCGCACCCAGGCCAGCGAATTGTGCTAGCCGGCAACCGGGGCGGTCCCAGCGGCGGCGGCGGCCAGCCTGGCCAGCGCGCCGCGCATCGCCTGCACCGCCTGGGCACTTGGCTCGCCCAGCCCGTGCCGCTGCGCGATCCACTCCGGGTCGTTGTAGCTGAGCCAGGTCTTCCCGTCCGCATCGGTCCAGGCCAGCGCCTTGAGCGGCAGGTCGATGCCGGCCGTCTGGTGCTCCTGCATCAGCGGTGTGCCGCCACGGGCCTGGCCGAAGATGAGCAACTGGGTCGGCCGCAGCGGCATGCCGACCTGCTCCGCGCCGGCGGCGTGGTCGACCCGGGCGAAGACCTGCATCCCAGCCTGGGTGACGCTGCCGGCGAGCCGGTCCATCGTCTCCGCCGCGGCGTATGCGCTCTCCAGGGTGATCAGGCCCTCTGCCATCACGGCACCTCCGGGCGGCCGGGCGCTTGCCGATGCGACCCCGGGCGGACCGCCCAGCCGTACCAGATGCCACCCGGGATTCCTGAGTATCGCCTGCCACCCGGCGGCCCCGGTATCCGGGCCGGCCACACCGCCCGCACCCGGCCCGCCCGGCATAATTCCGGCGCACGTCATGCACACGGACCAGAGCGGGCAATTCTGCCATTAAATGGGCCCAGTCGCACATAATCACATGTCCCGCTAACGAGATTGACCGGCGGAACGGAACCTTACTAAGGTCGTCCAGGCCATCACGGCGGGTGCCTCGTGGCTGGCCGCCTGACTGGGCCGATCTCAGCAACATGCGACGTCAGGTAACGCGCACAGCGAAGCCGTGAAATCAGCCGCTGAGTTAAAAAATGGACGTTGCGGGACGACCTTCAGTTCCCGTGACCAGGAAAGAGATAATGGCTAGTGCATACGATCGCAGAACCAATTGCGCCGACGCCTGAGGGAGAACGCGCAACCCCGATCGCCATCGTCGGCCTAGCCTGCAGGTTCCCCGATGCGGGTGATCCGCTGACCCTGTTCGAGAGCGCGCTGGCCGGCCGGCGCTCGTTCCGACGCCTGCCTCCCGGCCGGCTCGGCCGCGCCGCGGCTGGCGGCGCGGCGCCACGGGCGGCCCTGCTCGAGGGCTGGCAGTTCAGCCGGGCCGAGTTCGGCGTGGCCGAGGCCGCGTACCAGGCCGCTGACCCGGCGCAGTGGCTGGCCCTGGAGACCGCGGGCCGCGCGCTGGCCGACGCGGGCTTCCCCGGCGGCCAGGGCCTGGCCGGTGACCGGGCCGGCGTGCTGCTCGGTAACACCCTCACCGGAGAGGTATCCCGGGCCGCCGCGCTGCGCAGCCAGTGGCCGTTCGTGGCCACCGTGCTGGAGGCCGCGCTGGCCGCCGGGGCGGTGCCGCCCGCCGGGCGGCCTGGGGTGCTGCGGCACGCGGCCGGCGCGTTCGCCGCGCCGTTCCCTGAGCCCGGCCCGGCTACGCTGGCCGGCAGCCAGCCCGGCGCCATCGCCGGGCGGATCTGCCGTCAATTCGGGTTCCGCGGCGGCGGCCAGGCAGTGGACGCCGCGCACTCGTCGGCGCTGCTCGCGGTGGCCACCGGCTGCGCCCTGCTGGCCGCGGGCGAACTCGACTTCGTGCTGGCCGGCGGGGTGGATATCAGCCTCGACCCGTTCGAGCTGAGCGGGCTGGCCCAGGCCGGCCTGCTCACCACCGGGGCGATGAGGATCTACGACAGCAGCCCGACTGGGTTCCTGCCCGGCGAAGGCTGCGGGATCATCGCGCTGATGCGGGCGGTGGATGCCCGGGCCGCCGACATGCCGAGCTACGCCGACATCGTGGGCTGGGGCACGTCGTCGGCCGGGCTGCCCAGCAACCAGCTGCTGGCCCTGCAGCGGGCCTATCAGCGGGCCGCCGTGGCCCCCGGTGAGGTGCAGTTCATCGAGGGCGACGGCCGCGGCACCGCCGACGCCGACCTGGCCGAGTTGACCGCGCTGACCACCATCCGCGCGGGCGCGCCGGCCGCCGCCGCGCTTGGCTCGGTGAAGGCCAACATCGGGCACACCAAGGCCGCGGCCGGCGCGGCTGGGCTGATCAAGGCGGCATTGGCGGTGAACGCTGGGGTCATCCCGCCGGTCACCGGCTGCGTGCACCCGCATCCGCTGCTCAGCGACCCGGGCGCGGTGCTGCGGGTGCCGCGGTCGGCCGAATCCTGGCCCGGCC
>Ga0335085_10010827_pt1 | contig 13596 bp, 11 predicted proteins | sample Lox_Sample_45_FD_206712 | JGI IMG/M metagenome (GOLD analysis project Ga0335085, IMG submission 206712) | Soil microbial communities from Loxahatchee National Wildlife Refuge, Florida, United States - Lox_Sample_4.5 | ecosystem: Environmental > Terrestrial > Soil > Wetlands | place: USA...
GAGCGTCAAGCGCGGTGTTTGAAGTTGGTTTGCGGCACCGCGCAATCGCGCCTCAGGCGCCCGCGGCCCACTCGCGGATCACGCCCTCGAGCGCGCGCACGCCGTCGGTGAGCGCCGCCGGTCCCGGCTGCAGGATGATCGAGGACTTGATCTCGCGCACGAAGCCGCAGCGCACCGCCGGCACCTGCGCCCAGCCCGGCCGCGCGGCGAGGCGCTCGGGGCGGAACTTCTTGCCGCACCAGGAGGCGAAGATGATGTCCGGGGCGCGCCGCGGCACCTCCAGCGGGTCGGCGATGATGCGGTTGCGGCCGAGCGACTGCGTCGCCAGCTCCGGGAAGCAGTCCTCCCCGCCGGCGATGCCGACCAGCTCGGACACCCAGCGGATGCCACTGATCAGCGGGTCGTCCCATTCCTCGAAGTAGACCCGCGGCCGGCGCGGCAGGCGCGCCGCGCGCTCGCGCAGCTGCGCAAGTCCGGCCTCGAGATGCCCGGCCAGTGCGCGGGCCTTGGCCTCGCAGCCGATCATGCCGCCGAGCGTGCGGATCATGCGCAGGATGTCCGCCACGCTCCGGTGGTTGAACACGTGCACCTCGAGCCCCGCGCGGGTGAGCTCGGCGGCGATGTCCGCCTGCAGGTCGGAGAATCCCAGCACCAGGTCCGGCCGCAGCTCGATGATGCGCTCGGTGCGCGCGCTGGTGAACGCCGACACGCGCGGCTTCTCGCGACGCGCGCGCGGCGGCCGCACCGTGAAGCCGGAGATGCCGACGATGCGCCGTTCCTCGCCCAGGAGGTACAGCGTCTCGGTGGTCTCCTCGGTGAGACACACGATCCGTTCCGGGTACGAGGGGGTGGAGCTCATGAGATCCCGCAGCCGCAGCGGCGGCACTGTATCCTTAACCCATGTGGCTGCGCATCTGGGCCTTCCTCGACTGGTGCTTCTTCGGCCCGGCCTCGGCGCGCCCCGGGCTGCTGGGCGCGACGCTGCGCCTGCTGCGTTACCCGTACGCGGTGCTGCGCGACCTGTCGCGCGGCGAGATCAACCTGCGCGCCATGGGACTGGTCTACACCACGCTCCTGTCGATCATCCCGTTGCTGGCCTTCAGCTTCGCGATCCTGAAGATCTTCGGCGCGCGGCGCGACCTGGAACCGGTGGTGTTCGAGTTCTTCCGCCCACTCGGCAGCGCGGCGGCGCAGGAGCTGACCACGCGCGTGCTGGCCTTCGCCGGCCGCGTCTCGAGCGGGCTGGTCGGCTCGCTGGGCCTCGCGCTGCTGGTGTGGACGCTGGTCGGCACCATCAAGAAGGTCGAGGACAGCTTTAACTTCCTCTGGCACGTGGAGCAGCCGCGCAGCTTCGCGCGCCGGCTGGCGGAGTACACCGGCTTCCTGATCGCAGCCCCGGTGATCCTGGTGGGCTTCGTCGGCCTGCTGCACGCCACCCTGGCCGCCGCCCCGGTGCAGGAGGTGGTCAACCTGCCGTTGCTGCAGCGGCTGCGCGGCGTCGGCATCGTGCTCGCCCCGTTCGCCATGGTGACCGGCTTCTTCACCGCGCTCTACATGCTGATCCCCAACACGCGCGTGCACTGGCGCGCCGCGTTCACCGGCGCGGTGGTCGGCGGGGTGCTGTGGGTCGGCATGGGCAAGGTGTTCACTGCCTTTGTCGTCTACTCCACGCGCCTCACCATCGTTTACGCCGGTTCGGCGTTCGTGGTGGCGGCGCTGCTGTGGACCTACTTCGGCTGGCTGATCCTGCTGGCCGGGGCGCAGCTGTCCTTCTACGCGCAGAACCCGACCTACCTGCGCCTCGGCCTGCAGCCGCTGCGGCTGTCGGCCATCGAGCTGGAGCAGCTGGCCCTGAAGCTCATGTACCTGGTGGGGCGCAGCCACGTCGGCGGCGGGCGGCGCTGGACCGTGAACCGCCTCGCCAACGAGCTCGGGCTGCCCGGGGTGGCGGTGGCGCAGATGGCGAGTGCGCTGGAGCGGGCGGGCCTGTTGGTGGTCAGCGAGCTCGATGAGCTGCTGCCTTCGCGCGACCTCGGCCGGATCACCGCCTACGAAATCCTCGACATCGCGCGGCGCCAGGCGAGCGGCATCGTCAGCCCGCGCCACCTGCCGATTCCGCCGGTCGACCGGCTGCTGGCCCAGCTGGAGGACGCGCGCCGCAACCGCTGCGGCGAGCTCACGCTGCGCGACCTGGTGGACGAGGCGCCGCGGCCGCAGCTCACGGTGGCGCGCGGCACCGGCTCCTGAAGACCCGCGCTATTCGCCCGCGATCGTCAGCTCGCCGATGAGCACCGAACCGGTGCGGATGCTGCCGCGCTCGTCGACGTCACTGCCGAGCGCGACGATGTCGCGCAGCATGGGCTTCAGGTTCCCGGCAATCGTGATCTCCTGCACCGGGTAGGCGACGGCGCCGTTCTCCACCCAGAAGCCGCTCGCGCCGCGCGAGTAGTCGCCCGTGACGCCGTTGACGCCCTGGCCCATGAGCTCGGTGACCAGCAGCCCGGTGCCGAGGCGCTTAAGGAACGCCGCCGGCTCCAGGGCGCCCGCGCTACTCTCAACGATGAGGTTATGCACGCCGCCGGCGTTGCCGGTGCTCTTGAGCCCGAGGCGCCGCGCCGAGTAGCTGCCGAGCACGTAGCCGTCGAGGACGCCGGCCGCCACCAGCTCGCGGTCGTGGGTCGCCCCGCCCTCCTGGTCGAACGGGCTGCTGGCGAGCGCCTTGGGGATGTGCGGGCGCTCGCGCACGGACAGGAACTGCGGCAACACCTGCTGGCCGGCGGCATCGAGCAGGAACGAGGCCTTGCGATACTGCGCCGGCCCGGAGATCGCGCCGATGAACGAGCGGAACAGGCCGCGCGCCAGGTCGGGCGTGAAGGCCACCGGCGCCTTGCGCGTGCTCAGCCGCCGCGCGCCCAGCCGCGCCAGCGAGCGCTCGCCGGCGATGCGGCCGATACGGGCCGCGTCCTCGAGGTCGGCAGGGTCGCGCGCCACGCTGTACCAGTAGTCGCGCTGCATGTCCTCGCCGTCCTGCGCGACCAGCGAGCAGCTGATGGTGTGGCTGGTGGTCGAGTAGCCGCCCAAAAAGCCGAGCGAGTTGCCGTACACGCCGCTACCGCGGTGCGTGCCGACGGATGCGCCCTCGGAGTTGCGCACGCGTGCATCCACGTCCAGCCCGGCCGCCTCGCACTCGCGCGCCAGCTCGATGGCGCGCTCCGGGCTCAGCTGCCACGGATGGTCGAGGTCCAGGTCCGGTATCGTGCGCGCCAGCATCTCCGGTTCGATGAGGCCGGCGTACGGGTCCTCGGCCGTGTAGCGCGCGATCGCGCACGCCTTGCCCACGGTCTCGCGCACCGCAGCCGCCGACAGGTCGGCGGTGCTGGCCGAGCCCTTGCGCTTGCCGAAGTAGACCGTGACCCCGAGCCCCTTGTCGCGCTGGTACTCGACCGTATCGACCTCGCGCAGGCGCACGCTGACCGACAGGCCCTGGCTCACCGATACGTCGGCCTCGGCCTGCGTGGCCCCCTGGCGCTGGGCCTCCTCGAGGGCGAGGCGGGCGACGTCAGCGAGCGGGCGCAGGTCGGTACTGTCTGGGGCGCTGCGGGTCATCGGGCGTGATTCAATGGGCACTTGGGCTTAAATTGTAGCAGTCGCGGCAGATTCAACCCGCCGCGCGGACATGGCGCTTCATGGTCAGGCACCGGCACGACGCAGAACAGGATACCCGGCCCGAGGACGGCCGCCCCAGCAAGAGCGCCCGCAAGCGGGCCGCGCACGAGGCACAGGCGCTCGGTGAGCAGCTGCTGCGCCTGCGCGAGGCCGAGCTCGAGGCCCTCGACCTGCCCGAGACCCTCAAGGAGGCGGTGCGGCTCGGCCGGCGCATCACCAGCCGCGCCGGCGGCGCGCGCCAGCGGCAGTACATCGGCAAGCTCATGCGCGAGGTGGACCCGGAGCCGCTGCGTGCCGCCCTCAATGCGCGCCGCGCCGAGGACGCGCGCGAGGGCGAGCGCTTCAAACGCGTCGAGGGCTGGCGCGAACGGCTGATCCGCGAGGGCGCGCCGGCCCTGAGCGAGCTGGCGCGCTGGCATCCTGACATCGACCAGGCCCAGTGGGCGCGACGTGTCAGCGCGGCGCAGCGTGAACGCGGCGGCGGCACCAACGGGGTGGCCGCACGCGAGCTGTTTCGTGCTTTGCGGGCATTGTTCGCTACAATGCCCTGATGAAACCGCTGGTCGGCATCATCATGGGCTCGTCCTCCGACTGGGAGACCATGCAGGGGGCGGCCGACCTCCTCGACCAGCTGGCTGTCGTCTACGAAGTGCGCGTGGTCTCGGCGCACCGCACGCCGGACCTGTTGTTTGAGTACGCAGCCTCCGCGCACGAACGCGGGCTCGAGGTGTTGATCGCCGGCGCCGGCGGCGCCGCGCACCTGCCGGGCATGACCGCGGCCAAGACCCGCCTGCCGGTGCTCGGCGTCCCGGTGCAGTCCAAGGCGCTCGGTGGGATCGACTCGCTGCTGTCGATCGCGCAGATGCCGGCCGGGATCCCGGTGGCCACCTTCGCGATCGGGCCGGCCGGGGCCAGCAACGCGGCGCTGTTTGCGGCCGCCATCCTTGCCAACAAGTACCCCGCGGTGGCCAGTGCGCTCGAGAACTTCCGTGCGCGCCAGACCGCCGGCGTGCTCGGCCATCCCGACCCGCGCGTCCCGCGTTCATGACCGTCGGCATCGTGGGGGCCGGCCAGCTCGGCCGCATGCTCGCATTGGCGGGCTATCCCCTCGGGCTGGATTTCCTGTGTCTGGACCCGGCGCGCGAGGCACCCGCCGGCCAGGTGGCCCCGCTGCTGCACGGCGCATTCACCGACCGCAGGCTCCTCAGGCAACTGGCGCAGCGCTGCGAGGTGGTGACCTTCGACTGGGAGAACGTCTCGGTCGAGAGCCTGAAGACCGTGCGCCGTGCGCACGGGGCACGCATCTGTCCGCCGGTGCCGGCGCTCGCCACCGGCCAGGACCGCGTCGCCGAGAAGCGCCTGTTCGAGAAGCTGCACATCCCGACCACGCGCTGGCAGGCGGTCGATTCGGCAGCGCAGCTGCAGCGCGCGGTGTCGCGCATCGGCCTGCCGGGGGTGCTGAAGACGCGCCGGCTCGGTTACGACGGCAAGGGCCAGGCAGTCATCGGCAGCCACGCCGACGCCGCGCGTGCCTTCGGGCAGCTCGGCGGCGTACCGCTCATCTACGAGGAGCGCGTGCCATTCGACTGCGAGGTGTCGATCATCGGCGCACGCGCACTGGGCGGGGAACTGGCCATCTATCCGCTGTGCGGCAACGTGCATGCCCAGGGGATCCTGCGGCTGACACGCGCCCCGTACGGTCCGCCGGCCTGGCAGCGGCGCGCGGCCCGGTACCTGACACGCATGCTGCGGCACTTCGACTATGCCGGCATCCTGACCATCGAGTTCTTCGTGCGCGGCGGCCGGCTGATTGCCAACGAGATCGCGCCGCGGGTGCACAACTCGGGGCACTGGACCATCGAGGGCGCCGTCACCAGCCAGTTCGAGAATCACCTGCGCGCCATCCTCGGCTTGCCGCTTGGCAGCACGCGCCCGACGGGACATTCGGCCATGATCAACCTGATCGGCAACATCCCGCCGCGGGCGGCGCTGCTGAAGGTGCCCGGCCTGCACCTCCATGATTACGGTAAAGAGGCCCGCCCCGGGCGCAAGGTGGGCCACCTGACACTGGTCGAGCCCTCGGCGGCCCGGCGCGACCGGCTGGCCCTGGGGCTGCTCGAGAAATTGGCCGCAGGCGTGGGCATCCCGTAACATCGGCTGCGAGCCGCGCGCCATGTACCTGGAACCTTTCAAACTCAAGGAGTTGCCGTTCCGGCTCAGCCCGGACCCCGCCTTCCTGTATCTGTCGAAACAGCATGCGCGCGCCAAGGCGTACATGGAGTCGACGATCTGGTTCACGGACGGCTTCGTGGTGATCACCGGCGAGATCGGATCGGGCAAGACCACCCTCATCGAGTCCTTCCTGAAGGAAGTGCCCGCCGACGTGGTGGTGGCGCAGATCAACCAGACCCAGGTCACGGCCATCGACTTCCTGCAGGCGGTACTGGCGCAGTTCGGCTTCTCGCCCTTCAAGATGCGCAAGGCCGAGCTCATCAGCACGCTCAACAACTTCCTCATCGAGCAGTACGCCGCCGGGCGCCGCGTGCTCCTGATCGTCGACGAGGCGCAGAACCTCTCCATGCGCGTGCTGGAGGAGATCCGCATGCTCTCGGGGGTCGAGACCACCAAGGAGAAGGTGCTGCGCATCATCCTGGCCGGTCAGCCCGAGCTCAACGACAAGCTCGATGCCCCCGAGCTCGAGCAGCTCACGCAGCGCGTACGCCTGCGCTTCCACCTGCAGACGCTCACCGAGGACGAGACCCGCGCCTACATCCAGCACCGCCTGGAGGTCGCCGGCGCCGGCGACCGCGAGCTGTTCGCCCCCGACACCTACCCGGAGATCTTCCGCTACTGCGGCGGGGTGCCGCGCCTGATCAACACGCTGTGCGACACGGCCATGATGGCCGCCTTCACCGCCGACCGCGAGGTGGTGACGCGCGCCGACATCGCCAGTGCCGTGGCCGAGCTGCAATGGGTGGACTTCGCGCGCCGCCCGCGCCACCAGGCCGCCGAGGCCGACCGCCTGCCGCCGCCAAAGGCCGCAAGCAGCGACGGGCGCCCGGCGCTGGCGCGCCTGCTGGTGGCCACCGACGGGCGCACGGTGCAGGAGATCGCGCTGCGCACCGGGCGCATGATCGTCGGGCGCACGCCCGACAACGACATCCACATCGACAGCCGCTTCATCAGCCGCCACCACTGCCAGATCATCACCACGCCGCACTCGTGCGTGATCGAGGATCTCAACAGCACTAACGGCATCTTCGTGAAGTCCAACCGCGTGCGCCGCCACTACCTCAACGACGGCGACGTGGTGCTGGTTGGCAAGCACGAGCTGATCTACATCGATGAGCGCGCGACGCGCGGCGCGCGCACGCTGGCCGACACCATGCCGGGCCTGCAGGCACTGCGCGAGAGCGTCGCACCGCCGCCGCAAGCCGGCGAGGAAGAGGAAGACGACGACGCGCCGGCACCGGCGCAGAAGTGACTCTAGAGCTTGTCGTCGAGCGAGTCGGGTTCGCCGTAGCGCGAGCGCAGCGCGCGGTAGTCACGCCGCCGCAGCAACACCACCACGCCGAACAGCAGCAGCAGCAGGCCGGCCAGTCCGGCGGGGTAGGACAGCGCCGCGTGCGCGGCCATCAGGTAGCTGCCGCCGAGCAGCGCCAGCCCACAGATTATGTATAACCAGGGCAGGCCTTCGTAAACCGGTCGCGAGAACTGCGGCATAGACGCCGCATGCTAACTCCGGGCGCGCAGTGTTGGAAATTCTGTGCGCCCGGCCGGCGCGAAACGCTCAGCCCATCCCGAACAGGCGCGCCAGGCGCTCGAGCAGGCTCGGCTTCCAGCCATCGACGCCATAATCGGTCTGTGGCTTCTTGCGCCGCGCCACTTCGGCCAGCAGGTCAGGCGGCAGTTTCAGCTGCGGTGCCTCGATCGTCTCTTCCAGTTGCATCGAAGGTCCTTCGGCGGTGCTGTGTTGTTGGCGACTGTGGCGAACGTTACGCAAGGTGATGAGGCCTGCGACGTGTGGAGAATCACACTTGTACCGCATGCACATTATGTCCGTGCAAGCGCGTGCGCCAGCTGTCACCAGCCGGCGACGCCCGCGGGAACGTGAGTTAAATCAGCCCGTGCCGCCGACGGTGAGGCCGTCGATCTTGAGCGTGGGCTGGCCCACGCCGACGGGAACGCTTTGCCCGTCCTTGCCGCAGGTGCCGATGCCATCGTCGAGCTTGAGGTCGTTGCCGACCATCGACACGCGCGTCAGCACGTCCGGGCCGTTGCCGATCAGCGTCGCGCCCTTGAGCGGCGCGCCGATGCGGCCGTTCTCGATCGCGTACGCCTCGCTCGCGGAGAACACGAACTTGCCGGAGGTGATGTCGACCTGGCCGCCGCCGAAGTTCACCGCGTAGATGCCGCGCTCGACGGAGGCGATGATCTCCTCCGGTGCGTGCGGCCCGGGACGCATGTAGGTGTTGGTCATGCGCGGCAGGGTCAGGTGCGCGAACGACTCGCGCCGCCCGTTGCCGGTCGGTGCGACGCCCATCAGGCGCGCATTCAGGCGGTCCTGCATGTAGCCGCGCAGCACGCCGTCCTCGATGAGCGTGGTGCACTGGGTCGGCGTGCCCTCGTCGTCGATGTTGAGCGAGCCGCGGCGGCGCGATAGCGTGCCGTCGTCTACCACCGTGCAGCCCCTGGCCGCGACCTGCTCGCCGATGCGGTTGGCGAAGGCCGAGGTGCCCTTGCGATTGAAGTCGCCCTCGAGCCCGTGGCCGATGGCCTCATGCAGCAGGATCCCGGGCCAGCCAGGTCCCAGCACCACGGTCATGGTGCCCGCCGGTGCCGGCTGCGCCTCGAGGTTGACCAGCGCCTGGCGCGCCGCCTCGCGCGCCAGCGCCAGCGGCCGGTCGCCGGCCACGAGCTCGGCCAGCGAGAAGCGCCCGCCGGCGCCGGCATAGCCAGTCTCGCGGCGGCCGTTCTGCTCGACCAGCACCTGCACGTTGAAGCGCACCAGCGGGCGCACGTCGGCGGCCAGCTGGCCGTCGCTGGTAGCGATCAGCACCACTTCCTTCACCGCCACCAGGCTTGCCGTGACGTGCACCACGCGCGGATCGACCTGGCGCGCCTCGCGGTCGACGCGCTCGAGCCAGGCGACCTTGGCGTGCGTCTCCAGTGCGCTGGCCGGGTCCTCCGGCAGGTACAGGCGATGCCCGCTGCGCGCCTGCCAGGCGCTCACGCGGCGCTCGCCGCCGGCGACCGCGATGGCGCGCGCCGCGCGCGAAGCCTCTTCCAGCGCGGGCAGCACGATCTCGTCGGAGTAGGCGAAGCCGGTTTTCTCGCCGGCGAGCGCGCGCACACCGACGCCCTGTTCGATGCTGGCGCTGCCGTCCTTGACGATGCCGTCCTCGAGCGACCAGGACTCCTGGTGCGCGAGCTGGAAGTAGAGGTCGGCGAAGTCCACCGAGTGCGACAGCACCTGGCCGAACACCTGGTCGAGGCGCCGGTCATCGAGGCCGCCGGGCGCGAGGATCAGCTCGCGGGCGAGGTTCAGCGGATCGGCGACGGTAGCGGTGGTGGTCATGGGCTTGCGGTTCCTTCGGCAAATGCACGGTGAACGAGCGCGGGGAAGCTCTCCCGCACCTGGGCCTGGCGCGCCGTGTCGATGTCGGCCAGCGCGCAGCCGGTGCCGCGCGGCACGCGCTGCAGGATGCGGCCCCAGAAGTCGACGATCATGCTGTCGCCGTAGGTCTCGCGCCCGCTCGGGTGGAACCCCGACTGCGCCGGCGCGATGACGTAGCACAGGTTCTCGATGGCCCGCGCACGCAGCAGCGTCTCCCAGTGGGCGCGCCCGGTTGGGCTGGTGAAGGCCGACGGCACGATCAGGATCTGCGCGCCGAGGGCGCTCAGGTGCCGGTACAGCTCGGGGAAGCGCACGTCGTAGCACACCGAGAGCCCGAGGCGCCCGAGCGGGGTGTCGACCAGCGCGGTGCGGCTGCCGGGGGCAACGTGCGCCGACTCGCGGTAGCTCTCGCTGCGGCCCGGAATGTCGACGTCGAACAGGTGGATCTTGTCGTAGCGCGCCAGCCGCGCGCCGTCGGGGCCGTATACCAGACAGGCCGCGGCGACGCGGCCGTCGGGGCCGGCACGCAGGGGCGTGGTGCCGCCGACCAGCCACAGCTTGAGGCGCCGCGCGGTCGCGCCGAGGAAGTCCTGCACCGGGCCGCTGCCATCGCCCTCGGCGACCGCACGCTTGTCGGCGTCCTTCAGCCCCATGAACGAGAAGTTCTCGGGCAGCGCCACCAGCCGCGCGCCCGCGGCGGCCGCTTCCTCGATCAGCGCCCGCGCCTGCTCCAGATTCGCGGCCACGTCCGGGCCCGAGGTCATCTGCAGCGCCGCTGCCTTCATGTGCGTCCCGTCAAGTTCGGTCGTCCTTCATTCTGCAGCTGCCACTATGGGGTCGTTCCAGTCGCCCCGCAAACGCAGCACGGTGCGGCCGCGATCGCCGCCCCCGGTAAACCACTGGCGCAGCGACAGCCACAGAGCGGCGACCCGCGGGGTGGCGCCGAATCCCCGCAGCGCGGCCGGCAGCCGCTCCTCGCCGCGCAGCACGACGGCCTCGCCGTCGTAGTCCCGGCGCACCAGTCCGACCCGGGCGCGCACCAGCATCTCGGCGTCGCCATCGAAGTGCAGGTTGGTGGTGCTCGCCACCCCCTCGCGCAGCTCGTAGTCGGCCGTGAGGCGCGTGAAGCCCAGGTCCGGGGCCCGGGCCTGCGGGGAGCTGCCAGGTCCCTGCGGCGTCATTCCGTCGATCAGCGCCGGGGCGAGGAACAGCGCGAACGGCGGGGCGGAATCCGTCTCCGAAGCCACGCGCGTAACCCCCTGCTCCAGAATCATATGGAGATGCCCCCGCAGCGTTGCAAGGGGCTCGTCCGTCCCCCTCGGCCAGGTGAGGTCACCGCTCAGGCTGGCTCGCGCGGCGCCCAGGTCGACGCGCAGCCCGCTCGCCGCCAGCAACGCTGCGGGGTCGCGGCTCTCGAGCCCGAAATGCGCCGCGCACTCCCCCTCCGCGGTGCATTGCCCGGCCCCGTGGAGTTCGTGCGCCCCGCCGCCGAGGTGCAGTGCGCTCACCTTCACCACCGGTCCGACCGCTGCGACCGTGGCGCTCAGCGCACCGAGCACGCGACCCCCGGCGCGCACCTCGTCGACGACGACCTGGACCGCTCTGCCGCAGGCCTGCGGCAGAGCGGCGAGCGCCGCCGCATCGGCAGCCGTGGGCTCGAAGCTGGCCAGGTGCAGCTGCGTGTTGCGCGCGGAGTCCGGTCCCGGCCACGTCAGGGTTGCCTCGAGCTGCCGCGCCTGCACCGTGAGCTGGCCGCCCGAGGCGGCGGACTGCGCGGTGACGAGTGCCTGCGGATAGAGGCGCGTATCCAGGGACACCTCGCCGGCGCTGACGCGGGCGCTCAGGGGCGGCAACACCGCCGTGTGTGCGGCGCGCTGCCACAGCGCGAGGTATGCCGGCAGGTCGAGCCGGCTGAGGTGCCCCTCGATCGAAAGTAGCGGCCCCGGCGCGGGACCTGCTGCAGTGCCGTCCAGGCGCAGCGCGCCACCGCCGATGCGCCACGCCGTGCCCGCACGTGCGAGCGCCAGAACGCCGTTCAGGCGCACCCCGAGTGCCAGGTGCACCTGCGCACGCTCGCCCTCGCCCTCGGCCTCCAGGCGCAGCGGTAGCGGTGCGCCCGCAGGCTTCCCCAGAGGCTCGGGCAAGCCACTGGCCAGTCCTACGAGGCTCGATTCCGCGTGGAGCTGCCAGGCGCCGTCACCGCCCGCGGTGAACCGCCCGCTCCACTCGGCGCTTCCCGACAGCGGCACCGCGGCCGCACTGCCACCCGACAGCGCCAGCGCCGCCGCGGCGGCGAGCGACCCGTGCGCGCCGACCGAGAGAACCACCCCGTGGAGCTGGGGCCGCTCACGGACCGTCAGCGCCACCGGCCCCCCGAGCCACGTGCCGCGGAGCGTCGAGTCGCGCAGGTGCCCGTCGCTGAACGCCAGCGTGCCCGTGACGCCGCGAAGGGGTGGCAGGCCGCCAGCGGCCTCCAGCTGCACGTTCTCGAGCGCGGCGTTGAGGCGCGCTCTCGGCGCCGCGCTCCGCGGGCCCACTGCGGGGCGGGTGAGCTCGAGCTCCAGGCGCGCACGGCCCTCAAGGCGCAGGCCGCTCAGCAGTGGGGCCGGCGGCGCAAACTGCGGCCGGGCACGCAGCCACGCGAGCGCATCGCCGGCGTCACCCTCCAGGTGTGCGCGCAGGCGCAGGGGACCTGCTCCGCCGACGTCGCCGGTGCCCTCGGCGTCCGTCAGGCGCAGGCTGCCGCTGCGTGCGCGGCTGAGCTGTGCGCGCAGGCGCGCATCGCGCCATTCGAGACGCCCGTCAAGGTCCTCGAAGGCCGGCCAGTGCGCATCGCCGGGGAGCGAGACGCCCGCAAATGCCAGCTCCCCGCGCGAGCGCGCGGTGCGCAGGCGCGGCGCGGCGGCGAGCAGCGCGCCTTGCCAGGCAAGCTCGCCGTGGGTGATGCGTCCCGCATCCGGTCGGGCGACCGCATCCCCCAGCAGGGCGGCGCCGAGCGCGGCGGGGAAGTCGACCAGCTGCACGCGCAGGTCCAGCTGCGGATCGGCATGGGGCCGCGCGCCCAGGCTGCCACGCACCCGCAGCAGGCCGCCCTGGCTGCGCAGCTCCAGATCGCGGGTCGCGAGACCCCAGCGCGTGCCGTCGGTGAACCCGACGAGGCGACCGTGCGCCTGGATCTGCCTCACCACCGCGGGCGTTGCGCCGGGCAGCGTGAGCGCGGCATCGCCCGCGTCGAGCTCGGCGGCGAGCTGCGTGTCGGTCAGGGTGATCGTGGCGCCCAGCCCCTCGAGGCGCACTGCGCCGTCCGGCGCGGCGAGCGCAAGCTGCTGCAGGCGCGCGCGCGCGGCGAGGCGCTCGCCCGGGGCACGGGTGGGATCCCAGTCGAAACTGATCTGTCGCAGGGCGCCCTCCGGTTGCAGCAGTGCCGGCACGAGCTGCGGCGCGCCCCACTCCAGTACCCGGCTCACGGCGGCGAGCGGCAACTCCCCGAGGTTGCCGCGGACCGCATGCGGCCCGAGCTCCAGCAGCGCTGCACCCGCCGCGGCCGCGCCCAGATCGAGCCGCCCCAGCGCCAGGCGCCACGTGCCGCCGGCGAGCCGCGTCAGCTGCCAGTCGGCGTCCAGCCGGGCGAGCTCCAGTGCACGGCCTCCGGGCAGGCGTGGGGCCCAGCGCGGCTCCACGGCGGCCAGGCGCCCGGCGACGCGCGCCAGCCTGCCGGCTGCGATCGCGGCCTCCAGATCCAGCGTACCGCTGCCGCCGCGCGGCAGATACCGGGCGGGGAGCTCAGGCAGCCCGAGACGCTGCCAGCCGGCGAAGCTCAGCCGCGCCCCGTTCACCGCGAACGTGCCGCTCAGCGTGCCCCGGCGCGTGATGTCGCCGGTCAGGCTGAGGGCGAGCTCGGCGTGCTCCCCCAGTTCGGGCGGCAGCACGAGGCGCGCCTGCGCGCTCCACGCGGCGCCGCGGCGCCGCAGGTCCGCGTGCGGGATCTGGATCATGAAACCGTGCGGCAGGTGCAGGCGCAGGCCTTCGGCGTCGATGCGGCCGCCGCGCCAGCCGTTCAGCACCACGGGCAGGCGCGCCGCGAGCGGGGGTGCGTCCGCGCGCGCCGGTCGCACGGCGGCGCCGGGATTGTCCAGATCGATGTCGGCCTGCAACAGGCGGACGCGGCCGGCCTCGAGGCCGCCGCTGCGCAGCGAGCGCCAGGTGTCGATGCCGACGATGAGCCGTTCCGCGCGCACCAGCGCGGGCGCGCCGGGCTCGCCGAATGCGGGCTGTTCGAACACGGCCTGCGGCCCGTACCAGCCCCACCCCAC
>Ga0335085_10010828_pt1 | contig 13596 bp, 13 predicted proteins | sample Lox_Sample_45_FD_206712 | JGI IMG/M metagenome (GOLD analysis project Ga0335085, IMG submission 206712) | Soil microbial communities from Loxahatchee National Wildlife Refuge, Florida, United States - Lox_Sample_4.5 | ecosystem: Environmental > Terrestrial > Soil > Wetlands | place: USA...
AACACTTCTCGATTCGCAGCTTTCGCCTTTTGCGAGCAACGACCAACCCACAGCGGCAGCCGCCATTCCGCACAACGGCACCGGCGGCGGCATTCAGCCGTGAAAGTCCGCGTTCGTTCCATTCCGGCAAGGGAGCCGGTCGCAATTCCCCGTATTCGGCTTTTACAATGAACACGGGCAACTTTAACGAGTTTTTGGGGGGCTCCAATCGTCGGGCCCATCACGAAGGAAGCGCATGAAGTTGAGTAAATCGAGCCAGCTCGTTCTGGCCTCCGCAATCGGTCTGGCCCTGGCCACACTTCTTACTGCCTGCAATCTGGTCACGATTGACTACGTGTTCGTGGCCTCATCCGCGGGCAGTTCCCAGGGCAGCGCCGGGCAAATTTATACCTACGCCGTCGACGCTAAATCGGGCGCGCTGCGCACCGCCGCCTCCCCGGTCTCCTCCGGCGGATCAGGCCCCGTCGCCATGGCCACGACCTCCGACTATTACAACCTATACGTCGCCAACAAGGGCAACAGCTCCGTGGTTCACTTCGCGATCAGCGACCACGGCGACCTCATCATGAAGGAGAGCATTACCCTTGCTGCTACGCCCGTGTCCATTGCCGTCAATCCCGCCGGCACCTATCTGTATGTCGTCTCCGGAACCAGCTCCGCCACGCTGACTGAGTATGCTCTCAGCTCCGGCGCCATCGGTTCGGCCACTGCCACGCTCTCACTCAGCGTTCCTGGATTCACCGGCGACACAATCATTCCTACCGGCGTAACCGTGCTTGCCAACGGCAAAGCCGTCTACATCTCCGCGTACGACAAGTCGGCCTATAATCCCGGAGGCACCACCACCAGCGAGGCCAATCCGGGCTGGTTGTTTGGTTTCGCCACCGGCTCCAGCGGCGCATTGACGCCTGTTGCAGGCAGCCCTTACCAGGCCGGCGTTAAGCCGTCCGCGCTGACCGGCGATCCTGTCAGCCGCTTCGTTTACGTCACTGACTACGCATCCAACCAGCTGATCGGATACACCGTTCTTTCGACCGATGCGCTCCAATTCATGGTTGACGGACCCTTCAGAACCGGAAACGAGCCGACTTCGATAGCCGTCGATCCTCGCGGAATCTTTATCTACCTCACCAACTCGCTGGATGAAACGGTCTCGGCCTACTCCATCTCTCTGCCCACCGGCGCACCTTCGGCCGACATCGGCACCGCCGGTACCGCCGCGAGCACCACCGATACTAACCCCGTATCGGTCGTCGTTGAGCCCGCACTCGGCCGTTATGTTTACACCGCCAACTTCCTGGGCAATTCCATCTCCGGCTTCAAGCTCAATCCCAGTGACGGCACCATTCAGCAGACGCAGGCCACACCTTACCCCACCGGCGCGAATCCAACCGCCTTGGTCGCGGTTCCCCATGGGAACCACGCTCTTTCAACACCTCAATAGCAAGCACCCGCTATTTCAGGCGAAAGGCCCAGCCCTCGCGGCTGGGCTTTTTCATTGTGGATGGGAGCAATCAACATTCAACCGAGAAAAGAGGATCGATCCCGACTCGCCTCATTGGCCAGCAACATCCAAACTCGGTTCTCTATTTCTCTGCTCTCTGGCTTTTCACCACCGTCGTCGCGTGCATCCACTCGCGCAACTTTCGTTGCGCCGGCTTCTCAATGAAGTAGAGCGCGAAAATAGCCAGCCCAATCAGCAAAACATAGCTGATCCACGGATCGAAGCGGGCCAGCCCCACGGCATCCAGCACGTGCGAGTTGTGAATAAGATTCCACAGGCTGAAGTGCAGCAGGTAAAGGCAGTAGCTGGCCTCGCCGACAAAAACCAGCGGGCGGATACCCAGCGCATGGGCCAGAACGTTTTCGCCGGCCAGTCCCAGCACGATGCAGCCAAACAGCGGCATCAGCAATCCGTCATGGATGATGGGATACGGGACCAGCGATCCCAGGCTCAACAAACCGTAGATTCCGCCGAATCCGACGACCCCAAGCCAGAGCCTCAGTTGCGCCGTGCGCGCGATCATGCGGTTCAAGTCGGCCAGCATCACACCGAAAACGAAACTGAATACGTGCGTGTAAGGCGTGTACTTGAGCGCCTCCAGCCATGGCCCGTAGCTCCATCGATCCGGATGCGCAATACCGTCGGGATTGAACGCCATGTAGAGCGCGCCCGGGACCAGCCCCAGCACCCACACGCCTGCCATCTTCACGAGGTGCGTAGCCATTCGCTCCGGCCGTTTCCACTTCGTCACAAAGGGAAAAAGAATGTAGTACGCCGCCTCGGCCGACATCGTCCACGCCGGGGTATTCAGAAACGTCGATACCGCGGGAATAAAGCCTTGCAGTAGCAACGGCGTCAGCACTACGCCCGTCCAAAACATGGCCTTTGTGTGCGTCGGATATTCGCCGCTCAATTGCCCCAGGCTGAGCAGCAGGCTCAGAAAGTAAATGGGATAGATGCGCGTGAATCGCGCTTCCCAAAAGCGCTTGCGGTCCAGTTCCCCATTGCGCGCCCGCTCCGAGTAGTTGTAGGCCAGCACGAATCCCGAAAGCAGAATGAAGTAGCTGACCGAGATAAATCCGGCGTTGACAACCGGCGCCAGGAAGCCGAACCACTGGGGATTGGAGAAGTGGAACAGCACAATGTTGACGGCCGCGAAGCAACGCAACCCCGTCAGTGCCTTCAACGGCGCCGGCTTGCTCGTTTGTGCTGGCTTGCTTGTCTCCACTTGCTGTTAGACGTCTCCGAACCGAAAGACAGCCGCTAGCGACTAGCTCCTAGCCGTCAGCCTGTTTGCGCTGAAACTGCCGACGCGATGTGCTTCAGTGACACTTGGATTGAATTCATCACAGCGGACTTGGGCCATCCTGGTCGATGAGAGGAGGCTGGGGGCTAGAAGCTGGTAGCGAGAAGCTGATTTTTTACGCCGTCACCAGCGATCCCACTTTTTCGCCCAGCACCACACGCCGGATGTTTCCCGGGTGATTCATGTTGAAGACAATCATGGGAAGGTTGTTGTCCTTGCACATGCTCACCGCGGTCAGGTCCATTACCTTCAGGCCCTGCTGCAGAATCTGCATATACGTAATCTTGTCGTACTTTACGGCATCTTTCACCAGCACCGGGTCGGCGTTGTAGACGCCCTCCACCTTGGTGCCCTTCAGCAGAACATCAGCCTTGATCTCCATGGCGCGCAGGCTGGCCGCCGTGTCCGTGGAGAAAAATGGATTTCCCGTGCCCGCCGCGAAGATCACCACGCGTCCCTTTTCAAGATGCCGCACGGCGCGCCGCCTGATATACGGCTCCGCAATCTGGTTCATGAACACGGCCGTCATCACCCGGCATTGCACGCCGCGCTGTTCCAGCGCATCCTGCAGCGCGATGGCGTTGATCACAGTGGACAGCATGCCCATGTTGTCCGCGCTCACACGGTCCATCTCTTTGGCTTGCTCTTCCACGCCGCGGAAGAAATTGCCCCCGCCCACCACGATCGCGACCTCCACGCCGAGCGCATGGACTTCCGAGATCTCTCCGGTAATCTCCGACACTTTGTCGGCATCGAGGCCAAAGCTGCGCGCACCGGCCAGCGCCTCTCCTGAAAGTTTCAGCACAATTCTCTTGAACATGTCGTTTCGAGTATCGCATACGCATGGCGGTTTGCGCCCCTGTGCCCGCCCCCTGTGCCAGCCGGACAAGCGCGAATGCAAAATTCCCGGATTGACCCTTCCACCGCACCCGTTCCGAGACAGGAAATTCGGCAGGTTTTTGACCTGCTGCTTCACCGGAAATGTAATTCCTCTCCCTAGACTGACTTCATCCGGTGCCGTTGCGCCGTTCTCAGGGCATTTCATCGGCGCGGTTTGCCGGGATCGCTCGGCGGGAGACTATGGTCGTCAAAACGCACTGCAAGGGACACGCCTACACCGGCGTAGAAATCGGTGCGGGAAACGTCCGCCGCTATTTCTCGCGGGAAATCGACGTCATCGAACTGCATCTCGACCATCTGCTCATCCAATGCGGTCTCACTCCCGATTTCTTTGAGGGCCAGACGGAGATCTCCGATCCCCGCCTCTGCGCCTGGCTTGAGTCGAAAAACTTCAACGGGCGCCCCGGTGACGAGCCGGTCCCGCTGGCCATGATCCCCTCAGGCAAAAACTGCTTCCGCCTCCGCCCCATCTCGACCAACCGCCGCTCGCGCACGGAGCCGACCCTCGAACCTGTCAACACCGCCTGAGCAGCCTCGACCCGCCGCCAACGGCCTGCCGCTCCCCGTCCCCGGCACACGGTTTTGTGTTCCCTCGGTCGCCTGGTCCCGGCCTTGTTACACTCGACTTGCCATGAATGTCAGCCGCCTGGAGCGGAAGCAACTGGAAACGGAGATTGACAGGTACTTTGCCGCCGGCCCGGCCGCTGCCAGCGATCCCGCGGCCATGACGGCATTTCTCGCTTTGCGTTCCGCTCTTGAGCGCGGCGAGGTCCGCGCCGCCGAGCCCGATAGCTCTTCCCCCTCCGGCTGGCGCGTGAATGCATGGGTCAAGCGCGGCATCCTGCTCGGCTTTCGCCTCGGCGCGCTCGAAGAAATGCCTGCCGTCGAAATCGGCTCTTCGGGACCGGTGCCCGCCCTCACATTCGTCGACAAACATACCTATCCCGCGCGCCGATTCACAGCCGCCGATGCCGTGCGCGTGGTTCCGGGCGGTTCTTCGGTTCGTGCCGGAGCATACGTCGCTCGCGGCGTCGTTTGTATGCCGCCCATGTATATCAACGTTGGCGCTTACGTCGACGAAGGCACACTGGTCGACTCGCACGCGCTGGTCGGCTCCTGCGCTCAGATCGGCAAGCGTGTGCACTTGAGCGCCGCTGCGCAGATCGGGGGGGTGCTGGAACCCGTCAACGCCAGCCCCGTGGTCATCGAAGACGATGTCCTCATCGGCGGCAACTGCGGCGTGTACGAAGGCACGATTGTGCGCAAGGGAGCTGTGCTCGGAGCCGGCTCGATCCTCACGCGCGGCACGCCTCTCTTTGACCTCGTAAACGGAACCATCCTGCGTGCTTCCGCGGATCTGCCACTCATCGTTCCCGAAAACGCCGTCGTCGTGCCCGGCGCTCGCGCCGTCAACAAAGGCAAAGGGCAGGAGTGGGGTCTGAGCCTTTACGCCCCCGCGATTGTCAAGTATCGCGACGACAAAACCGATTTGAGCACTGCGCTTGAGGACCTTCTGCGGTAGAAAGGCCCGTTCGCCGCCAATGTTCGACCGTAACTGCGCCGCATTTGGTCAACGGACCGCGCTCTGCCGCGTCTAAACCCGTGGAAAGTGTCTAGTCCAACGATTCTATGAAGATTCGGCCCTCCTTCCGCCCCACTCTCCTGGTTCTCGCCCTTGCGCTGGCTGTGCTTCTTTGCCTCCGCGATTCTGATGCCGCCCAGCAGCCCTCGACCACCCAACCCATGACCAACCTCAAGGTGCAGGCCCGCGAAGTGCTGCTCCCGGTCACGGTCGTCGACAAAAAAGGCGCCCTCGTCACCGACCTCACCGCCAAAGACTTCACCCTCACCGAAGACGGGCGTCCGCAGGTCATCAAGAGCTTCTCGACCCAGAGCAACCTGCCCTTCCGCCTTGGCCTGCTGGTCGATACCAGCCGCAGCGTTTATCCAGCCATGGACGCCGAGCGCAAAGCTGCCGAAAAATTTGTCGAGCTTATGCTTCCCGCCGACCCGAAAGCTGCCGTTCGCGGCGACCAGGCGTTTCTCATCCATTTCGACCGTGAAGTGGAGCTGCTCGAGGACTTCACCAATTCCCGCGAAAAGCTCGATCACGAGATCGACGCCATGACGCCCACCTCCCGGGAACAGAACTCCGAGGGGCCGGAGACGACCGGAGACAACCGTGGATACGGTGATCATGACAGCTCGACTCACGGTGGCGGAACGCAACTCTACGACGCCATTTATCTTTCCTCCGACGAGCTCATGAAGCCTAAAGACGGCCGCAAGGCTCTCGTGATCTTCTCTGACGGCGTCGATCGCGGCAGCAAGGAGACGATGAACGACGCCGTCGACGCGGCAGACCGCGCCGGCGTGCAGGTCTACACCATCTACTTCAAAGGCGGAGAGGAGCGCGGCCAGAATGGCTTTCCCGGCGGTCACCACGGCGGAATGGGCGGAGGCTATCCGGGCGGAGGTTACCCAGGCGGAGGCGGTTGGCCCGGCGGCGGAGGCGGCGGACGGCATCCTGGCGGTACCAACGCACCGCAACTCGACGGGAAAAAGATAATGCAGGAGATCGCGTCGCGCACTGGCGGAATGTTTTTCGAAGCCAAAAAGAAAGAAAGCCTCGATGACATCTACGGGCTAATTGCTGGAGCGTTGCGCCAGGAGTACATGCTGACTTACACCCCTGATAAGGTCGACACCGAGGGCGACTTCCACAAGATCGCTCTAAAAGCCGACAAGCCCGATCTGACCATCATCACTCGCGAAGGCTATTACGCCACCACCGGCAGTCAGTCCGCCGGCGACTAGCAGCTCTTGCGCGGCGCTCGATTCCCTGCCTGGCAGAAGAAAGCCCACGGTTAACTCTACCGTGGGCCTTCGTGCGTTCTGAGGGAAATTCTCTAGTGCCCCTTGCCGTGATCGTGTTCCCCTCCGCCACCGCCTCCGTGCGGCTGACCACCGCGCGGCGGTTCGGCGTGGGACTGCGGTGCGGGTCTGCTCGCCGGCGCAGGCCGGCTTTCTGGGGCAGGCCGCGACTCATGCGGTTGCGGCGAAGGACGATTCATGGGGGCAGTGTGAGTCTGGGGTGCAGGCCGGCTTTCTGGCGCAGGCCTCGACTCATGCGGTTGCGGCGAAGGACGATTCAGGGGTGATGTGTGTGTCTCGGGAGCCGGACGGTTTGCCGGCGCCGCGTGACTTTCGGGAGCGGGGCGATTCTCCGGTGCACGATGACTCGGTTCCGCCGGGCGATTCGCAGGTGCCGTGTGCATCTCTGGCGTCGGATGATACCCGCCATTCGGGGTACCGCCGCCGTTGTTGTGCGACGGCGCGGTCATTGGTCTCTCTGTCGCCACGTCCGCAGGGTGCCCTCCATTGTGTTTGGCGTAATTGTTCACATTGGCTCTCGCAGCATCTTCCTGGCGCGTCTGGTACGACGTCGCAGATCTGTGCTGTTCAAGAGAGTAGGATGCCTCCTGCGCCGTGGGCGGATGATTGATTCCGCCTCGCCCTCCGCTATAGGCCACGTGGCTGTCCCTGGCCACAGTGTGCGAGGAAATTACCCCTCGATCGTCATACGTGTTGTGGATGAACGACCGGTTTACGTGCATCACCGCGGTGTTATACCGGAACACTCCGCCGCTCCACATCCCGCCGACAAACCCGATGCCCATGTACCCAAATCCGTAATCAATGCCACCGTAGTAGCCCACGTGCGATCCCCAGTAGCCCGGGTGCCACACGTACACGTTGTCTCCCCAGCCCCAGTATCCGGGCGTCCAAAGCGCGCCCTCATAAGGGGCCGGCACCCAGGTTCCGGGCACCCAGTAATAACCGTCATCGCCGTAGGCCCAATAGCCGGGCGTCCACATCCAGCCTGCCTCGGGGCAGGGCGGCTGGTCATAAACGGGTAGCGGCGGCGGAGCAAATCCTACGCTGATAAAAACCGCCGCGCTTGAAGTTGCGGGGATCATGCAAACCAGCAGAGCAAGCAAAGTCGCCTGCACAAAAACCCGCGCAAATCTCAAACTTCGCATGGGGAAACCTCCTTCAGTATCGAGCGGAATCGTGCGTCGCAACTCGCGCAGTGCTTCGGCGAGGCAAGAGCCGGTCCAGCTATGCTCGTAGGAACCCTCCCGGAGGCTAGAAGTTGCCTGAGGAATCAGCTTTTCCGGTGCGTAACCGCTTTAATACCTGTAACTAAGCCCCATTCCAACCACATGCCGCGCTTGCAGGTTCACGGGCGTCGTGACAACCGGAGGCCCAAACGCTGGGTTGGCTGGATTGAAATAGGGGTTCGGAACATAAATGGATCCGATGTTCCCCGCCACTTGCCCCACGCCGATGTCAAACGCGAAGTGCGGCTTGTCTCTCTGCGTCACGCGCACTGCGTAGTCCAGCGTTGTCGGAATATGGGCGCTCATCAGCGGGTAGGAAGCAGGATTACAGGCCAGCTCAGCCTCGCACTGATAAAGCGCCGCGTTCAGCAGCGTGTTCAGATTCACAGAGGTCTTGGGCTCCTGCGTAAATCCCGCAGAGGGCACCGCGACGATCCCGTGGCCGATGGGCAACGGAATCCCCAGTCCGCCGAAGAAACGTCCGCCAAAGCGGGTGCTCTGCCCGCCGAGGCCAAAGATCGTCGCGTTTGTAGCCTTCCAGCCCACATTGAAAAGGAACGGCACAGGAGGTTTCGCCCACGTCTTGGTCAATGCGATGTACGCGTCGCCGTTGGTGTAACTCTTGTCCGTTCCGGTCAGCGTCTTGTTGGCCGCGCCCGAAACAAAGTGGTCGTTCGTCCGGATCACTCCGCCGATCGCAACGCCCGGCATCCACGCGCCGAATTGCCCGTCCTTGAAAACCACAACTTTGCCGTGGAAGACGTTCATGCCGGAATAGTTCCACAAGTTGCTCAAGCCGAGCGGAGTGGTTGTCGTGGTCGGCTGGTCCCCAAACTGGTGAACGCTGCGGGTGTAGCCGGCCTCTGCCCGGTTGCGAAAGCCCTCGGTAATGCTGAAGGTTTCAACATCGCCGATGACCGACGATGCATCGATGAAGTGGAAGCCGACGGCAGGATGCGAGAACGTACTTCCCTTCTCCGCATAGACCACGTAGGCCGTCGGCGTAAGAAACCCGCCGGTCTGGCCCTCGAGCGTCAGGTGTTGAGCAGCCAGCTTACTCTCTGGCGCGGCGGCAATCATCGCCGCACAGAGAAAGATGTTGAGCGTGACACGAACATTCATCGTCCACTCCATGGGCGCGTCGGCCGCACGCGGCCTGAGCCCGGGTTTAGTTTCGGGGAATTGACTTCTTCTATCACAACCAGAAGTCGTTTGTCTGTAGTGGTTGGGGCAATGGTAGACTCAGCCCATGCCGCGCGGCGTTTTTCTAACCCTCGAGGGCCTGGATGGCTCGGGCAAAACCACGCAGATCAAGCGCCTGGCGGCATGGCTCGCCCGCCGCGGCCATCAGCCCGTTTTACTTCGCCAGCCCGGCGGCACAGCCATCGGCGACCGCATTCGCGAGCTGCTGCTGGACTCACGGTCGCGCTCGCTGGATGCCATGACCGAGATGGCCCTCATGTTTGGCGATCGCGCACAGGCCATCGCCGAAATCATCCAGCCCGCTCTCGATGCCGGCAAAATCGTCGTTTGCGACCGCTTCACCGATTCGACTGAAGCCTACCAGGGCGGCGGCCGCAAGCTCGGCTCTAAGGTTGTTCTCGATCTGCATCGACTGATCTGCCGCGGACTCCAGCCCGACCTCACGCTCCTGCTGTTGCCGGGTTTCGAGTCCTCGCTCGCCCGAGCGCGCCGGCGCAACGACCGCATGGAATCTGAAACCGGCCGCGATGAAAACCGATTTGAAACTGAGCAGGACGCTTTTTATCGCCGCGTCTGGGAAAAATACCGCGAGATCGCGGCCCGTGAGCCCGAGCGCGTCGTTCTCATCGAGGGCGATCTCAGCATCGACGAAGTCCACGAGCAGATCATCGAGTCTGTCTCCGAGCGCATCCTCGCTCTCGCGCAGAAATCGTGATTTTCGCTTGCGGCGCGCTGCGGTTTACAATTTCAACGAATAGAAGATTCCAGTAAATTTCGTTCGAACGAGGTTTCATGATCCGTATTTCGGCCCGCATTTCATCCGCTCTCTTTCTTGCCGCCATATTTGCCACTGTCCCGTATCTCCACGCCAGCGCGAATGCCCGAATCAAGGGCGAGCTCGGAAATCTACGCTCGCTTTCTGATCAGAAGCGCCCTGAGGCGACCATTCAGATCGCCAGAGAAATCGACGCGCTACCGCCTGGAAAAGAAAAAGTTGGGTTCGCTGACGAGGCTTCCAATCTTGTTACCGAGGGCGACCAGGGCCACGACGCTCTCCAGACTGTCGCCGATACGCTTTCAAAGGCCCTCGCGGAGACTCCGATACCCGCAAAAGGAAATCAGCCGCCCATGCCCTACATGGACCTGGCGCGGCTCGCGCGCTATGAGCAGGTCAACGTCACGCTCACTGATCCGCTTTATCAAAAGGCCCTTGACACTCTCGCCGCCAATGACGCCGACGTTGCCAAAGCCGACTTCACGCTCAAGGATCTGAACCACAAACCCTGGACGCTCTCCCAGTTGCGCGGCAAAATTGTGATGGTGAATTTTTGGGCCACATGGTGCCCGCCCTGCCGCGCGGAGATGCCGATTCTTGACGCCATCTACACGCACTACGAGAACGAGGGGCTGGTAGTCCTGTCTATCACCGACGAGACCCCGCTCACGGTCGTACCATTCCTCACAGGAAAGCAGTACAACCCACCTGTCCTCATCGATAGCAGCGACGCCGTGCACAAGGAATTCCACATCATTGGAATTCCCAAAACGTATGTCTTTGATCGCGATGGCAAGTTGGTCGGCGAGACCATCGACCAGAGCACACAGAAGCAATTCTTTTCGCTACTCGCAAAGACCGGCCTGAAGCCGGAATGAACCCGCGCTTTGCGGCGTCTTCAACAAAATTGAGCAGAGGATAGAGCGGAGTTGGGCTCGCCTATGCAACACACCCAAGGCAACGACAGCATGGCAATCTCAGTATGAAGATGGCTCTCTGCGGGCGGATCGTCTTTGGTGCTTCGGCGGTGCTGTTCGGCGTCATCGCATTCGTATGGCACGACGCCGATACCTGGCAAAACCTGCATCATATCTGGGGCCTGCCATTCGGCGTCATCCTTGGCGGTTGTCTGATGACCGGTCAAATTGCGGGCGGGATTGGGATTCAGTTTCCCCGCGCAGCACACTGGGCGTCCGCCGGACTTTGCATCGTCTATTTATGTTTTTCGCTGGCCTGCGTTCCTGACATCGTCGCCTCGGCGAACATTTACGACCGATTCGGTGGAAGCTTCTTCCTGTTCTCTTCATTACTCTGCGGCGCGATTGCGCTGTACGCGGCGAGCGAATCAGATCAAGCAAGGGCAGTTGTCCTTGGCCGGCTGGCACGCCTTGGACTTGGAATCTGTGCGATCTCTCTCACGCTGAGTCAAGCACTCTTACTTCGCGACACAGCTCAACTGGTTCCAAAATGGATTCCGCCCAACCAGATGTTGTGGGCAATCCTTACGACGGTCGCATTCGGACTTGCGGCAGTTGCCATTCTCATCAACCGCCAGTCACGGCTTGCGATGCGCCTGATGGCGCTGATGCTGATGCTCTTTGGCGTGGTGATTTGGATTCCGCGGTTGATCGCTCACCCCAGAGCGCACTTCAACTGGTCGGAATGCGCCCTGACTTTCCTTGTTGCCGGGGCCGCCTGGGCGGTAGCTGATCTAAGGTCCTTTTGATCAAGGCTGCGCTCGGGCTATGCTTGACCGGCGTCCGCACCGAGTACGGGAAGGGCTCATTATCCCTCCTCCGGTCAGAACATAATACTTAAGTTGCTACTTGACAATTTGTCAGAGGCGCGCAATACTTAAGCTACTACTTGACTATTTCCCTTCTGGAGGTGGGAGTCATGCCGAACCAATCCGCACACAACCAATCACCCAAGCCAACCGTTGTTCACAGCACATTTCAACTTGAGCGCAAGCTGAAAGCTTCCCCGCAGCGGGTCTTCGCCGCTTTTGCCGATGAGGCCGCCAAGCGCCGCTGGTTTTTCGGCGGCGGCACGCATGCGCTCGAAAACCATTCGCTCGACTTCAGGGTCGGCGGCCAGGAGCGAGCCCAAATGAAGATGGCCCCTGGAACGCCGGTGGCAGGCAAAACCCTGGTGAATGAGACCATCTATCAGGACATTGTCCCCGCGCAGCGCATCGTTGCAGCTTACAAAATGAGCATGGACGGTATACCGTTCTCCGCTTCCCTCGTCACCATCGAGCTGGTCCCCAACGGCTCCGGCACCGATCTCGTCTTCACGCACCAGGGCGCGTACTTTGAAAACGCAGACGGCCCTGCGATGCGCAAAGATGGATGGGAGAAATTGCTCAACAAACTCGAGAAAGAGCTTGGCGAGTAGTCAGAGGTCGGGCCGTCCGGCGCCGGAAGGAGGAAGACGCGGCAGATGAGACAGAGTGATCCCAGCGTTGCACGCGTCTTCCACGCGCTCGGCGACCCGACGCGCCGCGCCATTCTCGAGCGCCTCAGCTCCGGGCCAATGTCGGTCTCGCTTCTCGCCGAGCCCTTCGACATGTCGCTGGCCGCCGTGGTGCAGCATCTGCAGGTTCTTGAGAACGCCGGCCTGGTCAAGACAGAAAAGGTCGGCCGCGTGCGCAGCTGCCGCGTTGAAGCTTCAGGCTTGCGGGCCGCCGAAGAATGGCTCCGCGCGCGCCGCCCCGAATGGGATCGCAAACTCGATCGACTCCAGCTGTTCCTCGACGAGCCTGGCAAGCCGCGAAAAAGTTAACGACCAGGAGCGGCGGCGAGACACGACGCATCAAGTTAGTGTTCGGACTTGGTGAAATGATGATGGCCCGAGTCAAAGTGCGGGCAAGGACGCCCGCACCAGAGCCGGCCGGGAGGCCGGCGCTAAAATTCTTCGTCTCGGCTTTGGCCAGACCGCTGACTTGCCGACTCGTTTTACTGCTGTGCTCTCAGCCCCAGCGCCTTCACCACCGAATCGTCCACCTGCGCCGGCTGGCCATCCTCCTTGATCACTACTCCAAAATTGCCGCGATAATCCCACATCGCCCAGCCAATGCCGTCAGCCTCAAGCGCCGTGCGTACATCGTGGATCCAGTTCGCGCGTGACACGGGATCGCTGTGATCGCGAAAGACGCCGAACTCGTTGCAGGTGAGCGGCACATGATGCTCGTGTCCCCACGCTGCCGCATCGTCAATCATTACCTGAATGCGATGGGCGTTCCACCCGTCGAGCCAATACCTCTGCATGTAGTAGCGATCCACCGCATTTGGCTGTTCCTTCAGCAGCTCCGGCATCGAGCTCTCCGTCGCCGGATACGGAATCCCGTGCTCGTAGCTGTACCAGGGTGTGCTCCACGTCGCTCCCTGGTGCGTGAACTCATGCGGCTCATAGAAGTGGAAGTTGTAAATTACGTTGCCGTCGTCCAGGGGTTCGATTGCCAGCAGATCCCAGATGTCAGACCATACCGCGCCGGTCGCAATGATGGTGTGGTGCGGCGCCGCCTCGCGAATGGCTGCTGCAACGCGCGACTGGATTCCTGCCCACCGGTACGCATCGTTGATCTCCGGCTCATTCAGGATCTCGAAGAACACCATGTTCGGATCGCGATCGGCATAGTGCGCAGCTAGCCTGCGCCAGATCGACGTGAACCGCTCCACGGCCTGGTCGTCGGTACGCATGCGCTGCTTGTAGTCGTCACTGGGATGAAGGTCGATGATGACTGCCAGCTTGTTGGCAACCATCGTGTCCACGGCATGATCCA
>Ga0335085_10010830_pt1 | contig 13595 bp, 9 predicted proteins | sample Lox_Sample_45_FD_206712 | JGI IMG/M metagenome (GOLD analysis project Ga0335085, IMG submission 206712) | Soil microbial communities from Loxahatchee National Wildlife Refuge, Florida, United States - Lox_Sample_4.5 | ecosystem: Environmental > Terrestrial > Soil > Wetlands | place: USA: Florida...
AATGGCAATGAGCTTGCTCAAGCCCAACGTTCCCGCAAGACTCGCCGCCTCATGAGAAATACCTTCCATCATGCAGCCGTCGCCCATGAACACATAGGTGCGGTGATCGACGACCTCTATGCCAGGTCGATTGAACTCGGCCGCAAGCGCACGCTCGGCGATCGCCAAGCCCACGGCGTTGGCAAATCCCTGCCCCAGCGGGCCAGTGGTAGTTTCCACGCCAGGTGTCAGCCCGTGCTCAGGATGTCCTGGTGTTTTGGAATGCAGTTGGCGAAAGCGCTGAATCTCACTCATCGGTAGGTCGAACCCGGTGAGATGCAGGAGCGCATACAGCAGCATCGACCCGTGCCCGTTCGACAGCACGAATCGATCTCGATCGGGCCAGCTGGGATTGCGTGGATTGAAGCGCAGGTGGTGATTCCAAATCACCTCTGCGATGTCGGCCATACCCATTGGCATCCCCGGATGACCCGAGTTGGCCTTTTGCACTGCGTCCATAGCCAATACGCGCAACGCGTTCGCCAGCTCTTGTCGGGTCGACATCCGATTACTCCCTGCGGGGCAGCTTGATCCCAAGCTGCTTGAGTTTGCGGTAGAGGTGGGTGCGCTCCAAACCGACGCGCTCTGCCACCCGGCTCATGTTCGCGGCCTCTCGGCTGATGTGGTATTCGAAATACACGCGTTCGAAGGCGTCGCGTGCCTCCCGTAGGGCGAGGTCGAGTGGAAGCGCACCCAGGGCTCGCCCAAGCGGAGCATCCAATCGCGAAACGGCGTTGTTCACTTCGGACACGCCAATCTCACTGGACGCCGCGAGCAACGCAGTCGACTTGACCACGTTTTCAAGCTCGGCCAGATTGCCCGGCCAATCATAGACTCGCAGTGCATTGAGGGCGCCGGTGCTGAATTGCCGCGGCGGCACCTCCTTGGCTTCCACGCAGCGCTCGAGAACCAGCTTGGCCAACTCGGGGACATCCTCAGGATGCTCGCGCAGACTCGGAACCCGCAACTGAATTGGCGCGATTGCCGAGTACAACCGCGCGTCGAAGCTGCCCTCGGCAACCATGCGGGGCAGCGGCTTGGACGCCGAGCAGATCAGTCTTGTGTGGTAACGCTCGAGCTTGGCGGTCTGCGCCAGCAGGCTCTGCTGCTGCTCGTGAGTAAGTTCACTCACCGCGTGCAGGTAAAGAGTCCCCTCGGCGGCCTGACCCACCACATTGATTCCCGGGTCGTCGAATACGGAGAAACTGGTGGGAGCAACCCACGGTGTGTTAGGAAGATGCAGGAAGCGGGCACAAAGGGTCTTTCCGCAGCCGGGCTCGCCCGTAAGCATCACCGGGGTTTTCAGATTCCTGATGGTCTCCAGGCGTTGACGCAGCTCTGCAATGAGAGGTGCCTTGCCGAGGTAGGCCATGTCCAGTGCGGGCTGCGAGGCAGGCGTCGGCGTGCGCAGCGCCTGCCCTACGGTGGTCAGCAGCTTCTGGAGTGCAATCGGTTTCTCCAGAAAGCCGAACGCCCCGATGCGGGTTGCCTCTACCGCTGTGTCGATCGTGCCATGGCCCGACATCATGACGACCGGCATAGTCAACTGACCGCCGGTAGCCCACTCCTTGAGTAGCGAGATCCCGTCCGTATCCGGCATCCAGATGTCCAGCAGCACGAGGTCCGGCCGCACGCGGTTGCGAATCAGACGCGCTTCCCCGGCATTTTCCGCCAGGCGCACCTGATGTCCCTCTTCTCGCAGGATTTCCGACAATAATTCGCGGATCCCGACTTCATCGTCGACCACCAGTATCTGACTCATTTCCTCATCCGGCATTGACGTTTGCTGGCTGCGCCTGCGCTCCCAGCTTCTCCTTCGCGACGGGGAGCGAAATCGCGATCTCCGCCCCAGCGGGTTTCAGGTTGCGTATCTCGATGCTTCCGTTGTGCTCCTCGACGATTTTCTTCACGATCGCCAGTCCCAGCCCGGTTCCCTTGGGCTTGGTAGTAACGTAGGGTTCGAACGCGCGGGCCAGAATGTCGGGCGGAAATCCGCTGCCATTGTCTTGTACGGTGAGACGGGCATTACCCAGATCGCGCTGGGTATAGATCACGATGCGCGGGCGCTTGACTTCGGCCACCGCCTGCTCGGCATTCTGCAACAGGTTGTGGATCACCTGCCGCAAACGCGCCTGATCACCCTCCACCCGCGGCAGCGCTTCATCGAGTTCCAGAACGATGCCGCGGCCATGCGATTCGTAGAGGACAAGAACCTCGCGCACCAAGCGGTTGAGGTCGAGCGACTCGAGCCGGATTTCAGGAATGCGGGCATATTGGCTAAAAGCATCGACCATGCCTTTGAGCTGCCCGACCTGAGACACGATTGTCTCTGTCGCCCGCATCAACATCTCGGCGTCTGACGGGGTGAGCTTATCCGCCAGCCGACGGGTAAGGCGCTCCGCGGATAGCTGAATAGGGGTGAGCGGATTCTTGATCTCGTGGGCAAGCCGGCGGGCTACTTCGCCCCAGGCGGCAATGCGCTGCGCCTGCAGCAGTCGGGTGATGTCGTCGAACACTAGGACGAAACCGCTCTCGACGCCGACTTGCAGCACAGAGCCACGCAGCAGGAGTACTTTCTTGCCGGACCGGCCGGCGAATTCAATCTGCGCTTCCCAGACTTCGCTGCCACCTTGCTCGATCGCTCGCACAATTGCACCAGCGATCTCCGCGAGCCGCGGATCCCGCTCACCCCAGTCGGCCACACTTAGGCCGATCAGCGGTGCCAGCTCGACATCCAGAATCTGCTCTGCGCTTGGGTTGGCCGAGCGCAAGCAGCGTGCGCCGTCGAAGGAAAGAACGCCGGCTGAGAGCTTCGCGAGGATGCTTTCCAGATAGGCTTTGGCGGCTTCCAGTTGTCCCTGATTGCGCAGCAATTCTCCGCGCGCCTCCGCCAACTGGGTGGTCATGGTGTTGAACGACTCGGTGAGGATGCCCAGCTCGTCGTGGCTGCGCACCGGATGGCGCTGGCTGAAGTCTCCCTGCGCAACTGCGCGCGTACCAGCGGCGAGAAACGACAGCGGTGCAGATAACCGCTCACTGAATACGATGGCAAGCGCAAGTGCCGACAACAACGCGAGCAGCAGTGCCAGGGTCAGAGATAATCCGTACAAACGCTTCAGGCCCTGGCGAGAGAGAGACAATTCCTGATATTCCTGGTACATGCTCTGAACGGTTTCGGCGTCCCGGGCGAGCTCCGGCGGCACCTTCTGCACCAGCTGCAGCAGCCCCGTCTCGCCTGACAGCTTGTTCACCGGCGTGACGACACGCAGCCGCAATCCCCGGTCCGGCACCGACTCCACCGCCCGGTATGGTTGCTGCAGGAGCACCTTGCGCGCCACCGCGCGGGGGATCAACTGCGGTACGAGGCCCGATCCTTCACTCACGGAGAAAGCGATGATCCTCCCGTCTGGATGAAACAGAGCGGCTTCATCCACTGCGGTTTGCTCCCGCAGGCTATTGAGCACCGCGATCTGCTGAGAGGGTGAAGCATCGGCCAGCGCCTGGCCCATTCCCGCCGCTTTCAAGGTCAGATCCTTGAGCAAGTTCTCCAATGTGGTCCGGCCCAGGCTGAGACCACCTTCCAGCGCCTTGTCAACCCGCACGTCGAACCACGATTCGATGCTCTTGTTCAGGAACTGCACCGAAACGGCATACACGAGCACCCCTGGCATCACCGCTACGAGCGAGAACAGCAACACCAGGCGCAAAGTAAGTTTGGAACCGAACAGACCCGCTACGAATCGACGCCGCAACGCCAGCAGCTGATACCCGACCAGCACCATCAGGCCAAGTATCAGCGCCACACCGAAGAAAAGCGGCAACTGCAGATCGCGAGCAAAGGTGGGCGTGTTCGAGCTGGCGCTCGAAAGCAGATACAGCATGATCGCGCCGAGCAGCAGGATCAGCGCGACCAAATACTTCATGCCGCGCGACAGGAGCGACTTACGCATCCTGTGAATCGTCCTGCTCATCGGACGGCGCGAAGAAGTCATGGCCGGAAGGTCCAACGGTACCAGTCCGAGGACAGGTTCCAGTCGCGCGAGGCGAGCGCATTGATCTGCAATGGTTTGGGTAATTGGGTAGTGTCGAGCCGCAGGCGCAGTTCGGCGAGGTAAACGCTATCCGTATCCACATCCGGCCGCGTGAAGACCGATCGTTCGCGGACGCGGCCGAGAACTCCGAGCGCCTCCTCCAAGGTGTCGAAGTTTTGATGCAAATTACCAAAGGAGAGTCGGTATTGGCGAGTCAGCGCATTGTATGAGAGCCGATGCTGCTGCCGAAACTCCGCGATGGTCCGGTTCCAGAGGCTCAACGTCCACCAGCGGGGATAGGTGAGGTCGAAATCGATGACGAACGGCAGCACGAGCCCGCGCAGGAGTGCCTCCTCGAGCTTGTGGGAGAGGGTAATCTCGTAGTTCGCCTCGAGGGAATATCCGGCTTCCGACACGATCAAGTCCGCAGACTTGATGTGGATCCCCTGGGCCCACGTCCCGGTCACGTGAAACAGCACAGCGAGCATGAGGAGCAAGCTGCGGAGCCGTTGCAGCATGCGACCGTCAGGCCTTTTGCAGCAGGGTGTAGAAGAAACCGTCATGCCGGGCGTCAGGTAGGATCTGGCCCCTGATGTTCTCGATCACCGGGCCATCCGGAATGTCGGATAACGGCAGCAGCCTTGCATCCGGGTGAGACTGCACGAAAGCAGCAATCTGCAGTTGGTTTTCCACCGGAAAAATCGAGCAAGTCGCGTAAAGCAATTTACCATCAGGAGCAAGCATATGCCACAACGCCTCGAGCAGCAGCCGCTGGCGAACGGCTAGAGCCGTAGCATCCTGCGGCCGACGCAGCCATTTGATGTCTGGATGGCGGCGGACAATACCCGACGCCGTGCATGGCGCGTCTAACAGTATCCGCTGATACGGAACGCCGTCCCACCAGCTAGAGGGTTCGGCTGCATCTGCGCGCTTCACCTGCGCCCGCAATCGGAGACGCTCCAGCGTCTCACGCAAGCGGTCCAAACGAGCCGGATCGCTGTCGATAGCTGTAAGCTCGACCAAGGCTGTCTCCAGAATGTGTGCGGTCTTACCACCCGGCGCGGCACAAGCATCCAAAACGCGTTGACCCTCCGTGAGATCCAAAAGGTCGGCGGCATATTGACCAGACAGGTCCTGCACAGAAACCAGCCCCTGGTCGAAACCCGGCAGTTGCTCCGCACGCTGGGGTTCGGCAAGGATAAGCGCAGACCGACCGAACGGCTCGGCCGCGATGCCCTCGGCACGCAGGTGCGCGAGATACTCCTCGCGCCGGATCAGATGCGCATTCACGCGCACCGTCATCGGTGGGCGAGCGCTGCCCGCTTCCAGGATCGCTCCGAAGCACGAAGGATAGACGTGCCTGACTTCGTCGATCCACCATTGTGGGTAAGACCAGCGCCCTTCGTCGGTTCGACGCGCCTGCGACAATACTGCTTCGGGGTGGCGCAGGAAACTGCGCAACAGCGCGTTGACCAAGCCTTTGGCCGAGGTCCTCCGCAACCGCGTGCACGCGTGCACTGCATTGTCCACGATCGCATGAGGTGCGGCTCGCGTGAATTGAATTTGATACAGGGCGACCAAAAGCAATGCCTCCAAGTCGCGATCCGAGAGCGCTCGAACGGCAAGCGCGGCGAGCACGCCTCGCAGCAGCCCAAGATAGCGGAATACTCCGAAGCAGATGTCTTGTATCGCGGGCCCTGAACCGTCGCGGACGGCGCGACGCGCCTTGTCGAGCTCGGACGTGAGACTGCGGCCCGCCAGTACTTGGAGCACAATATGGGAAGCGCGCAGCTGCGTTTCGATCACTGGCCGAGGATCTCCCCGCGCTGAAGCGCAGCCCCGCGTTGGAAGTCTGCGGCCAACATCACCCTCCCACCGGTTCGCTGCAGCTCCTCGACCAGAAGTGCCCCGCTCCCGCACTCTACGAGGAGCCCATCGCCGTTAACCTCGATCACGCGGCCTGCGGTCCCTGCCTGGTGAAGCAGGGCGCGTGCGCGCCAGATGCGCAGAGGCGCTCCACGCCAGCTCGTATTAGCAACGGGGAAAGGGTTGAATGCTCGCACTTGACGCTCAACCTGCGCGGCCGCCCGCGACCAGTCGATCACCGCTTCCTGCTTTTCGATCTTGTTCGCGTAAGTGACGCCTCGATCGGACTGCGGGATCGCGCCAAGCTGCGCAGTCCCAAGATCCGCGAGCGCTTCGACAATACAAGAGCCCCCTAACGCCGCAAGCTTCGCGGAGAGGGATCCCGCGGTGTCGTCTGGCTCGATCCGGAGCTGCCGCATGAAGTACACCGGGCCAGTATCAAGCCCTTCCTCCATGCGCATGATGCTGATCCCGGTTTCCTCGTCCCCCGCCAGAATGGCACGCTGAACTGGTGCGGCACCCCGCCAGCGCGGCAACAGCGACGCGTGGATGTTGATGCAACCGAGTTCGCACAGGTCAAGTAGCGACGGCGGCAGAATCAGACCATATGCGGCCACCACCATGACCTGCGCGTTTGCCGCCCGCACCAATTCCAACGCCTCGCCGGATTTCAGGCTGGCAGGTTGCGCCAAGGGAAGCCCGCGCGCGACGGCCAGTGTTTTCACCTCGCTCGAGCGCGGCCTCATCCCTCGCCCGGCGGGCCGGTCCGGTTGGGTCAACACCAGTGCCACCTCGTGGCCGGCCCCCAGCAAAGCTTCTAACGCAGACTTGGCGAATGCGGGAGTGCCGGCGAAAACCACGCGCATCACAACGCCCGCCGTTGCTGCTTCTCCTGTTTCTTGATCCGCGCCAGGATCCTGCCCTGTTTGAGGCGCGACAAGTACTCCACGAATACCTTGCCCTCCAAATGGTCCATTTCGTGCTGGATACATACCGACAGCAACCCGCTTGCCTCGAGTTCGTATGGTTGCCCGGCCTGGTCGAGCGCGCGTACCTTGACCCATTCAGCGCGCGCAATTCGTTCGAAGATACCGGGAACCGACAAGCAGCCCTCTTCGAAATCCGAGACGCCATGGCTTTCCAGGATCACCGGATTGATGAGCACGAGCAGTTGGTCGCGGGTTTCCGAGATGTCGATCACGATCACTTGCTTGTGCACGTCCACTTGGGTAGCGGCGAGGCCAACCCCGGGCGCGGCGTACATTGTCTGCGCCATGTCCTCAACTAGGCGACGGATTTCGCCGTTAACGGATTCCACGGGCGTGGCCACCGTGTGGAGGCGTTCGTCCGGGTAACGCAGGATTGAGAGCAGAGCCATAATTCTCTTGCCAATTGAGGGTGCTAGGTGCAGAATTTAAACGAGATTGTCACGATTAGGCCGACTTTCAAGTCACCACTGCGGGAGCGGGGGGGCGCTTGCGAGACGTCCAAACAGTGGGGGCGCAATATGGCCAGAATTATATCGGTTCTCCCTGTGCTCCTTGCCTGCGCTCTCTGCGCTGCCCCGGCAGTTGGGGAAGACCAGCCGGCCCAGGAAGCGGTGATCCCGGCGGTCCCAGATGCTGCGACGCCGCCCACCACCGGCCTTGCCGAGCCGCCGGCGACCGAATCAACCTCCGAAATAAAGCTCCAAGACAATCCGCCAGCCCGCTACACCGTGAAGCGCGGAGATACATTGTGGGGCATCTCGAGTCGCTACCTGAAGAACCCTTGGAAGTGGCCCGAGGTCTGGGGCATGAACAAGGATGAGATCAGGAATCCACACCTCATCTACCCCGGGGAAGTCATCATCCTCGATCTCTCGGGTGCTACACCACGATTGCGCCTGGAGGGCGTGCCCGATGGGGGCCTATCGCGCTGGAGCGGGTACGAACTGCAGGTCAGCAGGCTAGAACCCAAGGTGCGATCGAACGCTCTAGCGGCGGCCATACCCACTATCGCTGCAAAAGATCTCGCGCCGTTTCTAAGTCGCTCGTTGGTCGTGGATCCCGAATCCGTCGCGCTCGCGCCGAAGATCGTGGCCGGCATGGAGAGCCGAGTGGTGCTCAGTGCAAGCGATAGCGCTTTCGCGGTGGGGCTCGAGAGGAGCAAGGGCAGCTTCTGGAATGTTTATCGCCCGGGCCGGATGTTTTTCGATCCGGACACCAAAGAGCAACTGGGCCGAGAAGCCGTGTATCTCGGCGACGTCGAGGTCCAGTCGTTCGGCCAGGTTTCGGCACTGCGCATACTGCGAGCTCGCCAGGAAGTCGCCAGCGGCGATCGATTGGCCGTTATATCGGAACTCCAGACGCTCCCTTACGTGCCTCGCGCACCGGACCGGAAAATTGTCGGCAAGGTCATAGCTGGAAATGCCGAAACGTTGTCCGAAATTGGCCCGATGTCGATGGTGATTCTGAACCGAGGCGTTCGCGATGGCCTCGAGCCCGGACAGGTGCTTTCGCTGTTTCGCAATCAAGGCAACGTCACGGTCGAGGGCAGAGTGTTACCACTGCCGTTGGAAGAGTACGGATTGGTAATGATCTACCGGGTATTCAAGAGGGTTTCGTTCGGGCTGGTGATGTCAGCACGCCGCCCAGTCGAGATCAACGACGTGGTGAGCAACCCCTGATTCTCTTGCACCGTAGCGCCGGTGCCAGGCGCAGACGCAAATCCGTCGGCTGAAGATTCAGAGGCTTGGCTACGGCTGGTTCTGACGCCCGGACTGGGCCCCGCCGCACAGCGCAAGCTCCTACGGGCGTTCCACGGTCCACGCGAGGCTCTGAACGCCACGTCGGTAGAACTAGTCCGCGCAGCGGGAGAGTCGACCGCCGTGAAGCTACGCGCTGGCCCCGATACAGAGCTGGTGCAGCGTACTTTGGAGTGGTTGAGAGAGCCCGGCAATCACCTGCTTTCCCTCGCTGAGGCGCGTTATCCGCAGGCCCTGCTGGAGACCGCAGACCCTCCCCTGTTACTGTTCGTCAAAGGCCGAGTAGAACTGCTGTGCCGTCCAGCCCTTGCCGTCGTTGGGAGCCGCACCGCGACGCCCCGAGGCGCACGGGACGCTGAAGCCTTCGCCCAAGTCCTGAGCGATGCCGGTCTGACCATTATCAGCGGTCTTGCGCTGGGAATCGACGGAGCGGCCCACCGTGGGGGTCTGAGTGGCGCTTCCTCCAGCGTAGCCGTCGTCGGCACTGGACTCGACAAGGTTTATCCTGCCCGCAATCGCGAACTGGCCCACCGCCTGGCGACCGAGGGCGCACTCATCTCTGAGTTCCCCCTCGGAACTCCACCCCTGGCAGCCAATTTCCCCCGGCGCAACCGGGTGATCAGCGGACTCGCTCGTGGATGCCTCGTGGTGGAGGCAGCACTCCCTAGCGGCTCGCTTATCACCGCCCGCCAGGCGTTGGAGCAGGGTAGGGACGTTTTCGCCGTTCCAGGTTCGATCCACTCTCCGCTTTCCAAGGGTTGTCATTGGCTCATTAAACAAGGGGCCAAGCTAGTCGAGACGGCGCAGGACGTATTGGAAGACCTGGGCATGAGTTCACCGTCGTCGCGTGCCACGGACCCGGGTCCGTCCTTACAACCTCATGAATCCACAGTCCTCGCCGCGATGGCGTTCGAGCCCGTCGACGCCGATACCATCTGCCAGCGCACGGGCCTGGCCCCGGAAACAACAGCAGAGATACTCCTCAGACTGGAGTTGGATGGCCACGTGAGCCGGCTCCCTGGCGGTCTCCTGCAACGCATGCGTTAAGCCGGTCGTCCGCGATATTCCCCCAGCTTGACGCTTGCGCTGGTGGGTTCGAGTGCCTATCATCTGCCGCTCCTCTTTGTGCACCCGCAGCATGGGCCGCAACCTACTCATCGTCGAATCGCCGTCGAAGGCGAAGACTCTCAAGAAATACCTTGGACGTAACTTCGAGGTCCTGGCCTCTTACGGCCATGTGCGGGACCTCGAGGCCAAGGAAGGTGCAGTCGATCCTGAACACGGCTTTCGCATGCGTTACGTGCCGGTGGAGAAGAACGCCAGGCATGTCGACGCCATCGCAAAAGCCGCGGGCGCTGCAGATCAGATCCTCCTCGCCACGGACCCCGACCGCGAAGGCGAGGCTATTGCCTGGCACCTATCCGAGATTATCAAAGGCAAGAAGGCGCTCAAGAATCTACCGGTCAAACGCGTCGTGTTCTACGAGATCACCGAATCTGCAATCAAAGATGGAGTCGCACACCCGCGCGCCATTTCCATGCCCTTGGTCAATGCCCAGCAAGCGCGGCGTGCGCTCGACCATCTCGTGGGCTTCAACCTTTCCCCACTGTTATGGAAAAAGATCGGTCCTAGCCTGTCCGCCGGGCGTGTGCAAAGCCCGGCGCTACGTTTGATCGTCGAACGCGAACAGGAGATTGAGAATTTTAAGACGCGAGAGTACTGGACTGTCCGCCTCGAAAGCCACAAAGGAACGGAGAAGTTTAGTGCGCGGCTAAGCCAGTACAAAGGCCGGAAGGTCGAACAGTTCACGATCACTACCGACAGTCATCAGCAGACGGTAGTGAACGACATTCTCAAGAGCGCCAAAGGCGACGGAACGGTAGTTAACGTTGAGCGCAAGCCAAAGCTTCGTTATCCGTCGGCGCCCTTCATCACCTCGACCATGCAACAGGAAGCGGTCCGCAAACTTGGCATGAGCGCGGACCGCGCGATGCGCACTGCCCAGCAACTCTACGAGGGCGTAGATATCGGAGGCGGGACAGTAGGCCTCATTACTTACATGCGCACCGACTCAACTAACCTTGCAAACGAAGCGCTGCACGAGATCCGTGACTACATCGCCAAACACTTCAAGCCTGAATACCTGCCTAAGACCGCGGTCCACTATCGCAGTAAATCGAAGAATGCCCAGGAAGCGCACGAAGGCATTCGACCGACGTCTATTAGTCGAACACCGGAACAGGTACGCGCCTTCCTAACAGCTGACCAAGCGCGCCTCTACGAAATGATCTGGAAGCGGACCCTTGCCTGTCAGATGTCGCCGGCGCGTTTCGATACTACCGGAGTAGACCTGCGCGTCGGACATGCGAACACCTTGTTTCGGGCCAGCGGGCAAACGCTCGTATTCCCAGGTTTCATCGCGGTGTACAAGGAAGACGTAGACGACGCCATCGAAGAGGGCGAAGAGCGGTTGCCGCATCTGGAAGAGGGGGAAGTCGTGCCGGTCGACCGTGTCTTCGGCGAGCAGCACTTCACTCAGCCCCCACCGCGCTATACCGAAGCGAGCCTGGTGAAGACACTCGAGGAGCATGGCATCGGCCGCCCTTCTACGTACGCAAGCATTATCTCGACGCTGCAGGACCGCGGCTATGCCTATCTGGACAAGAAACGCTTCATGCCTACGGATCTCGGGCGTCTCGTCAGCGGCTTTCTGATGGCGCACTTCAACCCTTACATCGACTACGACTTCACCGCTCGCATGGAGGATCAACTCGACTTCATATCCAACGGTAAGCGGGAATGGGTACCGGTGCTGAAGGAGTTCTGGCAAGCGTTCTCCACCACCCTGGCCGAAAAGCAAGACGTCGCGCGTGGCAGTCCGCTAGATGAGAAGTGTCCTAAGTGTAAGAAAGGCGAACTTTATCTGCAGAACAGCCGCCGCGGTCTTTTCGTCGGTTGCAGCCGCTACCCAGATTGTGACTACACCCGACCTTGGGGACCGCTGGCTGATGGGCCGATGAATCTAGGGAAGGACCCGGAAACCGATCTCGACGTGCTGCTCATGCGCGGCCCGTACGGCTATTACGTACAACTCGGGCCCACCGACCCACAGGCGAAGACAAAGCCCAGGCGCGCGGCGTGGCCTAAGAAGACATCCGTTACATTGGCTGATCTCGACACCGCGCTCAAGCTCCTGGCATTGCCGCGACAGCTGGGAGCGCATCCCCAGACCGGAATGCCAGTGCTAGCCAACGTCGGACCGTTCGGACCGTACGTTAAGCACAACGGCTCGTATAAATCGATTCCGAAGAGCGACAGCGTCTATGACATCGCTCTGGAGCGGGCCGTGGAGCTTCTATCTGCACCGAAGACCGCGCGCGGTCCCGGGGGCAAATCTCTGGGTCCCCATCCCGAGGATCGGCAAACGGTTGCGCTGCTTAGCGGACGCTACGGAGCCTACGTGAAGCACGGGCGCGTCAACGCAACTGTACCGCCTAACTATGATCCCGCCACGCTGACGCTAGAGCAGGCACTGGCAATCTTGGCGACCAAAAAATCAAAGAACGGTAAAAGCAAGAAACCCAGGAGTGACCCAGTCCATAGCGGCACTGGTACGACGGCGCGCCGTCCGGCTGGAAATGGGGAGCGCGTCTCGGCTCCGGCGGGAAGAGCACGCAAAACCCAGAAGTCTTCAAAGCGTTCCCCGGCTCCGCGTCCCACCCCTAAAACAACTACGCGCCGCAAAAGCGGTTGACAAAGGCACCTTAGACATCCAGATTGCGAACGCCCAAGGCGTTCGCTTCTATAAACGCCCGCCGGGGCTCGACCACATCTCCCATCAACGTCGTAAAAATCTCATCGGCAGCGATTGCGTCCTCAATCTGCGCCCGGAGCAGGCGTCGTGACTTCGGATCCATGGTCGTTTCCCAAAGCTGGGTTGGGTTCATTTCTCCCAGACCCTTATAGCGCTGGATAGTAAGACCGCCGCGGGCCTGTTCCAAGAGCCACTCAACGGCCTGCCGAAAGTCGGTGACTGGTCGCTTGTGATCGCCGCGCTGAACCGAGGCATCCGGCCCCAATAGACCCTCGAGCAGCTTGGCGGTCTTGCGAATCTGCGCATAGTCGCCGCTCTCGATGAAATCGCGATCGACATAGCTCAGACGAAGGTTTCCGTGCTGCATCTTCTTGACTACCAGCACATGTGACTCGGTCTTCTCGTCAAAACGTGGCGAGATCGCTACGTGCTGACCTTCGAGAGCATTCACCAGAGAGTCAGCTGTAGCAGCTGCAGCTTCCGCGGTGGAGAGGTTCAACTCCGGCCCGCGCATGAGAGCGTGCAATACGCCCGCATCGATGCGCGGCGAGAGCCTGTCGATTACTGCTTCGGCCAGGATGTACTCGCGTGCGACCTCTGCGAGCGCTTCCCGCGTGAGCGGCGGCAGCTGATCTCCACGGTGCAGTTCTGCGTCCTTCAGTGCCAGCTTCAGAAGGTAGTCCTTCAACTCATGGTCATCCTTGAGATAGCGCTCGTCGCGACCGTGTTTCACCTTGTACAGCGGCGGCTGGGCAATATAGATGTGACCGCGCTCTACGAGTTCCGGCATTTGGCGATAGAAGAACGTCAGCAACAGCGTTCGGATATGAGAACCGTCCACATCCGCATCCGTCATGATGATGATGCGGTGGTACCGCAGTTTCTCCGGTCGGTACTCTTCCTTGCCGATACCGGTGCCCAGCGCGATGATCAAAGTCGCAATTTCCTGCGAGGAGAGAAGCTTGTCGAAGCGAGCCCGTTCGACGTTGAGAATCTTGCCTTTCAGCGGCAGGATTGCTTGAAACTTCCGATCGCGCCCCTGTTTGGCGGAGCCGCCAGCAGAATCTCCTTCCACCAGATACAGCTCCGACTGCGCTGG
>Ga0335085_10010831_pt1 | contig 13594 bp, 13 predicted proteins | sample Lox_Sample_45_FD_206712 | JGI IMG/M metagenome (GOLD analysis project Ga0335085, IMG submission 206712) | Soil microbial communities from Loxahatchee National Wildlife Refuge, Florida, United States - Lox_Sample_4.5 | ecosystem: Environmental > Terrestrial > Soil > Wetlands | place: USA...
GCCGACATGGAGCGCGCGGTGTCCGGCCGGCGCGCGAACTGAGCACGGTCCGCAGGGGCCTCGCCGCAGGTTGAGCCCGCCGATGGGATGTGGGCTGAGCGTCTCGCATCGGGCGTGCGATCGGCGTTCGCGAAGCCGGGGAGGGCCGGTCGTGGCGTGCGCGATGTTCGCACGCCGTGATCGGTCCCAGACGCCGCGGGAAGCGCGGGTTAGAGTCGTCCCAGCAGAAGGGAGGCCTCGCCATGCAGACGACACTTCAGCCCGCGCCGTTGCTCACCGCGGAGTTGGAACGCCTCGGCGACGAGATCGCCGAGCTCTCCGCCCATCTCGAAGCGGCGACCGCCCGTCTCCTCGAGCGCATCCGTGAGTTCGATGCCCGTGGCGGCTGGAACACCGGCTTTCGCTCCTGCGCCGAGTGGCTCGCCTGGCGAGTCGGGCTCAGCCCGGGTACCGCTCGCGAGCACGTCCGAGTCGCCCGCGCCCTCGGGACGCTGCCGGCCTTGACCGCGGCACTGGCGCGTGGAGAGTTGTCCTATGCCAAGGTGCGCGCCTTGACCCGCGTCGCGACCCCGGAGGCCGAAGCGCGCCTCCTCGCGGTGGGACGGGCCGGCACGGCGGTCCACGTCGAGCGCATCGTGCAGGGCTGGCGCCGGGTTGATCGTCGAGCGGAGGCACGCGAAGCTGCGCGCGAGCACGCGGGGCGGGCCCTCCACGTTTATCAGGATGAGGATGGGTCCGTGGTGCTCCGTGGGCGTCTGACACGGGAAGCAGGCGCGCTGCTTCTGCGGGCCCTCGACGCGGCCCGCGACACGCTCTACCAGCGGCGCCGCGTCACCGGCGCCGTCCTGTCGGCCACCGACCCTGCCGCGGAGGCCCCGACGAAGCCGCAGCAGCAGGCGGACGCGCTGGTGCTGCTGGCCGAGACGGCGCTCCATCACGAACTCGATCCCGGCGCTCTGGGGGAGCGGTACCAGGTCGTGGTCCACGTGGACGCCGCCGTCTTGTCAGAACGGGACGCCGCCGGGCAGTCGATGCTGGAAGACGGGCCGCACGTTCCCGCGGGAACGTCGCAACGGCTGGCGTGCGACGCGAGCCGGGTCGTCATGCGACACGATGAGGACGGGCGGGTCGTGGAGGTCGGAGCCCGGACGCGGACGATTCCCCCGGCCCTGCGGCGGGCGCTCCAGCACCGGGACCGCGGCTGCCGCTTTCCGGGCTGCAACGTCCGGGTCGCCGAAGGGCATCACGTACGTCACTGGGCGGAGGGAGGGCCGACCACGCTGTCGAACCTCGCGCTGCTCTGCCGACGCCATCACCGCGCGGTGCATGAAGAGGGCTATCAGGTCGAACGCGCAGCCGATGGGACACTCGAGTTCCGGCGGCCGGGTGGCCGGCCTCTGCCGGATGTGCCGCCGCCGGCGGCGGTGCCTGCCGATCCGGCCGAAGCGATTCGGGCGCAGAACGCCGGGCGGGGGCTCCATCTGCATGCGCGCACGGGACTCGCGGGGTGGCTGGGGGAGCGCCTGGACGTGGAATGGGCGATCGACGTGCTGCATCCACTGGCGACGCGAGCCGTCAGATGATGGTCGCGTCGTCGCCGCGCTAGCCCGAGCCGCTCGGCAGCGTCACCGCGAAGCAGCTCGTGGAGCCGTCGTGCCCCAGGTAGCGCGCCTCACCACCGTGGCGGCGCGCGATCTGCCGCACCAGGGCGAGGCCGAGTCCGGCCCCGACGGCCTCGGTCGTCCCGAGCCGCCGGAACGGCCGGAAGGCGTCCTCACTCGCGGCGTCGGGGATGCCGGGCCCGTGGTCGCACACCGTCAGCTCGACCGCAGGGCCGGCCCGACGTACCCGCACGTCGACCGGTGGCGCGCCGTGCCGCCGGGCGTTCTCGAGCAGGTTCCGGATCATCCGACGCAGCAGCCGTGGGTCGCCCCGCACGATGGCCGGCTCGCCCTCCAGGGCGGCCTGCTCGTAGCGGGCGCACTCCTCACTGGCGAGGGCGAGCAGGTCCACGTCCTCGTCGACCTCGCGGGCCTCGACCGCGTCCAGGCGACTCGCGAGCAGGATCTCGTCGATCAGCGCGTCGAGCTCGGCGATGTCGCGCTCGAGGTCGACCCGGCGCCGGGGCTCCACGCCCTCCTTCAGCAACTCCACCGCCATGCGGATGCGAGTGAGCGGGGTCCGAAGCTCGTGGGAGGCGTTGGCGAGGAGCGCCTTGTGGGCGGAGACGAGCTCCTCGATGCGCGCCGCGGCTCGGTTGAAGCTCTCGGCGAGCCGGGCCACCTCATCGCGTCCTTCCACCCGCACCCGCGCCGCGAGGTGCCCCGCGCCGAGCGACTCGACGCCCGCCTGCAGGCGCTCCAGTCGCGCGGTCAGGCGTCGCACCACCGGATAGGCGCCGATGCCGACCGCGAGCGCGAGCAACCCCAGCATGAGGAAGAAGGGACGCCCCGACGGTCGATGCTCCGGCCGTACACTGGCCACGAGCCATCTGCCGTCGCGCAGGTGGACCACGCCCGTGGGGCGACCCCACCCCCGCATCCACCCGCTGCGCTCGCGGCCCGGATCGGGCGCGGGCACCGCCTGGCCGACGTGCGCGAGAGGTGTCCAGTCGGCCGCGAAGAGGCCGACGTCGGCGCGCAGATTTGCGGCGAGCCGCTCCAGGGCGGCCTGCTGCTCGACCGCGGGCGCGTCGACCGGCGGCAGCGCGTTCTGCGCGAGCACGCCGGCCACCTCGAAGGCGTAGCGGCCCGGTCCGCCCTCGCCGAGCAGGTGCCAGAGCAGGCCGGCCACCAGCGCGAAGGCCACCAGGCTCGCCAGGACCGCGGCGTGGATGCGCAGGTAGAGCCGGCGCATCAGTCCTGCTGGCGGGCGAAGACGTAGCCCGCGCCGCGGACGGTGAGGAGCCGGCGCGGCCGCTTCGCGTCGTCCTCGATCACGGCGCGGATGCGCGAGACGTGGACGTCGATCGACCGGTCGAAGGCCTCGAGGTCCTCGCCCCGCACCAGATCCATGAGGGCCTCGCGCGAGAGCACGCGGCCCGCCCGCTCGGCGAGCGTCACCAGCAGCGCGAACTGGTGCGCGGTGAGGCTTCGCTCCGCCCCGTCGAGCCGCACGGCCCGCGCGTCGCGATCGATCTCGAGCCGGCCGAAGCGCAGGGTGGCGGACGAGCGTGGCCGGTCCGTCCGCCGCAGGATCGCGCGCAGGCGTGCGAGCAGCTCCCGGGGCTCGAACGGCTTCGGCAGGTAGTCGTCGGCGCCCACCTCGAGGCCGATCACGCGGTCCATCGCGTCGCCCCGCGCGGTCAGCATGAGCACCGGCGTGTCGGAGAAGGCCCGCAGCTGCCGGCACACCTCGAGGCCGTCCATGTCGGGTAGGGTCAGGTCGAGCACGACCGCGTCGTGCGGGTCGCGCGAGAGGCGGGCGAGCCCGCTCCGGCCGTCTCCCTCCACGGTGACGCGAAAGCCCGCCTCGCCGAGATACTCGGTCAGCATCTCGGCGAGGCGGCGATCGTCCTCGACTACCAGGATCCGGGCGGCCACGCCATCAGTTTACCCACGGCCTCCGTGCCAGCGGCCGATTCGCTCGGCGAGCGCCTTGCGCTGCTCGGGCGTGAGGACGTCGGCGGCGTCGGCCAGCGCCTGGGTGACCCGCCGGGACGCCTGCTCGGCGAGCTGGAGCTGGTTGGCCCGCAGGGCCTCGAGCGCGGCCCGGTCCACGGTGGGCTGCGACAGGAGCGCGACCGCCTGCATGCGGGCATCGCGCATCCGATCCCGCATCGGGAGCAGGTCGCGCGCGGCCGCCTTCACGATCGGGGCGAGCTGCTGCTTCTGGGCATCGGTGGCATCCACCTCCACGTACAGGTGCTTGAGCATCCGGTCGAGGTGCTCGTCGAGCCGGGCCGGGTCGACGGGCCCGCCCATGAACCCGCCCCGGTGCCAGCCGCCGAAGCCGTGCCCGTAGGCGAGGGCCGTGAGGCCGATCCCGGTGGCCAGGCCGGCGATGACGGTGGCGATGGCGGCCCGCCGGAAGAAGCGCCGGCGGGAGGTGCCCGCGGGCTTGCCGTCCGCGGGCGTGGAAGAGGGCTGGGGAGTCTCGGTCGTGTCGCTCATGGCTGATCTCCTTTCCCGGGATTGGCGTGGAAGCGTCCCGGTCGAGGCTCAGCCTGCCGGCACCACGTGAACGGGGCTTGTCCGGAAGGTAAAGTTTTGTGAAGGCGCAATCATGGCTTCGACCCAGTACGGAGCTCGTCTGCCTTCGCACGGATCTCGCTCGTACCACCCGTGAAGTAGAACGCCTGCTCCAGGAGGCCGTCGTGCGCGCCGTCTAGGATCTCCCGGCAGATCCGGAGGGCCTCCGTCCGGCCGACCGTCACACCGGGCCTCTGCGTGTACGGCTCGGCCACGTAGAAGGGCTGGGCGAAGAACCGCTGGATCTTGCGGGCCCGCTGTCTCAGAGCCTCCGCTTCCGGGCTCGCAGCCGTGTCCGCCGAAGCCGCCGGGAGCGACTGCCGGACTCGCGCCGCGGTCTCCGCGTGCTCCCGCTCCACGAGGCCCGCGTCCAGGAGTCGGGAGCGGGAGGCAAGCGGGTCGATAGGGGGATAGATCCCGATCTGGGCGAGGTCCCGCGACAGGCGGATCACCGTGTCCACCGAGGGCAGCGTCGCGAGGCGCTGGGCCGTCCATTGTTCCTGGCCGAGGAAGTAGAACGTCTGCACCGTGCCGGCGGTCCCGCCGGTGTACCCTTCCTTCGCCCACATCTCCTGGAGCTCGCGCTCCGGCGCGTCGTGCGGGGGAATGAACGCGAAGATCGAGACGCCTCCCGGTTCCCGGCTGAGCCGGCGGCACAGCTCCTCCACCACCACCGAGGTCCCGGCCCGGAGCTCGCCCGCGACCGCCACCGTCCCGCCTCGCACGAGCGGGCACATCAGGTCGATGACCTTGATGCCGGTGGGGAGCAGCTCCGGCGCCCGATCGGGCTCGCGGACCGGGCCGGCCAGGAGACGGACCGCTCGGTCGAGCGCCTCCCGTCCGGCGGGAGCCTCGATGCGCCGGCCGGCGCTGAGGACGGTCATGCCCGCGGTCAGCCCGTCGGTCGGCGACAGCGGCACGCAGCGGACGACCCCGCCCTGCAACAGCTGGACGACCTGGACCGTGACGGCCCGGCGCCGGGGGGCGTCGCTCACGGTGAGCTCGGTGAGAGGATCGGGCAGGTTGGTCGGGTCGAAGAGAACCTCGACCACGCCCTCGCGTGTCCGCACGATCCGGCCGATCCGGGCCGCGAAGTCGTCGGGAAGGCGATGCGCCTCGAGCGTGTCCTTGACCATGGTCAGTGTCCCTCGCTTGAGCTGCTGTCTGGCCGCGTGCAGGCGGTTGTTCACCGTCGTCACCGGCAGGCTCAGGAACGTGGCGATGTCCTGCTGGGTGCAGTCGTGGACGTAGAAGAGCGTCATCACCTCGCGCACCGGGCTCGGCAGCCCGGCGATGGTGCTCAGCACCGCGGCGATCAGCTCCCGCTCCTCGGCCCGGCGGTCCGGTGCGCTCCCGTTGGCCGGGACCCCGAGGGCGGTCTCGAGGGACAGCGATGCTCGCGGTCGCTGCCTCAGGACGCGGTAGGCCTGGTGCCGCACGATTCCCCTGAGCCAGCCGGGGAAGGCGGCCGGATCGGCGAGGCCATGCAGTCCGAACCAGGCGGCGACAAAAGCTTCCTGGACCACGTCTTCCGCCTGCTGGAGATCACGCAGCAGGGCCACGGCGTAGCCGAAGGCCATGTGCTGGAAGCGACGCGTGACCTCCGCGAACGCGTCGAGGTCTCCTCGCTGGGCCCGCTGGATCAGCCGCTCCACGTCCATGGGGTGCCTCTACCAATAGGTGCCGACTTCGAGGACCGACCTTTGGCTAGAGAGCGATCGACAGGCCCGCGTCCACGGTCAGGACCTGGCCCGTGATGTAGGACGCGGCGTCGGAAGCCAGGAAGATGGCGGCACCCACCAGCTCGTCGGGCCGGCCGAACCGTTGCAGCGGGATACGTCGCGCCAGCTCGACCACACGCGGCTGGGAGAAGAACGGGGCGTTTCCGTCGGTCAGGAAGAACCCGGGCGCGATCGCGTTGGCCGCGATCCCCTTCTGGCCCAGCTCGACCGCGAGCGCGCGCACCAGGGCTTCGAGCCCGCCCTTCGAGGCCACGTAGGCCGGATCGCCCTGAAATGACCGCTGCCCCACCATCGAGGTGACGAAGACAAGCCGCCCCTGGCCGCGGGCCGCCATGTGCCGTGCGGCCACGCGGGAGAGCTCGTACTGCGCCACCAGATTGGTCTCGATCAGGCGGCGGAAGTCCTCGGCCGCGATCTCCTCCAGCGCCCGGCGGTCGCGCACCGCCGCGTTGTTGACGAGGCAGTCGAGGCGGCCGTGCTGGGCCACGATCACGCCCAGCGCCGCCGCCGCCGCGCTCAAGTCGGTGATGTCGAAGGGAGCCGGAAAGGCGTTCGGAATACTGTCCGCGACCTCGCTGGCCCGCGCAGGGTCCCGCCCGTTGATCCCGACCGCGGCGCCGGCCGCGGCCATGCCCCGCGCGATCGCGAGCCCGAGTCCCCGCGTCGCGCCGGTGACCAGCACGACACGCCCCGACAGCGAGAAGCGCTCGATCCCCGGAGTCTTGTCCATGCTTTCCCCGGATAATAGAATGCCCTTCGCGACATTGAAAGACAGGAGGGTCGCCCTGGCCACGAACGCCCGCAAGGATTTTCCGGTCTTCGACTGTGACAGCCACGTCGTCGAGCCGCCGGCGATATGGGATGAGTACGTGCCGGCCCGGAGCCGCGCCTGGGTGAAGACGCAGTTCTGCTTCCACACCGACAGCGACCTCCTCTTCATCAACGGGCGCGTGGTCCCGGCCGCGCGCGAGCGTTCGAACGCCGCCGAGGTCGGCTGGGCCCGCTGGGACAAGAAGGAGGTGGGCAAGCTCACCCCCGGCACCGCGGCCTGGCAGGGGAAGTTCGGGCGCCTGCTCGGTTGCCGCGACCCGCAGGCGCGGCTCAAGGACATGGACGCGCTCGGTACCGACCAGGTGATGCTGTTCCCCACGTGGTTCGTGCGCCTGGCGCTGGTGCGTAGCGCCGAGGCGGCGACGGTGCTGGCCCAGGCCTACAACAACTGGGTGCTCGACTACTGCGCCGCCGACAAGCGGCGACTGTTTCCGTGTGCCGTCCTGCCCTTGCAGAGCGTCGAGGCGTCGATCGCGGAGCTCCGGCGGGTCGCCAAGCTCGGTTTCAAGGCGGCGGCGGTGCGCCCTTGCTTCTGGAACGGGCGGTACCCCACCCTGGCCGAGTTCGACCCCCTGTGGCGCGAGTTCGAGGCCACCGGGCTGGTGCTGGCCATGCACACCTTCCCCTCCCGCGAGGCGCTGACGCCCGAGTGGGGCGAGCGCATGGCCCGGGCGCGCGGCCACTCGGGCCAGGGCCTGCTCTTCACCGACGAGTCCGTGGTCTACTCGCCCGGGCAGTTCGTGTCGAACATCACCGCGGCCATGGATCCCGCCATCGACGCCTCCGAGACGCTCGGCTTCCTGCTGGAGGCGATGACCTGGGTGACGGTGGTGGTACAGACCGGCTGGCTCGAGAAGTTTCCGAAGCTCAAGGCGGCGGTGCTGGAGTCCAACGCCTCGTGGCTCCCGCTCGTCCTCTCACGCTCGTCGAACTTCTCGAACCTCTTCGCCTTCCAGCGCGACAACCGGCTCATCCGCGATCCGGTCGACGTGTTCAACGAGCGCTGCTTCATCGGCTTCGAGTCGGACGAGACGCTGGTCTACCGCCTGTGGGACGTGTTCCAGGACGTCGCGATCTGGTCGTCGGACTATCCGCACCACGACGCCGAGGACGCGTGGGACGGCCTGCACCACATGGCCGAGTTCAAGGTGCCGGCCGCGGCACAGAAGAAGCTGATGGGCGAGAACGCGCGAGCGCTCTACGGCATCGAGCCGCTCATGACGGTGGAGGAGCGGATCCAGGAGTACGCGCCCGCGATACTGCCCTGGTAGGACGCGGGGACGGCCCGCCTACGAGCGAGGGTGGTCCTCGCGGTTTGGCGAGCTCCCGGCGAGGCCACGGCTCAGATCTCGATCTCGATCCAGGTACGATGCTGGATCCGGCCCGTGAGCCGGGAGACCAGGTCGCCGAGCCGCATCCGCCAGCGGTACTTCGCCCGGAGCGCGGTGTGCGCCCGCTCGATCAGGCCGGGCGCGGTGACGATGCGTGCCGCCACGTCCCACCAGACGCCGCGAACCTTCCCGCGCATGTCGGACGGAGCAATCCGGGCGCGCGACGAGTGGCGCAGGCGCTTGACCTTACCGGATTCGCCGGCCGTGAACACATAGATCCTCCCATCCACCGCCGCGAACCAGACCGGAGTTCTGACCTCGGCTCCGCTCCGGCGGAACGTCGCGAGGACCATGTACCGCTGTCGGTCGAACGAGTCGATATCCCTCAGGAGGGCGGCTCCTGGGGAAACCCGATCGATCTGGCGACCGCCTCGAGGTGCCACGTCGACTCCCCCGCGTCGAGCGACGCCGCGAGGATGCGCTTGTGGAAGAGGTGGAGCGGGTGCTCCTCGCTGTAGCCGATGGCGCCCATGATCTGGTGACCGCGGCGGGCCACGCGCAGACAGGCCTCACCGCAGTAGGTCTTGGCCGCGGCGACCGCGGGGAAGGCGTCCGAGCGCCCTGATTCCAGCTTCCAGGCGGCTTCCCACATGAGCCAGCGCGCGCTCTCGACGTCGCGATAGAGGTCGGCGCAGGCGTGCTGGATGGCCTGGTAGGCGCCGATGGGCCGGCCGCCCTGCACGCGGACGCGCGCGTGCTCCACGCAGAGCTCGAGCACGCGCCGCGCGGCGCCCGCCATCTCCGCGCTCCGGGCGAGCGCGCCCACGCGGAAGGCGGGGCCCAGCAGCGCCCAGCCTTCGCCCGGCGCGCCGAGCCGGTCGTCCGGGCCGGCCTCCACGTCGTCGAAGCCGAGCTCGAAGAGCTTGTCGCCGGTCATGCTGTCGAGCGGGGCCACGGTGATGCCGGCACGCTCCATCGGCAGCAGCACGGCGGTCGGCCCGGTGGCCGCGCGCCCGAGCACGATCACGTCGGTCGCCACGTGGGCGTCGGGGACGAAGAGCTTGCGGCCGGTGAGGCGGCCGGGCGTCGCGACGGGGAGTGTCAGGGCCTCCGGGTCGAGTCGGCCGGGCTCCTCCAGCACCGCCACGGTGCAGATGCGCTCGCCGAGCGCCAGGGCGGGGAGCAGCGCCTGGGCGCGCCGCCCGCCCGCCGCGGCCAGCGCGGTGGTGGCGACGACGGCGCTCGCGATGAACGGGCCGGGGAAGCAAGCCCGCCCCAGCTCCTCGACGAGTGCGAGCGCGTCGCCGAGCGAGCCGCCGCTGCCGCCCAGGTCGGGCGGGATCAGGAGCCCGGGCCAGCCGAGCGCTGCGATCTCCTTCCACAGGTCGGCCGCGAAGCCGCGCGGGTCGAGGGCCAGCGCCTGCACGCGCTCCAGGGGGCAGTGTCGCTGCAGGAACGCACGCGCCGATTGCTGGAGGATCTGTTGCGACGGCGAGAACGAGAGGTCCATCAGCGGGCCCGCGGCTCGGCGGGCAGGCCGAGGGCCCGCACCGCGATGGTCGTGCGCTGGATCTCGGAGGTGCCGCCCGCGAGCGTGTGGCCCCAGCTCGTCTGGTACTGATGCTCGATCTCGCCGCGGAGCCGGGCCCATCGCGAGCCCGCGCGCAGCACGCCGTAGGGACCGAGCAACTCCATGCCCAGCGACAGCACGCGCTGCCCGAGCTCATCGGCCATCACCTTGGCCGCCGAGACGGGGCCGGTCGCGGGCAGGCCGCGCTCGATGAGAAAGGCCGCGCGATGGAAGAGCGCGCGGAGCGCGGCGATCTCGGTGGCCGCGTGGGCGAGCTGGCGGCGCGCCACCGGGTCGCCCGGCCGCTCGGCTCTCACGTACTCGACCAGCAGCCCCAGGATGCGGCGGAGGAACGGCGCCTTGTAGAAGCGGCCCCAGAAGCGGTCGGTGTCGAGCCCTCTCAGGAGCTGGCCGAATCCCTCGCCGGGCTTGCCCATGACCCAGTCGTGCGGTACGCGCACGGAGTCCATGAAGACCTCGTAGTGGTAGACCTGGCCGGTGAGGCTGCGGATCGGTCGCACCTCCAGCCCGGGCGACCGGTTGTCGACCATCAGCATGCTCAGGCCGCGGTTGCGGGTGGACGTGGGATCGGTGCGCGCCAGCACGGTGCCGTGCGTCGCGATGCCGGCGTGACTCGACCAGATCTTGCGGCCGTCCAGGATCCAGTGATCGCCGTCGAGGCGCGCGCGCGTCTGCAGCGCGAGCAGATCCGATCCGGCGCCGGGCTCGCTGTAGCCCTGCCAGAACGTGGCGAGTCCGCGTGCCACCAGCGGCAGGATCTCGCGCTGGAGGGTCTCCGATCCGTTCCGGATGATCGATTCCGATACCTGGAGGCAGCCCGCGAGCGGGCCGAACGGCGCGCCGGCGGCCGCCAGCTCGTCCAGCAGCACGAATAGGTGGCTCAAGGGCCGATCCTGGCCGCCGTGCGCCCGCGGCCACGTCATGCTGAGCCAGCCGCGCTCGCCGAGCGCGCGGGTGAAGGTGCGCGAGTGGGCGCCGGAGCCGTAGCCGGCGTCGGTGCCGTCGGGTGGAAAGGTCTCCGGGGGATGCGCACGAAGGAAGGCGCGCACCTCGTCCGCGAAGGCCTGCTCGGCGCCGGAGAGCCCGAAGTCCATGCGAGTGGGCCGCACGATAGCAACCGCGCCGGAGGCGGTCAATGCCGCTAGCCCCGGTCGGGGTCGCGCGTCGCCTTCAGCGAGAACATGAGCGGCAGGCTGCCCGCCCCGGTGGGGAGCCGCCCGTCGGCGGGCAGGCGCCACCAGCCGTCGGCGCCCCGTTCCATCCACGGGAAGAACTTCCAGCCGAGGAACGGGTACTCCTCGAAGGACTCGATGCGCAGGCCGGCGCGGACGAGCGAGCCGATGATGGCCGACAGCGGGTGCAGCCAGACGTGCTCGACGCTCGTGATCGCGGAGTCCGGGGTGCTGTAGCAGCCGGGATGCTCCTCTCGGATCGGCTCGGGCCCGTGGAAGTACGGATAGAGCAGCCGCAGGTCGGGCTCGGAGAGTCGGTCGTTGTAGATCTGCAAGATCGGGTGGGCGTCCACGATGTAGAAGAGGCCCCCGGGGGCCAGGAAGTGCGCGATCACCTGGGCCCAGCGCTCGAGGTCGGGCAGCCAGCTGAGGACTCCGTGCGAGGTGAAGACGACGTCGAAGCGGCCGTCGAGCTTCGCGGGCAGATCGTAGACGTCGCTGTGGACGAACGTGGCGGGCACGCCCATCCGCGCCGCGAGCGCCCGCGCGGCCACGATGGCCTCTTCCGAGAAGTCCACGCCGGTCACCGCGGCGCCGTGCTTCGCCCAGCGGATGGTATCCATCCCGAAGTGGCACTGCAGGTGGAGCAGCGACTTGCCCCGCACGTCGCCCGGGCCGGTCCGGGCGATCGGATCCAGATCTCCCCCGCGTCCCGCCGCGAACGCCTCGACGTCGTAGAGCTCGGACCGCAGGTTGATCCGCGTCCAGGCGTTCCAGAGATCGCGGTTGGCCTCGCGATACCGGTCCATCACTCCAGGCGATAGACCCGTCGCGCGGTGCCGCTGAACATGGCCTGTTTCTCCGGGACGGACGCGCCGGAGACGATCCGCTTGAACGCGTTCCACAGCGCGGCCCAGCCGATGCCCATCTTGTCGACCGGGAAGTTGCTCTCGAACAGGCAGCGGTTCGGGCCGAACAGCTCGATGCAGGTCTCGAAGTACGGGCGCCAGAGGGCGGCCAGCTCGGTGGAGGTGGGCGGCTTCGGCTGGGTCCGGTAGTCGTAGGCGGCCAGGCGCATCATCATGCCTCCGAGCTTGACGCTCACGTTGCCGCACTTAGCGAGCTCGGTCATCTGCGCCTTCCACGCCGCGAAGACGTCCTTCTGCTTGCCGGCGTAGGGGCCGTAGCCGAGCACGCCGCCCACGTGGCCCAGGATGATGTTGGCGTCCGGGTGTGCCCGCGCCAGATCCACCACGTCGGCGAGCTGGGGATGGAAGACCCAGGCGTCGAGCGAGAGGCCCAGCCGGGTGAGCCGGGCGAGACCGGCGCGGAAGTCCGGCCGCCGGTAGACGTGCGGCCCGTCGGCGACCGCGCTATTGCCGATGGTGTCGTCGGCGTCCCACGCCGCGGAGTGGCGCACGCCGCGGAAGCGCCCGCCCCCTGCGCGCAGGTGCGCCTCCAGCACCGGCTCCACCCGGTCGCCTAGGTTGAGATCCGCGAAGCCCACGATGCCGGCAGCCACGCGCGTCTCGCCGTACATGCCGCTGGCGCTCATCGCGGCCTGGCCGGTCACGAACTCGGTCTCGCCCACCGGCCGCATCTCCGCGGGGCCGCTCGCGCGATACATCGAGTGGCACTCCAGGAAGACGCTGGCGACCAGCTTGTGGCCGGTCGCCGCGTCGGCGAGGAACTCCGGCAGTAAGTACCGGTGCCCGTCGCGGTCCCACAGGTGGTGGTGGGTGTCGATGATGGGCAGATCGGGATCGAGAATCGGCTCGGGCGGATTCTTCGCGAGCCAGCCCTCGTCGGGAGCGTGGATCCTGCCGAACTGCGTGGGCCGCTTCGTCTCGGTCATGTCAGCACCTCGCTCCCGGGCTACTCCTGCCTGGCCAGCTCGCGCAGCCGCCGCTCGCTCGTCGCGTCCGCAGGAAAGAAGCATTCCACCCGCAGCTCGTGCAGCGTGATGTCGTAGGGTACGCCAAGGCTGGTCAGGGTGGAGAAGAACTTGACGTCGAGGTCACCCTTGCGCATCTCGACCGCGAGGAACGGGGCCGGGGTGACGTCAAGATCGAGCGTCCGCCATTTCTGGGGCACGTCCGGGTAGGAGAGCAGCTCGTCCAGCAGGCGGCGCGTCTCGGCATCACCGATGCCCCGGGCCAGGTCCAGGTGCAGCCACTGGATGAGCGCCGCCGCGGTGGCTTCCCAGTTCACGATGTAGGGGCGCATGCCGCGGGGGTGGTAGAAGAGTCGCATCGCGTTCGGGCGGCCGCCCACCGCCGCCACGTCCTCCTGGTTGAGGAAGAGGCCCATCAAGCGCGAGGCACCCTGGTTGGTCATCAGCAGGTTCCAGTGGCCGTCGATCACGAGGCCGGGGAAGGGCTCCTGCTGGCGCAGGATGAAATCGAGCGCCCGGCGGACGTCGGCCATCTCCGGCGAGTCGAGCGGGGTTTCCCGGTAGACGGGCGCGTAGCCGGCCGCGGTGAGCAGGTCGTTGCGCCCTCGCGGGGGCACCTCCAGGGCGCGGGCAAGCAGCAGCACCATGTCGCGGCTCGGCTGGGCACGGCCCGTCTCGATGAAGCTGAGGTGGCGGGTGGAGATCTCGGCGTCCACGGCCAGGCTCAGCTGGCTCAGGCGCCGGCGCTCTCGCCAGTGCTTGATCAGCAGACCCACCGGGCTGGCCTTGGCCTTCTTCGTCGACGCGGTGGCGGTTTTCATGGCGGCACGTTACACCGGCCGG
>Ga0335085_10010832_pt1 | contig 13593 bp, 7 predicted proteins | sample Lox_Sample_45_FD_206712 | JGI IMG/M metagenome (GOLD analysis project Ga0335085, IMG submission 206712) | Soil microbial communities from Loxahatchee National Wildlife Refuge, Florida, United States - Lox_Sample_4.5 | ecosystem: Environmental > Terrestrial > Soil > Wetlands | place: USA: Florida...
CAGCACGCCGCCTTTGGCGAACGCGGAATCGAGAAACGGAAAGAGCTTCCGCTGTTCCTGCACGAGCAGCGGGACCATGGTGATGGCGACTTTCCGGATGCGCGGCGTGTAGGACGGCGCGGGGCGCGCGCACGCCGACGCCAACACCGCGCCAATCGACGCGAGCACGAGCCCGCTCGCCGCACGTGTGGTCATGATCGTCGACTCCGCGTCAGGCGCGCGTCCACGGACCACGGGCCCGCGCCGACCATGAGGAGAAAAAGGGCGCCCAGGAGCATCGACCAATCCACGCGCGCCTCGTGTGCGGTGGCCCAGAACCCCTTGGCCGCCAGCATCGGGACCTTCGTCGATAGAATGGCCACCGTGATATCGATCATCAGCGCGATGGCGGCGCAACGGGTCGCGAGCCCGACCAGCACCAGCACGCCGCCGACGATCTCGACCACGCCGACAAACGGGGCCATGACCGCCGGCGCTGGAATGCCGATTTGCGCGAAACGGCCCACGCCGAGGGTCGCCGGAAAGAGAAACTTCTGGATGCCTTCCGACAAGAAGACGGCGCCGACGACGAGCCGGATGAGGATCGTGGCCTCCGGCGCGCGCGTCTCGAGGGGCGTGGCAAGTCGCATGAGGGTTGATGGTCCCGCGTTCGGTCACGCCTTGTCGACGGGGCCGCCCAGGGCTTGGGCCGCCATGATGAACTCGCCGACGTTGTCGAGCGTCAGCATGCCGTAGAGACGACCATCGCGCACCACCGGCGCGGATCGGGTTCCCGACTGCTGCAGTCGAGCGAACGCCTTCTCCACCGCCTCGCCGGGGTCGGCGACCTGAAATTGCCGGTCCATGCTCGCCCCGACCAGCGACTCGCGACCCGCGCTGGCCAGCGCCTTGATCAGCGCGTCTCGCGTCAACACCCCCATCACTCGGCCGTCGTCGACCACAGGGAAGTCATGCTGGAACCCGGCTAGTACGTGGTGGAGCGCCGCGTCCAACGTCTCCCGCGAGCCGATCGTGTTGACGTCGCGCACCATCACGTGCTCGACGGTCACGCCCGCGAGCGCCGTCTTGAGATGCAGCGCCTGCGATTCACCGGCCGCGCCGAGCCACACGAAGAGCGCGACTAACGCCAGCAAAGGATCGTAGAGCAATCCAACGACGCCGAAGATCAGTGCGAACCCGCGCCCGATGCTGGCGGCAGCGTCGCTCGCGCGCAGATAGGGCATGCGTCGCGCGAGGATCGCCCGCAGCACCCGGCCGCCGTCCATCGGAAACGCCGGCAGCAGGTTGAACACGAAGAGCGACACGTTGACCCACATGAGCTGCGCCAGAAACGCCCCCGATTGTGCGCTCCCGAACAGCGACCCGCTCGGCTCGACCGGCAGGCCGGCCGCGCTGATGATGCCGAAGAGCACGACGGCGATCGCCAGCGTCACCAGTGGGCCGGAGATCGCGATCCAGAATTCCTGACGTGGATGCTCGGGGATGTACTCCAGGCGCGACACGCCGCCGATGGGAAGGAGCGTGATGTCCCGCGTCGCGATACCGAAGTGGCGCGCGACCAGCGCGTGCCCGTACTCGTGCGCGATGACCGACGCGAACAGCGCGAGCGTGAACGCCACGCCGAGCTCCACGCCCGCCGCCGTGCCAGTCTCGTTGTAGAACACTACCGCGAGCCAGACCAGCAGCAGAACGAACGTCGCGTGCACGCGCAGGTCGATCCCCGCAACCCGCCCCATCTTCCAGGACCACTTCATTCGCCCCCCCACAGGACCACGTCATTCGATCCCCTCGGCCGGACCACGTCACTCGGTCCCCCCAACATCGTCGCGATCGGCGTCGCTCGGTCGCCGCAATGCCACCGCGACCCCCGGATAAGCTGGTGTGCCAAGAGGCGAAGCGCGAGTCTGGGCCTGTCCGGGCCGCGGCCGGTCGCCGAAGCCGCACCGCGCGAGCCGACCCGATCAGGGGCTCCACGGGCGGGGCGTCATTGACCGGCACGACCCGGGGCCCATCGCGGGCGCTGACGGCCAGCACCGCGAAATGGCAGCGACCGTTCCACCCACAGCACCACAGTCGGTTGAGCCCGCCGCCGCGCCCCCGCTCCTGGTTGCCGGTCGTGACCGCCCAATCCCGACCGTCCCAATGTGGATAACTTGTCGCTGGCGGCCCGCCGAGCGTCCGTGAAGGTTCGCCCACTCTCCTTGCACGCCTCAAGAGGGAGCCTGCACAGCCGCAGACGAAGCTTCCCCACGCCAAGAGCGAGCTCGCATGTCGCGAGAGGCGACGGGCATACGACCGCTACCCCTTCGTGCACGGGTCGAGTGGCGACGCGTGCATGCGCAGAGGTCGCTTGCACATCGCGCGAGCAGCCCTGCACATGCTATCAGGTGGTGTGAATGTGGAAAGAGGCTCCTTGCATGTGGAGAGAGCCGACGTCTACATCACGAGAGGGGGCCCACGCGCCGCGAGAGGCGACCTCCGGACTGGTGGCGCCCTGCCGGCGGAGCGGCGGCACCCGCGCGCGTCTCTCGAATGGGCCTACTCTTCGCGCAGCGCGACCACCGGATCCACGCGCGTCGCCCGCAGCGCCGGGACGATCACTGCCAAGAGCGAGATCGCCGCCAAGCCGGCCGCCACCGTGCCGAACGTCGCCGGATCCGTGGCCTTGACCGCGTACAGCTGGCTGCTGAGCAGCCGCGTCACGCCGTACGCGCCGGCGAGTCCGAGTGCGAGGCCCGCTACCGAGAGCGCCATACCCTGCCCGATCACCATGGCCATCACGCGCGGGCGCGCGGCGCCGAGCGCCATGCGAATGCCGAGTTCGCGCGTGCGTTGCGAGACGCTATGACTCATGACGCCGTAGATCCCGATCGCGGCGAGCAGGATCGCGATCGCCGCGAAGGACCCGAGCAGGATCATCGACAGCCGTCGCTGCCCCATCGACTGCTCGATCAGGTCGTCCATCACCCGGATGCGGGAGATCGGCATGTCATGATCCACCGCGCGGATTGCCGCCCGTGCGGCCGCGACCTCGCGCATGGGATCGTCACCGGTTCGAACGGCGAATGCCAGGTTCGACACGTTTCGCGTCTGCGCGTACGGCAGATACACCTGCAGCCTCGGATCGGCGTCGAGTCCCTCGTGCATCGTGTGGCCGACCACGCCGACGATCGTTATGGAGTCCGCCCGCTGTCCCGGGGCCGCGCCGAACGTGATCTTCCGGCCCAGGGGATCGCGGTCCGTCGCATAGCGTTTGACGAAGGCCGCGTCGACGACCGCCACCATCGGCGCGCCGCGTCGGTCAGCGGTGGTGAATGAGCGTCCGCGGAGAAGCGGGATGTGCATTGCCTGGAAGAAGTCCGCGTTCACGATCCGGATGTCGCCCCATGGTCCCGGCTGGTTCGGGCCCGGCGTGTCGCCCGCGATACTGAAGCTGCTGGTCGACCAGCTGCCGCCGAACGGCAGGACGCTGGTGGCCGCGACAGCCCGCACGCCGGGCACGGCCGCGAGGCTGGCGATGGCCTGGTCGAAGAACTGTGTGCGGACCGTGTCGTCGGGATAGCGCGCTTGCGGCAGCGCGACGCTAAACGTCAGCAGGTTCCGCGGATCGAAGCCCGGGTGCACCGACTCCAACCGCGCCACGCTCTTGATCAGGAGGCCGGCGCCCGTCAGCAGCACGAGGGCCAGCGCCATTTCGGCGACCACGAGCACCCGACGCGCCGCGCGTCCGGATACGTCCGCCGACCCTGATCGTCCGCCCTCCTTGAGCGTGTCCGCGAGCGTGACGGGCGAGGTCTGAAGCGCCGGGACGAGGCCGAAGAGCACGCCGGTCACGATCGCGACTCCGAACGTGAACGCGAGCACCGTGCCGTCGAGTCGCACGTCGCCCGGGTCCGGCACGTTGGGCACGATCGCCGCGAGCGACGTGATGCTCCAGTAGGCGACGCCGAGCCCCAGGACGCCGCCGGCCAGCGCGAGCACGACACTCTCGGTAAGCAATTGTCGCATGAGCGTCCATCGCTCCGCGCCGAGGGCCGACCGAATCGCGACTTCCTTGACCCGGCCGGCCGCCCGGGCGAGGAGCAGGTTGGCGACGTTGGCGCACGCGATCAGGAGGACGAATCCGACCGCGCCGAGCAGGATCAGGAGGACCGGGCGGATCTTGCCGGTCGCGACCTCGTCGAGCGACCTCACCTTGAGCGTCCACTCGGGGCCCAGAGTGTTGGGGTACACTCCCCTGAGCCGCTCCGCGACATTCCGCATCTCGGCGGCCGCGCGCGCGACCGTGACGCCGGGTCGGAGTCGCGCCGAGAGATTCAAATACTCATTGGTGTAGGCATTCGGGTCGAACGCGGCGGCCGGCAGCGCCAAGGGAGTCCAGATATCGATGGTCGCGTTGAAGAAGTCGCGGAACCCGGGCGGCATCACGCCGACGATGGTGAACGGCAGGGCGTTGAGCTCGACCGTCTTGCCCACGACGTCGCGATTCCCGCCGTACACGCGGCGCCACAGGCGGTCGCTGATCACGACCACGCGGTTCTTGCCCGGCGTGTCCTCATCGACGCCGAACACCCGGCCCGCTTCGGCCGGCACGCCATAGACGGTGAAGAAGAGACCCGACACCCGACCCGCCGGCACGCGCTCCGGGTCGCCCGCCCCGGTGAGGTTGGCGTTCCATCCGGTCTCGACCGCCATGCTCTCGAAGCTCGTGGTCTTATCGCGGTAGTCGCGGAAGCCGATGGCGGACACGGGCGCGAGGAGATTGTCGAGCGCGGCCGATTGGTAGAAGTGGTTGATCGTGATCAACCGATCCGGCTGGCGATAGGGGAGCGGCCGCAGCAGCACCGCGTCGACAACGCTGAGGATCGCCGTGTTGGCGCCGATTCCCAGGGCCAGCGTGAGGACCACGATCGCGGCAAAGCCTGGTGTGCGCTTGATGCGGCGGAGGCTCTGTTTCAGGTCACCGAGCAGTGTCGACATGGCCGGGGGATTGAGGGAGCGGGAGGCGGCGGTATGTGTTGGACAGCGCAACCCTCCATCTCGTTTGCGACTCGACGCCGGCGGCGGCGACCGCGGCGCGGTGTCGGGAGCATCGACCGAGGGTGGTATACGACCGGGCGTGTGAGGAGGCGTGCGCTTCCACTCCATCCAGCGCACGCACGGAGTCCGGGACCGAGCGCCGGCGCGCCGTCCCAGTCGATCGACGCCCATCGCCCAGACGACGCCGCGCCTCGATGCGGACCCGCGTCACGGCGTTCTCCGCCGCGCCGCTAGTCGACGACGGCGCTCTCGAGGATCGTGAAGGACAGGTTGTCGCAGTCGATCTGCGCCTTGACCCCGTACGGCAGCACGAACATCGGGTCGGTATGGCCGAAGTCCATGTTCGTGACGACCGGGAGCGTCGAGAGCCCTTCTTCCTTGACGACGACTTGCATGATGGCGTCGTCATAGCGCGGCCCGTGATCGATCGGCACCGCCCCGCCCGGGCGACCGAAGAGGAGGCCCGACAGCCGCCGGAGAATCCCCATCGACGCGTACGACCGCAAGGCGCGCGCGACCATCCGGGGCGTCGGCCCTTCTTCCGATGTCTCAATGAACAGAATAGCATCCTGGAACTCGTCGGGATCGGGCCACACCGACGTACCGCGGAGCATCTCCAGCACCTCGAGGCACCCGCCGATCAGTCGGCCCTGCGCGAACCCGACGCCCTGGAGGAAGCGCCACCATTGCGACGGGTTGAGCTCGCGGCGTCGGCTCTGGTGCTCCGGGTTCGCCCAATCGATCCGTTCCGCGGTCCACCCCCGCGTGTTCTGATCGATCACGCCGATCGGCGCGGCGCGGAAGCAGGTACGGCGCACGGACTCGGTCATGTAGGGGAACATGCCGCCGTTCTCCGCGAAGCCCGCCATGAACGTGGGCCCGTAGAAGGAGACGAGCCCCGCGCGAAAGCACGCGAGGTGCGACACCGTCGTGTCGGAGTAGCCGAGGAAAACTTTCGGGTTCGAGGCGATGACGCTGCCGTCTATGTAAGGAAGCAGGCGAATGGATTCTTCGCCGCCGATCGTCGAGATGATGCCGTTGATCATCGGGTCGGCGAACGCCGCCATGAGGTCCGCAGCGCGCGCCTCCGGATTGCGCGCGAGCCACTCGGGGTCCCGGAGCGCATGCTCCGTCTCGACGACGTTCACGCTGAACTCGCGTTTGAACTGTTCCTTGCCTGCCTGGTAGCGATGCGGGTACGCGGCTGGTCCTCCCCATGAGAGCGAGATCGCCGCCACCGTGTCGCCGGGCCTGAGCCGTTTGGGCTTTTGCATGACGTGAAGGATCAACCGGAACGGGCCGGCGATCAACCTCCGCGATCATCGATGTGGGTCCACTCGCGTCCGCCGCCACGTGGTCGGCGGGCCGCGTGCCCTCGCGCCGCCGTCCTCCCCGAGCCGCACCCGCGGGCACGCACCCATGGCACCCCACGCCAGACGGGGTCATCATTCGCGGGCGAAGGCGCGCGACACACCCCGCGCCCGTTCCGCCGACTTCCAGGTTGCGAATGACATTGTTGGAGATCACCTCCGTCAACGCACGTCGCACGATCATCGCCCTTGCGTTCGCGCTGATCGGGCCGGCGCCGCGCGCGGCCGCGCAGGAGCCCGCGCGCGATCCGCACGACGTCCAGCCGGAACGCCCCACGGTGGCGACCCACGCCGGGACCGTCGCGACCGGTTGGTTCGAGCTGGAAACCGGCATCGAAGACGATCAGGTCGGTCCGAGCGCGCACTCGTACATCACGCCGACGCTGCTCAAGATCGGCCTCGCGTCCACTCTCCAGGTCGGCATTTTCGCTCAGCTGTCCGATCCGTCGGGCGCGGGCCCGGGGCTCGGCGACGTGGGCGCCAATCTCAAATGGCGACTCGCGAACGGCCTTCCCGTCCTTGGGGACTTCGCCGTCTTACCGTCGCTCAAGGTCCCGACCGGGTCCGCGACGGCCGGCCGCGGCACGGGAACGACCGACGCGTCGCTCGTCGCCATTTCGAGCCACGACTTCGGTCCCGTCGAAATGGATCTGAACGCGGGGTACACGCGGCGGAGCGGCAACGGCTCCGTCGCGCCGCGCAACGCGACGCTCTGGACCGGATCGCTCGGCGGTACCGTGGCGGGCGCGCTGGGCTGGGCCGCCGAGGTGTATGGCTACCCGGCGACGAGCGGGCCCGCCGGCCAGTCCGCCATCGTGGCGCTCCTGGCCGGTCCGACGCTGCTCGCGCGCGCCTGGTGGGCGTTCGACGCCGGGATCATCGTGCCAATGCGGGGACCGCAGCCACACGCGATCTACGCGGGCACGGTGTACAACATCGGACATCTGTGGGGAACTCCGACGGCTGCGGGACCCCGCTGACCCTACGGCACGGGCGGCGGCGGCACGAGAACCCCCGGCACGTTCAACTCCTTGAGTAGCGCGTTGAGCGTGCCAACGTCGGTCGTCTCGATCGCGTGCACGCGCGCCAGGTGCTGGTCGACCTTTGCCGCCAGGTCCTCGTACACCGTGCGCTCCTGTGCCGTCGGCGCGGCGTCCGCGCTCTGTACCATCTGTGCCAACGACAGGAGCATGTTGTAATACCGAATCGGATAATGCAGCGTGATCTCGTCCACATGGGAGTGGATCTCCACCAGCGAGTCGCGTTCCGCTTCCAGCTTCTCGTGAATGGGCTTGGCGGCATCCTCGACGCGTGCCGCGTACGGCTGCCCTTTGGTATCGTCGACGCGCGCGTCGATCGCCTGCTCGAGCGACAGCATCCGGGCGACCGCGTCCGACAGCGCGTTCGTCTTGTCCTGCACCGTGCGCGCGAGAGCGAACTGGGCGTCGTAGTCGGCCTGCGTCGCGTTGATGCGCGGGTCGCCGCGCACCAGGAATGATCGCGTCATGGTTTGCCCGTGCGCCGTGAGGCGGACCGTGTACGTTCCCGGCGGCAGCATCGGTCCCACGGTGGCGCCTTCATCGTTGATGACGCCTTTTACCTCGTGCGTGCCCGGATAGCGCAGATCCCACACGAAGCGGTTGAGGCCCGCGCGCACGGTCACGATCGAATCGCTGGGTTCGAAGGCCAGCGTGTCGTCGGCGAAAGCGGCGGGCGGCTTGCGTGCCGACTCCGCCGCCGTCCGACCCCCCCGGACGCCCGCGAGCGAATCCTCCGCGGCCTGGCGCGCGATCGCGGCCGACGTCGACGTGTCCGGCGGTTCAGCATTCGTGAACGTCCGGATCGTATGACCTGTCTCGTCGAGAAACTCGATCTTCACGGAATCGGCAGGTGTGAGCGCGGTCTTGAGCCAATAGTCGACGAGCACACCGGCGGGCGGATTCTCACCCTCGCCGTCGGACGGCGAGTCGCCGCCCAGAAAGCGCACGGCGGTGTCGGGGGCGAAGAGAAAGACGTTGGCCGCCCGCACGCTATCGACGAGCTGACGGAGCGGCGCGATGTCGTCGAGCACCCACATCGCGCGCCCGTGGGTCGCCGCGATCAGGTCGCTGCCGTGCACGGCGAGATCCCGCACCGACGCACGCGGGAGGTTGAGCTGGAGCGGCGACCACCGGTGGCCGTCGTCGGTCGAGTAATAGACGCCGGTCTCGGTGCCCGCGTAGAGGAGATCGGACCGCACCGGGTCCTCTCGGATGGTCCGCGTGTAGGCGCCGTCCGGGATCCCGTCGTTGATGCGCGTCCAGCTGCGCCCATAGTTCGTGGTCTTGAAGAGATACGGTTGATAGTCGTCGAGCTGGTAGCGGTTGGCAGCTAGATACGCGGTGCCCGAGTCGGCATGCGACGGCTCGATGATCGAGATCCGCGTGTATTTCGGCAGGCCGGACGGCGTGACGTTGGTCCACGTCGCGCCTCTGTCGCGCGAGAGATAGACGAGCCCGTCGTCCGACCCCGACCACAGCACGGTGGGCGTCAGCGGCGACTCGGCGAACGCGAAGATGGTCGCGTACCACTCGGTCCCGGTCATGTCAAGCGTGATCGGTCCGCCGACGGGGCCGAGGGTCTTGGGATCGTGCAGCGTGAGATCGGGACTGATGAGCTCCCAGCTCGCGCCGTCGTTGGTCGAGCGGAACACGCGGTTGGCGGTGGCGTACAGGACATGCGGATCGAATCGTGAGTAGACGATCGGGAACGTCCATTGAAATCGGTACGGGACGTCGCTCGCGGGCCAGCCGTCGTAATTGTTGAGCGCCGGCGAGATGTCGCGCGCCTGTTTGGTGCGGACGTCGTAGCGCGTCATGGTGCCCGTGTAGGTTCCGGCGATCACGGTGTTGGGATCGCCGGGCTTTGGCGCGATGTACCCCGCTTCGCCGCCGCCGACCGCGTACCAATCCCCGTCGCCGATGGCGCCGTCGTCCGAGCGGCTGATGATCGAGACCGTCGTGTTGTCCTGCTGGGCACCGAAGATGCGGTATGGCCATTGGTCGTCGGTTGTGACGTGGTAGAACTGCGCCGTCGGCTGGTTCGTGATCGACGACCATGTGGCGCCGCCGTCGAAACTGACGGTGGCCCCGCCGTCGTTGCCGCTGATCATCCGGCGCGGGTCCCCGGGGTCGATCCACAGTTCGTGGGTGTCGCCGTGCGGCAGCGGGAGGCGGGTGAACGTGCGCCCGCCGTCGGTCGACTTCCACGTTGAGAGATTCATCACGTATACGGTGTTGGTGTCCACCGGATCGGCCGTGACGACGTTGTAATACCAGGGGCGCACCATCCAGAGCTGGTCGCCGTTGGTGCGGTTCCACGTGCGGCCTCCGTCGTCCGAACGGAAGATGCCGCCCGTGGAGTCTTCGGGCGGGCACTCGATGTTCGCGTAGATCCGCTGCGGGTTGGCGGGCGATATCGCGATGCCGATCCGTCCCAGCGGGTTCTTCGGCATGCCGGGATTGAACGTCATCTCATGCCAGGTATCGCCTCCATCCGTACTCTTCCAGAGGCCGCTCCGGCCCGCGCCCGCGACGAAGCCCCAGGGAGATCGTCGCATTCGCCACAAGGCGGCGAAGAGAATGCGCGGATTGGTCGGATCCATGGCGAGGTCGATCGCACCGGTGGAATCGTCGGCGAAGAGGATGCGCTGCCAGGTCGCTCCCCCGTCCACGGATCGGTAGACGCCGCGCATCGGATTCGGGCCGCTCGCGTGCCCCATCGCGGCCACGAACACGCGGTTGGCGTCGCGCGGGTCGACCACGATGCGGGCGATCTGGCGCGCGTCGTCGAGCCCGAGATGGGTCCAGGTCCTTCCGGCGTCCGTCGATCGGTACATACCGTCGCCGTAGGTCCAGTCCTCGCGCAGATCGTTCTCGCCGCCGCCCACGTAGATCACGTTCCGGTCGGAGGGCGCGATCGCGATGGCGCCAACCGACGCGATCGGCGACACCCCGTCGGTGATGTTGGCCCACGATTGGCCGCCATCGGTCGTCTTCCAGACGCCGCCATCCACCGAACCAAAGTAGAAGAGGTCTCGATTGGTCCGATCGCCCACGACGGCAACGGCCCGCCCTCCGCGGAAGGGACCGACCAAGCGCCACCGGAGGCCGCGAAGGTCGGACGCGGTCGCCGGATAGCGGGCCGAGTCAAGCGCGGCGAGCGAGCGCTGGGCGTTGGTGATACCAGGAATGGCGAGCAGAACGGCGGCGATCAAGCGCATGGGCGGGACGGAGAGCGGAGGGTTGCCGGTCACGAGCCGGAGCATACGCCACCCGCGCGCCGCTGGGAAGCCGGCCGGTCGATCCGGTCACGCGGTCGGCGCCCCGCCGCCGGGAGGCGAGTCGATCTGACCGTCGATCAGGCGATCGATCGGACGACTGATCAGGCAGTCGGCGAGAGACGGAGCACGATCGCCGTTCCGTACCCTTCGCGCACCACGGATCCGGTGAACACGACGGTCGCCCGATCCGCCAGGGGCATCCCGACGAACCCGTCGGGGTCGGCTCGCTTTTCGACGATCAGGATCTCGCCCGTCGCGGCAGACTCTTCGATAATGAGTCCATCCGAATCGACGACGATCGCGTCGGCAGGCACCCGTCGGCCGGGCGCCAGGATAATGACGTCTCCCGGAACGACATCGTCGGCGACGAGTTCCCGGAGTCGCCCCGCGCGCCGGACCGGAATCGGTGCGGGATCGACCGCGGACTCGCGCCGAATGCGTCGCGCGCGCCTCGCCCTGGCCGCGAGGCCAACGGCGGCAAGGATGAGCCCGACGATGCCGCCGGCCCCCACCGCCAGCGGCCAGCGCCCCGACGCACCGAGCACGACCGTGAACGCGACGAGGATCGAGACGAGCGCGGCCGCGGCTAATCCTGGCGTCACGCGCGGCGTCGCGCGCTCGGGCTTGGAGCGGCGCCGCTCGACCTCGTCGGGACTCAGGCCCTTCCAGGGCTTCACGCCGTCCGTGGGTGTCGGATCCACCGCGACCAGCGACCTCAGCCCGCCGCTTCCACCGCTGATTCTGGGTACGCCCTCGGGCGTGCTCTGCCTTCGTGTCGTCTCGTCGATCATCCGTCATCCCCGCCGTGGAGCCCGCCGCGCGGTACGGTTCTTTCACAAGGTCTTCCGCGCTGGGTCATTCCCGGCGCTCGGACGTCCAGTCGGTCGGAGCGCCACCACGCGTCACGTTCACGCCCCGCTCGCATTGCAATGTCCGCACAACCCATTCCAGCGCCTCCCTCCCTGCCTCCGCGGCGCCGCGGTCGTGAGGACGAAGACGACATCTTCGGGACCATCGTTCCCGACGAACTGCTCGGCACCGGTCATCTCGCGGATCGCGCGCAGGGGCTGGCGACGCAGCAGCACGCGACGGATCGCCGGCCGCACGGCATTCACCCAACGCTGTTGTCACGACTGAACGCCACGGAGCGCATCCTCGACGAGGCCAACGCGACGCTCACCGCCGCGGTCGATCGCAATCTCGACCTTGGCCAAGCGGCGGATTGGCTCTTGGACAACTACTACATCGTGCACGAGCACATCGTCCAGATTCGCGAGAGTTTGCCGCGCCAGTTCTACCGGGAGCTGCCGCGCTTGCGGAGGGGTCCGCTCACCGGCTTTCCGCGGGTCTACGAAGCCATCATCACGCTGATCCGGCACACCGAGGCGCGGCTCGACACCGACAATATCGGGCTCTTTTTCGACGCGTTTCAGCAGGGGGCGCCGCTCACGATCGGCGAACTCTGGTCGATCCCCTCGCTGGTGCGCTTGGGGCTGATCGAGTGCCTGCGACAGATCGCCCTGCAGCTGGTCGAGCGCGTCCGCGATCTCGAGGCCGCCGAGAGCTGGGCCAAGCGGCTGCTCGACGCGAGCGAGCGCGAGCCCAGCGTCTTTGCCGCCGCGCTGGATCGCTTCCTCGCGAATCCGCCGCAGCTCACGCCGACGTTCGTCGCGCGCTTCCTGCACCGGCTGCGCCGAGCCCGCGGCGCGTTTCCGCCATTACTCCGGCTGCGTCAGGCGATCGCTGAAGAAGGGCTCGCGGCCGACGAAGCGGCGGCGCGAGCAACGGACCGGTTTGCCCGCACGCACATCATGGTCGCGAACGCCATCACGAGCCTTCGCGCCGTCTCGCGCCTCGACTGGCGCCGGTTCGTCGAGGATCACAGCGTCCTCGACGCGGCGCTCCGGGCCGACCCGTCCGGCTGGTATTCGCGCATGACCTTCGACACCCGCGACCAGTACCGGCATGCGGCGGAACGGATCGCCAAGGGATCGGGTCTCGGCGAGCGCGAGATCGCCGACCGGGCCGTCGCGCTCGCGACGGATGCCCCGCCCGACGTCGATCCGCGCCGACGCCACGTCGGCTATTACCTCATTGATGAGGGTGCTCGCATCCTGGAACGCGCGGTCCACTATCACCCGCGCCCCGCCGACGCCATCCGGCGCGTCGCCCTGCGCTATCCCACGGCGGCCTACGGCGCCGCGCTCGCGATCGTGACCGTTCTCGCGCTCCTGTTGCCGCTGGTCGTCGCGCGCGCCGCGTCCGATCCCGCCCAAATGGGCGTGCTGCTCGTCGCCCTCTTGCCCGCGCTCGCGATCGGCGTCACGGTCGTCAACGCACTCGTGACCCTTCTTCTTGTCCCGAGAGTCCTTCCCCGGCTGGAGTTGCTCGACGGGATTCCGGATGACTGCGCCACGGCAGTCGTCGTCCCGACGCTGTTTCCCACCAGCGGCGCGGTGGATGAGGCGCTGACCAAGATCGAGGTCGAATTCCTGGCCAACCGGCGGCCAAACCTGTACTTCGCGATCTTGAGCGATTTCGTCGACTCGCCGAGGGCCGCGCGCGACGACGACGCCTCGATCCTCGCCGCCGCCGTCGACGGCGTGCGCGCGCTGAACGCGCGCTACGGCGCGGAATCGGGCGAGGTGTTTTACCTCTTCCATCGCCCGCGTCGATGGAACGCGAACCAACACACGTGGATGGGATGGGAACGCAAACGCGGCAAGCTCGCCGAGTTCAACCGCTTCTTGCGAGGAGCCGACGGCGCGTTCAGCACCATCGTCGGCCAGACCGAGGCCATCCGAGGCGCGCGGTACGTCATCACGCTCGACGCCGACACGAGGCTTCCACCGGACGCGGGCG
>Ga0335085_10010835_pt1 | contig 13589 bp, 14 predicted proteins | sample Lox_Sample_45_FD_206712 | JGI IMG/M metagenome (GOLD analysis project Ga0335085, IMG submission 206712) | Soil microbial communities from Loxahatchee National Wildlife Refuge, Florida, United States - Lox_Sample_4.5 | ecosystem: Environmental > Terrestrial > Soil > Wetlands | place: USA...
GCGGCGGATCCCGGCCGTGTCGACGAGCACGAACTTGCGGCCGTCGCGCTCGCACGGCACGAGGATGCTGTCGCGCGTGGTGCCGGGTTGCTCCGACGTGATGAGCCGATTGGCGCCGATGAGGCGATTGATCAGCGTCGACTTGCCGACGTTCGGCCGGCCGACGACGGCGATCTTCGGGCCGTGCTCCTCGGTCAGCGCCGCGGCCTCCGCCGCCGCGGCCGCGCCGCGCTCGAGCAGAGGCAGCACGACGGCGTCGCGCAGCTCGTCGACACCGTTGCCGTGCAGCGCGCTCACGCCGAACGGCGGACCCAGACCGAGCTCGTGAAACTCTGCCGCGGCGATCTCGCTCGGCACGCCCTCGGCCTTGTTGACGGCGATGGCGGCGACCTTGTCCGTCTTGCGCCGCAGGCTCTCCGCGATCCGGACATCCTCGGCCGTGACGCCCGTCTTGTGGTCGACGACGAGCACGACGGCGTTCGCTTCCTCGATCGCGAGATCGACCTGCTCCGCGACGAGCGCCGTGACCTCCCCCGCCGCGCCGACCGCGAGCCCGCCCGTGTCGATCACGATGAACTGCCGGCCGTCCTCCAAAGAACCGATCCCGTAACGGCGGTCGCGCGTGAGGCCCGGGAAATCCGCGACGAGCGCGTCGCGCGTTCCGGTCAGCCGATTGAACAGCGTGGATTTGCCGACGTTTGGCCGGCCGACGAGCGCCACCGCGGGAAGCATCGGGACACGCGGACGCTAGGTTTTGGGCTGCCGAACGGTGAACGCCGCGACCGTGCCGTCGTCGCCCTGCACGAAGAGGTTCTCGCCGACGACGAGCGGCGCCGCGGTGATCCTTCCTTTGGCGGCTCGCTCGCGCGCGACGAAGTGCCCGTCGCCCGTGTCGAGCCAATGCAGGTAACCGTCGTAGTCGCCGACGACGACCGCGCCGCCGAAGCGCGTCGGGGCCGTGACGTCGCGCAGGCGCAGCGCCTCCTGTCGCCATATCTGCGCGCCCGCCCGCCGATCGAGCGCGATGACGGCGTCGACGTCGTTGGTCACGTAGACATTCGTGAAATCGGCGCTCAGGCCCGCGTACGAAGACATTTCCTGCTGCCAGAGAATGACGCCGGTGGCGACGTCGATGCCGACGACGCGGCCGTGGTAGCCCACGACGTAGACCTCGGTCGCGAAGATCTGCAGCCCTTGGCTGATGTCGACGAGCCGCTCGAGCTCGGTACGACCCTGTGCGTTCGCGATCGCGACCTCCCAGGCCTGGTCGCCGTTCGTGAGCTCGTACGCGCCGACGCGGCCGTTGTTGAAGCCCGCGACCACGACACTGCCCGCGAGGCGGGGCGCGCTGTTGCCGCGAAGCGTGAGGTTCGGCAGGTTCTGCTCGACGGTCCAGACGGTGCTGCCGTCGCGCTCCGCGAAACCGCGCAGCCGTCCGTCGACCGTGCGCACGACGATCACGCCGGAGCCGATCGCCGGCGACGCGAGCACCTCGCTGCCGATGGGTTGGCGCCAGCGCTCCATGCCGTTGCCCGCGTCGATCACGATCAAGTCGCCGTCGGAGGTGCCGAACGCGAGCACGCCGTCGCCGTAGCCGGGGCCCGCCGACAGCGGCAGCTTCGTCTTGATCCCCCAGACCTCTTTACCGCTCGTCGCGTCGTAGGACGCGATCCGGCCGTCGACCGAGCCCGCGAAGACCCGCGCGCCGTCGGACGCCGGACGCAGGCCGAGCCGCAGCCGCTCCGAGCCGCCGCCGACCTTGTGGCTCCAGATCTCGCGCACCGCGAGCGTCCTCTGGAACTGGACGAGCTTCGCGGGCGGCTCGGCCTTTTCCTTCTTGCTCGAGCAGCCGAGCACGAACGTCACCGCCGCGAGCGTCGCGAGCAACCAAGTCGATGGCGTGCGGCGCATGCTCACGCACCTTCCCCCGACCGACGCGGCGCCGGCGCAGCGGCCTTCGGCTCGCCGTCGGCGGACGACGCAGCGGGCGGCGCCGACGGAGTCGCGGCCGGTGCCTCGGGCGTCGCCGTGGGCGGCGGGGCCGCAGTGCCGGGCAGGTCGTTGAGCTTCATCTGCAGGAAGTTTCGGTCGAGCAGCTCCGCGCCGTCCGCGACCATCGCGGCGAGATAGGCTCGGCGCGCCTCCTCGACGTTGCCGCGCGCGGCCTCGACGTCGCCCTTGATCTCGTTGATCCGGCCCGCGAACTTGCCGGGCTTCGCGACGTCGAGCGTCTTGAGCGCGTCGTCGTACTTCTCGCGATACGCGAGCACGCGCGCGAGCCGCGTTCGCGCGACCATCGCGAGCTCCGGATCCTTCGTGTGCTCCATCACGTACTTGAGCTCGTCGGAGGCGCGCTCGGGCGCGCTCACGACCAACGAGCCCGCGAGGATCAGGCCCGCCTGCGAAGTGTAGGCGCTGCCGGCGAACTCGGAGCGCATGCGCGTGAGCACCGTCGTCGCCTGCACGATGTCCTTGTTGTCGGTCGCCTGCTTGACCGACTGGTAGAGCGCGCCGGCCTCCTCGGCCCGGCGCTCGCGATACGCCGTGTATTGGTTCCAACCGAACAGCAGCAGCGCACCGAGCACGACGCCGCCGAGCAGAAACCAGCCGTTCTCGCGCCAAAACTGCTTGAGCTGCTCGACTCGTTCGTTGTCCGTCAGATTCTCGTCCACATGCCCTCCGGGCGCGTAAGGCCGGCTATTCTAGACCGAGCGCACGGGCGCAAGCAGGCCGGCGCACTCGGCGGTCGTGACGAGCCGCTGCGGCTCGTCGGCGCGCAGCGGCTTCACGCTGACCCGGCCGGCCGCGACCTCGGTCTCGCCCACGATCAGTGCGAAGCGCGCCCCGCTCTTGTCCGCGCGGCGCAGCTGGGCTTTGAAGCCCGCCGCGGGCGAGCCGATCGCAACCTTGAGGCCCGGCACCCGGTCGCGCAGCTCCTCGACGACCTTGAACCCGTAGCGGCTCGCCTCGTCGCCGGCCGCGACGAGGAACGCGTCGACGACCGGCGGCTCGGCGACGTCGGCCCCGTCCGCGCGCGCGAGCTCCACGACGCGCTCGATGCCGAGCGCGAAGCCGACCGCGGGCGTGTCTCGACCGCCGAGCTGCGCGACGAGACCGTCGTAGCGGCCACCCGCGCAGATCGTGCTTTGCGCACCGAGCCGATCCGTCACCCACTCGAACACGGTGCGCGTGTAGTAGTCGAGGCCGCGCACGAGCCGCGGGTTGAGCTTGAATGCGACGCCCACGTCCGCGAGCAACTGCGGCACGCGCGCGATGTGCGCGCGCGACTCGTCGTCGAGATAGTCGCCGAACAGCGGCGCGCGCTCGATGAGCTCCCGCATCCGCGGATTCTTGCTGTCGAGGATCCGGAGCGGATTGCGCTCGAGCCGCTGCAGGCTGTCCTCGTCGAGCGCGCCGCGGTGCGCGTCGAAATACTCGGTCAACGTCTTCTTGTAGCCCGCCCGCGATTGCGGCGTGCCGATCGAGTTCAGCTCGAGCGTCACGCTCGCTAGCCCGAGCTTCTTCCAGAGACGCGCCGTGAGAGCGATGAGCTCGGCGTCGATCTCGGGCTCGGCGAAGCCGAGCGCTTCGACGCTGAGCTGGTGAAACTGCCGGTAGCGGCCCTTCTGCGGCTTCTCGCGCCTGAACATCGGCCCGCTGCACCAGAGCTTCTGCTGCTGGTTGTGCAACAGACCGTTGCCGAGCGCCGCGCGCACGACGCCCGCGGTCGCCTCCGGGCGCAGCGTGACGCGCTCGCCGTCGCGATCGTCGAACGTGTACATCTCTTTCGAGACGATGTCGGTGAGCTCGCCGATCGAGCGGCTGAAGAGCTCGGTGCGCTCGAGCACGGGCAGCCGTATGCGCTGATAGCCGTAGGCCGCGAACAACTCCGCGCCCGTGTCCTCGACCCGCTCCCACAGGGGTGCGTCGACGGGCAACACGTCGTTCATACCGCGAACCGGCTGGATCAAGTCGGCCATGTCGCGCTCAATCCGTTGCGACGTCGACCGAGAAGCGCGCGTACTCGCCGGGGCGGCCCTTCATCGGGATCTTGAAGTCTTCGCCGTCGACGGCGATCTTCACGCCGACCGCATTGCCGAGCACGACCGCGAACGGCGGCTCGCCGCGCATCTCGGCTCGGCGCCCCGCGGCGCCGAGGCCGTAGTAGAGACGATTGCCGCGCGCGTCGTTGACCTCGGCCCAGCTCTCCTGCTCGAACGTGAGCTCGAGCGGGACACTGAGCGCGGCGGCGGCCGCGGGCGGGTTCGTCGGGACGACGGCGGGTGCGGGGCTCGAGCCCGGTGGAATCGGCCCCGGGCGCGACGCCGAGGGCCGAGGCGGCGTGACCGTCGGCTGCGGAGTCACCGCTAGCGGCGGCGTGGGCGCCGCCTGTGCGGCCGCGTTGGGCTCGGCCGCGATCGCGGCGCGGCCGGCCGCGGGTTCCGCCGCCGGCGTCTGCGCGGACGTCGCGGCGGGCGCGGCCGCAGTGGGCTCCGCCGGCGCCGCCCCGCCCGGTTTCGAGCTATCGGGCTTCGCTTGCGAGGCGGGCGGCCGGATGCCGCCGATGTCGAACCCGCCGCCGCCGAGCCACCAGACGGCGAGCCCCGCGATCAAGACCAGCAGCGCGAGTGCCGCGATGACCCAGACCGTGATCTGGCGTTCGTCGCGCAGCCTAATCGTCTTGCTCGGTCGGATCTGTACTTCCTGCAGCGACGTCTGCTTGTAGTACTGCGCAAGCAGGTCGCGGTAGTCGAGACCGACCCGCTGACCGTACTGACGCAGATAGCCCTTGACGAACACGGGCACGCCGATGCGGTCGAGGCGGTCGCTCTCGAGCGCCTCGAGTTGCCGGAGCTCGATGCGCAGCTCCGTAGCGATCTGCTCGAGCGTGACGCCTTGAGCCGCGCGCGCGGCCTTCAACATCTCGCCGACGGTGCGCTCTGTGGGCGGGCTCGCGTCGGCCGGGGCCGGCGCCTCCGCGTTATCGTCCATTGGTCCGCAGGTACTGCTGCAATTGCTGGACCTCGGCCGAGTTCGCGAAACCTTCGCGAAGCTGCGCGGCGCAGCGGTTCGCAGCGTCGTGGTTGTTCAAGTGCTCCTCGATGTCGAAGCACATCCAGAGCGTTTGCGCGGTCGCGGGCTTCACATCGCGGAAGCGTTGCAGGAACGCGCGCGCCTGTAGGTAGTTCTTGTCCTGGTAAGACATGTTGAGCATGTTCTCGAGCGCGTCCGCGTACATCGGATTGCGCGTGAGCGCCGCGCGGAAGTTCTCTTCGGCCTTCACGCGATCGCCCGCGTTCAACGCGCAGGTTCCGGCATTCGTGTACGCGACCTCGGGCGTCTGATACTTCAGGTTCGCCGTCGCACGCTTGAAGTACGGCTCCGCGTCCTTCCAGCGATTGTGCTTGCACAAGAAGACTGCGTAGCTGTTCGCGGCCGAGGAGTTTTCGGGCTCGAGCTGGTTCGCCTTCTTATAGTGGGTCTCCGCGTCCTCCGGGCTGTTGAGCAAGTCGTAGGCGAGCCCGAGCATGGTCTGGGCGTCGGCGAGCTTCGGGTCCTGTTTGATCGCGCGCTGCAGGCGCTCGATCGCGAGCTCCGGCCGGCCCTGGTTGATGTAACCCGCGGCGAGATTGACGTTGGCGACGGCCGCGTCGTGTTCGGTCGGCGGCTTCTCGCCGCTCGCGAGCTCCTTGTGGCAGGCCGCTGCGAGCAGCACCAGGACCGCGCACATCGCCAGCTTCTTCAGCATGCTCATGGACCGCTCGCCCCCACCACTCGGTCACCTAAACGCACGCGCTGCCGGTCGCGCACGCGGCCCGCGAGCTGCCCGCAGGCAGCCGCGATGTCGTCGCCGCGCGGCCGACGGATCGTCGCAATCAGGCCGGAGTCTCGCAGCGTGCGCCAGAACGCGTCGATCGCGGCTGGCGTCGAGCACCGAAACTCCGACTCGGGAAACGCATTGAACGGGATCAGATTGACCTTCGCGGGCCGTCCCCTCAAGAGTCGCACGAGCTGGCGCGCCTGGGCGACGGAGTCGTTCACGCCGTCGAGCAGCACATACTCGAAGGTGATGTCGCGGCTCGCGAGGTTTTCCGCGTAACGCCAACACGCGGCGAGCAGCTCGGCAATCGGGTGGATCTTGTTGATCGGCACGAGCCGATCGCGGAGATCGTCCGTCGGCGCGTGCAGCGAGACAGCGAGCGCGACGTTGCAGTCCTCGGCGAGCTTCTCGATCTGCGGCACGATGCCCGCGGTGCTGATCGTGACCCGGCGCCGCGACAGGCCGTACGCGAGGTCGTCGAGCAGGAGCTGCACGACCGGCAGCACGTTACGGTAGTTCGCGAGCGGCTCGCCCATGCCCATGAACACGACGTTCGTGAGCGGCTCCGACTGAAGCTCGCGCGACGCGAGCACGACCTGACCCAAGATCTCGGCCGCCGTGAGATTGCGGTTGAAACCCTGGTGGCCGGTCGCACAGAACGCGCAATCGAGCGCGCAGCCGGCCTGCGACGAGATGCAGAGCGTGCCGCGGTTCGGCTCCGGGATGTACACCGTCTCGACCGCCTGCCCCGCGCCGACGCTGAGCAGCCACTTGCGCGTCCCGTCCGAGGAGCGCTCCTGCTTGAGCACCGGCGGCAGCTCCGCGCGCGCGATCTCCGCGAGCTGCGCGCGCAGCGCGGCGCTCAAGTCGGTCATCGCGTCGAAATCGGTGACCTGGCGCTGGTAGAGCCAGCGCATCACTTGGCGCGCGCGATAGGCCTTCTCGCCGAGAGACTCGAAGAGCTCGACGAGCGTCGCCGCCGGCATGCCGAGCAAGTCGAGCTTGCCCGGGGTGCGGCTCGCGACCGCGGCGTTTAGCGGGTCCGCGGACAAAGCTCCGCCTCGCTGAAGAAGAACGCGATCTCGACGGGCGCGGTCGCCGGACCGTCGGAGCCGTGCACGACGTTCTCCTCGATCGACGACGCGAAGTCCGCGCGGATCGTCCCGGGCGCCGCCTTCTTCGGATCGGTCGCGCCCATGAGGTCGCGGTTCAGCTTGATCGCGTTCTCGCCCTCGAGCACCTGGACCACTATCGGCCCGGAGATCATGTACTTGACGAGGTCTTTGAAGAACGGCCGCTCGCGGTGCACCGCATAGAAGCCTTCGGCCTGGTCTTGGCGCAGGCGGATCATCTTGGCGGCGACGATCTTCAAGCCCGCCTTTTCGAAGCGCCGATAGACCTCGCCGATCAGATTCTTCGCGACGCCGTCCGGCTTGATGATGGAGAAAGTACGCTCGAGAGCCATTGTTCACCTAGATGCACGTGGAAAGAAGAAATCTCGCGGCCGGCGCCGCCTCACACCGTAAAGCTTTCGCCGCAGCCGCACTCACCCTTTACGTTCGGGTTGCGGAACTTGAACGCTTCGTTCAACCCGTCCTTGACGAAGTCGACTTCCGTGCCGTCGATGAGGCTCAGGCTCTTCGGGTCGACGATCACCTTGACGCCGTCGCGATCGAACACGACGTCGTCGGCGGTGATCGCGTCCGCGTAGTCGATCGTGTACGCGTAACCCGAGCAGCCGCTCTTGCGCACGCCGATCCGCAAACCGACCCCTCGGCCGCGCTTGTCCAGAAAACTCTTGACGCGCGTCGCCGCGCTGTTCGTCAATGAAATCGCCATCGTCTCAATCCTTCGTCACGTCCTTGTTCAGCGCGAGGCCGCACGCGGCCAGCGCATCCTCGATCCTCAGCAGCTTGCCGCGTTTCTCGATCGGCACGCCGAGCTCGCTCTCGACTTCCCGCATGTCGAGGCGCCCGATGTCGCTCGCAAGCCGGCCCTCGAGCCACTCCGCCGCGTAACCGGCGGCCGCGATCGTGTGCGGACAGCCGAACGCCGCAAAGCGCGCGGCGCGCACCGCGCCGTCGATCACTTGCAGTTGAAAGCGGACCCAGACCTGCAGCGTTCGGTCCTCGGCCTCGCCCGACACCAGACCCGGCAGCCCCGCTTGCAGTTCCCCGGCCCTTCGCGGTGAGTCGAAGCGCCGCACGACCTCCGGGGTATATTCCATAGAGCGGTCAAGAGTTTAGCGCAAATCGTACGACTGAGGCAGGGCGCGGCGCGTTCGGCTCGGGCGCGAGCGCGCCGGCGCTCAGGCCGAGCACCACGCGGGCGCGCCGACCGCGAGCGCGCGCAGGCGATCGACCTCGGTCGCGACCCGCTCGCCCGCGCGCTCGATCTCGGCCTCGGTCGTGAAGCGGCCGACGCTGAAGCGCAGCGAGCTCGCCGCGAGCGCGTCGCTCAGGCCCATCCCCGTCAGCACGTGCGAAGCCTCCGGGCTGTCGGCCGCGCACGCGGAGCCGGCCGAAACCGCGAGATCCCGGAGCGCGAGCCGCAGGCCCTCGCCTTCGACGCCCGGGAACGTGACGTTGAGCACGTGCGGCGCGCGGCCGTCGGGATCGCCGTTCAGCCGCGCGCCCGGGATCGCAGCGAGCCGCCGCCAAAGCGCGTCGAGCAGCGCCTTCAGGCGCGGCCCCTCGCGCGCGGCGTCCGCGAGCGCATACGCCTTGCCCATGCCGACGACCTGATGCGTCGCGAGCGTGCCGGCGCGCAGCCCGTGCTCCTGCTCGCCGCCGTGCATCTGCGGCGCGAGCGAGACGCCCTCGGCGACGTAGAGCGCGCCGACGCCTTTCGGCCCACAGACTTTGTGCGCGGTGAGCGAGCAGACGGCGATCCGCGACGCGCCGACGTCGAGCGGCACTTTACCGACGCTCTGTGCCGCGTCGACGTGCAGCGGCACGCCGCGAGCGCGGCAGAGCGCCCCGATCGAGTCGACGTCCTGGATCACGCCGGTCTCGTTGTTCACGTGCATGATCGAGACGAGCGCCGTCTCGGCGCGCAGCGCGCGCGCGACATCGTCCGGGGCTACGCGGCCGAGCGAGTCGGCCGGGACGTAGGTGACGGCGACGCCGGCCTGCTCGAGCGCGCGCGCCGCGTCGAGCACCGACCTGTGCTCGATCGTCGACGTGACGAGATGCGCGCGCGCGCCGCGCCGCGCGAGGGAGCCCTTGAGCGCGAGATTGTTCGCTTCGGTCGCGCCCGATGTGAAGAAGATCCGCTCGGCCGCGGCGCCGACCCGCGCCGCGACCTCGGCGCGCGCGGCTTCGACCAGGGCGCGCGCGCGCTTGCCCGCGGCGTGCTGCGACGACGGATTGCCGAACTCGTGCGCGAGGCAATCGCTCATCGCGGCCGCGACGGCCGGGTCGAGCGGCGAGGTGGCCGCGTAGTCGAGGTAGATCTCGGCGTTCACGGCTCCTGCTTCTCCCACGCGCGGGCCGGCGCGAGCGACGTCAGCATTCCGCGCAGCAGCCTGACCTCGTTCTGATCGAGCTCGGCGCGCTGGAAGATTCGCCGCAGCTTGAGCTTCACCTGCCGCTGATGCTCGGGATGCAGGAAGCCCGATGCCGTGAGCAGCCGCTCGAGGTGCTCGTGCAGAGCGTCGAGATCGGCCGCCGTCGCGAGTGGCTCGTCGCGCTGCGGACCGACCGGCGCCGGCCGATTCGGCGCGGCCATCCTGAGCTCGTAACAGATCACCTGCGCGGCCATCGCGAGATTCAGCGAGCCGAAGTCGGGCGTCGTCGGGATGTGCACGAGCTGCTGGCAACGCGCGAGGTCCTCGTTCGTGAGGCCCGACTGCTCGTTGCCGAGCAGGATCGCGACGCGGTTGCCGGGCAGTTTCGTCCAAATCGTCTCGGCGCACTCGCGCGGGTTCACCACGGGCACGACGACGCTGCGCAGCCGCGCGCTCGCGCCGACGACCCAGCCGCAGTCCGCGATCGCCTTCTCGAGCGTGCCGTGCACGCGCGCGTTCGCGAGCACGTCGTCGGCGCCGGCCGCGCGCGCGGTCGCGGCCTCGCTCGGGAACTCGGCGCGCGGGCGCACGAGCGCGAGCTCCGTGAGCCCCATCGTCCGCATCGCGCGCGCGGTCGCGCCGATGTTGCCGGGATGCGAGGTCTCGACGAGCACGATGCGGACGGGGATTTGCACGTCTCAGGCGCTCTGATACAGCGCGGGTAGCTCCCGGACACCCTCGGCCGCGACGAACGGATTGACGGCTCGCACGCTGCCGTAGTGACGACCGTGCTCGAAGTCCTCCGAGAGGATCTCCGGAACTCCGTGCACTTCGGCGTACGCCCAAAGGTGCGCGTCGAACCACGACAGCTGATACGCGGCGCTGCCGCGCAGCGCCGTCACGAGCACTTCGGGCGTCGGGTACAGCACGCGGAATTGGCTGATCAGCGCTTCGGCCTCCAAGCGGGCTCGCTCGATCGGCAACAGCGGTGCGCCGCCTAGGTCGGAGCGCGGACGGCTTACGGCCGCGACGAACTCGAGGATCGCCTGGTGTGGAACGAGCAGCGCATCGCCCGCGAGGTGCTCGCGCAGCAGCGACTCCGCGACCCGCTGCTTGGCGCGATCGCGCGGATCGAACCGGTAGACGAGAACGTTGGTGTCAACGAGACTCGCCATCGTCCACTGCGTCGCCGCGGTCGTAGAGCTCTTCACGACGCCAGTCTCGTTTCGCGGGCGGTTCGGCCGGAATTCGCATCTCCTTTTCGCGCTCACGCTGTCGCGCCGTAGCGGCGTCGAACAGACGCAAGCGCTCTTTGTCGCTGAGGCGCTTGCGCGCGCGGCGGCCTGGCGGGACCAGCCGGATGATGTCTCCGGCCGGCTGCAGATCGATCTCGTCGCCCGGTGCAATGCCGTACTGCTCCGCGATCCGTTTGGGGATCGTGAGCTGGAGCTTGCTCGTGACTTTGGCCATTTCCTTACTCTAGCAAGGACACTTTCCTTGTCAATGCCGTCAGAGTCTTCGTCGGCGTTCCTCGCCTGAGCGCCCCAGCCGCGTCGTTTGCGACGGCGCGGCGACTCCACTACGCTGCGCGCCGCAATGCACGGCATGGTTAACATCGCAGTCCGCGCCGCACGGCGCGCCGGCGAGCTGATGATCCGTCAGCTCAATCGGCTCGAGACGCTCAAGGTCGCGGAAAAGAGCCGCAACGAGTTCGTGACCCAGGTCGACGAGGCGGCGGAAGCCGCGATCATCGAGGTCATCAAAGACCACTATCCCGAGCACGCGATCCTCGCCGAGGAGAGCGGCGCGAGCGGCGAGCACGAGTATCAGTGGATCATCGACCCGCTCGACGGCACGACGAACTACGTGCACGGCTTCCCGGTGTTCTCGGTGTCGATCGCGGTCGCGCGCGCGGGCGAGCTCGAGCACGGCGTCGTCTACGATCCGCTGCGCCAGGAGATCTTCACCGCCAGCCGCGGCCAGGGCGCGCAGCTCGACGGCCACAAGATCCGCGTGAGCAAGCGCACGACGCTCAGGCCGGCGCTGATCGCGACGGGCCTGCCCTATCGCGCGAACTTGAAGCACCTCGACCGCTACCTCGACATGCTGCGCGCGGTGATGCTCGAGACGGCCGGAATCCGCCGGCCCGGCTCCGCGGCGCTCGACCTCTGCTACGTCGCGGCCGGACGCGTCGACGGCTTCTGGGAGCTCGGCCTCTCGAAGTGGGACGTTGCGGCCGGCGCCCTCATCATCCGCGAAGCCGGCGGCCGGATCAGCGACTTCCGCGGCACCGACGGCTATCTCGACAGCGGCAACGTGATCGCGGGCAGCCCGAAAGTCTACGCCGCCCTCTCGAAGCTGCTCGCGCCGTTCACGGCCGGCGTCGACTAACGCGCGGGCGCGGGCCTCGCGCTCGGCGGCGTGCCGCCACCGATCGAGAGCGCCTTCAAGTGCGGCCGGCTGCCGTAGACGAAATTCACCATCGCGCGCGTGACGGTGACCGACGTGAAGATCGACGTCACGATGCCGAGCATCATCGTGATCGCAAATCCTTTGACCGGTCCCGAGCCGAAGAAGAACAGAACGAAGCCCGCGATGAACGTCGTGACGTTCGAGTCGACGATCGTCGTGTACGCGCGGTCGAAGCCCGCGCGGATGCTCGACTGCGGCGTGTTGCCGTTGCGCAGCTCCTCGCGTATGCGCTCGAAGATCAGCACGTTCGCGTCGACGGCCATGCCGACCGTGAGCACGATGCCCGCGATGCCGGGCAGCGAGAGCTGGAACTGGAAGATCGACATCAGCGCGATCAGCATCAGCACGTTCGCGAGCAGCGCGATGTCGGCGATGATCCCGAAGGCGCGGTACCAGACCGCGATGAACAGCACGACGACCAGGTAGCCCGCGATCGTCGCGCGCACGCCGCGGTCGATGTTGTCCTGCCCGAGGCTCGGGCCGATCGTCTTCTCGTCGACGGGCACGATCGGCGCCGCGAGCGATCCCGCGCGCAACAGCAACGCGAGATCCTGCGCCTCGAACGGCGTCAGTCCGGAGATCTGGAAACGGTTCGAGAACACGCCCTGGATCGTCGCGACGCTGATCACGGTCTCCGTCCGATCGGGCTCGCCGAGGACCATCTTGCCGTCGCGCTCGACGAGCTTCGGCTTCTCCTCGATGTACAGCACGCCCATCGGCTTGCCGACGTTCGCCGACGTCGTGTCGAGCATCTTGCGCCCGCCCTGCGCGTTGAGACGCACTTGGACGATCGGCTGGCCATTGGAGTACGACGCGCTCGCGTCGACCATCTGGTCACCGGAGGCGATGAGGTCGCGGCGCAGCAGGTACGGCTGGCCGTCTTTCTTCTTTTTGAGCTCGAGGCCGAGCGGCGCGCGGCCGCGGCGATCGGCCTCGACCGCATCGTTCTCCGTGTCGACGAGGTGCCATTCGATCGTCGCGGTCGAGCCGAGCACGCGCTTCGCCTGGGCCGGGTCCTGCACGCCCGGGAGCTCGACGAGAATCCGGTCGAGGCCCTGACGCTGCACGACCGCCTCGGCCACACCGAGCGCGTTGACGCGATTGCGCAGCGTGAGCGTGTTCTGCTGGATCGCGAAATCTTGTCGCTCCTTCAACCCGGCCTGGGAGAGACGAATCTTGAAGCCCTGGCGCCCGTCGACGTCGGCCTGATCGATGACCAACCGGCTCGTGGTCTTGCCGAGCTGGATGAGCTGATCGTTGGTGTCGAGCTTCTTGATGATCTGCTCGGCGCGCGCGACGTCGGCGGGCTCGATGATCGCGACTTGCAGCGTGTCGCCGACGACGCGGGTGTCGTTGCGGATCTTCGCCTCGCGCAGCTGAGTGCGAACGTCCGACTCGTACGTCGACAGGTATTGCCGGGTCGCGGCATTCAAGTCGACTTGATAGAGGAAATGCACGCCGCCGCGCAGGTCGAGGCCGAGCGCCATCGGCTTCAAGCCGATCGCGCGCAGCCACGCGGGCGTACGCGACTGCAGCGTGAGCGCGACGACGTGGTTCGGCAGCGCCTTCTCGAGAGCCGTGTTGCCGCGCAGCTGATCCTCGACGGTCGGAAACAAGATCAGCGCCGCGTTCTTGTCGATCGCCGCCGACTTGTACGGGACGCCGGCGGCCTTCAGCGCGTCGGTCGTCTGCGCGAGGGCCGCGGCATCCATCGCGACGCCGTCTGCGCGCGACACTTGCACGGCCTCGTCCTCGCCGAACAGGTTCGGCAGCGCGAGCACCGCCGAC
>Ga0335085_10010836_pt1 | contig 13587 bp, 11 predicted proteins | sample Lox_Sample_45_FD_206712 | JGI IMG/M metagenome (GOLD analysis project Ga0335085, IMG submission 206712) | Soil microbial communities from Loxahatchee National Wildlife Refuge, Florida, United States - Lox_Sample_4.5 | ecosystem: Environmental > Terrestrial > Soil > Wetlands | place: USA...
GGCACACGGCTGCCACGCCTCCCGACCGCCAAACTCCCTGCCCTTGCGGGGTGCCCGCCTCGATCGCGGACACGATCCCGCCCTCGAACACCCCTGCCCGCAGCCAACCCCGCAGCAGCTTCAACACCCGCCGATCCGACACCCGCCGCTCGATCCGAGCGACCAAAGCCTGATGCGAGATCTCGTCGAAGCAGCTTTGGATGTCGGAGTCGAGCACCCGCACCGCGCCCGGGTTGGCCGCCACCCGGACGGCCTCCTGCGCGTGGTGGGCCGACAACCTCGGGCGAAACCCGAAGCTCGCGGGCAGGAAGTCGGCTTCGAAGATCGGCTCGAGCACGATCCGCGCCGCCGCCATCACCACCCGGTCGGCCACACAAGCGATGCCGAGCGGCCGCGTCTGGCCCGGCCGGCCCGGCTTCGGGATGCGGACTCGTCGCAGCGGCCGCGGACGGTAGTTGCCCGCAGCCTCGCGACGAGCTCGTCGAGGAACTCGCCAACCCCGGACTCCTCGATCGCGTCGATCGTGACGCCATCGACGCCGGGAGCCCCGCGGTTTCCACGGACATCGCCCCAAGCTGTCCACGCCCTGGGCGCGGCTGACGGATCTAGCCGACTGGCCGGCACTCGGACGTCTCCCCGGACGGACTCGCACCGGCTGGCTGCCCTGACCTTGTCGCTCGGTTACACCATGACCACTCCTTCCTTCATGTCACGGCGCCCGAGCCGCCGGGCGCACACTGCGGCGGAACTCGGGTGGGACTCGAACCCACGACCTTCTGCACGGCAAGAGCCAGCGATGTTCGCGCCTGCCCGCTCGCTCAGGTTCGCTCAGACGCCTCCATTACGGGAGCTTCGTGGACGAAAGCGAACGCGAGCGCACCCGAGGGGACGCCCAAGACGCGGTGGTAGCGCTTCTCCCAGTCCGCGGCAATCCGTCGCGCCGACGCCAGGACACTCCGTAGGCTGGGGTTGCCCGGCCCGGCGAGGGCGACCTTCGCCCTTCTCGGGCCCAGCCGGGGCGGCGAGCCGAGCCCCCTCCAAGAGAAGCAGCTGCCCACTAGCGCCCCGGCCAACATCGACACTACGTCACCGCGAATCCGCCCGCCTACTGGCTGAACGCCTAGACCGACGGGGGCTAACGCCCTGCCGCTGGAGAGTCAATGGCCAGGTGTGGGAACATCTGTTCCTCCATGACCGCCCAGGGCAACGCTGATGGGCAACGACGCTCGGCCCGTCTCTCGCACCGAATCCCCCGATTAGCGGGTTTCCTCTCATCGGGGCGCCGAGATTCGAACTCGGGACCTCCAGTCCCCCAGACTGGCGCGCTAACCAGGCTGCGCTACGCCCCGCGACTCACCACACCGTATCAAGCAGGCCAGCCGCCTTCCCGGCGTTCCGAGGCCCGCACGGGACCGCCGTCTCCGGGGCCCGGCAATCTCGCGCCGAAGGCTTGAACGAGCGCGTGGCAGAGCGGGGAGAGCGCGGCAAACGCGATCCGGTCCCCCAAAATGCCAGCTGGCCCGGCAGAATGGAGGACCCGACCTGAGGGAGTATCTTCCCATGCCGGAATCGACAGGCCCGAAACCACCGGACGCACGCCCGAGCCCGAGCGTGCCCAGCACCAAGGGGATCGCTGCATCGACGCGCCGCGTCGTCGCGCACCTGAGCACGCTGGTGCGGTTGGAGCGGGAGCTCGCGCAGGCCGAGCTCCGCCGCAAGGGCACCGTCGTGGGCAGTGGTCTCGGTGTCGGCGCCGGTGCAGCGTTCCTGGTGCCGTACGTCGTAGCGTTCGGGCTTGCCACGGCGACCGCGGCCCTCGCCCTCGTCGTCGACGTCTGGCTCGCGCTCCTGATCATGTTCGTCGTCCTGATCGTCGTCGTTGCGGTGCTCGCGCTCGTCGCGCGGAGCCTGATCCGCAAGGGGACGCCGATCACACCCGAGCAGGCGCTCGAGGAAGCACGTCTGACGCAGGCGGTGCTGAAAGGGAGCAATGCCCGCTGAGCGCCGCACCACCGCGGAGATCCGCGGTGAGATGTCGTCCGAGCGGGACGCGCTCGCGGACGCGCTCGTCGACCTCCGCCGCGAGGTGAACCAGGGGAAACGGGTGGCGGCGGCCATCGGAGCCGCAGTTGCGATCGCCGGCCTCGCCGGAGCCGTCCTGCGCCGACGCAGATCGCGCTGAGCCGCAGCTCTCGCTATTCGTCCGGCTCGCGGACCGTCGAGACCGTGGCCACGGGCTCCCGAGAGCGCAGCGGCCGGAAACGACGCAGCCGCAGTGAGTTCGAGACGACGAAGATGCTCGAGCACGCCATCGCGGCTCCCGCGATCAGCGGGTCCAGGTAGCCGGCCGCTGCGAGCGGCAGGGCGAGCAGGTTGTAGGCGAAGGCCCAGAATAGGTTGCCCTTGATCGTGGCGAGCGTGCGGCGCGAGAGCCGGATCGCGTCGACTGCGGCGCGAAGGTCGCCGCTCACGAGCGTCAGGTCGCTCGCCTCGATCGCGACGTCGGCGCCGGTGCCGATCGCGAGACCGAGGTCGGCCTGCGCAAGCGCGGGAGCGTCGTTGACGCCGTCGCCGACCATCGCGACGATGCGCCCCTCCTGCTGGAGCCGCTCGACGACCGCGGCCTTCTCGGCCGGCAGCACGTCCGCGACGACCTCGTCGATCCCCACCTCGTCGGCAACTGCCCGGCCAGTCGGCTCGTTGTCGCCCGTCAGGAGCACCGGCCGCAGTCCGAGCCGCTTCAGCCCGGCCACCGCCTCCGCACTCGAGGGTTTGGGGGCGTCGGCGACGACAAGGAGCCCTCGCGCGCGGCCGTCCCAGGCGGCGAGGACGGCCGTCCGGCCGTGCGCCTGTGCGGCGCCGAGCGCCGGAGCCAGCTCCGGAGGCACCCTGATCCCCCACTCCTCCAGCAAGCTCGGACGTCCGACGACGACCGCGTGCCCGGCGACGAGGCCCTCCACGCCCAGACCGTCGCGGCTCGCGAACCTCTCGACGGCTACGAGTACTCCGGCGCGCGCTGCCGCCGCCGCGATCGCGCGGCCGACGGGGTGCTCGGACGCGTGCTCGAGCGAGCCGGCGAGCCGGAGCAGGTCGGCCCGGCCCTCACCCGCGGCCGGAACGACGTCGGTCACGGCCATGCGTCCCTGCGTCACCGTGCCGGTCTTGTCGAGAAGAACCGTGTCGACGCGGCGGGTCGACTCGAGCATCTCCGGCCCCCTGATGACGATGCCGAGCTGGGCCCCGCGTCCCGACCCCACGAGCAGGGCCGTCGGCGTGGCGAGCCCGAGCGCGCACGGGCAGGCAACGATCAGGACCGCGACCGCCGCCGAGAAGGCGAAGGCCGCGCTCGCCCCGTCGGCGAGCCACCAGCCGAGGGTCGCGAGCGAGAGCGCGATCACGGCCGGCACGAACACCGCCGCGACGCGGTCGGCGAGCCGCTGCACGGGCGCCTTGCCGGACTGCGCCTCGGTGACGAGCCGCGCGATCTGCGCGAGCGCGGTGTCCTCCCCCACACGCGTTGCCCGCACGACGATCCGACCGCCGAGATTGACGCTCGCCCCGGTCACCTCGTCGCCCTCGGCGACCTCGACCGGGACGCTCTCGCCGGTCAGGATCGAGACGTCGAGCGCGCTGCGACCCTCGACGACGACACCGTCGGTCGCCACCTTCTCGCCGGGCCGCACGACGAAGCGGTCGCCGACGTGGACGCGCTCGACGGGGACGCGCTGCTCTCCGCCGTCCCCTCCGAGCACGGCAGCGTCTTTCGCTCCGAGCTCGAGGAGCGCACGGATCGCGGCCCCTGCCCGGCGCTTGGCACGCGCCTCGAACCAGCGGCCGGCGAGCAGGAAGACGACGACCGCCGCCGCAGCCTCGAGGTAGATCGCATCGCTGGAGGCGGTGCGCGAGAGCTCGAGCCGGAACGGCATCGTCATCCCCGCCCGGCCCGCGTCGAGGACGAAGAGCGCCACGAGCGACCAGCCGTAGGCGGCGAGCGTTCCGACCGAGATCAGCGTGTCCATCGTGGCACCGCGGTGGCGGAGGTTCTGGAGCGCGGCGCGGTGGAACGGCCAGCCGCCCCAGAGGACGACCGGTGTCGCCAGCAGCAGGGCGAGCCACTGCCAGTTGCGGAACTGGAGCACCGGCACCATCGAGAGCAGCAGCACGGGAAGCGCGAGCGCCGCAGAGGCGACGAGCCGCCGGCGGAGCTCGTCGGCGCGGTCCCGCCCCGGTTCCTCCGCCGCACCGTCCCGCGGCAGGCGCGCCCGGTAGCCGGCCGCCTCGACCGCGGCGAGGAGCTCCTCCGGCGCCACCTGCTCGGCGTCGAACTCGACGGCGGCGCGCTCGGTGGCGTAGTTGACGGTCGCCTCGACGCCCTCGAGCCGGTTCAGCCTGCGCTCGATCCGCGCGGCGCAGGACGTGCAGGTCATCCCCTCGATCGGCAGCTCGAGCCGCTGGACGGCATGCGCAGCCATGGCCGGCTCAGGCCGCGACGTCGTAGCCGGCCTCGTCGATCGCGGCGCGGACGTCCTCGTCGCTCATGCCGTCGCCGCGTACGACGACGAGCTTCGCGTCGAGGTCGACCTCGACTCCGGTTACGCCGGAGACCTTCGAGACCTCGCCCCCGATCGCCGCGCGGCAGTGCTCGCAGCTGATCCCGGGAACCGTGTACGTCAGCTCGGACATTGCCTCGAGTATACCGCCGGGGGGTATAATGGCGTCCGTGGAAACCACGACCCACACGCACGGCTACGCCGCCGACAAGGAACTCCTCCGCAAGCGCCTGGCGCGCATCGAGGGACAGGTGCGCGGGATCGCCCGGATGATCGAGGAGGACCGCTACTGCATCGACGTCCTCACCCAGCTCGCGGCGGTCGACACCGCCCTCGAGGCGGTGGCGTTGAAGGTGCTCGAGGACCACGTCCAGCACTGCGTGGCCGGCGCGCTCGCCTCGGGCGACCCCGCCCAGGCCCGTGAGAAGAGCGAGGAGCTGCTCACAGCCGTGCAGCGCTTCGCACGGACACGTTAGCGTGGGGGAACCCAGGGTTCCCCCACGGGCCCCCTCCTTCTGTGCGCGCGTGGCCGATCGCTCTCACGCTCCGGCGGGAGCGCGGTCTCGCCTCCGCGCGTGGGAGGCCGCTCCTCGATCGGCGTCTCTTCTGCCGGACGACGCTCCCGTTTGGTAATCAGGCCTGGCCGCGGCCGTCCGCTGCGCCAAGGTCCCGACCGTGGCAGCCAGGCCGGCCACCCCGAAAGTGGCTCGCCACGCCGCGCCTGCCGTCTGCAGCAGACGGGGGAACTCTGGCACAAGTCCCCGACCGGCGGCGAAGACTTGTCACAACGTCAAGAGTCCGCGGGACCAAGAAGGACTAGCGCCAGGGGATCGATGCGCTCGTCCGCGTCCACCTGCTGAGAGCACCGGGACACTGCCGCCCGGGGGCGGCTACTCGCCGAGCCGCTTGTAGAGACGATCGATCAGCTCGGGCATCGCCTCGAGCCGGTCGGTGATCACGCGCAGCCGGTACTCGCGGAAGTGTTCCGGCTCGACGCCGAGCGCTCCCGCGAGCGTCTCGACGACCTCGTTAGACGGCACAGGGCGGTTGCCGTGCACGAGGTGGTTCAGGTATCCCGCGGAGAGGTTCGTGCGGGCGGCCAGCTCGCGGTAGGTGACCCCGGAGTCGGCCATCAGCCGCTCCACCGTCGGGCCGAACCCCTCCTCACTGAACCGCCTGCGCCGCGCCACCCTACGTTCCTTTGCCGAGGTGGGCGACATTCAACCGCTTATCGGCTCCCGTTGCACGATCGCGCACGTCGACCATGCCGTCCTCGAGGCTCTTCTTCCCGGCCGTGACCCGCACAGGGCAGCCGATCAGGTCGGCGTCGGCGAACTTCTCGCCGGCCCGCCGGTCGCGGTCGTCGAGGAGCACGTCCCGAGCGGCGGCGGAGAGGACCTCGGCCGCGCGAAGCGCGATCTCCTCCGCACCCGGCAGCGCGACCACGTGGACGTCGTACGGCGCGATCGCGGCTGGCCACAGGATCCCGTCCTCGTCGTGGAACTGCTCGACCGCCGCTGCCATCACGCGGCCGGGCCCGATTCCGTAGCTGCCGCCGAGCAGCGGCTTCTCGGTCCCGTCCTCATCGAGGAACGTGGCGCCGAGCGGCTCGGAGTAGAAGCTGCCGAAGTTGAAGATGTGGCCGACCTCGATCGCGGTCTGAAACCGGAGCCGGCCGCCGCAGCTCGGGCAGGTGTCGCCCTCGCGCGGCTCGCGCAGGTCGGCGAAGCGCGGCTCGTAGTCGCGGCCCGCCTGGACGCCGAGCAGGTGCCAGCCGTCCCGGTTTGAACCCGCCACGTATTGGCCCTCGCGCAGGGTCTCGTCGGCCACGATCTCGCCGGCGAAGCCGATCGGCCCGAGCGAGCCGCCGCCGGCGCCGAAGGCCTGCCTGACCTCGTCGTCGGCGGCCGGCCGCGAGCCGCCGTGCAGCGCGTCGAAGAGCTTCGACTCGCTGAGCCGGTCGTCGCCGCGCACGAGCGCCAGCACGAGCGTTCCGTCCTCGCGCACCACGGGCATCGCCTTGGAGGTCGCGCTCGCGTCGAGCGAGAGGAACTCGGCGAGCGCCTCGATCGTGGTCGCGCCGGGCGTCTCGACCTCCGCAGGCCGATCGAGCGGCTGGGGCAGCACCGCCGTCGAGGGGATCGCGTGCGCCACCTCGAGATCGGCCGCGTAGTCGCCGTTCTCGCAGGTCACGAGCGTGTTCTCGCCCGAGCCGGACGGAGCGAGGAAGTCGACGCTGAACTTGCCGCCCATGATCCCGCTCTCGGCCTGGACGTCGACGGCCTCGATCCCGCAGCGCGCGAAGATCCTGTGGTATGCACCGCGGTTCAGCTCGAAGCTGCGGCGCACCCCTTCCTCGTCGCGGTCGAACGAGTAGCCGTCCTTCATCACGAACTCGCGCACGCGCAGCAGGCCGCCGCGCGGCCTCGGCTCGTCGCGGTTCTTGGTCTGGAAGTGGTACCAGAGCTGCGGGAGCTCCCGGTACGACTGGATCTCCCTGGCGTGGAACGTCGCCGTCTCTTCGTGCGTCAGCGGAAGGACGAAGTGCCGCTGGTTGCGGTCGGTGAGACGGAAGATCTCCGGGATCCCGATCCGCCCGGTCGCCTCCCAGAGCTCGGCGGGCGTCAGGACAGGCATGAGCATCTCCTGCGCGCCGATCGCGTCCATCTCCTCGCGGATGATCCGGACGATCTTCGCTTGGACGCGCCAGCCGAGCGGCATGAACGTCCAGAGGCCGGCCGAGACCTGGCGGATGAAGCCGCCGCGGACGAGCAGGCGGTGCGAGGCGGCGTCGGCTTCCGCCGGTGCGTCTCGGAGGGTCGGCAGGAAGAGCTGTGAGGCTCGCGCGATCATCGGCGTTGCCGCCCGAGACTACTCGAGGGGGATCAGGGACGCCTCGGCCATCGCCAGCGCGGCCGGCTTCGCCATCTTGAGGCGCTTCGGACGCTGCATCCCGTCGGAGATCCACCTGTCGATCTCGGCGAACAGGGTGTCGATCAGGATCTCGGACGACACCTTCTTCAGCACGCGGCCGTGCGCGTAGACGAAGCCGACGTCGCGGCCGCCGGCGATCCCGAAGTCGGCATCGCCGGCCTCGCCGGGCCCGTTGACCGCGCAACCGAGGACGGCGATCTCGAAGTGCTCGGAGTAGGCGGCCTTGCGGCGCTCGACCTCCTCGGCCAGCGTCTGGACGCCGACGTTGTCGCGCCCGCAGCTCGGGCAGGCGATCATCACCGGCCCGCGGTGGCGCAGACCGAGCGCAGAGAGGATCTCGTAGGCGGTCCTGACCTCCTCGACCGGGTCGGCGGTGAGGCTGACGCGGATCGTGTCGCCGATGCCGTCGACGAGGAGCGCCCCCATGCCGACCGCGGACTTGATCGAGCCGGAGAACGGCGTGCCCGCCTCGGTCACCCCCAAGTGCAGCGGATACGGCACCTGCTCGGAGAGCATCCGATAGGCGCGGATCATCGTCGGTACGTGGCTCGACTTGACCGAGATCTTGAAGTCGCGGAAGTCGAGGCGCTCGAGCAGGCGCACCTCCTCGAGCGCGGCCTCGACGAGCGCCTCGGCCTGGTCGTGCCGCGCGAGCTCGGACAGGTGCTTCGGGAGCGAGCCGGAGTTCGCGCCGATCCGCATCGGGATCTCCGCCCGCTTCGCGGCACGGACGACCTGCTCGACCTTCTCCGGGCCGCCGATGTTGCCGGGGTTGATGCGAACGGCGGCGACGCCGGCATCGATCGCCTTCAGCGCGAGGCTGGCGTTGAAATGGATGTCCGCGATCACCGGGATCGGCGAGAGGCGCACGATCCGCGGCAGGGCCTCGGCGTCCTCGAGCTTCGGCACCGCCACCCGGACGACCTCGCAGCCGGCGGAGACGAGGTCGGCGATCTGCGCCGTCGTCGCCGGAACGTCGTGCGTCTTTGTGAGCGTCATCGACTGCACGACGACGGGCGCGCCGCCGCCGATCGTGACGCCGCCGACCGAGATCTGCCGCTCGCTGGGCATCCGCCAGTGAGTGTAGCCCGGCCCCTGCGGCCCGAATGGCTGCGACGGACCCATCTCAGCGGACGCTGAGAGTGCACTCGACCCGCGTCCGCGCGGGCACTGGATCAGCGAGGCGCGCCCGAGGTGACGTCGTTCGAGAGGGCGATCACCCAGATCAGGAGGATGACCGCGAACCCGAACATGGACGCGCGCTCGTACACCTCGCGCGCGAGCGCCCGGCGGCGCACCGCCTCGATCAGCGAGAAGAGGATGTGACCGCCGTCGAGCGGCAGCAGCGGCAGCAGATTGAGCAGCGCGAGCGACATGCTGACGAAGCCGAGGATCTCCAGGTACCAGTTGAAGTCGACCCGGAGCGCGGCCGCGGAGATGCGAACGATCCCGACGGTGCTCGTCAGCTGGCCCTGCTGGTGCCCGCCGAAGAGAGAGCCGACGGCTGCCGCCGTGCCGGTGACGACCTGCCAGCACTCGGAGGCGGCGAGGCGGACGCTCTCGCCGACGGGGTGCGACACGAGCCGCGCCGCGGGCTCGAAGCCCCAGATCCAGCGGTCGCCGCTCGAGATCGTGCGCCGCGGGCCGAGAGTCACCCGCTCGCCGCCGCGGCGGACGGTGACCGTGATCGGCTCGCCGTGGCTCGCGCGGATGCGCCGTGAGACGGCGTCGAAGGTCGACGTCGCGTGGCCGTTCACCGCGACGATGCGGTCGCCCGCCCGCAGACCGGCCGCTGCGGCAGGAGTGCCCGCGGAGACGGCGGCCACCTCGCTGCTCGGGCTCTGCGACGGAGCGCCGGTGGCGTAGACGGCGGTGAAGATGAGGAATGCGGCGAGCACGTTCGCCGCGGGGCCCGCCGCGATCACCGCGATCCGCTTCCACGTGCGCTGGCGCCAGTACGCGTCCTCCCCGCTCCCCTCCTCGGCCTCGCGGAGCGCCCGGCCGCTCGATCTGCGTGCCGCCGGCGAGAGCTCCGCGGTGTCGACCGCCTGCCGGAGGGCCGGCAGCCCGGCGCGCGCGCCGGCGAAATCGTCGGCGTCGAGCGCGGCGCGGACCCGCTGCACGTACGGCGAGAGCGAAGGATCCTCGCGCAGCGCTGCACCCATGAAGGTCTCGAGGTCGCGGCCCGCCGGCCGGTGCATTCCCGGGATCCGGACGAGGCCGCCGAGCGGAATGGCGCCGATCCCGTACTCGATCCCGTTGCGGCGCACCTTCGCGACCGCGGGCGGGAAGCCGATATAGAAGCTGCGCGGCCGGATCCCGACCAGGAGCGCGACGGTGAAGTGCCCGAGCTCGTGCACGAAGACGAGCAGCACGAGGCCGACGATGACGACGAGCCAGATCACGCCACCACCAGCGCCTTCGCCGCCGTCTCGCGAGCCGCGCGATCGGCATCGAGCAGGTCGTCGACGTCGCGGGCTGGGGCCCCGTCGTTCGCGGCGAGGGCCTCTCCCACGACCTCCGGGATGCCGAGGAACGGCAGGCGGCCCTCGAGGAAGGCGGCGACGGCGATCTCGTTCGCCGCGTTGAAGACGCACGGAGCCGTGCCGCCCCGCTCACCTGCCTCCCGCGCGAGCGCGAGCATCGCGAACGTTTCGGCGTCCGGCGTCGAGAAGGCGAGCGTGAGCGAAGCCAGGTCGAGCGGCGGCAGCGGCGTGGCGGCCCGCTCCGGATAGGTGAGCGCATACGAGATCGGGACACGCATGTCGGGGTAGCCGAGGTGCGCGAGCGCCGCTCCGTCGCGGAAGCGCACGAGCGAGTGCACGATCGACGTCGGCTGGACGACGACCTCGATCCGGTCGTACGGGATCCCGAAGAGGAAGTGCGCCTCGATCACCTCGAGGCCCTTGTTCGCGAGCGTGGCCGAGTCGACGGTGATCTTCGGGCCCATGCTCCAGGTGGGATGGGCGAGTGCCTGCTCGGGCGTCACGTGCTCGAGCTCGGCACGGCTCCACCCGCGGAAAGGGCCGCCCGAGCCGGTGAGGACGAGCGTGTCGACCTGCTCCGGAGCGCGCCCCTCGAGGCACTGGAAGAGCGCCGAGTGCTCGCTGTCGACCGGCAGGATCCGCCCCCCGCCGCGCCGGAGCGCCGCGAGGGCCAGCTCGCCGGCGGCCACGAGGCTCTCCTTGTTCGCGAGCGCCAGGTCGACCCCGCGCTCGAGCGTCCAGAGGGTCGCGTGGACGCCGGCGAAGCCGACGACGGCGTTCAGGACGACATCCGGCTCGGCGCGCTCGAGAAGCTCGGTCAGGTCGCCGCCAACCTGCTTGAACGGGGCCGCGACCGCGTCGAGCGGCGCCGAGCCGGAGGAGGCTGCGCAGAGCTCGAGCGCCGGGTGCGCCTCGACGATCTCGATCGCCTGGCGGCCGATCGACCCGGTGGCGCCGAGCAGGGCGACACGCTTCATGGCGCCAGTGTAGGGACGACGCACGAAGACGCGTCCGGGCGGGCCGGCTCCGGGCTAGACCTTCGCCTCCTCGCGCTCGCGCTTCGTCTGCTCGATGATCTTCTGCGCGACGTGGGCGGGCACTTCCTCGTAGCGGAGGAAGCTCATCGTGTAGTCGCCGCGCCCGCCGGTCATGGACGTCAGCGCCTGCGAGTAGGTGAGCACCTCGGCCATCGGCACCTCGGCCTTGATCGTCGTCATCCCGCTCGCGGAGTCCATCCCCTGCAGCCGGCCGCGCCGAGAGTTGAGGTCGCCGTTGACCGCTCCCACGGCGTCGTCGGGCACGGTCACCTCGAGCTGCATGATCGGCTCGAGCAGCACCGGTTCGGCGTTCTGGTAGGCGTCCTTGAAGGCCATCGAGCCCGCGATCTTGAATGCCATCTCGGAGGAGTCGACCGAGTGCTCCATCCCGTCGACGAGCCTCACCCGTACGCCCTCGATCGGCGCGCCTGCGAGCTCGCCGTGCTCCATCGCCTCGCGCACGCCCTTGTCGACGGCCGGCCGAAAGCTCTGGGAGATGACGCCGCCGACGATCTGGTCGACGAACTCGTAGCCGAGCTCGCCCTCCGTCGCCGGCAGCGGCTCGATCACGACCTCGCAGTCGCCGAACTGGCCGCGGCCGCCGGTCTGCTTCTTGTAGCGGTGGCGGGCACGCGCCTCGCGCCGGATCGTCTCCTTGTACGGGACGCGCGGCGGATGCAGCTCGACCTCGACGTGAAAGCGGCTCTCGAGCCGGTCGACCGCCACCTCGACCTGCATCTGCGAGAGCCCGGAGAGGAGCTGCTCGCCCGTCTGCGGGTCGCGGCGGAGGATCAGCGTCGGATCCTCTTCGCTCAGCCGGCGCAGCCCCGTCGCCATCTTCTCCTCGTCGCCCTTCGCCCGCGGCGTGATCGCGAAGCTCATCACCGGCTCGGGGAAGTCGATGTGGGGCGGCTCGACGGGGACCTCGTGGTCGACGAGGACGTCGCCGGTGACGACGTCCTTCAGCTTCGCGACCGCGCCGAGGTCGCCGACGGCGAGCTCGTCCACCGGCTCGGAGTCCTTGCCCTGGAGGAGCAGCACCTGGCCGAGCCGCTCCTTGGCGTGCGTGCGCGGATCGACCAGCGTCGTGTCGCCGTGGACGGGCCCCGCGAGGACGCGGAAGCAGCTGATCCGCCCGGCGAAGGGGTCGGCGATGGTCTTGAAGACGAAGACGGCCTCCTTCGCGTCGCCGAACTCGATCGTCGTGCCCTTGCGCGCGGGCGAGGGGACGCCCTCGACGAGCAGGTCGAGAATCGCCGTCGTGCCGAGGTTCTTCGTCGCGACGCCGCACCCGACCGGATAGAGCTCGTCGCGCGTGACCGCGTTCTTGAGCGCGGCTGCGACGTCCTCTGCGGGCAGCTCCTCGCCCTCCAGGTAGCGGGCCATCAACTCCTCATCGGTCTCGACGACCGCGTCGAGCAGCTTCTCGCGGTGCTCGGCGACGAGCTCGCCGAGCTGCTCCGGAATCGGCTGCGGCCCGCCCTCTTTCCCCCCGGCGGGGTCGAGGTACGCGCACATGTGCAGCAGGTCGACGACGCCGCTCAGCTCGTGCTCGCTGCCGATCGGCAGCTGGATCGCGACGCAGCGATCGGAGAGCTGCTCGCGCACGGCGGCGAGCACGCGGAAGAAGTCGGCGCGCTCGCGATCGAGCATGTTGACGAAGAGGACGCGGGAGAGCTCGTAGGCCTCGGCCCGCTGCCAGACACGCGCCGTGTTCACCTCGACGCCCATCACGCCGGAGACGACGACCAGTGCCCCCTCGACGACGCGGAGCGCTGCATGGGTGTCGGCCTGGAAGCCGGCGTCCCCGGGTGCGTCGATGACGTTGATCTTGCGGTCCTGCCAGTCGAGATGGAGGAGCGAGCCGGAGAGGGACATCTGCCGCTTCTGCTCGTGCTCTTCCCAGTCGGAGACCGTCGTGCCCTGCTCGACCGAGCCGAGCCGGTTCGTCTTTCCCGCCTGGAAGAGCAGAGCCTCGACGAGCGAGGTCTTCCCGACCCCGCGGTGGCCGACGACGGCGATGTTGCGGATCTTGCCGGGCTCGGTGGCAGACATCAGGCGGGTGTCCTCCCTCTCGCGGTTCCGGCGCGCATCGTAACCGCGCTCGTGCGGTGGGAGCTGCGGCGTCCCGCGGCCCGCGCGGACCTGCTCTCCCGCCGCGGCCGCGGGGCATCGCTGCGCCACCCGCCGGTCGCCACCGGCGTTGCCATCAGGCAGGGCCCTTGCGCCGGCAGTAGCCCGTTTGGGCGCCGAACCCTCACGCGATGCGGCATTCGAGCCGATACACATGGGATGCGCACCTTCGTGCGCCAGCGGCTCGGTGTGCCGGCCTTCGTTGCAGGCGCGATCCTCGCGCTCGCGTTTGCGGCGACCGGCGGCTCAGCCGAGGGCACGAACTGGCTCCTGGTCGACCTCGACATCGTCGTCGCCACGGCGCTCGTCGCCGCGGCGGCATTCGTGCCGTGGTCACGCCTGCCGCGCTCGGCCCTGCTCGTCCTGCCGCTCGCGTGCGACATCGTGATCGCGGTGCTGAGGCAGGCCCAGGGTGGGACCGCCTCCGGCTACGCGCCGCTCGCGATC
>Ga0335085_10010837_pt1 | contig 13583 bp, 10 predicted proteins | sample Lox_Sample_45_FD_206712 | JGI IMG/M metagenome (GOLD analysis project Ga0335085, IMG submission 206712) | Soil microbial communities from Loxahatchee National Wildlife Refuge, Florida, United States - Lox_Sample_4.5 | ecosystem: Environmental > Terrestrial > Soil > Wetlands | place: USA...
TACGATGCGTTTCTGGCGCTCGCAAAACGCCGCGCCGAGGCATACCGCGACACGGTCAAAATCGTCACAGAAGTAAGCCCAACCGCAGGTCGTCAGACTCTGTTCGACCTTCCGGACACGATGAAGAGAAATCTCTATGTCGGTTTCTCGATGCCTGTCGTTGCCCGCAACGAGGAGGAACTTCGGCGAGGCATCGACTTCATGCGGTCGATCGGCGCCTTCTCCCCGGACCACCGCTCGCAGTGGCTCTTCAAATATGGCGGCTCAGTTATTGCCATGATGACGCTCGCTGTGTTGATGGGTTACAAGCGCATCATCCTGTGCGGAGTCGACTTGAATCGCCAGGATTACTTTTATCAGCACCACGAGCGCTACCCGGAATACGCCGGCTGGGAATTTACAGCCCGAAGCGAACAGCACCTCACGACACGCCAGCTTCCCTGGCTCGTACCCGCGCAATCGGCCGTTTGGATCTTCAAGGAGATGGTTCTCGACCCGGCAGGCATCGAACTGTATGTCGAGAGCCCGGTATCCACGCTGTGTCCCAGGGTGCCCATCGCTGACCAGAATCTGTTCGATCAACTTGGGAGAAAGCCCGGCCCAGCGAATTCGAGCTGATAACCACGTGGTAAACTGGCCGACTGTGTGGGGAGAAAAAAGCATTAACGCCTTATTCCGGTTCAAACGAAACACAAGCAGTCCGTCACTCGCGTTAACGATGACCGGCATCCTGCTGCTCCAGGGCCTGGGCTATGCACAGACCGGCAGCCAGCAGCCCCTTTCTTCGACAGGCAGTAGCCTCCCCGCGACGGCCCCCACGCAATCAACTTCTACACCGTTGCCCGCTCCGGTTCCTGCGATAAACCAATCCCAATATGTGATCTCGCCGGGAGACGTGCTCGATATATCTGTCTTTGGGGCTCCGGACCTTTCACAAAAGACCTCCGTAAATAGCTCCGGAAACATCTACATGCCGTTGGTCAACTACGTGCACATTGGAGGTATGCGTGTAGACGAAGCACAAGGCGTCGTGGAACAGGCTTATTTCAAAACCGGCGTGCTGAAGAATCCCCACGTGAGTATTACCGTCACGAGCTACGCCAGCGGTGTGGTTCTCATGGGCGAAGTGGGCAGGCCGGGCATCTATCCCATCGTCGGCTCAGGAAAGCTCTTCGACATACTCGCGGAGGCCGGCGGTCCAACTGCCACTGCCGGGCAGCTTGTCGCGATCACCCACAAGGGAAGCAGCGAACCCGAGACCGTCTTTCTTACCAACGATCCGGCGCGCTCCATGCAGGCCAATGTTCCCGTGCAGCAGGGAGACACCATCATCGTCTCGAAAGCTGGCGTCATCTACGTCGTCGGCGAAGTGCTTTCTCCCAACGGATTTCTCATGGACGAAAAGGGCCAGTACACGGTGATGAAAGCCGTCGCCATGGCCCACGGACTGACTAAGTTCGCCAAGCCTGCAAAAGCGCGCATTGTGAGGCGTGAGGCCGGAGGCGAACAGGCAATCGATATTCCGCTCGATAAGATCCTCGTCTCTCAGGCCAAAGACGTGCCGATGCAGTCGAACGATATATTGTTTGTGCCTTCAAGCAAAGGAAAGATAGCGGCAGCCAGGAGTATAGATGTGGCGGTCTCTCTGGCGTCAGGGCTCGCGTTCTACGGCGCGTTTCACTAGACTCCGGCCCACCTAGACCACCCGCGCAAGTTTCTTTAGCATTCGCGCGGGAGTGCCTACAGCGACGATCCATTCTTTGATATCGGTGGTGACTGTCGCGCCGGCGCCGATAATCGAACCCTTGCCTACCTCGATGTTCGGAATCACCGAAGATCCGATCCCCAGCCAGGCAAGATCGCCAATCTTCACATTGCCCCCGATGGCTGCCTTCGGCGACAGATGCGCATAATCGCCCACAATGCAGTCGTGTTCCACAATCGCTCCGGTGTTAATGATCGCCCCGCGTCCGATCGCGGCATCAGCATTTACCACTGCCTGGGCCATAACGACGGCGCCCGAACATATAGTCGCTCTGGGCGAAATCGTAGCTGAGGGATGAACGGCACTGATAAGCGCTACGTTCGATCGAGCAACACGGTCGGCGACGCTGCGCCGCTGGAAGTTGTCTCCTATACCGAGCGCCACATTGACAGGTCGGCGGGCAGCCTCTCGAACCAGCCACTCGCCATCGCCAAGTATCTTCACGCCTTTGCCCGCTGCGCTCGGGTCGTCATCCACGAATCCTTCGAGTTCAACTCCGCAGGCCTGAAGAATGTCGGCTACTACTTTCCCGTGCCCGCTGGCGCCGTACACGATCGCCAGCCGGTCACCGCCTTTTGCTTTCACCTGGGCTCAGCTCCGAATTTCTCTGTAGTTGCGTGCCCTTGGCGGCTGATGCCTTCACGCTTGATTACTTTAGTGATTGTCGCCACAAGTATCCTCAGATCGAGGAAAATATTCCATCGCTCGACGTACCACACGTCCCACATAAATTTCTGGTCCCACGTGACCGCATTTCGTCCCTTTATCTGTGCCAGCCCCGTGATGCCCGGTCTCATCAGGTGTCTCTTGGACTGGCGGGGAGTGTAATACGCGAGATATTCCAATAGCAACGGCCGTGGGCCAACGAGACTCATCTCTCCTTTGAGCACATTCCATAGCTGCGGAAGTTCGTCGAGGCTGCTGTTTCGGAGAAACCTTCCTAGCCGCGTGAGGCGCGCCGCGTCTGTCTTGGGATCAATCTCCTCGGTTTGCGACAACAACATGGTGCGGAATTTATAGAGCGTGAAGGGGCGGCCATGGCGCCCGGGGCGCGACTGGCGAAAAAGTACAGGGCTGCCCATCGAGACGCTCACGGCAACAGCTACTGCGAGGATCACGGGCGACAGGACGACAATGCCGCAGACGGCTCCGGCAATATCCATGAGGCGTTTGCACGCGCCTCCTATGGGACCGGGGCGCATCGCGGTGTCTCCATCTCAGTCTCACCCACAGTTGCCGGAGCAGGGGGAGCATAGCCCCGCTCCTCAAGCATTGCTCGATATAGCGACGCCAGCGCTTCCCACACAATTTCGTTCCTGAAACTTCGCAGAACGCGGTCGCGGCCGCGCCGTCCCATGGCCTGCATTCGCCTTGGGTCAGACAAAAGCGAAACAATAGCCTCGGCCAGTTTGTCTGAATCCCCGACCGGCACGAGCAGTCCCGTAGCACCCTCTTCCACGGAGTCCATCGCACCCGTCGCGGCCGTGGTGACGACTGGAAGCCCAAACGCCTGTGCTTCAAGAACCGTGTTTGGGAAGCCTTCGCGGTGTGTGGGTAGAACGAAGAGGTCCATCACGGGATAGTAAAGGTCGATTTTCGAATTGAAGGCTACGTGGCGAATGTGAGGATCAGCTTCGATGGCATCCCGTAGGTCGACAGCGACAGGATCTCCCGCCTCGTAGTCTCCCACGAGAAGAAGTACGGCTTCGGGCACCTTTTGGCAGACGGCTTCGAATGCCGCCACCAACTCCGGGATCCCTTTGTCGCGCGTCAGGCGTCCAGCAAAGCCGATCACCGGTACCTCGCGGCCTATGCCGAGAGTCGCACGCAATTCCGAGGCAGCAGCAGCCCTTTCTCCAGTCGGCGCGAAACGCTGCGAATCAACGCCGTTGCTGCTTCCCGCTCCGAGCACGATTGCCTTGTGACGAGGAACCAGCTTGAGATCGATTGCCCTCTCCTGAAGACTCGCACTCACACACACGACGCGATGCGCTGCGAGGCATGAGAGTCTCTCACTGATGGTTAAGATCACTCGTTTGAGCCCCTTCGCCGTCTCAAGGCGCAGACCCCGCAGCGTATAGATCCGGCACGGTACCCGGGTAAGCCACGCCGCGAGACCAACAAGAAGCCCGGCCTTGGGCGTCCCCGCATTACAGATGACGGGCCGGATCCGGCGAAGCACTCGCCAGATATACGCGAACGAGCGCAGATCGACAAGCGGCGAAATCACCCGCGTCATTTCTATCGGAAAAACCGGAATGTCTTCTTCCTTCGCGATGTTATCCAGCTTCGGCCCCGGGCTGCACACAAGCGCTGGATCGAAGCCATTCCCCTTGAGCCACGCCAGTTGGCCACGTATCAAGACGGTGCTCATTGAATCTGTGATTGCGTGGACGACAATAGCGCGTCCCTTCCTCATGCAGTCTCCATCGCGGTCGGAGCACTATCGCGCAAAGCGGAGGGATCGTGAGCAGCGCGACCGCTCTCGTCAAGCCAGGCTTGGAACATGAGGATATCCCACAAGTGATACTCCCAGCTTGCTTTTCCCGACAGGTGATCGCGCCACATTTTGCGGATGGGAGCAGGGTTCAAAAACCCGTCCTGACTTAGCCTGCGTTCGCCCAGGAGAGATTCCGCCCACTCGCGGAGCGGCCCGCGCAGCCAGTTCGCCACCGGCACGCCAAAACCAGACTTGGGCCGATCGACGATTTCGCGCGGCACATAACGGTAAAGCACCTGCCGCAGAATCCACTTTCCCTGCCCCTCGCGAATGCGCATGTGCAGCGGCAGTCGCCAGACGAATCGCGCAACATTCGGGTCGAGCATCGGCACACGCCCCTCAAGACCCACAGACATGGTAGCTCTGTCGAGCTTCACCAGAATGTCGTCCGGCAGATAACCAATCGTGTCCAGGTACATCATCTCTTCAGCGGCGTGGCCAAAGCTCGCATGACCGTTCGCACTTCGAACCTCAGCGGCCCTGGCAAGGACTCTAGAAGAATCGATCCAGTGAGAGGTCAGCTTCTCGTAGAGAGTGTGAACCTCGGGGCTTTCGAGGATTGAGGCAAGCTTGTGAAGCTTGTAACCCGGCATGCGCTGACGCCAGCGAACAGGCGTCAGCGGCTGGAAAGCCCGGAAAAGGGAATCCCACGCATCAGATGGCACCGTCCTGATCCCGCGGGCAGTAGTCGCCCCGAGCCAACGCGGCAGGCGATAGAGACGCCGGCCCAGGGTTCCGCTCCAGATATGGCGTGTGTACCCGCCAAAGAGTTCGTCACCCCCATCGCCCGAAAGGCTCACGGTCACCTGCCGTCGAGCGAGCTGAGACACAAGTATGGTCGGTATTTGCGAACAGTCAGCAAAAGGCTCGTCATAGATTCGCGGCAGCGAAGGAATAATCTCCATCGCTTGTTCGGACGTGGCATAGAGTTCGGTGTGGTCCGTACCAAGATGCTTGGCCACGGCCGAAGCTTCTCCGGACTCATTGAGCTCTCTGTCGTGGTTTCCGATCGAAAATGTTTTGACCCGCGCCGGACTCACCGCCTGCATCAGAGCCACGATCGTAGACGAGTCGATGCCACCAGAAAGAAACGCACCCAGTGGAACGTCAGAGCGCATGCGCATACGAACGGCATTGCGCAGCAGTTGGTCGAGATGCCCTATAGCCTCGTCATCCGTGCAGCGAAGAGGATCCGACAGGGCTTCTCTCACCAGATCGTCGAACGACCAATAAGCCTGCGGACTGGAACTGACATCGCCGCTTGAAATCTTCAGAAAAGTGCCCGGCGGAAGCTTGGCGACGTTCCGATAGATCGAATACGGCGCAGGAATGCAACTCGACCTGAGAAAAAGAGCGACTGAGGATAGATCGACTTCAGGCACAAACGCTGGATGGGCACGCAGAGCCTTCAACTCTGACCCGAAGAGCACCAGGCTTCCCATTCGCACGTAGTAGAGCGGCTTTTCCCCAAAACGGTCACGTGCCAGAATCAGGCTTCGCTCCTGCCGGTCCCATACCGCAAACGCGAACATCCCGTTGAACCGCGTCAGGGATTGTTCCACTCCCCAGCATTCAAACGCCGCCAGCATCACTTCTGTGTCCGAGGTTCCACGGAACGGATAGCTCTGCTCCGCGCCAGATAACTGCTCCCGCAGATCCCGGTAGTTATAGATCTCTCCGTTGTAGACAACAACAAAGCGGCCGCTCGCCGACTGCATCGGCTGATGTCCTGCATCCGACAGGTCGAGGATCGACAGCCGCCGCATCGCAAGCGCGATACCCGCTTCCGCATCCGCCCAGGCGCCCGCATCGTTGGGACCGCGATGGCGAAGAGTATCGGCCATGCGCATCGCGACGCATCGCAACTCCTCGACGGAGTTGCCGCATGCAGAATCGAAAAAACCCGCGATGCCGCACATAGCGCATTACTCCCGCATCTACTCTGTAGACCTCAATGGCCCGCGGGGCATGGCGCCAGAAGATGACATCTGCGCTGAGCGCAGCAGCCAGGGGTCCTTCGATGCTTCTGGAGCGTACCGCTGCATTTTCTGCCTCGCACAGAGCAGCATGAGTACGACGGGCACCACCATAATCCGCTGCCGAAGTAGAATCCCAAAGTTACTGATCGATCCGCCGAACGTCACCAGGAAAATCGCAGAATACATGAGTAGAAAGCTCACAAACGGATCTCGCCAACGACGCAGAGTAGCGCGGATTTCCCGGCGGCGCACCCACACCAGGTAAATAAGGCCGAGCGACTCGATCGCCGGCGCAACAGCCATCACGCTATGCATCTCCCAGGGGAACGGCCGAAAGAGCAGGAAAGGTGAGGCTGCAATGCGAAACGGCAGAGACGTGCCTTCATTGAAGGCAGACCCGCCAATCTGGCTGTTTCTGGTGATGATATCCGCCTGCTGTAGCACTCCCGTCGAATTCTCGTTTTGTAGATCGATGAATTCCTTTGCCTGGCTGATGAGGAAGTACGTGCCCACTACGAGCATCGGAATCAGAATCAACTTCGCGGCTTTGCTCGCGGCCCCCGGCCTTGACTTGCCTACAGCAAAGGGAAAGGTGATCGCCATGGCCAGCATCGCCGCGATGTGCGCACGCACCAGGAGCGCCCCGGTAAGCCCGATCGCGCAAAAGACCAGGCCGGAAGGCGTCGGACGCTGCGTGATTCTCGCGAATCCATAGCACGTCAGCGCGATGAAGTATTGAATGAGGGCGTCCTTTCCGACAAAACTCGACCAGAACAGGAGCGAAGGCATCAGCACAACGAGCAGGCCGAAGAGCCAGCGGTCCCCTTCGGGAAAAGTAATCGTAAACGTCCGATAGAACAGATAAGAGCCGGCCAGCGATACCAGGGAACAGGCAATGAACAACGTGGGCAGGCCATCACCGATCAGCAGCGTGGCCAGCCCGCAAAGATTGCTGATCAGGTTGGTGCTCCAATACGGGCCGTGAAATGCATTCCATCCCACTACCTGGAATCGCTCGGCGATCTGCAATCCCATCGTCCAATAGTGGAACGCGTCCACCGTACCGCCGTAGACAGCGAATCCAATCCAAAGAAAGAGGCTGGAGGCGACCATGTGAGCCACCAGCCCGGCCAGCATCAGTCGCCGGAGATAGCGGTCGCTCTGAGTGAAATGCACCACCGCCACCGCCCCGAAAATTGCCAGCAGCGGCACGCAGACCAGAGATGCGGTAGGCGAATAGTCCTGGGGGCTCGTGAAAAAGAGAGCCGCCAGCCAGAGCGGAGACGATATGATCGACGCAAAGCCCACAGCCCTGATGACCAGCAGGTACCGAGCCACGTTTCGGGGCTGGACGATCTCAGGCCGTTCATGAATGACTCTGGTGGCGGGGGTCCCCATTAGTCTTCAACCGGGTACGGCGCTATGGCATTTTCGGAATGAGTTAGCCGCTCGGCGGTCGCGTCAGCTCGGATCTGCGGCTTCGGGATTGATTCCGAAAATACGTGAGCGGCGAATTGAAACCCAGTCTAGCATGGCTGGTAACCACGGCCGGTACTCGACGGCCCAACCTTACAGTGGAGCAAGGCAGGCTGATGCGCGTCCTCCACATCATCGACTCACTGAATTGCGGCGGCGCGGAAGTCATGCTGACGGCAATGGCTCCGCTCTTTCGTTCGCGAAATGTGGTGTGCGATGTGATCGCGCTGATGCGTCGACCCAGCCCGCTCGAGGCATCGCTTCTGAACGAGGGCATTTCCCTGCGCTACACAGGTGTCCAGCAGCTCTATTCGCCTCGACAGATATCCGCCCTGTCGGGGATGCTCGCCGGATACGACATCATCCATGTCCATCTGTTTCCTGCCCAGCTATGGGCAGTGCTTGCAGCGATGCGATCCGGCTGCAAGGCCCCCCTTGTCGCCACCGAGCACAACACATGGAACTCCCGGCGGCGCTGGTGGCTCCGGCCCATCGACCGATGGATGTACTCGCGCTACAGCCGGATCGCCTGCATCAGCGAGGCGACGGCGAAGGCCCTCGAGGAGTGGTGCCCCGGCGTAAAGGACAAGATTCTGGTCATCCCAAACGGGGTGCCCCTCGAGCAATTCGAAAACGCCCCGCCTGCAATGCTCGACATCCCTCCGTCCTTCGCGCGCGTAGTGTTTGTCGGCCGATGCGTCCCACAGAAAGACCACGCAACATTGCTGCGCGCCGTCACAGCTTCACCCAATATCCACCTGCTGCTTGTGGGTGATGGCCCGCTGCGCTCACAGCTTGAGGAGATGGCGCGCTCACTGGGTATCGCGCAGCGCGTGAGCTTTCTAGGCTGGCGCAGCGACATTGCATCTCTGCTCAGGGCTTCGGATATCTACGTTCATTCCACCCACTCCGACGGCTTCGGAATCGCGGCATGCGAGGCCATGGCCGCCGGACTTCCTGTGCTAGCGAGCGATGTTCCAGGTTTGGCCGAAGTGGTTGCCGGGGCAGGTGTTTTGTTCCCGCCACGCGATCACCAGGCGCTGGCGAATCATCTGAACGCGCTTGTCCAGTCACCTGAGATCAGACACGAGATGAGCCGCGCGAGCCTGCAGCGGGCACGCCAATTCAGTATCGAAATGACCGTCGATTCCTGCATTCGGCTCTACGAATCGATGCTGCATGTGTATGTGCCGGAGACGGCAGGTGCGCGATGAGTAATACGCACCCCAACGTGGTGGAGGCTTTCGGTGAGGAATGGGCAAAATTTGACCATGCTGATCGCGAAAGCCCTGATCTGCAGACTCTGTTCGCGCTGTATTTTGCGATCTTTCCCTGGAATGAGCTTCCGCCCGACGCCAAAGGCTTCGACCTCGGTTGTGGCACAGGCCGATGGGCTCACTTTGTAGCCGGGCGCGTGGGACATCTGCACTGCATCGACGCAAGCGCCGCGGCACTCGACGTCGCCCGCCGCAACTTACAGAATCACCGAAACTGTAGCTTTCACTGTGCCTCCGTCCATGAAATGCCTCTGGCAGATGCATCAGTGGACTTCGGATATTCGCTCGGAGTCCTGCATCACGTTCCGGATACGCAGGAAGGGATCTGCGCATGTGTGCACAAACTCAAGCCTGGAGCACCCTTGCTTCTTTACCTCTACTACGCCTTCGATAACCGGCCGGTTTGGTTTCGGGCGATCTGGAGGCTCTCGGATTTCCTCCGCAGGACGGTAAGTGCTCTGCCGTTCGCGGTGCGGTCGCCGCTCTGCGACGTGATTGCCGCTGTTCTTTATTGGCCGCTCGCCCGGCTTTCAAAGCTGCTGGAAAGATTGGGATTCAGGGTAGATCACATGCCTTTGTCGGCGTATCGTAATCGAAGTTTCTATTCAATGCGCACCGACGCCTTGGATCGCTTTGGCACCCGAGTGGAAAAGCGCTTCACGCGCCGTCAGATCCGTTCGATGCTGGAAGCAGCGGGCCTCGAACGAATTAAGTTCAGCGAAACGCCGCACTGGTGCGCAGTCGGTTATCGCAAAAGTGAACCCGAGGGGTGAATGACAGCCGCCGGCTCTAAACAGTAGACACTTTTCCTCAGAATTAACGCGTATTCGCAGGAGAGATTCCGACGCTGGTCGAGGCCAATCATGTCATTACAAAGACCTATCCGATAACTTTTCCCGCGAAGGTGAATCGGATCGGACACGCGATGGGCACTGTCCTCGCGGTGGGCGTCTGCTGCGTCCTTGCATTTGGCCCCCTCGCCTTCGGCGCCGTCCAGCCCTGGAGCATTTGCGTCCTTGAAGTAGCGGCGTCCCTCTTGATAGCAATGTGGGCGGTTCGCGAGACGGCCAACGGCGGATTTCACATCGCTCCCAATCCCCTGTTCGCTCCCATGTTGCTGTTTGCGGTAGTTGTCCTCGTTCAGATCGTCTTTCATCAAACGGCCTACTGGTACGCAACCTGGTCAAAAGGAATGCTATGGGCCAGCTATGCGGCAATCTTCTTCCTGGGCTCCCAGATTTTCCGCCGCGAACGGTGGATCACCGCTTTTGGCATCTTCTGCACCGCCTATGGATTTCTTCTTTCCTTGTTCGCCATCATTCAGCAATTCACCTCGAACGGAAAGATCTACTGGGTAGTTACAAATCGCTACGGTGGATGGATTTACGGCCCTTACGTGAATCATGCGCACTACGCCGGACTCATGGAAATGCTGGTTCCCTTCCCCATCGTCTTTGCGATCGTAGGGCGCGGCGGAAAGCATGGCCGCGTTTTATTTCTCTTTGCAGCCGTCGTTATGTGCAGCAGCATCTTCTTGTGCCAGTCGCTCGGCGGTATGATCGCACTAGCGGTCGAACTGGGCGTCCTTTCGCTGATCCTGCTGAGGAACAGGCGCTCGGCATACCGGGAAATCCTCCTGCTCGGCATTCTCTGCGTGTCTCTCGCTGCGTGGCTGGTATGGCTACGGCCTCCTGGGCTTCTGGAAAGGCTTGCGCGGCTAATTAACCCGATTGCAGATGCCGGCGTTACGGGCCGCATTGCAATCGTCAAAGACAGCTTGAGAATGCTTCTGCATCGACCGATCTTGGGCTGGGGACTCGGAACGTTTTCAACGGTATATCCCTCATTCCGTAGCTTCTATACGAATTTGTGGGTGAATGAGGCGCACAATGACTATATTCAGACGCTGGTCGAAACCGGGATCGTTGGCTTCGCGGCCGCATGCTCATTCGTTGTCCTGCTGTGCCGCGAGGGTGTCCGCAATTTGAGGCGCTGGCGCACCAATGCTCGTTCGAATGTGGCGTTAGCGGCCTTTATGGGGTGTATAGGATTGCTGATTCACGGACTCTTCGATTTCAATCTGCAGATACCTGCAAATGCCGCCTTCTTCTTTGCCCTCTCTGCTTTGGTAACCGCTTGTGCGGGGAAAGCACGATCCTATGATGAATCTTGGGAAAGGCGAGGGTAGCGGATGGATCGGGTGAGGTTCACCGAGGGAACCCCTGAGCCGGCGCAGGACCTGCTCAGGCTCGCAAAAGTCCAGGACGCGGATGGATTCGGCTCGCGCGAGCATACGCTGGGCGACTACTGGCGGATCCTCCAGAAGCGTAAATGGACCGTGGTCGTAGCCGTTGTTGTCGTAGTGATCATGGCGGCCCTGGTCACTTTACGAATGACACCTGTTTACAACGCCATGACCAGGATCCTGATCTCTCCTCAGGTCCCAAGCCCCTTGAACATGAAGGAGAATAGCGCGTCGCAAGCCGAGGACGATCAGCAGAGGGACATCGATACCAAGGTCAAAATACTTCAATCGGACACCATGGCGGAGCTGGTCATCCGGCGGCTCAACCTCGACGCGCACTCAGAGTTTGCCGGCAACTCCCAGACAAAGAACAGTGGCGGAATCGTAGTCGCGGATCCTCCATCTCAGGAGAGTTCTCGCCAGGAACAACTGATTCGCAAATTCCAGGGAAGTCTCCGGGTACAGCAGGTTCCGGACACTTCGCTAATCGAAATCAGGTATTCCGACCCCAATCCTTCGCTCGCAGCCGACGCGGCAAATGCCGCAGCGGAAACATTCATCGAGCAGAACGTAAAGTCGCGCTACGACAGCACAATGCAGGCGGCCGACTGGTTGTCAAAACAGCTCGCCGACCTGCAAATCAAGATGGAGTCGTCTCAGGCAAAGCTCGTTCAGTATCAGAAAGAGCATGCGATCGTAGGCACTGACGACAAGCAGAACCTGACCACCGAGAAGCTCGATGAATTGAACAAAGAGTTGACCGCTGCGCAGGCCGACCGCATCCAGAAAGAGTCGCTGTACCAGATTGCAACAACCGGCAATCCTGAGACGCTCAGCGCCGTACTTCAGGACCCCATCCTCACTGGACTCCGGCAACGGCAGACCGAATTGCAGGCTCAGTATGCGCTTCTCTCCACGCAGTTCGGACCCGGATATCCGAAGGTCCTCGAGATCAAGAACCAGCTCGATCAGATCGATCGCAATTACAAGGAGCAGGTTCAAACCAGCGTCGGCCGGATCAAGAACGACTATCAGGCTGCTTTGAACCGTGAGCGAATGCTCCAGGCCGCACTGGAAGAACAAACCAGCGTCGCCGACAAGCTGAACGTAAATGCGATTGAATACAAGGTCTTGAAGCAGGAGGCCGACTCGAATCGCCAGGTTTACGACGGCCTCCTGGAGCAGTTGAAACAGGCCAGTCTTGCGGCCGGCCTGAACTCAAGCAATATTCGCGTCGTGGACAGGGCGCGTGTGCCGCTGCATCCTTCTGGGCCCAATCTCCTGCGGAATCTGGAGTTCGCTTTTCTCATTGGCCTGACCGGCGGGATTGCCATTGCCTTCGGAATGGAAGCGCTGGACACCACGGTGAGAACTCCGGATCAGGCCGAAACTATCTCTGGACTTCCGACCCTGGGCGTAATTCCGCTGCAGTCGGCATTCGAGCGCCCTGTTTCGAAGTCCGGCAGGGTCCATATTTTCCAGAAGCCTCAGCGCACTGGTATGCGGCCGCGGCCGCTCATCAGCTATCAGGAGCCGCAATCTGAGATTGCAGAGGCGTATCGCGCCCTCCGTACCTCCATCCTTCTGTCCAGCGCTTCACATCCGCCACGATCCATCCTCGTCACGAGCGCCGTTGCTCAGGACGGCAAGACCATGACCTGCATCAACGTGGGCATCGTTCTCGCGCAGCAGGGTAAACGGGTGCTGCTCGTCGACGCAGATATGCGCAGACCGCACCTTCATCGGGCATTCGGATTGAAGGGGACCATCGGCCTGTCGAACATCCTGACCGGGGGCGCGGGAACAAGCGACGCAATCCAAACCACGGTTCAACCAAATCTCTTCGTAATTCCTGCCGGGCCAGTTCCCCCACATCCAGCAGAATTACTAAGCTCATCCCTTATGCGAGATCTGCTGAACCAGTGGTGCTCTGAGTATGACCATGTGATCCTCGACTCCCCACCGGTCATCTCGGTAACGGACCCGGTTGTGCTGTCGGTCCAGACAGATGCCGTTCTCCTGATTATTCGCTCCGGTCAAACCACCACGGCCCATGTTCGCCGCACACGTAACCTTCTCCAAAGCGTTAACGCCGGCCTGCTGGGCATCGTAGTAAATGCCGCTGATCTCACATCCCCCGACTATTACTACTACTACCGGGGCCCACGCTATCGATATTCGCTCGGAGTCAACGAGATCGATTCGAAAGCAACGCGCAACGGCAGCGAAAAAGCCGTCGACACTGCCGAAGACCAGCCTGACGAAACAACACGCAGACCCGTGTAATTCGCGGAGAGTCCACCCGGATGGCGCGCACCACCAATCAAAGCTGGATCAGGCG
>Ga0335085_10010838_pt1 | contig 13583 bp, 6 predicted proteins | sample Lox_Sample_45_FD_206712 | JGI IMG/M metagenome (GOLD analysis project Ga0335085, IMG submission 206712) | Soil microbial communities from Loxahatchee National Wildlife Refuge, Florida, United States - Lox_Sample_4.5 | ecosystem: Environmental > Terrestrial > Soil > Wetlands | place: USA: Florida...
TGGCGCGGTAATACACCACGCCACTTTCCACCAGCAGAATCTCGCTGTCGGCTTGCTTGGTAGCGATTGAGTAGACGCGCTCTTTGGAAGTGTCGTAGAGATAGAGGCGCCCGGGGAAGATGAACGGCGATGTCCGGAACTCCATGAAAGTCGAGGGGCCCGCTTCCGTCTGCTCTTTCCTCCATTCGGCTCGGCCGGCGCTCTCCTCGTTATCGGCCCCCTTCCGATGCGCCGCGACTGCCGCGACATAGTTGCCGAACGCCCGGTCGTAACTCGCGGTCTCTCCCATGTCCGGCATGCGCAGCCACTTCTTGTCGCTCTTGCGGAGAATCATTACGTGGCGAAGGGCGGGCTGCGTGTCTTCGAACATACTGACGATGAACAGTTGGGCGTTGTTGGCTGCAACGAAGGTATTCGGATGCTCGATATCGCGATACAGAACGGCGGGCACCTGGTAATCGAAATAGCCCTTTCCCAACCCGTATGGGAAGAACCGGCTGACTGTTCCATCCTTTTCGACCATCGCCATCATGTCGTCGGCGGCTCCGTTCACTCCCGCACTGCCTGACGCGACCAGGTGCTTGGCCTCCGAAGGGAACACCGTCACGAAGCTCTTGCCGCATGGCACCGAAGCGTCGAGGATCATGCCGCGCAGCCTGGACTCGTTACCCCAGCCGAGGAATTCGGCGTACACCGCACCGTGGTCTGTTGGGTTCCATAACCAGTGCCCCAGCGGAACCATGTTCAATTCCGGCTTCACACACTTCTTCGCGACGGCTGCTCTGTCGAAGTCGATCACCACCACCGGCTGCGACCGTGACACCGGGACCACGACTGCTTTGCGCAGTTCCGGCGATGCGGCGATCCATTCCGTCCCCTGCTCGTCGGAGACTAAGTCTTCCACTTTCTCGACGGCCCCATCGTTTGTCACGCGGAACAACGCGGAAGTGTAGTTCGTCGGCCCTTTCGAAAACGGCGTCCCAACGATCACATGCAACTGCGCCGCCGCAGCCAGCCAACCGATACTCAGCGCGAGACCAACTCTCCACATCGCGATCAGTTTATCGCAGCCCTGTAGTCGAAACCCACTCCTCGCGGGTCTTAGGAAGAGATGCCTCGCTTCAGGCTGGCGCTTTTGGTCGCCGCGCTCTCGGCTGCGCGCGGACAGACTTCGCTCGCTTATCTCAACTCCGGCCCGGGTGCTCACGGCTGTTGCGTCGCGATTGACGGGGCAGGAAACAGCTACGTCGTCTCGTACTCGCCCACAGCGCTCTTCATCGACAAACTCGACACCTCGCTGCACCAGATCTACGGCTACATGCTCGACGTCAACGGCATCGTTCCAGCGGCTGTCGCGGTGGACGCGCAAGGCGATGTGTTCGTCGCGGGCGAGACGCAGGCGAACGGCTTTCCGTCGATTCACCCGATCGCCGGATCGACGCCCGGCCTGCGCAACGGGTTCGTCATCAAGCTGAACCCCGCGGGCAATCTGCTGCTGCTGGCGTCTTACTTCCTCAGCCAGGTGAACGGGCTGGCCCTCGACCCGGCAGGGAACGTTTATGTCGCCGGTTACCAGAATGTGCCCTGCGCTGCTACGCCCGGCGCGTTCCAATCGCCCTATGGTGGTTATTGTGGCGTGGTAGCGAAGCTTACCAATAGCGGAGCGCTGGTTTACCAGTCCGTCTTTCCGGCGGTTCCAGTCGGCATCGCAGCCTCGGCGGATGGCTCGGCGACGTTCGTCGGCGCCACTGTAACGCCCGGTTATCCGACCACTCCGGGAGCGTATCAGACCGTGTGCGAGTGCAATGGTACCGACGACATCGACAGTTTCGTTACTCGGCTCAGTCCCGATGGCAGCACGTTGGTCTGGTCGACATTGCTCGGCGGCAGCGCAGGCGCGGTTGTCACCGCCATTGCGCTTGCGCCCGATGGCGGCGTGGTGCTGGCCGGCGAGGCGTCACCGAGCCTCGCGACGCCGGGAGCGTTCATCGGTCCGAACCCGGCAGTCGCATACATCGGCGTCGCGAAACTCAATTCGACGGGCACGGCTTTGCTGTTTCTCAGCGCCATCGGAAACACGCCGCCGGCAACAGCCGTACAAGCCGGACTGCAAGTCGATGCGGCCGGGCACATCTGGCTCGCCGGACAGGCAGGCTCCGATTTTCCCGTGCTTCCCAACAGCGTGGTGCTCGGCACCCGGCCGTTTGTGCTCGAGATGTCGGCCGACGGATCGTCGCTCCTCTCGACGCAGTTTCCGCCCAACTACGCGGCCGACGCAGTGGCGCTCGATGCCGCGGGTTTCGAAGTGCTGATCGGCGAGAACGGCTCGGTGCTGCGCTACCCGGTCAGCGGGCCCACCGGCCCGGCAATCCTCGGAGAAGGCAACGCCGAGCCTGCGATTCAAACCGGATACACAGTGTCGGGTGTGGTGTCACCGGGAGGAATTGTGACGCTGTATGGTGTCGGGCTTGGCCCAACGCAGGGAGTGGGCGCGCAGTTTGACGCGACCGGCAGAGTCGCAACCGAGCTTGCCGGAACGCAGGTGCTCTTCGATGGCGTGGCCGCCCCGCTGCTATATGTCTCCGCTCAACAGATCAACGTGGTGGTCCCGTTCGGCGCTGGCGGAGAAACACTCGCCACGACCATGGGAGTGCACACCTCCACCGGTGTTGCGAATCCGGTGCGGCTGACGGTAGCTCCTGCCGACCCTGCAATTCTCGCGGTCCCCGATCCCTTCACCGGCATGTACCGCTCGCTAATCGTGAACCAGGAAGGCAGCGTCAACACGCCGGCGCAGCCCGGTTCGATGGTGACGTTCTGGGCGACCGGCGTCGGCCCGTTCACGCCGGCGTTGGCCGATGGGTCAATCGTCGAGCCGCCGTTAGCCGCGCCGCTCTTGCCCGTCAGCGTCAGCCTGACGGAAGGTCCATTCGCAGACGCGCTGCCCTGCCAGGTGCTCTTCGCCGGTGCTGCTCCGGGACGTTTGGCGGGTATCCTGCAAGTAAACGTACGGCTGCCCTTCCAGATCACTCCGGGGTCGCAGAACAGCCCATACAACGGGCTGGTGCTGACGGTCGGCGGGCGATCCTATTTCGGAACGGTGGCAGTGGCCCTTCAAAGATACCCTTAGCTGCAAGTAACGCGCAGTGAAGCGCAGTGCAGTGTTCGTTTTATCTGCGTTTATCTGCGTTCATCAGCGGACTCGTATCGGCCCGGATGCCTTTCAACGCCAGGTAGCGCGCGCGCTGGGCGTCGGGGGCGGCGTGAGGATCGGCAGCGATGTGCATGACCTGATACTCATTGCCAGGATAGGCGGGCCACTTCGTCAGGCCTCCGCCATTGGGATCGCTGTTTTTGGCGAAGTTGCTCCAGTAAGCCGCCATCATATCGGATACCTTCTGGTCTTCCGGACGCCACGGCAGGTTGCGGGCGGAGAGCATCTGGAAGACAAACTCGATTTCCGAGGCGTGCGGCGCGGCGGGGTGCGCATCGGCGGGCGCGTTGGCGGCGAGCGGTAGATTCTGCTCGAAGTGGTAGCGATAGACCGGTGAGCGGCCGGTCTGCAGATGGTTCTCGATCCAGTTCCAGGTGCCGAAGGCGATGAAGCGGTCGCTGGCCAGATCGCCGGCGGCGCGGCGCAACGCGACGGCGTCCGGCCCGGCGTAGAGCTTGAGAATTTCATCGGCGTGTGCGCCGTACAGAGTGCGGACGTGCGAGGCGAAATTCTCCGGCGTAAGCGGATCGCGTCCGAGGATGCCGCGGTAATCCTGCTCGTCGGCATTCCATCCAGCGAGTAACGGCACGTGGGCCTGCTGTCCCGCCGCGAAAATCGCCTCTACGCTTTCGGGCAGGACGTAGCCGTCGATGTTGGGAACGAAGCGCACCGGCGGTCCTTGGGATACCGCCTTCAGAATCTCGTCGGCGGACTTGGCGCGCAGAGCCTCGAGCGAATCGGTGCCGAGCGATTTGCGGGCGAATTCCATGTCGTCCTTTTCGGTCTCGGCGAGGGTGTGCAGCGCGAGAGTCTCACCGAAGTAGCCGCCGCTCTCGCCGATGGCGCGGTGGATGAGCCCTTTGGAAAGCGGAGAGGCCATCAATGCGCTGACGGAGAACGATCCGGCGGATTCGCCGAAGATGGTGACATTGCCCGGATCACCGCCGAACAGGGCGATGTTGTCGTGGACCCAGCGAATCGCAGCAGCCTGATCCATGAGGCCGTAATTGCCGGAGGCGTGCTGGTGGTTTTCGCCGGCGAGGCCGGCATGGGAGAAGAAGCCGAAGATGCCGAGGCGGTAATTCATCGAGACGACCACGACACCGTGATGCGCGAGATTGGCGCCATCCTGGCGGGCTTCGGAGGCAGCGCCGGCCGCGAATCCCCCGCCGTAGATCCAGACCATCACGGGGAGGCGCGCGGAGGCGGACTCGGCAGGCGTCCAGACATTCAAATAGAGGCAATCTTCGCTGGCGCCGCTATCGCGGAAGACAATGTCGTCGAAGATGCGGGCTTGCACGCAGTGGGCGCCGAAAGCGGTGGCGTCGCGCGCGCCGGTCCAGGGGGTGACCGGTTGGGGGCGTTGCCAACGGAGAGGTCCGACGGGAGGGGCGGCGAAGGGGATGCCTTTGAAGGCACGGAGCTTGCCATCGTCGCTGAGGGCGCCGCGGAGGACTCCGGCGGGCGTACGCACTTCGAGTGTGCGGTTCTGGGCGAACAGCGCGGCGGCAGGGATCAACAAGGCCAGGACGCGTGGGTGCAACATAGGCGAACTCAATGTATCACAAGGCGCTAGACTGGAGCGTTCAAGGAGGCAGGCGATGCGGTGGATGATCTTGGCGCTGCTGGCGTGCGGCGCGGGAATGGCGCAGACGAGCGATTGGTCGAAGCTGGATTTTTTGATGGGGAAATGGACGGGCGCGGCGGGGGAGAAGGACACGCAGATCGGGGCGGGGCAGGGGGCGTTCTCGTTCGAGGCGGACCTGGGCGGGAAGATTGTGGTGCGGAAGAACCAGGCGAATTACGATTCGGGCGTGCACCATGAGGACCTGCTGGTGATTTACCGCGAGGAGGAAAAGCCGCGGGCGATTTACTTCGATTCGGAGGGGCACGTGATCCGGTACGCGGTGACGTTTCCGGAGAGCCAGCGGGTGGTGTTCGAGACGGAGGCGGGACAAGCGGGTCCGCGATACCGGCTGACGTACTGGGTGGAGAGCGGGGTATTGAAGGGGCGGTTCGAGATGGGGCAAGGGGCGGGGGAGTACAAGACGTATATGAGCTGGAGTTCGAAGAGGTCCGGAAAATAATTAAGGCCCCGAGCTGGGAATCCCGGGGCCTTGCACTCAGAGGGTAGACGGTGGGAGGGGACTCACCGTCAGGATGCTGTCTGTGTTGATTTGATAGTAGCAGTTTAAGACCTGTTTGTCTAGTCCAGTTGAGAAATTTTGCGGAATATTTTTGCAGGCGGATTGCCCGCGCCGGTTCCGCATCCGGCGCGGGCACCCATGGCTGCCGCCGGGCCGCCAAACCCGCCGGCAGGTCGCTTTTGGGCCTCGAGGCCCAAAAACGCGGGAAGCTTTGTTGGAAACAAACCAGTTAGCTCTGGCAAGCCGGACCTCGATGTCCGGTCAGGGCGTCCCTTTCGGAAGACTCGCTCGGTCGAGCCTTCTTCTGACCAGATGTTAGCGTGCGAGTTGCGCCCGGGCAGCGCGGCGGGACGGGCGGTGATCGGATAAGTGATTGGGGCGGGAGAAGTTAGGCGTGCCAAGATTCTTGGCGAAGTCTGTGAACGTAGAGGGGGCGCTTCGCGCGGTTGGAGCCTAAATTAATGGGATGAGCTTTTTGGGGATACTGGGAGATCAGAAGCGGACCTTACTTGCGGCACGCCCCGTCCTGACTCGGAATCGGTTCTCGACGGCTTACTGGAGATTCGCTCTCATTTTCGCGAGCCTGGCACCGCCTGCGGGCGCGGCGGCGATTCGCCAACCGTTGGGAGTCTATGTCCACCTTGACGTAAGCGATGCCATCGCTACGTATCCGGGTAATAAGCCGACATCGGCGCAGTTACATTCCTATCTGCAAAGTCTCTACGCCAGTCTGTTGGCCGCCCCGGCAATCTCCGGGATCACTTTGGGAGCGCACTGGGACCAGACGCAGCCCAATAGCGGCAACCTTCCGAGCAGCTACGACTGGAGTTATATCGACGACGCCTTCACGGCGGCCAATGCGGCGAACAAGACGGTTCAGCTCATCCTTACGCCGGGTGTGGATGCGCCTTCGTGGCTGTTATCGCAGATTCCCTCGTGTGACCCGCTCTTTACCAAAGGCAGCGCACCGGACAACTGCGGGACGGTCACCTTTACCGGATACCCGGAACAGCAGCGAGCCGATGGAAACGTGTTTCCGCTTCCGTGGAACGGCACCTATCAAGCCGCCTGGACGGCGTTCCTGAAAGATCTCAACGCCCGATACGCGGGCAACCCCGCTTTCGTCGCCATTGCCCTGGCAGGAGCGATCGCGGCATCCGACGAAATGATCCTGCCGACCAACGAAAATGACACCGCGGCGCAGCCCTCCGGACTGACGCCGGACGCGACTTGGGCGGCGATGATACAGCACTCTTTTCCCAATAACAGCGCGTACCAGAACACCGATCAGGCTTTCATCGATGCCTGGGACCAGGCGATCGACACCGCCGAATCGATCTTTACCGGAGTCACGCTGTTCCTGGGTCCGGATGCCGGCAACGACTTTCCCAGCTTCAGCCAGAGCGTCACGCCGCATGCTGACAATACGCTCTACGCGCAGGACTGCGCGGCCATTCATCCCACCGAGGCGATGTCCTGCGAAGCCAAGACCGAGATCCTGTCGCACTTTCTGACGGTGAGCGGGCCGAACGGTAAGGCCACTCAAGTAGGCGGCTTGACGGCGTCCAGCCTGGCGACCCCCGGCGACATCGGGATTGCCGGAGTGAAGCTGCTGACCGGGTTGATGCCGCCGCCGGCGATCCCGCTGACGGGAGGCGCCGAATTCGATCATGCGGTCTCGAGTCCCGCGATGCTGCAATCGGAAGGATGCCCCAATCCGAATGGCAACTGCCCGGGCCTCACCATCGAAGAGGCGGCCTACAACGTGTTCACGACATTCTTTTACAACACGCCGGTGGCCGGGTTCTACGGCGGGGCGGTCGGGACGGCGCCGATTCAATACATCGACGTTCCCTTAGGCGACATGCAGTATGCGCTGGCGAATCCGTGTCCGGCGGTCCCGAGTCCGTTTCTCGGAATGATGTCCCTGCAAGATTTGTATGCGCGGGCGAGCCGGGACCTGTTCGCGATGGCGAAACAAACCGTGGCTCTGCCGCCGTCCACTTGCAACCAGGCACAGCCGGCGCCGGCCATCAGCCTGGTCGCCAACGCCGAAGGGGAAACGCCCACCATCGCACCGAATACGTGGATCGAAATCAAGGGATCGAATCTTGCCGCGCCTGGGGATGCACGCACCTGGCAAGGGTCGGATATCGTGGGGAACCAAATGCCGAAGCAACTGGATCAGGTGAGTGTCATGGTGAACGGCCGGAGCGCCTACATGTACTACATCAGTCCATTGCAAATTAATGTCCTCACGCCGCCGGACGCGATGGACGGTCCCGTGCCAGTGACCGTCACCACTGGCGGGGTCACCAGCAAGGCATTCATGGCTCAGGCGCAACCGTTGGCGCCGTCCTTTTTTGTGTTCAACGGCGGACCTTATGTAGTAGCGACACATCTGGACGGGAGCCTGGTCGGATCAACGTCGCTATATCCCGGGGCAAGCACTCCGGCGACGCCTGGCGAGACCATCGTCCTGTACGCCAACGGCTTCGGACCTACAAGCGTGGCTGTCCAGGACGGATCCGTCGCGCAGTCCGGCACCCTCTCGCCGCTGCCCGTGGTGACGATCGGCAACACGGCGGCAAACGTGCTGTTCGCGGGCCTGATCGGGCCTGGAGAATATCAATTCAACGTGGTGGTCCCCGCGGGGCTGGCCAACGGCGATCAACCCATCACGGCGACGTACAGTCGGGCATCGACGCAATCCGGGACGTTACTTACGGTGCACAAGTAAGAGGCGCGTCGTTCCGGCGCCGGTCTGAAGTCGGATGACAAAGAGGCCGTCGCGGCTGGTAGCGCGCGCCAAGTATCGCCGCATCCACGGCCACCCACTGGGTGGAATGCTGCAAGGGCCTGCGGCGTTTCTCACGCGAGGAGTGATCCACCCACCCTGAGAGATTTTCTCTATGGGTTGCCCGCCTGTCCCCGCAGCCCGCGATGTTTTTTCGGCCCGTGGGTAATCTGGATTTGCAGCCCGAGGTATCCGATGAACGAGACGTGTTGGCCGTCGGCTTTTCCAACCCCGTGACCGGCCATAAAAAGAAGCAGCAGTCCCTTGTGGAATTCATAGCGGCCCCCGGCATCGAAGGTGTCGGAGCGTTCGCCTCCGCCTAACAGGACATCGTCGTAGAACTCGCATAACCCTTCGAATCGGCGGTTGAACTGGTGTCCGAAGGCGAGGCCGAGAATGCGTTCGCGAGGCGAGGGGTTGCCCGGCGAGTGCTTGGCAAACCAGTATCCGGCTTCGCCGTTGACCTGCACGGGGCCGAACACCTTGGTGACTTCTACCGGCAGGAGAAAGCGCGGACCTTGATCGACGATCTCACGCGCCTCGGAGTCGTCCGGATTGTTCAATTCGAGTTGCGGATAGGTAGAGATATGCCAGCCCTTCTCGCTGCTTTGCTGGTAGAAACGCCATTTGACTCCGAGCAGGGAATTTCCTACACCGCCCCGGAACGATCCGCCGTTATCGCTGTCGAAGAGATACGGCAGCTGATACTTGAGCTGGATGCGATCTCCCAAGCCGTAGTTGATGTCGAGAAGGGGATTCTGCAGTTCCCGCTCCGTGTTGCTCCAGAACTGCATGGACGCGATGTTGATTTCCCAGTTCCGATTGCCGGGCGTACCGGGATCGTCGGTGAGCAGTGGCGGCCCACCCTGCGCCAGGAGCGGTAACGCACCCAACAGGCCAATCGCAATCCGCAAGAGATTCTGCGCCGGGCCGGACATTTCGAGAGATGGATGCTTGGCGGTGGTCAGTGGATGAATAGTTGCCAGGCGCAGGCGCTCGAATCGATCCATCAATGTGGCTTGGATTCCGTTCGTCCAGAGCTTTCCGTTCTGCCGGAGCGATCGGACGGTGTTGTTCCGAACGGAGCGAGTTGAAAAAGGATGAGTTTTCGAAGCTGGACTTTTTCACTCCGCTCCCCCGGGGGATCGCCTGGCTGGCATGGCACGCCAGCACAATTCCGGCCAGGAGCGCGGATCGGGCTCAGGCATGTAGCACGACGGGGTCGACTTCGGCCGCGCTCGTCCTGGGTGCAGCAGGCGAGCCGCACGTGAGCGGCACAACTAACTTGACAAACTAAGCCAGGTGGCAGCGCCCTGCATCTATAACTTATGAAGACCCAAAAGGGTGCTCCCGCCAAAGAGTGTTTAACGCCATTAAAAAGCGGGTGACGATGGGTAAATTTCCCAGCCAACCCGAAATGCCCAGAGGACTTGCTCCCGACCCCACCACGGCAAAGCGTGCGCCGCCAGAGCGCCGGCACTCCAGGATGGTGAAGGTAGCGTGGCTGACCCTGGGAATCGCCTCGGTTGTGCTAGCTGGGATCGCAGCACTGGCGCTGCGTTCCGAACAGAAATCGACGGCGGTCTTGCACCACCTGAATCTCGTCGCTTTGAACCTCCAAGATGTGCTCTCTGACCTGGCCAATGCCGAAGCCGATCAGCGAGCGTACCTTTTGACCAGCCGGCCCGCCCACCTCAGAGATTTTCAACGGTCGCGGCAAGCTCTGGGGGTAGAGTTTCATCGACTTGCCGTGCTGGTGAAGAACAATCCAGCGGAAAGGCAACAGGTCGAGAAGGTACGCTACCTGATTCAGGAAGACCTGGAGGAACTCGAAAGATCTATTTCGAACCGTTCGGCGGCCTTCGCCGAAGTCCTCATGGATCGCGCCAGGGGGATGACCGAAACCCTGCGCCGAAGTATTCAGGGCATAGACGAGGAAGACGAAAGCATGCAGGAGCGACTCGTACGGGAGCAGAAGACTCGGCTGGCGACGGCCATCTCGGCTGTCTCCGGGGCGCTTTTTCTGGCATCCTTTTACCTCCTCACTGGCCAAATCCTGATCGCTCGCAGCGCATCGCGACAACAAAAAACGGAAGCCGCGTTGCACGAAAGTGAAGATCGATTCAAGAGCTTCTGCGAGCAAGCTCCAGTAGGAATCTACCACACGGATCCACAAGGCTTTTGCGTGTACACCAACCCCCGATGGAGCCAAATGTCTGGGCTGAGTGCTGCTGAAAGTTTAGGCCACGGGTGGAAAAGAGCTTTGCATCCTGATGATCGCGAGACTGTTTTCGAAGGCTGGAAGTCTTGCATCGAGCGGGGGGCTTCATGGGAGTATCGCCTATTGACTCCTACAGGGGACATCCGATGGATTCGCGCTCTGGGGAAACCGACTTATTCGGCCGCAGGCGAGATCCGGGGTTTTATCGGAACTCTGGAAGACATCACGGAACAGAAGAACGCACATCAAGCGCTTCTGGAACGAGAGGCTCTGAATCGAGCGATCTTGAATTCGCTGCCTGCCAACATCGCGGTCCTCGACATGAATGGCGTCATTCAGGCGATTAATGACGAGTGGCGGCGTTTTGCAGAAGTCAGTGGCAACCCTCCCGCCTGCTTTGTCGGCCCTGGAGTCAATTATCTGGAGGTGTGCAGGCGAGCGGCCGCGGATGGATCGGCCGACGCCGAGAAGGCGCTCGCCGGCATTCAGGATGTGTTGGGTGGGAAGCGGAAAGGTTTCACCTTGCAGTACGCATGCGATTCCCCCACAGAGAAGAGATGGTTTCATATGGTGGTCCACGCCTTGACTGGCGTCGCCGGGGGAGGCGTGGTGGTCGTACACGCTGACATTACCGAACGCAAACAGGCGAATGACGCGATGCGCGAGGCTCTGAAGCAACTGCAACTCATCACGGACAATATGGCCGCCGGAGTGACACGGGTCAACCGGGACCTCCGCTACGTATGGGTAAGCCGTTGTTACGCGGCCTGGCTGAAACGAAAGAGGCCGGAGGAAGTTGCCGGCAGGACGATTCTCGAGGTGGGCGGGGAAGAGTTCTACCAGAAGACCCGGCCTTACATCGAGAGGGTGGTTTCCGGAGAGAGAGTGGAATTCGAGACGCAGGTGAATTACCCCGGCGTGGGCCCGCGGTGGATTCATGCGGTCTATGTACCGACGAAGGCGCAGGACGACACGGTGGATGGATGGATTTCCGTTGTGGGCGATATTACTGAGCAACACGAAGCCCAAGAGCGGCTGCGCGAGAGCGAGGAGCGTTTCCGCGCCATTTTCTATCAGGCCGCCGCCTGCATCGCACAGACGGGCATCGATGGTCAATGGATGCTTGTGAACGATCAGTTCTGTGAGTTCCTCGGTTATTCACGCGACGAAATGCGTGGCAAGACGTTCCTGGATATCACCCACCCCGACGACCGCGAAATGTCCCGCGCGGGGGAGCGCAAACTGCTTTCCGGCGAGATCTCGTCCTGGTCAGCGGAGAAGCGCTATATCCGCAAGGATGGCGCCACGGTTTGGGGCAGGGTATTCGTTTCGTTGGTGCGGGACGAGCGTGAACAACCGGCATATTTCATCGCCGTACTCGAGGACATCACCCAGATGGTTCGGGCAAAGGAAGAGCTGTGCGAGAGTGAAGAACGCTTCCGCAATATGGCGGACGCTGCGCCGGTGATGATTTGGGTCTCCGGTCCGGACAAGAGTTGCATCTTCTTTAACAAGGTCTGGCTGGATTTCACCGGAAGAACCATGCAGCAGGAATCCGGCAACGGTTGGACGGAGGGTATTCATCCCGACGACCGGGACCATTGCCTGGCGGTTTATTCGTCGTCATTCGAGGCGCGCCGCAGCTTCGAGATGGAATACCGCTTGCGCCGGGCGGACGGAGAGTATCGATGGCTGTTGGACAACGGCGTTCCGCGATTTGCGGAAGGGGGCGTCTTCGAAGGCTACATTGGGTCGTGTATCGACATCACCGACAGGAAGGAGAAGGAAGAGCTTCGCGAGGAGCTGCGGCTGGAGCGCGAGAGATTGGCGGAAGCACGGGGAATGGAACGCTTCCGGTTGTCGTTTGAAGAAGCGCCTGTGGGAATGGCCCTGATTGGCGTCGACGGCAAGTGGCTGAGTGTCAATCGCGCGCTATGCGCAATGACTGGATATACCTCAACGGAACTGATTTCGGTTGGCCAGAACATTACACACCCGGAGGACCGGGCAGAGGAGTCGCTGCTGCTTTCCCGGATCTTGTCTGGAGATCTTTCTACCGGCCGGCTGGAAGAGCGCTATCTGCACAAGCAGGGGCACACGATTTACGTTCTTTTGAGCATGTCCGTAGTGGAAAGGGAGGAGGCCGGCAGGCCGGTTCACTTCATCGCTCACGTGCAGGATTTGACGGAGCGGAAGCTTGTGGAACAGGAGTTGGAGGCGAGCCGGGCGCAAATCGTGGCGAATTCCCGGTTATCTGCGCTGGGTATGATGGCCGGCGGAATCGCTCACGAAATTAATAACCCTCTCGGAGTGATCCACGCATCGGCCGAAAATATGGCACGGATGGCCGAATCCGGCTCTCTGCAAATTCCGGCGATTCTCCGGAACGCGAACCGGATCAGCCAGACGGCTGACCGGATCGCGAAAATCGTGCGCAGTTTGCGCCACATCGCGCGCGAGGGGAGAGCGGATGAATTCCGCCAGACTCCGGTGGGCGAGATCGTGGACGAGACCCTCGAGCTTTGTGCGGAACGGTTCCGCGCGCACAATATCCGCCTGACTGTTCCCGCGGTCATCCCCGCCGTCTCCGTCAGTTGCCGCGAAGCCCAGATTTGCCAGGTGCTCCTCAACCTGTTTCAAAACGCATTCGACGAACTCGTGGAACAGGAAGGAGAGCGGTGGGTGCAACTGGACGTGAGTTTGCGTCCCGGTTGGGTGGTGTTCTCGGTCCTGGACAGCGGCCGCGGCATCCCGCATGAAAACCAGGCACATATCATGGAGCCCTTCTTCACGACCAAGCCGGTGGGCAAGGGCACCGGGCTGGGGTTGAGTATTTCGAGGTCGATTGCACTGGAGCACGGGGGAACCTTAGAACTGGATCCTGAGTGCGCCCATACGTGCTTCCTCCTGACGCTTCCGCTGTCCGATGAAACCCGAGGAGGTCCACAAGATGGAACTGGAACACGCGACAGTTCTGGTAGTCGATGACGAGCCAATGCTGGTGGATATTTTCCGCGAATGGCTGGAGGAAGAGAATGGCCGTGTTTTGACGGCCGGAGATGGTGCTGCCGCATCGGAAATTCTGCGCCGCGAGCACGTGGACTTGATTATTAGCGATGTTCGGATGCCCGTCATGGATGGCATCCTGCTGCTGAAGAATCTCACGACCCACGCCGAATTTCCGGAGGGCGCCCACCGGCCCAA
>Ga0335085_10010839_pt1 | contig 13582 bp, 15 predicted proteins | sample Lox_Sample_45_FD_206712 | JGI IMG/M metagenome (GOLD analysis project Ga0335085, IMG submission 206712) | Soil microbial communities from Loxahatchee National Wildlife Refuge, Florida, United States - Lox_Sample_4.5 | ecosystem: Environmental > Terrestrial > Soil > Wetlands | place: USA...
CTGGGCCGTCGACTCGATTATCGCTCCCGCACTCCTGATTTCCAGAGCCACTTCAACAACATCTGCAGTTGGCTGGCCACGCCCCGAGATTGCGCCGCTGAAAATGCACCAACCCCAGGCCGCGGCTTTCATCACCTTCGCTGGCCCGCAGGACTATCAGCCGCTACGGCGCGCCGGGATTGATTGTGATGGCCGAACTCAGGTCCACGTCGAGCGTGGCCAGCGGCGCGGGGTTGGCGGTGATAAGGCAGTTCTGCCCCAGTTGCCAGGCAAACGCGCCGATATAGCCGCAGCCGGCGGGATTAGGGTCGGGGAACGGGTTAGGCACCGGATGCGAGGCCGTGGTCGCGACCTTGAAGGCCCAGATGCGGCAGGTGGTGCGCAGCGTGTGAATGGTGAGCGCCAGTAAGTGACTGCAATAGACGCCGGGCTGATAGCCGCCCGCACCGACCGCATCCACCCAGTTGCCGATATAGTCCTGCAGCGGGGGCGTCAGCGGTGGGCCGTTCTCCACGTCCAGATAGACGCAGGCTCCCGGCGCGAAGCCTTCCGCGGCCATCATCGCGGCGGCCTGATTGCCGTCGATGACGCCCTGCGCCGACGAGGCATGATGACTCCCCGGACCAGTAATCTGCTGCCCGACATAAATCGGCGCGATGCCCCATCCTGCGCCTGTGAGCGCCGCGCGACGGGTCATCCAGGTAGTGCTCGGATGACTGGGCGCCGGACCCAGATAGTAACCGCACCACTGCAGATTAGTGTTGGCCCTGAGCCACGTCATGACAGCATCCCCAGGGTAGTCCGCACGATCGAAACCAGCGAATCCCGGCATAACCGCCTCCTTTTGCTGCGGAGCGATTGTACCGTTTCGGACCGTTGAAGGCAATCACCAGAGTGTGCCTCTCATCCAGGCGGGCCACTCGACCAACTTACCGGCAGCGCGATCGATTGGGGCTTGGTGGTGCCCTCTGCCAAGCACGACAAAATGAACCATCCGGAGAACCGCGTTCCCTCGAATCGTGAGTCTGCCGCCGAGGAGATTCGGATCGGCGACCTCCACCGGAGATTCCGGAATGCTCTGCGAGCCTGCTCGCCCACGTTTCACCCTGACGGTAGAGCATTGATTTGGTGCACCTGCCGCGCTTCTGCGCTGCCGCCCCAGTGGTGATATTATGAGGGGCTAATCCCAACCCCGCTATGGACCACATCCTGTCGATCGTCCTTTTTACGCCGCTCGCCGGCATGCTGGTGCTGTTGCTGATCCCTTCGTCGAACGCACGCGCCATCAAACTCGCGGCCAACGCGATCGCGCTCGTGGGCTTCCTGGTTTCGTTGCCCCTGGTGTTCCAGTTCGATTCGGGCAAGGATTTTCAATTCGTGGAACAAGCCCCGTGGATTCCCACCCTGGGTTCGTCCTACCACATCGGCATCGACGGGCTCGGCCTGGTGTTGGTGATGCTCACCACGCTGATCGGCTTCCTGGCGATCCTCTCGAGTTGGAACGCTATCCACGACCGGCTGAAAGAATACTACTGCTTCTTCCTGCTCTTGCAGACGGGCATGCTCGGCGTCTTCATGGCGCTCGACTTTCTGTTGTTCTTCGTGTTCTGGGAAACCGTGCTGGTGCCGATGTATTTCATCATCGCTATCTGGGGCGGGCAGCGGCGCATCTACGCTTCGATCAAGTTCATGATTTATACCTTGATCGGCTCGGTGCTGATGCTGCTCGGCATCCTGACCCTGTACTTCCAGCACTACACGCAGTTCCAGACTTACAGCTTCGACATCAGCGAGTTGATGCGCACGAATCTTTCGCCGACCGTTCAGTGGTGGGTGTTCTGGGCCTTCTTCGTGGGCTTCGCCGTCAAGGTGCCGATGTTCCCGTTCCACACCTGGCTGCCGGATGCGCATACCGAAGCGCCCACCGCCGGGTCGGTGGTGCTGGCCAGTGTTCTGCTGAAGATGGGCACGTACGGGTTCCTGCGCTTCTCGTTGCCGCTGCTGCCGGATTCCGCCAAGAATCCCACCATCATCACCGTCATGGCGGTGCTGTCGATGATCGGTATCGTGTACGGCGCGCTGGCGTCGATGATGCAGAAGGATTGGAAGAAACTGGTGGCATACTCCTCGGTGAGCCACCTGGGCTTCTGCACGCTGGGAATTTTCGCGCTGAACCCCGCGGGCATCTCGGGATCCATCATCCAGCAGGTCAACCACGGCATTTCGACCGGCATGCTCTTCCTCATCGTGGGGGTGGTGTACGAGCGGCGTCACACGCGCGAGATTGCGGAGTACGGCGGACTGCTGAAGGTCATGCCGATTTTCACGGTTGTCTTCGGACTGGCCATGCTCAGCAGCATGGGCATGCCTCCGCTGAACGGCTTCATCGGCGAAATTACGATTCTGGGCGGCGCCTACCAGCAGTCCTTTAATTGGGCCTTCTGGGCAGCCGTAGGAATCGCGCTCGGCGCGGCGTATCTGATATGGCTCTTCCAGCGCACGATGCTGGGCGAGGTGAACGAGAAGAACCGCACCCTGAAGGATCTGTCGCTGCGCGAGATCGCCGTGTTTGCGCCGTTGGTGGTATGGGCCTTCTGGATCGGCCTCAACCCGCAACCGTACTTCAAGGTGCTGGACCGTTCGGTGGCGCAGATTGTGGAACGCGTGCATCCCGGCTACTACGCTGCGCGTCACCTGCCGAATCCGCTGGAGCAGGGAACTCCCACGGCTTCGCTGCGGTAAATGCACCCCGCGGACGCCCTGAGGCGCTGGTGGGCACCGGCCGCGGCGGTGCTGCTGGCGGCGATCGCCACGGCGCGCATCGCGTCCACCTACACGGTCTTCAACCACACCATCGACGAGCCGGATACGATTGCTCCAGGCCTCGAGTATCTGAGTATCGGGAAGTACTTATACGAAGATACGCACCCGCCGCTGGGTCGCCTGTTTGCGGCCATCGGGCCGTACCTGTCGGGCGAGCGGTTCCATCCAGGGCCGGAGTCGTACCTCGAAGGCTACCGCGTGCTCGGCCATGGCGCGCACTACGATCGTGTGCTGGCGCTGGCGCGCATGGGCAACCTGCCGTTCTTCTGGATCGCATGCGCGGTGGTGTATCTGTGGGCGTGGCGCATCCGCGGACCTGGCGCGGCGGTCGCGGCCGTGCTGCTGTACACGACGATTCCGCCGGTGCTGGCGCACGCAGGCTTGGCGACCACGGATATGGCGCTCGGCGCGATGACGCCGGCCGCGGCGCTGGCTGCTCTGTGGTGGGCCGACCAACCGGATCGCCGCCGCAGCCTGGCGTTTGGCGCGCTCGCGGCCCTGGCGTGCTGCTCGAAGTTTTCGGCGCTGGTGTTTTTGCCGGTGGGGCTGGCGGCGATCTGGGCGACTGACCGGCGGCCGTTGAAGCGTGCGCATGGGCGGGCGCTGTTCTGGGTGCTGGGCATGGCGGCCCTGACGGTCTGGGCGGTGTATGGCTTTAGCTTCGCGCGAGTCGAGTTTCTGCACTTACGCCTGCCGGCGCCGCGATTCTTCTCGGGGATTCATTCGGTATGGATGCACAATCGCGGCGGGCATCCGGCGTATTTATTGGGCCGGCGCAGCGCGAATGGGTTTTGGTATTTCTTCCCGACGGTGCTGGCCCTGAAGACGCCGCTGGCCTTGCTGGTACTGGCGCTCGCCGCGGCAGCGGCATGCTTTGTCCAACCGCTCCTTAACGGCCGCGGCTCCGATCGACTGGCTTCACCGGACGCCCGTTCGGAGCCACGGCCATCGGGGAGCCGTTGGACCGCGGCGCCCCTGGCCTTTTCCGCTGCCGTGCTGGCCGTCTCGATGACCGGCCACATCGACCTGGGCGTGCGCTATCTCCTGCCCGTCTACACCGGATTGGCGGTGGCCGCAGGATGCCTGGCCGCTTCGGTCCGCGGCGTGCCGGCACGGATCGCCGTCTCGGCGCTGCTCGTATGGCAGATCGCATCCGGCGCGCGGCAGCATCCCGACTACCTCGCCTACACCAACGAAATTGCCGGCGGGCATCCAGAGCATTTTCTGGCCGATTCGGACCTCGACTGGGGCCAGGACATGAAACGGCTGGGCGATTTCCTGGCGGCTCGCGGCGTCACTCGTCTCACGTTCTCTCCGTTCAACCGCACCTACCTGTGGACCGGCTATCCGCTGCCGCCGCTCGCTGCCGGCGTCACGGACCATCCTTCGCCCGGCTGGAACGCCGTCAGCGTCACCATCTGGAAAGTCTTCGGCTATCCGCAGTGGGCCGATCGCGCACCGCCGCCGGACGCGCGGATCGGGCGCTCGATCTTGCTGTGGTACGTGAAGTAAAGGAGCCCGCCACCAACTTACTTCTTCCAGACGGTGGTGTACTTCTTACGGTACTTCAGGTCGTCCTCCGTCGCGATCAGTTGTTGCGCCAGCGCGCGGATCTGTTCATCGCCAGTCAGGTCGTAAACCCGCCGCAGCACCACCAGAATGTCGTACCGGATCAAGGTGCAGTTCTTCTCTGCCTTGCATTCCTGGAATCGGCCGGCCAAGCCCTTCAACACGACTTTGCGCTGAGACTCGCCGGCGGCGCCGACTTTCCATAGCGACTGCAGGCAATGGCGCGCGGTAACGAAGCGCTGATCTTTGGTCACCTCGAGCAGACGGGCGAAATCCGTGAGCATACGCCCGCGGGGGTCGCTCTTGGCCAGATTCGAGAGCACCTGCGAAGCAATCGACCGCTGCCGGTTGTCGCCATCTCGCAGCGTGGGCAGCAGGTCGTCCCAGACTTCATAGGCCCAATCGACAGGGCCGTTGGTGGCCTGGAGCAGCCCTTGAAATGCATGGTTCTGGCGGTCCAGGTCAAACGACCGCAGGTCCTCCAAAAGCTCTTTGTACGGAGCGGCAGCGGCCGGCATGGCCGCTAACCCTTCTGAGCAATCTGAATCAGATTGCCGCACGTGTCGTCCAGGACGGCCGTAGTCACCGGCCCCATGGTGACCGGCGGTTGCGTGAACACCACGCCCGCGGCCCGAAGCCGTTCGTACTCGGCATGAACATCTTCGACTCCGAAGGAATTCATCGGAATGCCGTCCGCCACCAGGGCCTTCTTGAAGGGAGCCACGGCGGGATGGGTATCCGGCTCCAGCACCAACTCTGTGCCGTCCGGGTCGCTGGGCGAGACCACCGTCAGCCAGCGCATCGTTCCTAAGGGGACCTCGGTCTTCTTCACGAATCCGAGCTTTTTGGTGTAGAACTCCAACGCCTTGTCCTGATCGTCTACGAAGATGCTCGTGAGGATAATTCTCATCTGCCTTTTCCTTTCCTGGCGGGCTTCAGCCAACGATCGGCAATCTCCTGAAGGGGTGCGATCTGCAGGTAGTGAAACTTGTACCTGCCTTGCCGTTCCGTGGTCAGCAGACCCGCCGCCTCCAGCACATCGAGATGCTGGGAGATGGCTTGACGCGTAAGGCTGATGTCGTGCTTCATCGCTAAACGGCTGCAAAGCTCGAACAGGGTTTGACCATCCCGCTCGACCAGTTCATCCAGAATGGCCCGGCGCGCCGGAACGGCGATGGCTTCGAAGACATCGCCCACGGATCGATCATAGGCAAGTGGTGGCTTGCCTGTCAAGAGGAAATCAGTAACGTCACTGGCCCGGGTTATCCACGTTCTTCGCCGTCTTCCTGACGAGGAACGTCCGCGCCGCGGGAACAATGGATGCCGGCAGAGTGCCATCATCGACGGCGACCATCACGTGAACATAGTCTTCTGTCTTCTCGAGGATTTCGACTTCTACCTGGTATTGCCTGGAGTCGTGCTCTACCTGGTAGATGCGCTGGTCGGGCGGGCACGAAATCAGCTCGTCGTAGGACATCGTGGACCAGCGACTCACTTGCATCTCAAGTACTCTGTCCCAGTTCAGACGGCTCACGTTTTGACACCTGAGCGGGCACGCGGTCGGCTGCTGCTACTCTACCGCCAGCCCCAAAAACTGCTTTGCATTCTGGTAGCAGATATTCTTCACGGTGGGCCCCACCAGCCCGAAGTCCTTCGGCAACTCGCCGGCTTCCATATCGCGGCCGAACAGGTCGCACAGCACGCGGCGGAAATATTCGTGGCGCGGATAGCTCATGAAGGAGCGCGAATCGGTCAGCATGCCCACAAAGCGCGAGATCAGGCCGCAGTTCGAGAGCGCGTTCATCTGCCACTGCATGGCCTCTTTTTGATCCTGGAACCACCAGCCGCTGCCCATCTGGATCTTGCCCGGCGCCGAGCCGTCCTGGAAGTTGCCGATCATCGTGGCGACGATGTAGTTGTCCGCCGGATTCAGGCAGTAGAAGATCATCTTCGGCAGGGCGTTTTCGCTATCCAGCCGGTCGAGATAAGCGCCCAGCGGATTGGCCTGCCGCCAGTCGCCGATGGAATCGAAGCCGACGTCCGGACCCAACTCGCGGAAGCGGCGGCTGTTGTTGTTGCGGCGCGCCCCCATGTGGAGCTGCTTGGTCCAGCCCTTCTCGGCGTCCCAGCGGCCGAAGTGCAGCATCATGTATCCGGCGAAACGCTCGTGCTGTTCGGACGTGGCGGCGCGTCCCGAACGTGCGCAACCGAAGATCTCGGCGGCTTCGCGGTCGCTGGCGAACTCGCCGAACGCGTGATTGACCCCATGGTCCGAAAGGCGAGCGCCCATCCGGTGGAAGAAATCGTGGCGCTTCTTCAAAGCATCGACAAACTCGTTCAGCGTGGCGATGCTGGTGTTGCTGACCGCTTCCAGACGCGCCACCCACGCGTTGAACGCTTCGGGCAAATGCACATTGAGCGCTTTGTCCGGACGGAAGCACGGGAACATCTTGAAGGACAGATCCTCCACCGACGTGACCTGGTGCCAGTCGAGATCGTCGGTCGGATCATCGGTGGTGCACACGGCCTTGACATTGAACTTCTTCATAATGCCGTGCGTACGCAGAGCGTCGCCTTCCAGCGCCTGGTTGGCGCGCTCCCACACGTAGGCGGCGGTGTTTTCGTCCAGCAGATCCTCGATGCCGAAGTAGCGCTTCAATTCCAGGTGTGTCCAGTGGTACAGCGGGTTGCGCAGCGTGTACGGCACGGTGCGCGCCCAAGCTTTGAACTTCTCTTCGGGAGCGGCATCGCCGGTGCAATAGCGTTCTTCGACGCCATTGGCCCGCATGGCGCGCCACTTATAATGGTCGCCCTCCAGCCAGATCTCGAACAGGTTGGCGAAGCGGCGGTTCTGGGCCACGTCCTGGGGCGGCAGGTGGCAATGATAATCGAGGATCGGCTCGTTTTCGGCGTATTCGTGATAGAGCCGCCGCGCGGACTCGTTGCTGAGCAGGAAATCGTCGTGGATAAAAGGCATGGCCAGCCCCGGTTTAGCGATATAAAATCGCAGGATAACAGATCGCAGTGGCATAATGATTCTCACATGAAGACTGTGGCGAGCTTTCTCCTGGCGGCTCTGTACGCTGGCGCGCAGCCCGCTCCGCACGCCCTGCCGCCCGCGGGCATCGAGGTGCCGGCCGCCGATCGCGCCGAACTGGCCGCTGGTCTCGACCGATTGCATGCGGCCTGCGCTTCCTTGCGCGACCATCCGCTCGCGGCCGACGTGCTGATCTACGAAAAGGCCGTCCGGTACGCGCTCGAGTACAACGAATTCTTCAAGCCCGAGGAAATCGCCAAAGCCAAAACGCTGCTGCGCGAAGGACAGGAGCGCGCCGATCAATTGCTTCACAAACAGTCGCCGTGGAGCTCGGCGACGGGCCTGGTGGTGCGCGGTTACATTTCGAAGATCGATGGCAGCGCGCAGCCGTATGGACTCGTAGTGCCGCCCAACTGGTCGCCCCACGCGCCGCGCCGCTGGCGCCTGGACTTGTGGTTTCACGGCCGCTCGGAGACCCTCAGCGAAGTGAACTTCATCAGCGACCGCGAGCAGAAGCCTGGCGAGTTTCAGCCCCCCGACACCATCGTGCTGCACCTCTACGGACGCTACTGCAACGCCAGTAAGTTCGCCGGCGAAGTGGATGCGTTCGAAGCCCTGGACGCCGTGAAGCGCAATTATGCCATCGACGACAACCGCATCCTGGTGCGCGGCTTTTCGATGGGCGGCGCTTCGGCGTGGCATATCGGCGCGCATTTCGCCGGGCTGTGGGCCGCGGTGGCGCCGGGCGCGGGCTTTGCCGAGACGGCCCAGTACCAGCATCTGAAAATCACCGGCGATGGCGCGCCTCCATCCTGGGAGCAGACCCTCTGGCACCTCTACGACTCGCGCGATTACGCCGCCAACCTGTTCAACACCACCGTGATCGAGTATCACGGTGAGATCGATCCGCAGAAGCAGGCCGGCGACGTGATGGAGCGAGCCATGGCGGACGAGGGCATGAAGTTGCTCCGCCTGGAAGGTCCGCAGACCGCCCATAAGTACCACCCCGAGACCAAGGCGGAATTGATCAGAATGCTCGATGCGATCGCCGCGCGCCCCGCCGATCCGTACCCGCGCAAGGTGCGCCTCACCACCTGGACCCTGGCGTACAACCGCATGAAGTGGGTGACCGTCGATGCGCTGGCGAAGCACTGGGAGCGCGCCCGTGTGGATGCGGAGATCACCGGCGACGCGACAGTTGAGCTGACGACCGCCAACGTCAACGCCTTCTCGCTCGAGATGGGTCCCGGCGGTTGCCCGTTGGACAATCGCGGCAAGGTGACCGTGAAGATCGATGGCCGCGCTTTGCTGGCGCCCGGCCCGGGCCCGGACCGGTCGTGGACGGCGCACTTCCGCAAGCAGGACGGGCAGTGGCGGATCGACGCCGCCGAGGCTTCGGGGTTGCACAAGCGCCACGGCCTGCAAGGCCCCATCGACGATGCCTTCCTCGATAGCTTCGTGTTCGTCACGCCGACCGGGAAGCCGCTTGCTCCGGCCACGGCCGCGTGGGCGGCAGCCGAGGAGAAACGCGCCATCGTGCAGTGGCGGGCGCAGTTCCGCGGCGATGCGCGCGTGATGAACGACCGCGACCTTACCGATGCCGAGATCGCGCGCAGCAACCTCATCCTGTGGGGCGATCCCGGCAGCAATCGCGTGCTTGCGCGCATCCTCGGCAAACTGCCGATCCAGTGGAACGCCGCCAGCCTGGTCGCCAACGGCCACACCTATTCCACCGCGACGCACGCCCCGATTCTGATTTATCCCAATCCGCTGAACCCGGCGAAGTACGTGGTGCTGAATAGCGGCTTCACGTTCCGCGAGGACGCCAACGAGACCAACTCGCGCCAGACCCCTCGGCTGCCCGATTACGCCGTCGTGGACCTCGCCACGCCGCCCGACACGCACTGGCCCGGCAAGATTGTGCTGGCCGGATTCTTCAACGAGGAGTGGGGTTGGTAGGCGGCCCCGAGGTGGTCGAGCGCTGCCTGCGGCGCATCGCCGGGCAAGACGGACAAATTCGCGCGTGGGTGGAAGTGGCGCACGACGCCGCATTGCAGGCCTGCGCCGCCGATGGTCCACTGGCCGGCATCCCGTTCGGCGCCAAAGATATTTTCGAGACGCGCGGCATGGCTACCGAATACGGCTCGCCGCTGTGTGCCGGACGCCAGGGCGAGCGGAATGCCGCAGTGATCGAAGAACTGCGCGCGCAAGGCGCCATCCTGCTCGGCAAAACGCACACCACCGCGTTTGCATCCTTCGACGCTGCGCCGACGCGCAATCCGCACGCTCCCGGACGCACGCCGGGAGGCAGTTCCGCCGGATCGGCAGCGGCGGTGGCGGCAGGAATGGCGCTCTTCGCGCTGGGTACCCAGACGCTCGGCTCGGTGCTGCGTCCGGCGTCCTATTGTGGCGTGTGCGGTTTCAAGCCCAGTTTCGGGCTCATCGCAGTGGACGGCGTGCTGCCGTTTGCGCCCTCGCTCGATACCGTGGGCTTCTTCACCGCCTCCGTCGCCGACATGAGCTTCCTGTGGTCGCGCGGCTTCGGCGGCCTTTCGGAGACGCCTCTGCGCGACCTGGCGCGCCTGCGCATCCCCTGCGAAGATCCGATGGCGCGCGCCATGGAAGACGCCGCGCAACGGCTTCGCGCCGCCGGCATCCGCGTGAACGATCTGGACCCGCCTCCGGGTTGGGACGCCCTCATCCAGGCGGCTTACACTATCAACAGCTATGAAGGGGCCCGCACGCACGAAGGGCGCTATCGCGAGTTCGGCGATCGGATCGGCGCGCGATTGGCCGCCCTGGTGCGCCGCGGTCTGGCGATGCCCGGCGGCTCATACGAAGCGGCGCTCGAAACCGTCGAACGCATGCGCACCGAAATGTCGCGCTGGTTCTGGGAGTACCCGGCCATTCTCACCCCCGCCGCCACCGGACCTGCGCCCGAAGGCTACGAGTCGACCGGCGACCCGTCGGCGAATGCGCCGTGGACCGCGCTCGGGGTGCCTGCCATCAGCGTGCCGCTGCCGGGGTACGATGTGCCCATGGGCCTGCAACTGACCGGCGCCTGGGGCCGCGACGATGCCGTGGTGGTGGTAGCCGCCGAGGCCGAAAAGCTGCTGGCGCACGAGGACTCCGCATGACCGCCGCCGATTTCCGCCGCCTCGCCTTGGCGCTCCCCGAAGCCGTCGAGGGCGCGCACATGGGCCACGCCGATTTCCGCGTGCGCAACAAGATCTTCGCCACGCTCGACCACACCGAAACGCTCGGCATGGTGAAGCTCAATCCCGAGCAGCAGCACGAATTCGTCAAAACATACCCGGCGATGTTCGTTCCGGTGAAGGGCGGATGGGGCCGCAAGGGCGCCACGCACGTGCGCCTCGAGGCAGCCGGGGAAGCTACCGCGCGGAAGGCGCTCGAAATCGCCTGGCGCAACACCGCGCCCAAGAGCCTGCGGTGAAGCGCGGCGGAACGATCTCCGGCGTCCACCGTCTAAGCTTCATCCGAAGCGCCCGTAACGCCGGGATATGATAGGAGCAGGTTTCACAATGAACTGCAGGTTTCACTCGATCGCCACCGTCGTGTGCCTGGCGGTGCTGCTGACGCTCGCTCTGGCCGAGGGACTGAGCTTCCAGAGGGGGGGCGTGGCCAGCGCGGCGCCCAGCCAGGAGCCGGCGCAGGAAGAGGTCAAGCTGCCGAACGGCAAATCGCAGCGCGACGAGATCCTCAAACGCGATCGCGAAGAGAATATCAGAGACGCCGCGCAGCTTGCGCAACTGGCCGAGGAGCTGAAAGTGGATCTGGAAAAGAACGACCGCTTCGTGTTCTCCCTGAACACTATGAAGAAAACGGATGACATCGAAAAACTGGCGAAACGGATTCGCGGGCGCATGCGGCATAATTAGCCTGCTGGCCGGCGCGGCTCGGGCGCAGCCGGCCGCACCCCCCGCGGCGCCGGAAGGCAGAGCCCCAGCGATCGCTTTGCTGGATGCTTCGGACCAGCAGCAGTGGCAGACCTGGGCGGCGCCGCTCGGCTGGCGAGTGCTCGTGCCCACCTTGCCCGAAAGCGCGGGCGCCAAGCCCAACATCGATGTGCGCGTGCAGGCCGTCGCGGCAGCCGTAGTCTCCGCGGTTCAGAACGGCGCGGTGGACGCCTCGCGTGTGTACCTGGCGGGCCGCGGAGATCAGGCCGCGTGGGTCTTCTACACCATTTCGCGCATTCCCGACCTGTGGGCTGCGGGACTGGCGCTGGGCGGTTCGCCCAAGCCCGCTATCGACAGCGGACGCATCTTCGCCATCAATTTCACCAACACGCCGGTACTGTGGGTCGGCAATCCCGAGACTCGGACACTCGCGGAGCAACTCAAGTCCGAGGGCCTGAATGTCGAGTGGCAGTCGAGCGAAGGTCTCGCCAACGATGCGATTTTCGGATGGCTGGCGAAGCATCAGCGCGCGCCTTTCCCCTCTGAAATCGATTGCGAAACCAACTCGCCTACCTTCGCCCACTGCTACTGGATCACCATGGACAAGTTCGACGTGGGCGAGCGCAACGACGTGCTGCCTGCCACGTTCCTGCGCCCGTCCAATCCGGGCACGCTGGAACTGGGGGTCTTCTCGTACGACCCCGAGGATGCCGGTCCCGGCATCGCCCTGACGCTGCCCGAAAAGTATAGCGGGCCGCTGAAAAGGGGCGATCGCCTGGTGGCCATCGACGGCAAGCCGGTCGCGAACGGGCACGAATACGCCTCGCTGATGGCCCGGGCGACCACCGACAAACCGGTCGCAGTGCTGGTGCAGCGCGGCAAGGACCGCGTCCGCATCGAATCGCGTCTGATCGTCCCGCACATCGAGCAGCCCGTCACCGCGCGCGTGCAGGCGCGCTTTGAAGCGGCCGATAACGACATTCAAATCGTCAGCCGCACAGTCAAAGAATTGCGCGTCACCATTCCGCCGCAGTGGGCCCAAGGCTCGCGGCTGTACTGGAACGGCTTGGCGATCGAAAACATTGCCACGCCGGGATGTTTGAAACTGGTGGTGGAAAAGGAACTGCTGCATGCCGAAAAATGCCCGTAGCGGCGCCTCCGGCACGCGCCGCTGCGATTGGGCCCGCGACGAGCTGATGATCGCTTATCATGACGCCGAATGGGGCGTGCCGCTGCATGACGATCGCGGCCTGTTCGAGTTCCTCATCCTGGAAGGCGCGCAGGCCGGGCTGAGCTGGTCCACGATCCTCAAGAAGCGCGCGGCCTACCGCGCCGCATTCAGCGGCTTCGATCCGCAGGTGGTGGCCGCGTACGGCGAGGACCGCATCCAGGCGCTCTTGACCGATCAAGGCATCGTACGCAATAAACTCAAGATCCGCTCGGCGGTCGGAAACGCGCGTGCCTTTCTCCAGGCGCAGCAGCAAGCCGGCAGCTTCGATGCCTACATTTGGAGTTTCACCGGTGGCCGCCCGCTGGGCAATCGCTGGCGCCGCATGGACCAGGTGCCCGCCCGCTCGGCTCACTCCGACGCCATCAGCAAGGACCTGCAGAAGCGCGGCTTCCGTTTCGTCGGGACGACGATTTGCTATGCCTTCATGCAGGCCGTCGGGATGGTGAACGATCACCTGGTGACGTGCTTCCGCCACGGCGAGGTGGGATGAAGCGCAAGCAGATGGATCGCGCCGAGGTGCAGCGGCGCCTGCAGCGCGCGCCCAAAAGTGCCCAGCGCGATGCGGCCTTCCGCAAAGCGATTCGTCAGATTCCCAAAGGCAAGGTGGCGACCTACGGACAGGTCGCGGCGGCCGCCGGTTATCCGCTGTACCACCGCCACGTGGCGCAGTTCCTGCATCGCGCCGGCCAATCGGTGCCCTGGCAGCGGGTGGTCGGCGCGGCGGGAGCCATCAAGCTGAAATACGAGGCAGGACTCGAGCAGCGCAGGCGTCTCGAAATGGAGGGCGTCCGGTTCCGCGGCAAGCGCGTGGCTATGGCGGAGCATCAGCACCGCTTCAAGACGTGGGAGTTCGAAGAGTGAGGCCGACGACCTCACCGCAGAGCATCTGACTGGATGGCCAGTCTGGTGGGGGAAGAAACACAGTGTTACCGTGGAGGCTCCCGCTGGTGGCAGCTAAGGCCGATTGCGCACTGGTGCTTCCAAGCCCGTCGCAGAGCATGGTCT
>Ga0335085_10010840_pt1 | contig 13582 bp, 9 predicted proteins | sample Lox_Sample_45_FD_206712 | JGI IMG/M metagenome (GOLD analysis project Ga0335085, IMG submission 206712) | Soil microbial communities from Loxahatchee National Wildlife Refuge, Florida, United States - Lox_Sample_4.5 | ecosystem: Environmental > Terrestrial > Soil > Wetlands | place: USA: Florida...
CGGTCAGCCGGCTTTTGCCACTGCCGGATCGCAGAATCCATAACCTTTAAGATCGAATAAGCCGGCCTTTTTATCAGCACGTGCTCATGAAAGGCAAGAAGATGATCCGCAATAGCGAAGATCAGGTCGGGCGTGAGCACCGGTACCTCGATTTTGACCCGCTTGAAAACCAGGGTTGTGTACTCCTTGATCTTGATCTGCGGCGGTAGGAAGTAGCCCCGTATCTTCACTGGATGCTCATGAACTCTTCCATGGTGAGAGAACAACCGCGTGCTTCGGCTGCCTTTGCGCGTCCGACGATCTCAAACCCATCTTCAATCCGATGGCCTAGGTCTTCGGTCTGAAGCGCCATGACGGAACCCGCATTGGCAAGATCGTAATGTTGAAGAATGCCCGTAACGCCTTCTGGTTGTTCCTTGAGGGTTTCCGGATTCAATATCCGGGTGCGAACCCAGTGCGGCATGATTTTACGGCGGGATCGCTGAGTTTCGTGAAATCGATCCGCCAGCACGTTATCATAGAACTGAGAGCACATCTCAGTCATTCCGTACTCATTGACCACGGAGATTGTCGGAATTCCCAGCACCTTCCCCAGCCGGTAGTACAATTCTTCTCTCGGAATTTCCCTCATCCTGCTTTTATAGCCTCCCGTGTCCATCAGTCTACTGCCTGCGGGCAACCGAAAACGGAGGCGCTCTGAATCACAATAATCCAGAAAATGCAGAAAGGCAAACGAAACCCCAAGAAGGCAGACCGGCTCTCCGCTCTGTTCCGAAGCCTGGAGGACCTTGGTCAGGCTGACTGAATCAAGACCCTGGTCAGAAAAAAAATAGTCGCTGCCTTTAGATCCAAAAGCGTGAATGATCGTGTCAAACATGTGTGACAGCGAAGACTGCGGCATTAGCTTGGGAGAGGCGAACAGGATCAGCATTTTCAGATGGTGAGCCTCCGGAAGAAGATGGGCCGCAAAGTTGGTTTTGAGCGATGTGTGATAAAGTGCGAGGTCCGGGATCAGGTGCCGCCCGCGTTTTGCAGCACCTTGGGTTGTGCCGCTGGTGAGAAAGATCTTCTCGGGTCGGCCGCAACTCAGATCCAATTCTTTAAAAGCGGCGGCCGGAACAGCGGGGATTCCTCGAAAAGAATGAACAGTCTGCGGGGTCTTCGCACGTTTCAGACAGAATTTACGGTACGGGAGATTATGCTTGAATTGATATTCAAAGACACGCAAAGCCAGGGGTTCGAACCTGCCGTCTTCCGGGGATTCGATGAAGTTTGCAACCTCATCGAGGAGCAATTCGCTCACGCCACGCCTAACTCCTGTCTGACCGCGCGGGTGCCGGCCACCAGGGTCTTGAGTTTTTCGATCGCCTCGTCCACGGTCCTCGTCTTGAGCCCGCAGTCAGGGTCCACCCAGATCGCCTCTTTCGGCAGAAGGTTCAGCGCCTTCTTAATCCGATCCTGCACAAGCTCCGGTGACTCGATCAGGTGCGTATGAACATCTACCACACCGAACGAGAAATCCTTCGTAAAAGGCTGCTGCTCGAACAGATTTAAAAGATCCAGCCCGCTGTTGGACGTCTCAAGATCAAAATTCTCTACAGGCAGCTCCAGCATTTTGGGATAGATAAACTCAAATGCGCCGTAGCAGATGTGCGTGATAAAATAGGCCGGCAGGTCGCGTGTCACGATCTGCATCGCCTCGATTGCAAAGGGAAGCTCCTCCGGCCTAACGGAAAGTGCCGGCTCGTCCACTTGGATGATCTTGGCACCCGCATCGATCAGCGCCTCCACCTCTTTCCGAATCTCTTTCGCCAACGCCAGGCAGGCCGCTTTGCGGCTCGGGTAATATTCGTTAAAAGACCAGTCCATGATGGTGTAAGGACCTGTCAGCATCCCTTTGACCGGCTTGCTTGTGAAACTGTGTGCAAATTTCCACCACCGGACCGTCATCGGCCGCGGCCATTTGACCTTGCCGGTGATGACCGGTTTGTGGTAATACCGGTTGCCGTAAGATCGTACCAGACCGCCGAGCTTGAAACCCTTCATGAGGCCGGCAAAGTGCGCCACCATGTCTCCGCGGTACTGTTCCCCGTCCACCAGGACATCGAGGCCAAGCTCCTCCTGTATTCCCATCCAGAACTCGGTCGCTTTTTTCTCCAAAACCTCCAGCTTGGAATTGGCTAGGGTTCCTTTCGCCGCCCGGGCTCGCGCTTTTAACAGATAATCAGGCTTAGGAAAACTTCCTACACTGGTGGTGGGAAATATGGGAAGGTCCAGTCCAAGGGTCTTTAACTTTTTTCGACTCATCGTCGCGCCGCTCTCTCTTCAAACAGTTTCTTAAGTTTTACCATGTTTGCCAATTTTCGATACGCTTTGTCACGCGGAAGGTATTCCAAACCGCAGGACGGATTAACATAGCAGACGTCCCCCTTGAGCCTGGGAAGAATCTTGTTAAGGAAATTGAAGACCTCATCTTTTGTCTCCACACGAGTGTTCCGGCCGTCAATGATTCCGAGACCCAGTCGCTTATCGGAACCGTCCCGGCTGACGCGGTCCGCAAGCTGTGAACTGTAGGTAAAATCGATCCCAAGGACATCAACCGGCAGTCCTTGAAGACGATCATAAAACGGCGCTGCATCGCCGAAATACGTGTAGAGGGCCAGATGGCTGTTTCCCTTCTTATTTGCCAGAGCAGTGATGGACTCGCGCAGGATCCCGAAATCGTTCGGATGGCGAAGGATGGCTGGCTCGTCGATTTGAATCATCGTGGCCCCGGCCCTGGCAAGTCCTTCGACTTCGCGCGACATGAGCTCGGCAAAATCCATGACCAGGTCTCGAAGATGAGGATACGCATCTGTCTGAACGATCGACAGCCTGGCCAAAGTATAAGGTCCGGTCAAGACCGGCTTCACCGGTTTTTTTGAGACCTTTTTGGCAAAATCAAACTCGTCTTGCACCCATGGGGCTCTCCAACGGAGTTTTGCCGTAATAACCGGCTGACGAAAATAAATATTCGTATCAAAAAATCGTAAAAGGCCGTTGATCTTAACCCCCTCCAGCTTCCCGGCAAGGTGGGAAACGGGATCATGCCAGCGGATCTGCCCATCGGTGAGCAGGTCAAGGCCCGCTTCTTGCTGTTCCCGGAGGGCGGCCTTGATCACAGACTGCTGAATTTTCTCGATACCCTCTGCGGCAATTTCCCCGCGTTCCAATCGTCCATAGGCTTTGCGGAGCCGCTGCTGCTTGGGCTGATCGCCGATGCGCGGATAGCTCCCGGCGCTGGCCAGAGATATCTCCATTGTCTGTTCTCCGTCCGCGGTTTGGTAAATCTACGGTTTGAGAGAAGTCATAATGCCACCATAGCGGAAATGAAATTCAAGGACAAAGATCCTTACAAGACTCGATCGGATGAGAAATTACGTTCCCATTTCCCAAGAGGCGAGATACTTCTCCTGCTGCTTGGTCAAGCGGTCAACACGGCTTCCCATGCTTTCCAACTTCAGGCGGGCGATCTCCTTGTCAATTGAGAGTGGTACCGGATACACCTTCTTCGCCAGTTTTTTCCCTTCCCTGGCCATGTACTCGGCCGAAAGCGCCTGGTTCGCAAAGCTCATGTCCATCACATCCGGGGGGTGTCCTTCCGCCGCCGAGAGATTGATCAGGCGCCCCTCCGCCAAAATATTGACTCGTCGTCCATCGGGAAGTGTAAACTCTTCGACAAAGTCACGGATCATTCTATGACGCCGGCTCATCTTTCCAAGAGCCGGCAAGTCGATCTCCACATTAAAATGGCCCGAGTTGCAGACAATCGCTCCGTTCTTCATCACCGCAAAATGTTCTTTTCGGATCACATTGATATTCCCGGTCACCGTCACGAAAAAATCGCCGATCTTGGCCGCGTCTTCCATCGGCATCACGCGATAGCCGTCCATCACCGCTTCGATCGCCTTTAATGGATCCACCTCGGTAACCACCACATCGGCCGCCATTCCTTTGGCACGCATCGCGATCCCGCGACCGCACCAACCGTACCCACTCACAACAAAGACCGTCCCTGCAATCAGTCGATTGGTTGCGCGGAGAATTCCGTCCATTGTGCTCTGGCCTGTTCCGTAGCGGTTGTCGAAGAAGTGCTTCGTGCTGGCATCGTTCACCGAAATGATCGGAAATTTTAATACGTCACGCTGCGCCATGCTCCTCAGTCGGATGACACCGGTCGTCGTCTCTTCGGTTCCTCCGATGATCTCCTTGGCCAGTTCGGTCCGCTTGGTGTGGATCGTTGAGACCAGGTCCGCGCCATCATCCATCGTCAGCGCAGGCCGATGATCCAATGCCGCCTTGATATGACGATAGTAAGTCTTGTTGTCTTCCCCCTTGATCGCAAAAACCGGGATATGGGAATATTTGACCAGCGCAGACGCGACATCATCCTGCGTCGAAAGCGGGTTCGAGGCGCACAACACCACCTCGGCACCTCCCGCCTTGAGCGTGTCCATGAGGTTTGCGGTCTCAGTCGTGACATGCAGGCAGGCCGAGACTCGAAGTCCCCGCAGCGGTCGTTCCTTGCGAAACCGTTTTTTGATCAGCCGCAGAACCGGCATGTTCTGCTCGGCCCATTCGATCCGAAGCTGGCCTTTCTCCGCCAGGCGGAGATCCCGAATATCGTAATCCATCTGTCCCTCTGAAATTTTAGATTCCCGCAGACTTCCGAAGTTTGTCTGCCAGGTCGGTTTTTTCCCAGGTAAAGTCCGGATTGTTCCGTCCGAAATGACCGTAGGCGGCGGTTTTCTTGAAAATCGGCCTCCGAAGTTTGAGATGCTCGATCATGCCCTTCGGGGTCATTGGGAAATATTCCCAGACGAGTTTTTCAATCTTCTCGACAGAAACCTTTTCGGTTTCGTACGGATTGATCAGGACCGAGACAGGGTCCGCCACCCCGATGGCATAGGCCAGTTGGACTTCGCATTTTTTCGCGAGGCCGGCTGCTACGATGTTCTTTGCAATGTAACGTGCCATGTAAGATGCAGACCGGTCCACCTTGCTGGGGTCCTTGCCTGAAAATGCACCTCCGCCATGGCTGCCGACGCCGCCATAAGTATCCACGATGATCTTCCGGCCGGTCACACCGGTGTCTGCTTGAGGTCCCCCGACCGCAAACCGTCCGGTGGGGTTGATGTGATAGATCACGTTCTCTTCATCCATTAATTCAGGCGGCATCACCGGCTTGATGACTTTCTCCACGATGTCCTCTCGCAGATCTTTGAGCGACGTGTCCGGGCTGTGCTGGGCCGAGACGACGATCGTGTGAAGCCGAACCGGCTCCCCGTTGCGGTACTCAACAGTGACCTGGGATTTTCCATCAGGACGGAGATACGGCAGGATGTCTTTTTTGCGCATTTCGGCTAAACGCATTGTGAGCCGGTGGGCCAGTACGATCGGCATCGGCATTAGCTCCGGCGTTTCGTCCGTGGCGTAGCCGAACATGAGCCCCTGATCCCCGGCGCCCCCGGTGTCCACTCCCATCGCAATATCCGGTGATTGGTTGTGGATTGAGGTGATCACAGAGCAGGTTTCATAATCGAAACCGTACTTTGCCCGCGTGTAGCCGATCTCCTTGATCGTCTCGCGCACGATATCCGGGATCTCGACGTATCCTGTGGTGGTGATCTCCCCGGCCACAAAAGCAAGTCCGGTTGTAACCAAGGTCTCCACCGCAACGCGGCAGTTCGGGTCTTGGGCAATCAGTGCATCCAGGATCGCGTCCGAGACCTGGTCCGAAATCTTGTCGGGGTGTCCCTCGGTTACAGACTCGGAAGTAAACAGGTAATTCTTTTTGTTCATGCTCATGAGAACCTCCAAATAAAAAACCCTGTGCCTTCAAGCACAGGGTGACCTGGGACTTGCCCCGGCTTTTTAGCACTTTTTTTAGGGTGGTTGCAATATGCCCAAATCAGTCCACCATAAACTTTTCGCTACACTACATCACAGCCTGTCGGCTTGTCAAGAAAAATTTAATCTCGTATAATGGAAAAATCATCATGCAGGCAACCGCGAACAGACTGATTAAAACCTTGAGCATGGGAATCTGGTTTTTCGCGATACAGAACGCTTTTGCCGCATCAACTTCGCCCTGCGAGCTCAAGGGACCCTCCCCCTCTTTCCCCAGCATTCAGTTGGAATCGGTTGCGGGAAAACTCGCGGAGCCCTTGGGCCTCCTCCACGCCGGCGATGGCAGCGGAAGGGTTTTTATCGTTGAACAGCAGGGAACGATTCGAATCTTTAAAAAAGGCAGGTTATCAGAAAGATCTTTCCTGGATATCCGTGATCGGGTAACATCGGGTGGAGAGAAGGGGCTTCTGGGACTCGCGTTTCATCCGAAGTTTTCGGAGAACCGTCGTCTTTTCGTGAACTACACCTCCCCTACTGGAGGCCTTCATACCGTGATCTCCGAATTCAAAATCGGCGACAATCCGGATGCGGTTGATCCGAAAAGCGAGCGAACCTTACTGACCATCCCGCAGCCGTATTCTAATCACAAAGGAGGAAATATCGTCTTTGGTCCGGACGGTTACCTCTATATCGGGATGGGGGACGGCGGATCTGCAAACGATCCGCACAGCAACGGACAGAACCTTTCAACCTTGCTCGGCAAGATGCTTCGGATTGACGTGGATCAAAAGGAAAAAGACAGGGCGTACGGTATTCCACGCGACAATCCCTTCATCGGCCAAAAAAATGCCGCGCCGGAGATCTGGGCATACGGCCTCCGGAATCCCTGGCGCTACTCGTTCGACCCTGCCACCAGGCTGCTCTATGTCGGGGATGTCGGTCAAAAGACCCGGGAAGAGATCGATGTGATACAAAAAGGCAAAAATTATGGCTGGAACATTATGGAGGGAACGATCTGCACCCCTGGAGTAAACCCGAACTGTGATAAAAAGGGTCTGGAGTTGCCTATCTACGATTATCCCCGTTCCGAAGGAATCGCGGTCATCGGCGGCTATGTTTATCGAGGTCGTTCCATCCCCAATCTCTGCGGAGCCTACGTTTACGGGGACTATGGCAACGGCCGGATATGGGGATTACGCTATGATGGGATATCCGTCACTGAGCACCGACTTCTTCTGGAGAGCCGCCGGAGCATCAGCTCCTTCGGAGAGGACGAGCAGCATGAGCTCTATGTAGTGGATCATCACGGCGAGGTTTTGAAAATCGTACCGTCAACACACCCCTGATGGCCTTCCGTCTACAGCAATTGCTCTTCTTGACACTCTTTTGCTGCCCCCTGAATGCCTTGAGATTTTAATACTATTCTCTTATACTGGGTTAAAGATTTCATGGTTTAGCCGAAAAGATGCCGTTACTGCGACTGGATAACGTTTCACTGGCCTATGGCCCTCGCCCACTTCTGGAGAATGTAAAACTGGAGGTCCGCAGCGGAGAGCGGGTCTGCCTGGTGGGACGCAACGGCGAGGGCAAAACTTCATTGATGCGCCTCATCACCGGCGAAGTCGTACCGGATTCCGGCAGCGTCTGGATCCGCCAGGGCACGCGCGTTGCACATCTGGCGCAGGAGGTTGCGCTCGATAGCACCGACTGCGTTTTTGATGTCGTGGCTGGCGGGCTGGCCGAGTTGGGCCGGCTGATTTCGCAATACCACCACGCCGCTGCGGAGCTGGCGCAGACGCAGACATCGGACGGTGTCCGTCGTCTCTCGGATCTGCAGCATGAGCTGGAGGCGCGGGACGGATGGGCACTCGAGCAGCGGGTTGAAACCGTGCTGTCCCGTCTGGGTCTGGATGGAAAAACCAGCATGAAAGCGCTGTCCGGCGGATGGCGGCGGCGTGCAATGCTGGCGCGGGCGCTGGTGTGCGAGCCCGACGTCCTGCTTCTGGACGAACCCACCAACCATCTCGATATCGAGGCGATCACCTGGCTGGAGGATTTCTTGGCGGAATATCGCGGCGCGCTTTTATTCGTCAGCCATGATCGTGCCTTTTTAAAGCGGCTGGCCACACGGATCATCGAGCTCGATCGTGGACAGATCACCTCCTGGCCCGGAAGTTATAACGACTATCTCCGGCAGAAGGCCGAACAGCTTGCGGCCGAAGTCCAGCACAATATCATATTCGACAAGAAACTGTCCAAGGAAGAGGCCTGGATCCGTCAAGGTGTCAAGGCGCGTCGGACGCGGAACGAAGGGCGGGTGCGCGCGCTCGAAGCGTTGCGGGAGAAACGCCGCAAACGCCGGGAGCGTGTGGGTCTGGTGGATATGCAGTTAGCGGAGGGTGAAAAGTCCGGACACCTGGTGTTCAAAGCCGAGCAGGTCGACTTCAGCTACGGCGAGACGGTTGTGGTTCGGAATTTCACGACGCGCATCATGCGGGAGGATCGTGTCGGAATCATCGGGCCCAACGGGGCTGGAAAATCTACACTGATTAGACTTCTCCTGGGCGAGCTGTCGCCCGATCGCGGCCGACTGTTTCACGGCAAACGCCTTCAGGTAGCCTATTTTGACCAGCAACGCGACCAACTGGATCCCAAGGCCATGGTGATGAACAGCATCAGCGACGGCAGCGAGTCGGTGACGATCAACGGCCGGACCCGGCATGTCGCCGGTTACCTGCAAGACTTTCTGTTTTCCCCCGAACGACTGCGGTCGCCAGTGAGCACACTTTCCGGCGGAGAGCGAAACCGTCTGCTTCTTGCGCGGCTGTTCTCCCAGCCGGCCAATCTGCTTGTAATGGACGAACCGACCAACGACCTGGATGTAGAAACGCTGGAGCTTCTGGAGGAACTGCTGCTCGACTACCATGGCACAATACTATTAGTGAGTCACGACCGGGCGTTTCTCGACAACGTGGTCACGAGCACGTTTGTGTTCGAAGGCCACGGACAGATCGGAGAGTATGTTGGCGGCTATACCGATTGGCTGCGACAGTCTCAACAAAAGCTGGCCGAACACCCGCCTGACCCTGCCTTCCTGCCTGCCAGACAGGCAGCTCCTGCAGGCGGGCGGCAGGCAGGAAAGGCAGAGCCGCCGCCGCAAGCCAAACCAGTCAAGCCCGTCAGTGCGTCATCGAACGTGTCACCGAACGTCCCACTAAATCCAGCACTGACAGAGAAACGTAGCGAAAGAAACAAAAAACTTACCTTTAAGGAACAGCGAGAACTGTCTGAATTACCTGTGAAGATAGAATCTCTAGAGACGCAGTTGTCCCGGCTGCATGCAACGCTTGGCGATGCGGCCTTTTATCAGCAGCCGGCTTCGGAAATCACGGCGACGTTGGCGCGGGTAGAAAGTATTACCAAGGAATTGGAAGCCTGTTATACTCGTTGGGAAACTTTAGACGCCCAGGCCACAGCGGCGGGATGATATCGATGGTTGACGAATCTAAAAAAATAAATCATGAGAACCGTGCAAAACACCGGTGAAAAAAATCTCGATTTTGTAACCATCGAAGGACTCCTGGCTTATGGGGAGGCGATGGCCCGGCGGTCGTCTGCCGCAACAGACCCGCACGCCGGAAAAAACGAGCGACCTTCTCAGCCTCTTCCTTCGGCAGACCGCGCGCAAAAGAGCGCAGCCGCCAAGGACGCCGTCCGAGAGTTGGTGAACCAAACACAGAACGGCCTTCCGGATGCCGAGGCCTATCGGTCGTCACGGCAAAGGCTGCTCAATGAAGCCTGCCACGGCGATGCGCTGGTCTTCTATGCCGCATGGAATCTGGTCTTAGCGGAAGGCAATTTGACGCCACTCCTGAGGGCGCCGATTGGCCGGGTTCAAAAACCAATGCAACGGCGTCCCGCCGCGATCGTGCCACGGGCACACCTCACGCCGCAACTCCTGGAAGGCCGGATTGTCCTCGATCTGGGGAATGATCGCTTCTGGCTGCTTCCTCGCGATCTCACCGGTCGCACACTGCTCTTTACCATGCGCCATGGGGTGTCTCGATGGGAAAGCGGCACTCATCGTGTCGGCCGACGACTGCCCAATCACCTCGATCCGGATCGGGGCATTTCCAAAGCCGACGCCGTGGGAACGGCGCTGGCGAAGATGCTGGGCATCATCAGCCGTCAGCTTGACTTTCTGCAGGTGCCCAACTACCTTGATCCCGGAAAATTTTCTCACCGCATCAGCCGAAGTCCGAATACCCGGCAGTTGTTCGAGCGGGTGATCGCGGCGATCGATCCGAAAGCTGCATCGATGATCGAGCCGATGGTCGAGCAAACGCTGGAGTCTCAAGACTTCGGCTGGGTCACCGGTGTAGACAAGCAAACCGAGGTGCAGGAGGCCGCACGCATCTTCGGCTGTAATGCCGAACATGCAAAACGGCTGATCAAGCATCCGCTCTACTGCTATCCCGGCGGCCATTCTTTCTTCGACCTTTACGTCGATGTTGTGGATGGCTTCCACCGAATCGCACATGCTCAGGAAGGCGGCGTGGCCTGTCTCTACACCCATAGCTCAACCCTCCGCGCTTTGATCATCTACCTGGATCCGAGACCATTCCATGAAGCCTTCACAGAGTTTGGCGAATACAAGGAGGGGCAGGATAATGTGGTCCTTCTCTCATTTGAGAACGGTCAGTTTTCCGGCTATTCGACCGCAGTGGGACTGTCCGCGCAGGAGAAAACAGCACGTGAGGCCTGGGTCAGCGTAGAGCGGCAGCGAGCCGATCGGGTGACATTGAAACCGCGTAAGATTAAACAGCTTGTCGCACTGGTATCGGGCGGCGATTTTGCAGGAGCCGGTGCAGCGCTGAAAGAGCTCAGCGTTACGGGGGAGCGCTTCGGGTTACGAATCTACTTTGCCCGACATGGCCTTCTCGGTCTGGCCAACAACTGGATCGAGCCGGTGGCAGGACGCGAAACCCGAGGAATGGCCGGCATGGCCAGCGCCTCAATCGGCAGCAGTCGGTTTGACGAGTTTAAGGATGAGACAGTGCAGGAAGTCGTGTTTCAGAACCTGAAGCCCTATCTTGAAGATGGCGCCTTGATTGTGCTGGGAGGCGACGGGAGCCTTCGGGGTGCGCGCGCGTTGTTCGAGGGGTTTGGAGTACAGGTAGTCGGCATCCCCGGCTCGATCGACAACAACATTAACGGCACCGCCTCGTTGGGTTTTCATTCCGCCGTCGCACTGGCGAATCAGTCCCTCGAATCGCTCAAGGCAACCAGCGCAGCGATGGGCAGCATCTTTTTCGTGGAGTTGATGGGCGCCGGGTCCGGTCACTTGACCTTGGCCTGTGCTTACCAGGCACGCGCCGAGGGGGTCTTGGTGAACGAACATCCAGACCCCGATGCCTATATCGATCAAGTGATTCTGGGGACACTGAAACGAAGCCTGGGCGTCCCGAACAAGAGTCACCTTTTTACTGTTGCCGAAAAGACGCCGCACCGCCACCACCCTGCCGGCGGAGTTCACGGCCTGAGCGAGTATGTGGCGCAGACCATCGCCAAGTGGCCTCAACTCCATGTCGCAAAGGGAGTCTATCCGTTGCCCGTTGCAACCAAGGCAACGATTCTGGGCCATACGCTTCGGGGGGCGCCGCCGACGCCGGAGGATAAAGCGCTGGCTCAACAACTGGCCTACGAGGCGGTCAGTCGTCTTGTCGAACGGCCCGAGTCGGTGGTGGGCTGCCTTCTTGCCTGGAGTCGATCAGGAACGGTCGAGCCGATCCCCCTCCATGCGCTCGCCCCGAAGCCGTTTGACTGGGAACTTTTCGCCCGTATGCACGGGAACTATCCGTCCAGCCAATAAAAGCTTTGACCCCCGACTTCCCCCCTTCCCTGTCAACTTTGCCAATCTCTCCCCTGATCACCTCTCGCCTCCACCTTCCCCTCTTCACGTCTTGAGACTCTTCCCTTTCACCTATACTGTGGCGATTATTTCGCTGTCATACATACAGTCCGGCACAATGACCGGAGGCCCAGGCCCATTGAAAATTATAACCGCCCAGCCATCCGGTCACATCCACGACCTCTCCGATAAAATAAAGTCCTTTCACGCGATGGGCCTCGAACGTCTTGGACGAAAGCTCATTGGTGTCCACGCCGCCTTTCGTGACCTCCGCAACGGGATACCCGCTCGTGCCGGAAGGCACGATACGCCATCGATGAAACCGGGCGCTGATCGCCGAGATTTCTTTTTGATTATACTGGGACACCGGCTTGCTCTCGACTGATAACGCGAGCCATTGTTGTGCCAAGCGTCGAGTCAGTCGCTCGCCAATCAGTGTTTTGAGGTCCGCGCTCGGCCTCTCCCTCTGCCACTGTTTGATCGTTTCGGCAAGATCGAAATCCGGCAGAAGGTTGATGGTCACTTCATCGCCCGGCTCCCAGTAGTTTGAGATCTGGAGGATGGCCGGGCCGCTCAAGCCTTTGTGCGTAAAAAGTATCGCATCTCGAAAGATCTGTTTATTACACGAGACCAGCGCATCCGCCGAAGTCCCGGACAAACCCTCCGTCTCTTTCAAATCCCGAGGGTTTAAAGTCAAAGACACCAGGCCGGGCCGGCAGGGCCGCACGATGAGGCCGAACTGTTTCGCCACCCTGTATCCGAAATCGGATGCGCCGACTTTCGGAAAGGACAAACCTCCGGTGGCGATCACCAAGGATTCGGCATCGTACCGACCCAGGTTAGTTTTAACCGTAAAACAATTTTTCCCATCGACGTTTTCATTTTCAATTTTCTCAACAATGCATTTCGTCTGGACCAGAACGCCGCCGATCCGGCATTCTTCGAGCAGAAGGTTGACGATCTCGACCGATTTTTCATCACAGAATAATTGTCCCAGTTTTTTCTCGTGATAGGCAATACGATGTTTTTCAACCAACGCGATAAAGTCCTGCGGCCCGTAGCGGCTTAGGGCGGATTTGCAAAAATGAGGGTTGCCGGAGATAAAATGCTCCGCTTCCACGGACAGGTTGGTGAAGTTGCAGCGACCGCCGCCGGAGATCAGTATTTTCTTTCCGACTCGGTCCGCGTGCTCCAGAAGGAGGACTTTGCGCCCCCTCTTCCCCGCGGTCAATGCGCACATCAACCCGGCCGCACCCGCACCGATAATGATTACATCAAACTGTTCCGTGACAAGCATAAGGCCGTAATCTTATCAGAAGAAAAACAGTCTGTCTTCTCTTAATCGTGATGCCAATGTAGAGACCCGACCCTCTTGACGCTTCTTTTGTTCGGCGATTTCCTTCTTGACAGAGAAGCGAAAGAAAACTACCATAAGGTTGCTTTTAGAGCAACTGCACAGTTGGGTAATATCAACCATAACGGAGGTGAGCGATGAAAGCCAAGTCTGTCGTGTCGGGGAAGACGATCTCTCGTGATCATTCTTACTCTTGTCGCGGTAGTCTGGGCCTCTCTGCCGGCACAGGCCCAGCAGGTAATCCAATTTACTGCGGTGGAAAAGGACGGCTCGAAAATCTGGGAGGGCGGCGGCACCATCGATCTGAAGGGGCCGGTGACGCTGAAGGTTAAGAATACGCTAACCGCAGACCATGGTTTTTCCATCGATACCATGAAAATCAAGGAAGTCATTAAACCGGGTGAAGAAAAGACCATCATCGTGCCGCT
>Ga0335085_10010841_pt1 | contig 13582 bp, 11 predicted proteins | sample Lox_Sample_45_FD_206712 | JGI IMG/M metagenome (GOLD analysis project Ga0335085, IMG submission 206712) | Soil microbial communities from Loxahatchee National Wildlife Refuge, Florida, United States - Lox_Sample_4.5 | ecosystem: Environmental > Terrestrial > Soil > Wetlands | place: USA...
CCCGCCGGTGGCACGGAAGCCCCGGCGCTTTCTTCTGCATTGACGGTTCCCGGAGCGTGAGATGGCACTCGTCGTACAGAAGTACGGCGGCAGTTCGGTCGCGACCGCCGACCGCATCAAGAACGTCGGCGCGCGCATCAAGCGCCGCGTCCAGGCCGGCGACCGCGTCGTCGCCGTCGTCTCCGCCATGGGCGACACGACCGACGAGCTGCTGACCCTCGCCAAGCGGATGTCCGCGGATCCCCCACGGCGCGAGCTGGACATGCTGCTGACCTGTGGGGAGCGGATCAGCATGGCGCTTCTTTCCATGGCGCTGCACGAGCAGGCAGTCCCGGCCATCAGCTTCACCGGGAGCCAGAGCGGCATCATCACCGACGACTCCCACTCCCAGGCCCGCATCGTCGAGGTGCGCCCGGTCCGCATCCGCGAGGAGCTCGAGCGCGGGAAGGTGGTGATCGTCGCCGGTTACCAGGGCGTCTCGCGGAACCGGGAGATCACCACCCTGGGACGCGGGGGGAGCGACACCACCGCGGTGGCGCTCGCCGCGGCGCTCGGGGCCGAGGCCTGCGAGATCTACTCGGACGTGGACGGCGTCTTCTCCGCCGATCCGCGCATCGTCCCCGAAGCACGGAAGCTGGAGAGCCTGGACTACGGCACGATGCAGGAGCTCGCCGCGGCCGGAGCCCGCGTCCTCAATGCGCAGGCGGTGGAGTTCGCGCGCAGTGCGGGCATCCTCATCGAGGCCCGGAGTACCCACGGGGGCGGCAGCGGGTCGCGGATCGGTCCCGAGCCGACGCCGGTGCGCGCGGTGGCGAGCGACACCGAGGTCCGGGTGCTCGAGGTGCCGGACGCGCGCCTCGAGACGGTGCTGGCGCAGTTGGCCGCCGGCGAGGTGCGGCTGCGGCTCGTGGCTGGCAGCCGTGGGGGGGCAGGGCGGCTCCTGGTCGTGGTGCCGCTTCAGGACGTGCACGGGCTCGATGCGTTCGATGCGAGCCTCCGGGAGCTGGGGGCGGAGCCGCGCCCAGGGCTCGGGACGGTCACCCTCGCCGGGCCCGGAGTCGGGACGGACAGCGCGCTCCTCGCCCGCTGCCTCGGGGCCGCGGCCGCGCTCGGCATCGACGTGCGCGCGGTGCACGGCTCGCCGTTACAGCTCACCTTCGTGGTGGAGACGGCCCGGGTGGGGGACCTCACCCGGGAGCTGCACCGGCGGACCCGCTAGGAATGTCTCGTCGGGCGCCGCAGCGACTGACGTTCCGACTCTGGGCGGGAGTCGTACTGCCTGTGCTCTCCCTCGTCTGCGGCGTCATCTTCTCACTGGCCTACTGGGGGTACGCCTGGTCGGTTCCCGGACTCGATGCTCGTGTTCATGACGTCAAGTGGAGCGTGGCCGGTACGTTCACCTCGGACGATGACGGGAGTCGCTGGCGGCCGGATCCGATCCGAACGCTCGAGACATTTCGCTCCGAACCCGCGCCCGATTCAGAGTGCTGCGAGATCGGTCGAATCGTCACCGTTCTCCGAGAGCAGCACGCGCTGGACACACTCGCTGCCCCGAGCCCTTCCCAGCTCTCGCAGATCGAGAGCGAAGTCCTCTCCCTGGTGCCGCTTGCGGAGGGAAACCCGGGCTATGTGCACGCCCGACAGCTCAGCGGCCTCTTGGCCCTCGGCGACGGGGCCCATGGGCCGGTTGCCTTCGTATCCTTCACCGGCGGAGAGGTTTCGAACGATCACCATCCTGCATATGAAGTCTTCTTTCGGCCGGGAAAGCCGCCACTCCTTCTCAGCTCGCGACGATGGTTCGGGGACGTCGCTGGAGTTGAGGGCCTGAGCGCCTTCTGGTTTGCGGGCGGTTTCTACCTTCTGGGAGCATTGATCTCGGGAGCAATCCTTCTCGCGTGGGAGGCTCTTCGGCGGGGCCCGGTCCTACGGTTCCTTGGCCATCGCCCGCGATAGGTCGACCTGCGGAGCCTTCGAGAGTCCACCGGGTGATGCACTGATCAGGCCCGGTCGCGGTCGCGCGCGAGCACTGCCACGTTGACCTCTGCTCGCAGCTCGAAGCCGAGGCCGCGGTACAGCGAGATGGCGGGGGCGTTGGTCGCCCAGGCGTGCAGGAAGGCGCGTTCACCGCGCCGTTGAATGGCCGCGACGACGGCGGCCGACAGGCGCCGGGCGAAACCCTTCCCCCGGAAATCCGGGTGAGTGCACACGCCGCTCACCTCGGTGAACCCGGGAAAGCGCATGCGCTCGCCGGCCATCGCGACCAGCTGGCCTCCACACCGGACGCCCAGAAAGCGGCCCATGTGATGCGTTCGCGCGAGGAAGGGACCCGGCTCGGTCAGTGTGGCAAGCGCCAGCATCTCGGGCCCGTCGGCGTCGGTCAGCAGCACCGCCTCGTGCTCGTCCGTCAGTGGTCGGGTGGCCACCATCTGCACGCCGCTGGCCATCTTCACCGCGCGCAGCCCCGATGGCACCACGAGGGCAGGCACCTGGAGGAGGTAGATGCGCTCACCGGGCCGGACGAGGTCCGCCAGCGCGGCCTGCGCTTCGGCACCGTCATCCCGCGCGGACGCAAAGAGGTTGACGTCACGAAGGAACCGCCTGGCACGCCCGTCTCCCTCGGACAGCGGCGCGTGAACCGTGGTCAGCGAGGCCCAGACGGGACGATCCAGGTCATGCATGTCGGCGAGCTCCTCGAGCGCCGCGAACGGCACGGGCTGCGAGCGGCATCGCCTCCAGCTCCGCCTCCAGGCTGGCGAGCTGCGTGAGGAAGCGCCCCGAATCATCGTTGCAGGCCTCGCGCACGGCGGCCTCGATCCCGGGGAAAGTCCGCCGTCTCAACCGGACGAGCAGCTGGCGGCCTTCGGGCGCGAGCGTGACCACGCGGGCGCGCCCGTCATCCTCCGCAGCGCCGGAGCGGACGAGCCCCGCGAACTCGAGCGTCGCCGTCATGCGCGTCACGCCTGGCTGGGTCACGCCGAGAGACCGCGACAGGTCGCCGATGGTCATCGGCCCCACTTCATCCAGCGCCGCAAGCGCGGGCAGGTGTGATGCGGGCACGGGCACGCCGGCGTCGTCGAGGATGAGCTGGGTCTGGGCCTGCAGTCGGTCGCCCAGCCGCTTCAGGCGGGTACCGAGCGCGAGGTGGCCGAGACGCTTCACGACGTCCTTCATTCGAGGCTCCCACTGGAGAACACAGTATATAACAAGTTATATAGACGCTCTTCCCACGGGAGTCCATGGCGACCCCGAATGCGGGCCTCAGCGCGTTTCCGAGGAACGCGTCGGTTCGAGTCCGTAGGCACGCCGGAGCAGCTCGTTCGCCGGCAGGCCGGACCGCTTGGCTGCCTCGACGTCGAGCCCGAGGCCATGCCCCCGCCCGCGTCCGCGGAGGCGCACCGTTTCCCCCTCGAAGACCACCTCCGTCGGACAGCCGGGGAGGCGGAGTGCCGCACGCGCCCGCTCGCAGGGAAGCCGCTCGACTCCGGCTCCGCGCGTGACCTCGAGCGTCCGGCCGTCTCCGGAGATGCGCGTGGCGTTCCCGACCACGGTTGCGACCTCGGCTCGCGAACGCCGGGCCTCCCATCGCTCGACGCCGCCGCGAAAGTAGGGCAGCCAGCGATCCGTGGGGAGCTCTGGCAGCTCGAGCGCCCGGAGCGTATCGACCGTCGGCGCGGCGGTGCCGAGAAACGCCTGACAGTGCGTGGTGTCGCAGAGCGGCCGGTCCCGATGTCGCGCGACCCGGGCATCGTGGGCGACGACCTCCGCGAGCGCCACCGCCGGCTCACCGGTGAGGCCCGCGTCCTCCGCGTCGAGGACGCCCGCGACGTAGGCGCCGAGCGTCGTGCGGAAGATCACCTCCGAGCCTCGGCGGGCTCGCGCTTCCCGGGCTGTCGTTCCCGGGTCCGGGCGTGTCTCCGGCAGAGGTCGGAAGGAAAACGTACCGGCGTAGGGACGCGGATTTCCGTCGGCGACACGGACTTCCCACGGTCCCGTGCAGAGGATCGTTCCGGTCCCGAGCGCGTCGCGGAGCGTCTGCCAGTCTGGAGGAAGCTCCTCGATCTGCTCGTCGCGCAGGCGCACGCCCCGAGCTCCGCAGCGCAGGCTCACCCTGTCCGCGCCGACCAGACCGAAGACCTGGACCTCGGCTGCCGAGTCGGCACGTCCGCGCGGGGGCACCAACGCTCGGACCTCCCCGACGACGATCCGATCCTCGTCGACCCGCGCCACCAGGTCGGCAGCGCTCCACGGAGGTGAACGTCCCGCCGCCGTGTCGACGCGGACGATGTCTGCGAGCGCGCGGGCGCCGCTCGCCCCGAGCGCATGGATGGGAAAGTCTTCTCCGGCGAGCACCTCGCCCGAGTGGCGCGAGAGCACGAGGAACCGTTCCCCGCTCTTCGCCGTGCCTCCGTCGGCCGCGCGCGCCGAGGGGCCGCCGAGCCCGAGCGCCACGGTGGTCGAGATCACGAGCGCTCGGGCTGGCCGGGCCGCGGTGATTCGCAGCACTACGACGCCGGCCGGACGAGTCGCCGCGTCGGTCGCCCGTCCTGCTTCGTCCGCCGGAAGTCGTCCGTGCGCGCGGGGAGCGCCACGAAGTCGCACATCTCGCAGAGCCGGCTGTAGATGCGCTCGCCGATGCGCTCGACGAGCAGCTCCTCCCGCTCCTCCAGCGCCTGCGCCGGTGCCTGGAACCCGCGCGGTCCGGGCGCCGCCGTCCGTTCCCGCTCGAGCGAGAAGTTCGTCGCCACGATGGTGGTGAGCCCGGAGTTGTAGCGACGGGCGATCAGCTCGTCGAGCGTCTCCATCTCGAACGGGCTTCCCCGGCCCCGTCCCAGCTCGTCGATGGCCAGCACGTCCGCGTCCACGAGACGGGCGATGATCTCGCCGCCGCTCTTCCCCGCGTTGAACCCACGGCGGATGTCCGCATACAGCAGCGAGACCTCGCGGTACTGGGCGGACGCACCTCGCTCGAGCACCAGGTGTCTCAGCACCGCCGACAACAGATGTGTCTTTCCCGAGCCGACGCGGCCGGAGATGACGAAGCCTCGGGCAGGCCGATCGCGCCTCCACTCCTGCGCCACGGCGCGGGCGACGCCCAGCGCCTGCTCCAGCGCCGAGGTCTTCTCCTGATCGTCTCCCTTGGCCCGGAAGGTCGCGAAGCTGCTCGTCGCGTGATGGGCGGGCACTCCCACCTGCGCGAACGTCGCCACGCGCTGCGCGAGAAGCCGGCACACGCACGGCGTCAGCGCCTCGTAGCTCCTCGGCCCGACCTTCTTGCTGAACTCGACCTGCCGCGAGGTGTAGACGAAGCCGCGTCCCTCGCAGTCGGGACACCGCGCGCGGCAGCTGCACACCCGAGCCACCGCCCGCGCGCGCCGTCCCTCGCCGTCGCCGGGTCCGGGTCGCACCTCGGCCTCGACCCGGTAGCCCTCACCGCGGCATTCGGGGCAGGTGGAGGAGCTGGCAAGGGCTTCCATGTCGTCGTGCAGCCTCAGTCGCGACGTCCCCAGGTGCGTGGCGCAATGCCGCGCAGTTTTCGGGACCGAGGAGCCGGCTCCTGTACCATTTCGAAGCGTCTCGTGTGCAAGCGTTCCGCGCGATCGATCGCGACGCACACGCCATCCACAGGAAGCCCACCGGTTTCAGACACCATCGCGCGGTCCTGCTCCACGAGCGCCGAGGGTGCGCAGCTTCCATGCCTCGATCTCGGCGTCGACTTCCGGACGGCACGCGCGGAGCGAACGCGGTGCGGCCCCCGCGACGCCGTTCCAGCGCGCGCGCTCGGCGGCCCGCAGCAGCCCACGTGCAATGATCTGCAGCGGCACCCCCTCCTTGGACCAGAGTCCAAGGAGCTGACGGTCCAGGGCACCGAGCGCCAGCCCGCGGCCTCGCACCACGGCGAAGAGCACTTCCACCTGTTCGGCGAAGGTCGAGGTGGGCGGAAGGAGACTCATTCCTCACCTCGGTTGGAGCAGGCGGCCGACCGAGGGGAAGGCCAGGTTGACCTCCCGTCAGGAGGTTGAGGATGATGCCGCTGCAACTCCGAAAAATTTCTCAACCCGATCAATGGCTTGCCCGTTCGCCCGCTGTCACGTCCTCGCGCCTGGGCACAAGGGTCCGGAGTCCACTTCCACATGCGACGCTCCCTCGTCCTTCTTCTGACGTTCCCCATGTTCGCGCATGCGGCCGACACGGCCCGCGCGCCCAAGGAGCAAACGCTCGGAAAGAAGCAGGAGACGACGCTCGACACGTCGCTCGCCGGCGACATCACGCGCAAGAAGGAAGACACCGGCGGCGCCGCGCTCGAGTACGACCACTTCCAGCTGGGGGTGGAGCGCCAGATCAACGACAAGCGCCACGCCCAGATCGATTCGCTCCAGCGGATCATCGAGCTGTCCGGCGACTCGAAGGAGACCCCGGACCTCCTCTTCCGCCTCGGCGAGCTCTACTTCGAGGAGTCGCGCGACTACTTCTTCCAGGCCAACCGCAAGGACGACGATCTCATCCGCGGCCTGGCGACCAAGGACGTCGCCGCCCAGGAGAAGGCCAAGAAGGAGAAGGCCGTGCTCATGGTCCAGCGCGACGCCAACGCGAAGCTGGCGGTGAACCAGTACACGCAGATCGTCCAGAAGTACCGGGACTACCCGCGCACCGACGAGGTGCTCTTCTTCCTCGCCCACAACCTGATGGACCTGAACGAGGAGAAGAAGGCCCTCATCGCGTACGGGAAGCTGGTGAAGGACTACCCGAAGTCGCGGTTCGTGCCCGACGCGTATCTGGCCTTCGGCGAGTACTACTTCAACAACAGCAAGGGGCGCCGCGACTGGTTGCTCAAGGCGCTCGAGGCTTACAAGTCCGCGGCCAATTACCCCGAGAGCGGGATCTACGGCTTCGCCCTCTACAAGCAGGGCTGGTGTCACTTCAACCTGACGGACTACCCGCGGGCCATGGACCTCTTCAAGGCCACGGTTCTGTACGGCGAGTTCACCGGCTCGGCCGCGCTCGAGAAGCAGGGCGGCGCCAAGGGCAAGAACACCCTCATCCGCGAGGCGCGCAACGACTACGTCCGGGCCTACGAGCGGGCGGGGCTGGAGCCGCAGGGAGCGAAGGAGAACTTCAGCACCGTCGCCAGCAACCCGGACGACCGCTTCGGGATGATGGAGCTGCTGGCGAGCCTCTACTACGACGCCGGCAAGGATCGGGAAGCGGCGCTGGCCTACAGCTTCCTGATCAAGGAGAAGCCGCTCATCGCCAAGACGCCGGACTGGCAGAGCCGCATCGTGGATTGCGTGCTTCGCGCCGGCGACAAGAAGCAGACCGTCGCCCAGATCCGCAAGCTGGTGAAGATCATCGGCGACGTCGAGAAGTCCGGGAACATCAAGACCGACGCGGACAAGAAGTTCATGCTCGCGGCGAAGGATCGGTCGGAGCGCACGCTCTCCAACATCGCGGTGAACTGGCACAACGAAGGCCGCAAGACCCGCGACGACGATACATTCGAATACGCCAACGAGGTGTACGGCGACTACCTGGCCCTCTTCCCCGACAACAAGAAGTCCTACGACCTGCGCTTCTACTGGGGCGAGCTCCTCAACGACCACCTGCGCAAGTACCCCGAGGCCGAGCAGCAGTACACCGCGGTGGTCGTCCAGGACGGCAAGGCCATCGACGCGAAGCAAAGGCCGGGCAAGTGGCTTCCCAACTCGGCGTTCAACGCGGTCTACGCCGCGGACGAGGTCGTGCGCCGCGCCGAGCAGAAGGGCGAGCTGAAGCCCCCGAGCGGAGCGGACCTCAAGACCGTCGTCCCGGTCGCCCCGCAGCGGAAGATCCTGATCGACGCCTGCGAGCGCTACCTCAAGTACCTGCCGAAGGGCGAGAAGCGGGTCGAGGTCGCCTACAAGGCCGCGAAGCTCTACTACGACCACCACCGCTACGACGAGGCGGTGTTCCGCTTCAGCGAGATCGCGCTCACCGCCCCGGATCACAAGTTCGACAACGGGGACCGCGCCGGCGAGATCGCCGCGAACCTGGTCCTCGACTCGTACAACGCGCTCGGCGACTACAAGAAGGTCAACGAGTGGGCGCGGCGCTTCTACGCCAACGACAAGCTCGCCACCGGCAAGTTCAAGGAAGACCTGGCGAAGGTCATCGAGCAGTCGAGCTTCAAGCTGGTGAGCCAGCTCGAGGAGAAGAAGGAGTACGCCGCCGCCGCGCAGGCCTACCTGGACTTCGTCAAGGACTTCCCCAAGACCCAGATCGCGGACAAGGCGCTCTACAACGCCTCCACCGACTTCTACAAGGCGCACATGCTGGAGAAGACGCTCGCCACCCGCGAGCTCCTCTTCCGCAACTACCCGCAGAGCCCGCTGGTCCCCGCGTCCCAGCTGGCCAACGCCGAGGGGTACGAGGCCATCGGTGACTTCGAGCACGCCGCCGAGGCTTACGAGCTGTACGTCAACGGCTACGAGAAGCAGCTGGGGCCGGCGCAGAAGACGGCGAAGAAGGGGAGCAGCAAGAAGAAGAAGAACGGCCGGGCGGCGCCGGTCGCGGAGCCGAAGAAGGAGGGGCCGGTCTGGGAGGAGGCGAAGGCGCAGATCGCCCTCTTCAACGCCGGCGTGTATCGCGAGGGCCTCGGCCAGCTCCGCCAGGCGCTGAAGGACCGGGAGCGCTACCTCGAGATCTGGCCCGCGGCGAAGGACAGCGAGACGGTGGCCCTCTCCATCGCCGACCTGCACGAGCGGATGAACCAGTACGGCAAGGCCGTTGCCTTCCTCGATCAGCGCGCGCGGGATCAGGAGCGCGACCCGAACAAGTTCCTCGGCATCCAGGCCCGCATCCTCCGGATCGAGGACCAGAAGCTGAAGAACCCGAAGGCGGTGGCCCGCCGGCAGAAGACGATCCTCGAGTACTACGACAAGCTCTACCGGAAGCAGAAGGACGCGCTCGAGCCCGCCGCGAAGGAAGCAGTGGCCCGCGCCCAGTACGCCAAGAACGAGGAGCAGTTCGTGTACTACGCACGGCAGAAGCTCCACTGGGGCAAGGGCGGAGATCCGGTGAAGGGCTTCCGCGACAGCATCAAGGACAAGGGCCGGTCGCTCGACGAGATCAACCGCATCTACACGAACGTGGTCGCCCTCGGCGCTCCCGAGCCCGCCGTCTGCTCGCTCCGGAAGATCGGCCTGGCATACGAGAACATGGCGGACTCGGTCGCGAACGCGCCGATGCTCCGCGCGCTCCCGCCCGAGGCCCAGGAGGAGTTGAAGAACCAGCTCGAGCAGCAGGCCCAGCCCATCCGGGAGAAGGCAGCGGATCACTTCGCCGCAGCGGTCACCAAGAGCCGCGAGTTCGCCGTGCGCAGCGAGTGCGCGACGAAGAGCCTCCAGGCGCTGCGCACCACCTACCGGCCTGCGCAATACCCGCCGCTGCTCGAGGAGCTGGCCAACCCGCGGCAGGACCGCGGCGTCCTGCCTCCTGCGCCGCAGCTGCTCACCTCGGTGCAGCCTGCCAACACAGCGGTGGTGCTCAAGGGAACCGCCGCGACGGTTCCGGCTGGCAAGCCGGTGGTGAGCCGGGACACCCAGGGCTCGCCGTCGAGCGGACGCCAGGACGACGCGAGCGATCTGCGGCCCGGGCAGCGCCCCTCCGACGCTGCGCGCGCTCCTGACGTCGTGCCAGCCAGCGCCACCCAGCCCAAGAAACCGGCCGCCGACGCCGAGCCCGAGGACGTCCGCCAGTGAGCCCCCAGCCCATGACCCCGAGCCGCCTCGCAGCCGCCGTCCTCACCGCGCTCCTTGCCACCGCCTGCGGTACCAGCGCTCCCGCACAGAAGGCGCCGGCGCCGGTGACGGCCGCGCCCGCCGGCGGCCCGTCCACGCCGAACAGCAGGGCGGTGCTCCTGTTCGAGGACGCCACCAAGGCCGCGGAGGCGCAGGCCAAGTCCGGGCAGCATGACGATGCGGCGCTCGAGCGCCGGTTCCAGGCCGTGCAGCAGGCGGATCCGACCTTCGCCGAGGCCGACTACAACCTCGGCGTCCTCGCCGAGCGCCAGGGCAAGCGCGACCAGGCCTTTGCGCTCTACCGCTCCGCGCTCCAGAAGAAGCCGTCGCTGAAGCCGGCCGCCGAGGGGCTCGCGCGGCTCACCCGCGCCCAGGGCGACCTGCCCTCGGCCATCGCCCAGTGGAACGACATCGCCGGGGCCTTCCCCGACGACGCCGAGAGCCGTGCGCAGCTCGCCGAGCTGTACCGGCTCGCCGGCGATCACGATCGCTCGCAGGAGATGTCGCGCCAGGCGCTCATCCGCGACCCGAAGAACCTCGATGCGTACAAGACGCTGCTGCGGAGCAATCTCGACCGGAAGCAGTTCGCCATGGCCGAGCTGGTCGGCGTCCGCGCGCTGAAGATCTCCACCACCGATCCGGACCTCTATCTCGCCATCGGCGACGTGCAGATGGCGAAGGGTGCTCCGGACAAGGCGACTGCCCAGTACCAGAAGGCGCTCGAGGCGAACGGGAGCTTCGTCCCGGCGCGGCTGGCGCTCGCGCGGCTCGCGCTCCGGGACGAGGATTTTGCCGCCGCCGAGAAGCACCTGTCGCGCGCGGTCACCGACGGCGGAGGCAGCGCCGAGGTCCACCTGGACCTGGGCGTGGCGTACCGGGGACTCGGGCAGCCGGACAAGGCGCTCGCCGAGTACGACGCCGCCGAAAAGCTTCAACCCAAGCTGGCCGCCATCTACCTGAACCGCGGCATCGTGCTGCAGCGGTACAAGGACGCGCCGGACAAGTCGCTCGAGCTCTACAAGCAGTACGTCGCCCTGTCCGGCGGCGAGTCCGCGCTCCCCAGCGATGCGCCGGTCCTCGCGCTCCGGCGGGAGGCCGAGGCGCTGGTGGCGGCGAAGTCACAGGGGCGGGTCCAGGAGCAGCAGTTGAAGACGCTCGAGGGGACGCCCGCGAAGGGCACGCCACGGGACACCGGAAAGCAGGGTCCGGACAAGCTGTAGGCGCGTGTGGTCGGCGTGCGCTGTAGGCGGGGAGGTCGGGGTTTGGTGTGGCCTCCGCCGTTCGATGTAGATTGAAACGCTGGCGGGTCTCCCCGAGGTCGGGGGAGCACTTCGGGGGTTTGGACGCGTGTACCGAGTGTGGATGCTGGTGCTGGTGCTCATGCCGTGGGTCGCTGCCGCGCAGGACAAGTCCGCGGCCAGCTCTGCGGAGGCCGCTGCGGCCAAGGCACAGAAGCGCAGTGAGTTCAGCTTCGAGGAGGACACCATCGAGGGTGACCTCAGCCGGCCCGACGGCGAGTACGTCGAGGCACTGAAGCGAGTTCCGCACTCCAATCTGATCCGGATTCGCGAGGAGTATCGCGACAAGGTGATGCAGTCGGTGGACGAGCTTTAGTCTTCGATAGAGAGCGACGAACGACCGTGTCCGTTCCCCTCACACTCAAGGTCTTCAAGGGCGACTCGATGGTCGCCGCGAAGGACTACGACCGCGACATCATCAAGATCGGCCGGCTGGCCTCCGCCCATCTCTGCCTCGACGACGACAAGGTCAGCCGCATCCACTCGGTCATCGAGGTTGCCCCGGACGGGAAGCTGTCGATCATCGACATGGGGAGCGTCGAGGGCACCTTCGTCAACGGCAAGCGCGTCAACAAGGGCAGTCTGACCTTCGGTGACGAGATCCGCGTCGGCAACACGCTCATCAAGGTGGAGGACGGAGCCGCCGCCCGGGCCGCCGCAGCGCTCGCCGCCACCGCCGCGCAGGCGCCTGCACCGAGCGTCACCACCGCGCATTCCCACGCCAACGGCAACGGCATCTCCGCGGCCGCGGTCCTCGCCGAGGCGGCACGCGTCGTTCCGGTGGCGGACCCTCCAGCCATCGCCCCCGTTCCCACTCCGGCCCCCGCGGCTGCTCCCGTCTCCGCGCCCACGCCGGCGGCCGCCCCGGTCGTCGCCCGACCGGCCGTGCCCCCGCGTCCCGCCTCTCCCGAGTCGGAGTGGCCGCGGCTCGACGCCCGCGCACGTCCGGTGCGTCGCAAGGGCGCCGGCCCGCTCGGCCTCGAGCTCCGCTTCCGCTGGGGCGATCAGATCCTCGCCGAGCAGCTGCTGGGGCCGAAGCACAAGGGCGAGTTCAAGATCGGCAACGGCGCCGGCGTGGACTTCATCGTCGGCGACCAGCGGCTGGGTGCCCCGTCCTTCGCCTTCGTCACCGCGGACGGCGCCGGCGGCTTCACCCTCCGCATCACCGGGCAGATGACCGGCGAGCTGGAGCGGAAGGGACGCATCGTCACGCTGATGCAGGCCATCGAGTCGGGGATGGCCACCCGCGAGGATGACGCCTACGCGATCGCCCTCGAGCCGGACGACATCGCCCTCGTCGACATCGGCGGCGTGGTGGTGGACCTCTGCTTCCAGCCCGTTCCGCCCAAGGTCCTGGTCCCGCTCACCGAGCGGCTGGACTGGACCGCGCTCAACATCTTCCTCCTGGTGTTCTTCTTCGCCGGGCTCCTGGTGGTGGCCGCCATCACCCGGGCTGCCTCGGGGGACGAGTTCACCGACGAGCTCTCGGGCAACACCGCCGTCCTGACCAAGCTCCTGGTCAAGCCGCCCGATCCGCAGAAGAACCCATTCCTCGAGCAGCTGGCGAAGAGCAAGGAGAAGGGCGAGGCGCCCGCGGCCTTCCAGGGTACCGAGGGCCAGATGGGGAGGAAGAACGCCCCCAACCGCGACGCCAAGGCCTCACCCAAGGCCATCGACCCGAACAGCAAGGACCAGGCGCGGCTCATCGCGCAGCGGATCTTCGGAGGCAAGGGCAACGCGGGCATCGCCACCCTCTTCGGTCGCGCCGGGCTGGGCGGCAGCCTCCAGGCCGCGATGGGTCACATGACCGGATCCACCGTCGGTGACGCGGGCGGCGTGCTCGGCATGGGCCTCAAGGGCAGCGGCGGCGGCGGTGGCGGCACCGGGAACACCATCGGCATCGGCGCCGTCGGAACCCGTGGCGTGGCGGGAGGCGAGGGCAAGTACGGCACCGGCATCGGGATGGGGAAGAAGTCCAGCGCGGACATCGCCATCACCAACTCCGATCCGGACGTCCAGGGGGCGTACGACCCCGAGCTCATCCGGCGCGTGGTTCGCAGCCACCACGACCAGCTCAAGTACTGCTACGACAACGCCCTCACCCGGAACCCGAAGCTGACGGGAAAGGTCTCCGTCCGGTGGATCATCACCGAGGGCGGAACGGTGGGAACCTCCAACGTGGTGAACTCCACGACCAACACGCCCGAGCTGGACAAGTGCATCGCCGGCCGCGTCCTGACCTGGGTGTTCCCCAAGCCCAAGGGCGGCGGCGTGGCCGTGGTGACCTACCCGTTCGTGTTCAAGCAAGCAGGGGAATGACGCCCACATGAACCGCTCCCTTCTGGGGATGGCGCTGGTCCTCACCTCGCTGTGGGCCAGCCCGCTCCGGGCACAGGCCTCGGCACCGATCCTCTCCTCGACCGAGCCGCCCGTGGACGAGGTCGAGCGCGGGGTGTTCTTCGGCCTCGACATCGGCCCGGCGTTCGTCACCGCTGCGCCCGCGCCCACCGG
>Ga0335085_10010842_pt1 | contig 13581 bp, 7 predicted proteins | sample Lox_Sample_45_FD_206712 | JGI IMG/M metagenome (GOLD analysis project Ga0335085, IMG submission 206712) | Soil microbial communities from Loxahatchee National Wildlife Refuge, Florida, United States - Lox_Sample_4.5 | ecosystem: Environmental > Terrestrial > Soil > Wetlands | place: USA: Florida...
CTTCGCGACCTACGAAGGAACGTTCTCCGACACGTACCTGAAGAGCTCGATGACGCGCCCGAGCGCGACGCTGCTCGATTTCCTCCGCTTCGGAAACCGACAGAGCAATACCGTCAATACCAATTTTAAGCTCGCCTATCGCTTGAATTCGAAGAACAAGGTCACGCTCGAGACCGTGAACAACCGGAACATCTTCACGCCCTACAATCACATGTGGAGCCGCGAGGGTTTCGTGAAGGTGACCTACGACACCACGCCGGGTACCGGCGCGCTCACGCCTCGGTACGGCACCTGGTCGTTCACCAAGGACGACAGCACGTTCATGCCCATGAACATGCCGGATCACGTGCCGACCACCGACGATCGCTACCGGCAATACACCGCGGTGTGGACCAACCAGATTTCCGACAAGAGCGTGCTGTCGACGCGGCTCTCGACGCTGTCGTTCAACACCCAGACCTCGGTGCGCGGACTCCAGCCCTGGGAATACGACACCCAGACGCCGTTCTTCTGGAACGGGAACATTTCGCCGGGGACCGAGAACAATCCGTACTACGCGACCCACGGGGACTTCCCGGTCTGGTCGCTCAACGAGTCCTCGACGTCGGAGCTGAAGAGCGACTTCTCGAGCCGGCGATGGAAGAACCACACCATCAAGACCGGCATCGAGGCCAAGTACAACATGGTGCGCAACCTGACCTTGAACGGCCCGAACCTGGAAGCCAATGGACTGCCCGGACAGTCGCGCTCGGACTTTCTGAACTACAACCCCGAGGGCGCTGCCTATGTTCAGGACCGGTGGGAGTTCGAAGGTCTGGTGTTGAACGCCGGTTTGCGCTACGACATGTTCACCCCGGGCCCGCAGATTGCCGACGCCGATCTGGCCAGCGGAAAACGCTACAAGCAGCAGCTGAGCCCGCGGCTCGGCATCGCCTACCCGATTTCCGACAAGGATGTGCTGAGCTTCCATTACGGCTGGACCTATCAGACTCCGTCGCGCGCGGTGATCTTCCAGAATCGCGAGATCGACGCCAGCGTCAATACCCGCGGCAATCCCGATCTCGAGCCCGAAACCAACATCTCGTACCAGGCGGGCGTGCAGCACCTGTTCTCACGCGACGTGTCGGGCCAGTTCTCGGTGTTCTTCAAGGACATCTACGGTCTGATCACGGTGCGGCAGGAGCGCGATCAGTTCGGAAATCTGGTCAACGTGTTTTTCAACGGCGATTACGCCAGCGCGCGCGGATTCGAGGCCAGCATCAGCAAGAGCTTCAGCCACAAGTTCTCGGCCGAGATCAACTACTCGTACCAGATCGCGACCGGCGTCGCGTCGGATCCGACCGCGGCTCTCCAGTTCTTCAACGGCGGCCAGCTCTATCTCCCGATCTCCGAGCAGCCGCTCGACTGGGATCAGAGGAACACGCTCAGCCTTCAGGGCGTGGTGAGGGATCCAGGCAAGTGGGGATTCCGGATGCTGTGGTCGTACGGCTCGGGCTTCCCGTTCACGCCGACCTTCCGGAACGATCGCAAGCCGGACCCGTCGCTGGACAATTCGCGCCGCCAGCCCTCGGTCTCGCGGCTCACGGTCGACGGCGACAAGTACTACAAGATCTGGGGCCAGAACGTGACGCTGTTCTTCGACGCGCGCAACGTGCTCAACGCCACCACCATCCTGTCCCTGACTCAGAATTCGTTCCCCAACAACAACGTCGACCGGGCGGGTGGTTCTGACTACCTCATCTACTACACGGAAACGGGCCGGGCGGGAGGCGCCTACCTCCAGGACATCAACGGCGACAACGTTGACGACTGGGTGCCGGTGCACGATCCGCGTGTGTTCGACGAAGGCCGAAATGTACGTCTCGGCGTCAGCGTGAGCTTCTGATCCGACCGAGACCACGGGGAGCCATGAAAGGACTCGCGAGAATCATCGTTGCACTCGGGATCGCGACAGTGTTCGCGCTTCCGGCCACGCCAGGCCTTTCGGCGGGCGCGGAGCTGCCGGGCAAGAAATACCTCGGCGGGACCGATGATGCCGTCAACGACGAGCTGAATCAGGTCTACACCGAGATGTTTCAGCACTCGCTGAAGGAACGGCCGCAGCCCAACGCCCTGCCCGACATCTTCGGGCCGGGAGCGGTGCTCAAGGCCGGGAATCTGGTGATGAAGGTGACCAACTACGGCATCATTGGCAATCCCTTCACCACTTCGAGCGATCCTTCAGGCCAGTGGCCTGGGCAGTCGGGCGTCGAGTATCTCAACGCCATCGCGCTGGCGATCGGCGGCGTCGAGATCGAGAACGGCCAGCTGATCCGCCGCGTGACCTATTTCCCCGAATGGCGGCCCCCGTCGCTCGACGCCGAGGACAAGATCTACACGGCGTACGAAGGAATCGTCGGCGGCAATCGGTTCCAGGACGACGACGCAGACGGCAAGGTGGACGAGGACTTCCTCGACGGGCGTGACAACGACGGCGACGGCAGGATCGACGAGGATTACGCGGCGGTCGGCCAGCAGATGTTCTCGTGCGTTATGACCGACTTCTCGCTCCAGTCGCTCACCTCGAACGTGCGCGAGCAGCACGTGCCGCTCGGGCTGCGGGTCGAGCAGAAGGCGTGGGCCTACTCGCTGACCTCGCCGAATCTCACCAATTTCAACGTGGTCGAGTACAACATCATCAACGTTTCGGGGAACGTGATCGACAGCTTGTTCGTGGGCTGGCTGGTGGACTTCGATTCCGGCCCGGTGGTGGTGTCGAACTACTTCCAGGACGATCAGGACATCCCCGGCTATCCACAGGGCTGGTTCATTTACGATTTCACCCAGGGCGGGCAGGTGCGCGACAACCGCAGTCAGTTTCCGCACGCGCCCGGCCTCGCGGTCTCGAGCGACTCCGCGCTGTGCCCCCGCGACACCATCCGCGTGAACGGTTTCTCGATCGGCGACGACAACGGTGACGACAATCGCACCACCGGTCTGCCGTCCTTCCTGCTGTTCGGCTACACCCTGGATCCGCTCGGCCTCGACGGGCCGCGGCGCGTTCAATTCCGCGCCTTCCGCTCGTTCACCAGCGGCACGCCGTACGGTCAGGGCGGCAATCCGGCCATCGACCAGCAGCGGTTCGAGTTCATGTCGAGCCTGCAGAACGTCGAGACCGACCAGACCAATCCGAAGGTGGGCCTGATCACGGCCGACCCGGGCGACCAGAAGGGCGATCAGGTGCAGTGGTGCTCCGTGGGGCCCTGGCTGCACGTCAAGAACGGCCAGTCCATCCTGGTCACGATCGGCGTGGCCGTGGACCGCGGAACCGTTCTGCTCGGCAGGTCCTATCGCGCCGCTTACGACGGATACATCAATGCCCCGGACGCCAATCGCGGCATGCTCGGGAAGCAGCTACTCGACGAGTACCCGAGCCTCAACACCGCGTTCACGGCCCAGCTCGCCTACGAGGGCATCTGGGACCACAACGCCAACTACCCCGAGCCCGATTTTCACGGTCGCGAGACCGCGCTGCGCGCGGATCCTGGCCAGCAGTTCCAGGCCACCGAGGACTGCGAGACCTTCTCGCGCACGATCCTGGTCACCGACCGGCAGTACTACTGGTTCGACTTCGACTGCGACTACTGCACCGGCGTCTGGGACTACCAGATCGGCTCCAGCAACCCGAGCGATCCGAGCGTGGGCGGCATGATCCACAAGACCTGGAACTCGTCGGCACCGCCGCCGAGTCCGATCACGGACGCCTCGATCTCCTACAACTATTCGGAGAACCCGGACCGCACCGTGGTCCCGGGCGGCGACAACCGGGTGACGCTGGCCTGGGACAATCTCTCCGAAGTCACGCCCGATCCCGCGCCACCCAACCTGTTCGACTTCCGCGGCTACAAGATCTGGAAAGTCGCGGACTGGACGCGGCCGGTCGGCTCGCCGGGTCCGTCCGAGGATCAATGGTCGCTGGTGGCCGAGTTCCGCTGGTTCAACTACTACGACACCAACGGGAACCCGATCTTGAACAATCTGGTCACGGTTCCGGATCCGGCCAACCCCGGCCAGTTCATCACCAAGTGTCCGTCGGTCTTCATTCCGTCTCTCGGCGCCAACAAGGACATCTGCCTCAATCGCGGCGACCTGTGGAATCAGCAGACCGGTGAGGTCATCCATCCCGACACGACGCTGGCCTGCAATCCGGATGGTCACGGAGGTTGCGAGCAAAAGACGTCGTGCATCATTCCTCCCGGCAGAACCTCCTGCATCCAGGTCACCCGGGATCGCTATCCGGTGGGTCGCTACCGTTACCTGGACACCAGTGTGAAGAATGGCTTCATCTACTTCTATTCAGTGACCGCTTTCGATTCCACCAACGTCGGCATGACCGAGAGCCGGCGTTCGGCAGTCGAAGCCGAGGGCATCGTGCCGCAGGCCTCGACGAAGACCGGCAAGCACGTCACCGTCGTTCCGAACCCCTACAAGGGCTACGCGGCGATCCCGCAACGTCCGTCCGCCTGGGATCTGACTCCCAACGCGACCGACCCTACCGGCACGCACATCGATTTCCTCGGTATGCCGCCGGGCAAGTGGACGCTGAGGATTTACACCGTGGCCGGCGACCTGGTGCAGACGATTCACTCCGACGACCCGGTCAACGACTCGATTCGCGGCGACCTGTCCGTGAACGGGACGACCTATCACGGCTACAACAAGCAGCAGGACAATCCCAACGACGGCGAAGCGCGCTGGAATCTCATCTCCCGCAACGGCCAGGACGTGGTGAGCGGGATCTATCTTTTCACGGTGAACTCCGATCAGGGGGTTCAGCGTGGCAAGTTCGTCATCATTCGATGAGCCGGGTGAGCGAAGGAGGAAGATCGTGAGAAAGTGGATCGCGGCCGCAGGCCTGGTCGGAGCGATGGTGCCGGGCCTCGCCGGGGCTGCCAATATTTTCGAGAAAGTCGGAACGTTTGGCGGTCAGTTCCTGAAGATTCCGGTCGGCGCTCGTGCCGAAGGCATGGGCGGAGCGTTCGTCGGCGTCTCGGACGATGCCTCGTCGCTGTTCTGGAACGCTGCAGGAATCGCCCGCATCGATCCCGACAAGTCGGTCTTCAACTTCAACCAGGCGACCTGGCCGGCGGACCTCAAGTTCTCGCAGGCGGGGTACGTCTTCCACGTCAAGCGCATTCCGGGCGCGATCGGGCTCAACGTCCGCTCGCTGTACATGGACCCGATGACGGAGACGACGGCGTTCCAGCCGGACGGCACCGGGAACACGTTCGACGCCGGCTTCATGTCGTTCGGGCTGACCTACGCCCGCTCGTTCACCGACAAGTTCAGCGCCGGCTTCACGGGCAATTTCATCCACTCGGGCCTCGCGGAGTTCTCTCAGCAGACCTATTCGTTCGATATCGGCACCCTGTACGACGTGGGCACCCTGGGGATGAAGATCGGAATGTCGATCTCGAACATCGGCTCGCAGGAGCAGTTCATCGAGCGCAGCGCGCGAATTCCGAGCATGTTCCGGGTGGGGACGTCCGCGACCATCTTCCAGCTGGCCAACCAGAAGCTGCTCGGCTCGTTCGAGTTCTCGCACCCGCCGGACAACGCCGAGCGCATGAACGTCGGGTTCGAGTACGCGTTCCAGAAGTTCGTGTTCCTGCGCGGCGGTTACAACATCAACTATGATGCCGAGGCGTTGGCGGGCGGCGTAGGCTTCCACATTCCGGTTTCGGTCGCCGGACAGGCAGATGTCGACTATGCGTATACGGACATGCAGGACCTGGGCGGAGTGCACCGCATTTCGATCCAATTCGCGTTCTGATCGCCGACCGCGCCTTGCGGCTCGATTCGTGACGTTTCTCTCGACGCGCTCTCGCTTGGGAGCGCGTCCGCTTTTCGGGTGGCTCCTCGCCCTGAGCCTGGCGCCGTCGGCGGCGCTCGCGGCACACCCCAGGGGTGACAAGGGTCCGGGGCCCTTCCCCTGGAGAATCGGGCACGAGGTGGGCTTCACCGCCGACGTGGCCGCGTTTCCCGAGAGCTCGGGCACCGAGCTCGACGTCTACCTGCGGATCCGCCCCAGCCTGATCGCCGAGCTGTGCCGGAACGGCCGCGAGCCGACGCCCATCCGCATCGAGGCGCACCTCCGCTCCGTCTTCGGCGGCCGAACCGACGAGCGCGAACAGATCTTCAGCGTCATTCCGGCCGACACCGCCCATGCGATCGGGGAGGTCGTCGTGCTGAGTTTCCCGGCGCGGCCGGGGCCTCATCATCTCGAGATCCGGCTCGACTCCCGCCGTCGCGAGCTGGCCCGTCGCGGCATCCAGGGGCCCGAGACCGCGCGGGTCGAGGGCGAGTTCGACATTCCCGGTCCCCAGGCCGGGCGCGAAATCTCCGACATCCAGTTCGTGTGGATGGACGCCGGCGACAGCCACTCGCACGTGTTCGGCCGCAGCGGGCGCGCGCTGGTGCCCAACCCCGAGCGGCTCTACGGCCTCTACGCCACCGACCTGTCGGCCTACTTCGAGGCGCGAGGCGTGGCGGGCGACGAGCGGCCCTGGCACTGGGTGGCGCGTCTCGCCGATTCGACCGGACGAGTGATCGCCGACCGCGACAGCACGGCGCCGGGCGCCAGCGCGATGTCGGCGGCGTTCAAGCTCGACGTGAGTGGACTTCCTGCCGGAGGCTACGACCTCGAGGTCAAGGCCTGGCAGGAGGGAGACCCCGGTGCGTTGCTCCGGAAGGCGCACTTCAGCGTCGCGTGGCAACCCGAGACCTGGCGGCGAGACCCGATGGACATGCTGGACGAAGCGCATTTCCTGCTGGCCACGAAGGAGGAGGACCGCTTCGAGCGCCTGCAGGCCGGAGAGCAGGAGCGGATCTTCGACGACTACTGGAAGATTCGAGATCCGACCCCCGAGACCGGCGTCAACGAAGCGCGCATCCGCTTCCTGAGGCGCGTGGATTTCGCCAATCGCACCTACGGTCGTTACGGGCTGGGCCGCGGCATGTTCTCGGACATGGGGCGCGTCTTCATCCGCTACGGCGAGCCCGACGAGGTGCTGCGCCAGGTGATCCCGGGATTCGACGACAACCTCAAGACCCTCGTTCAGCAGCTCGCAGCCACCGAGAAGCGGGCCATGGGGAATACCGAGGACGGCGAGCCCGGCGCCGACATGAGGCCGTTCGAGGTCTGGATCTACGAAGGGCAGATCCCGCTGCCGATCGACGCCGATCCCCGGCAAGACATCCAGCGCCTTCAGGGTCGCCAGCGTCTGGTGTTCCTGTTCGTCGATGAGAACTGGCTCGGCGACTATCACCTGCTCTACTCCAGCGAATAGCGCGCCGCCGGCCGAGGGCGCGATGCGCTCTCGCCATGCTCATCCTTGACCCTCCCTCACGCCTCGGGCATATTTCGCGCGCTTTTTGCCGCTCCGCAGGCGATCACACCGGGACGGGAGGACGTGGCGATGGCGCTACGCGTGGCGATCAATGGATTCGGGCGCATCGGGCGCCTGGTGGTGCGGGCCGCGAAGCTTCGTAACGCCCCGATCAACTTCGTGGCGGTCAACGACCTCACCGACGCGGGCACGCTCGCGCACCTGCTCAAGTACGACACCGTCCATCGCGTCTGGCATCAGATTTCGGGACGGGCCGAGAACGGCAAGCTCAACGTCGCCGATGACTGGATCGACGTCCTGTCGGAAAGGGATCCGACCAAACTCCCGTGGAAATCGCTGGGCGTGGACACGGTGCTCGAGTCCACCGGCAAGTTCACCGACCGTGACAAGGCGGCGGTCCACCTCGCCGCGGGCGCGAAGCGCGTGCTGGTGTCGGCGCCGTCCAAGGGTGCCGACCTCACCTTCGTGATCGGAGTCAACGACCGGCTCTACGACCCCGCCAAGCACGTGATCACCAGCATCGGCTCCTGCACCACCAACTGCCTCGCGCCGGTCGCCAAAGTGCTCGACGATTCGTTCGGCATCGATCACGGGCTGATGACCACGATCCACGCCTACACCAACGATCAGAACATCCTCGATCTGCCGCACAAGGATCTGCGGCGCGCGCGCGCCGCGGCGCTCAGCCTGATTCCGACCTCGACCGGCGCGGCCAAGGCGATCGGCGAGGTGCTTCCCCAGCTCAAGGGCCGGCTCGATGGCATGGCGGTGCGCGCGCCGGTGATGGACGGCTCGCTCGTCGACCTGGTGTGCCAGGTGAGGAAGGCGGTGACGAAGGAGCAGGTCAACGCGGCGATGAAGGCGGCCGCCGACGGTCCGATGCGCGGAATCCTGGAGTACTGCGAGGATCCGATCGTATCGAACGACGTGATCGGCAACCCGGCGAGCAGCATCTTCGACTCGCTCTCCACCAGCGTGATGCAGAACGACATGGTGAAGGTGCTGTCGTGGTACGACAACGAGTGGGGATTCTCGAACCGGGTGGTGGACGCGCTGCTCAAGATGGCCTGAGGGGGCCGCCGTGGACTACCACAAGCGGGACCTGACCACGCTCGAGCCCCGCTCGCGTCGGGTGCTGGTGCGGGTGGACTTCAACGTGCCGCTCAAAGACGGCCGGGTCGCCGACGACACCCGGATCCGCGCCTCGATCCCGACGCTCCAATGGCTGTCGGATCGCGGCGCCCGCGTGATCCTCATGTCACACCTCGGGCGCCCCAAGGGCGGCCCCGATCCGAAGTACAGCCTGGCGCCGGTGGCGGCGAAACTCGGCGAGCTGATGAAGCGCACGATCGCCTTCGCTCCCGACTGCGTGGGGCCGCCGGCCGAGTCGGCGGTCGCCGCGCTTCGCGACGGCGAGCTGCTGCTGCTCGAGAACCTGCGCTTCCACGCCGAGGAAGAGGCCAACGACCCGGCATTCGCCGCGCGCCTCGCGGCGCTCGGCGAGATGTACGTGGACGACGCGTTCGGCACGGCGCATCGCGCGCACGCTTCGACCGAAGGCGTGCCGCGGCTGTGCCGCCCGGCGGTGGCGGGCTTCCTGATCCAGCGCGAGCTGGAATACCTCGGCAAGGCTCTCGATCGGCCGAAGCGCCCGTTCGCGGCGGTGCTCGGCGGCGCCAAGATCTCGGGCAAGATCGACGTGATCCAGGCGCTGATGGGCAAGGTGGATCGGCTGCTGATCGGGGGGGCCATGATGTTCACCTTCGCTCGGGCCCAGGGACTCGGCACCGGCCGCTCGCTGGTGGAGGAGGATCGCGTCGCGACCGCGCGCGAGGTGCTGGATGCGGCGCGGGCTCGCGGCGTGGAGCTGATCCTCCCGGTGGACTGCGTGGTTTCGACCGCCACCGACGGCAGCGCGCCGGCGCGCGCGGTGGCGATTGCCGAGCTATCGGCGAACGACATCGGCGTCGACATCGGGCCGGGGACGGCGCGCCTGTTCGCCGACCGCCTGCGCGATTGCGCGACCGTGCTGTGGAACGGGCCGATGGGCATCTTCGAGGTGCCGGCGTTCTCCGAGGGCACGCTGCAGGTGGCGAGGACGCTGGCCGAGATCGGCTCTCGCGGTGCGGTCACGGTGGTGGGAGGAGGCGATTCGGTCGCGGCGATTCAGCAGTCGGGACTCGCGGAGCGATTCACGCACCTGTCGACCGGCGGCGGCGCATCGCTCGAGTTCCTGGAAGGCAAGGTGCTCCCCGGCATCGCCGTGCTCGACGACGCGTCATGAACCCGAGTCGTCGGCCGCGGCTGGTGGCGGGAAACTGGAAGATGCACCGCACGCCCGCCGAAGGGGCGGCGCTGGCGGCCGAGCTGAAGGCGCTGCTCGCGGCGCCGCGCGCATGCGAGACGGTGCTGTGCCCGCCGTTCCCGGCGCTCGAATCCGTCGGGCGCGCGATCGCCGGCAGCGCCATGCGACTCGGCGCGCAGAATCTGCACCCGGAACCGCAAGGAGCATTCACCGGCGAGGTCTCCGGGCCGATGCTGCGCGCTGCCGGCTGCACCTACGTGATCGTCGGACATTCCGAGCGGCGCCACGGCATGGGCGAAGACGATGCGCTGGTGGCGCGCAAGCTGCGCGCCGCGCAGCGCGATGATCTGACGCCGATCGTATGCGTCGGGGAGACCCTGGCGGAGCGCGAGGACTCGAAGACCGCCGAGGTGCTGGTGCGCCAGGTGCGCGCCGCGTACGACGGTCTGGGAGCCGCGGCGCGCTCCACGGTGATCGCCTACGAGCCGGTGTGGGCGATCGGCACCGGGCGCGTGGCCACGCCCGAGCAGGCGCGCGAGGCACACGAGATCATCCGCGCCACGCTCGATCGCGTGGTCGGTTCCGGCGCCGGCGGGGCGCTGCGCATTCTCTACGGCGGAAGCGTCAACCCCGGCAACGCCTCGGCGCTGTTCGCGGTCGAGGAAGTGGACGGCGCGCTGGTCGGCGGCGCGTCTCTCGAGGCCGCTTCATTCTTTCGCATCGTCACCGCGGCCGAGACCGCGGGCCGGGTTTGACTGCGGCCGGAGGGGGCTGATAGGCTGCGTCCCCGCTTGCCGCAGCGCGTTGCGCGTTTCCCCATCGCGGTCGCTTTCCGATCCGAGGAATTCATGTACGTCGCCGTCCTGGTGCTCCATCTTTTCGTTTGCCTGGGCCTGGTGTCGGTGGTTCTGCTCCAATCCGGCAAGGGCGGCGGCCTCGCCGGTGGGGCGTTCGGTGGCTCGGCTCAGACGGTGTTCGGCGGTCGCGGCGCGACCGACTTCATGACGCGGGCGACCATGGTGCTCGGCACCGCCTTCTTCGTGACGTCGATCGCTCTGGCCTTGCTGTCGACCGGGCAGGGCCCCGCGGGCAAGAGTCTGATGCAGGAGGAGGCGCGGCATGCCACGACCAATGCCGCCACTCCGCCGGGCGCCCCGCCGCCGCCGGGGGCGACCGCGCCACGGCCCGCGACCGGCCTCGCGCCGTCGACGCCGGCTCCTGCTTCACCCGCGCCGGCCAGCTCGCCTGCGACGAAGCCCTCCGGAAAGTAGATTGGCCGGAGCCTCCCGAATGCGTGCCCGGGTGGTGGAATTGGTAGACACGTACGTTTGAGGGGCGTATGGGGAAACCCGTGCGAGTTCAAATCTCGCCCCGGGCACCACTGTAGACCCGCGTTCGGAAGGAGTTACGGGCGCGGGTCTTTCGCTTGTCGGAGACCGGCCTTGGTCCCCCTGGAATCGCTCCGGAGCCTGCGGGGCGTTGGCTCGTCGAGTGCGCCCTGGGCCACTGGGAACGCGCGAAGTCGATCTGCTGTTGACTCGCACAAGGTGCAGCGTTCCCCGCAAGCCAGCCACGTCGGATGATCGGCGTGACTCAATCGTTTCGATAGTGTGGCAGAAGGTTGACTCGTCGTGCGCGGATCACGCCTGGTTCCGGCAAACGTGATTCGCTGGTGATGAATGTGTGAGAAAACGATGATCTCGAGTCGCGCGAGCCACGCCCTGAATCCTCTCGGCGTGGCTCAAACGTTTCAACTCCGTGGGAAAGAGTGATTGCAATTGACGCGGGTTTCCGGCGTGCGGACGATTTTGTCGTTCGCTCGAGAAACGATTCCGATCCGCTCCCGGCCCGCCGCCGATGCACGAGCGACAGCCGGGTCTCTGCATGTCGCCGGCACCGGGGGCTTTCGTGCACGTGGGGCGCGCCGTCAGTTTCCTGCTGTTCATGTCGCCACTCCTCTCGATCCCGGCGCGCGCCCCTGCCGACCCCGTGCTGCCACCGGGATTCTCGGTGGACGACGCCGCGCCGGGCGCCATTTTCGAGGTCCCGACCGCGATCGCATTCCTTCCCGACGGCCGCCTCCTGGTGGCCGAGAAGCGGGGGCGCGTGTACGAAGTGCGGGGCGGCATCCGCCAGCCCAATCCGCTGATTGCGATCGAAAACGAAGTGCTCGACCAGCACGATCGCGGTCTACTCGGCCTCGCCGTCGATCCGCACTACTTCGCGAACCACTACATCTATCTCTACTACACGGTCGATCCGGACAGTGACGGAAGCGATCTCAACGAATACGCGTTCAATCGGCTGACCCGCTATCAGGTGAGCTTCGCCGATTCCTCGATCGTCGACACCACCACCCGCGCCGTCCTGCTCGGCCTCGACTGGCCGAGCGCCCCGGTCTCCGCCTCGGACTCCCACACCGGCGGTGGTTTGCGCTGGGGAAACGACGGCAGCCTGCTGCTCTCGATCGGCGAGGGGGCCAACTATCAGGACCCGGACGCGGGCGGCAACGATCCGGGCGAGTTCGGCCCCGGACGCTCCGATCCGTCGCAGGACATCGGCGCGTATCGCGCGCAGGACATCGATGGCCTGAACGGCAAGGTCCTGCGCTTGAATCCCGTCACCGGCCAGGGTTACGCGAGCAACCCGTACTTCGACGGCGACCTCGGCTCGCCGCGCTCCAAAGTGTGGTGCTACGGACTGCGCAATCCGTTCCGCTTCTCGGTACGCCCAGGCACCGGCTCGACCGACCCGGCCGACGGCCGCCCGGGGAGTCTCTACATCGGCGACGTTGGCTGGAATACCTGGGAGGAGCTCAACGTGGCGCGGGCCGGCGGACTCAACTTCGGCTGGCCGTGCTACGAAGGCGCGTCGCTCAACGAACCGTACGCGTATGAGACGTTTCCGGCGCACAACGGCTGCGACACGTTCGGGACGCCGAGCAATCCCCAGCATCCGACGGCGCCGCTCGCGTACTGGAATCACGGTGATCCGACTCAGAGCGATCCCGCGGGCTCGGTCGGCAACTGCGTGATCGCCGGGCAGTTCTACTCCGGGAATCGCTATCCGCCACCGTACCAGGGCGCCTATTTCTTCGCCGACTACGGACAGAACTGGATCAAGGTGGCGCTGGTGGATTCGGCCGATCAACGCCAGCAGGTGCTCGATTTCGCGACCCTGGCCGATCAGCCGGTGGATTTCGCGGTCCACCCGCTGACCGGAGATCTCTATTACGTGTCGATTCTCCGCCAGCAGATCCGCCGCATTCGTTACGCCGGCGAGGTGGACGGAAATCTGCCCCCGGTCGCCTTCATGGACGCGATCCCCAAGTCGGGTGTGCCCCCGCTCGAAGTCTGGTTCTCGGCCGCGGGAACCCAGGATCCGGAGGGCGGCGCGCTCGACTACCGGTGGCTGTTTGGAGACGGAACGAGCGCGAGCGGGATCTCAGCGCTGCATGTCTACACCGAACTGGGAACCATGCCCGCGCAGCTGACCGTGACCGACGATCACGGCAATCAGGACGTGAAGACCATTCCCATCACGCTGCATCCCTCGGGCAGCGGGTTCCCCGCCACCAACGTTCTCGACGACTTCGATCGCGTCGACGGCGCCGTCGGCGCGCCGTGGACGGGCGCTCTCGCCGGTCTCCAGGTCGTGAACGAGGGCCTCACCTCGACCTCGCTGACCAATTTCATGATCTGGAACGGCGCGGTCTTCAGTCCGAATCAGGAGGCCTTCGTGACCCTGACCGAGCCGGTCGCACTCGGCCTGGAGGATCTCCTGCTCAAGGTTCAGGACACGACCTCGGTGGCGGCGGAGATCCAGGTCCGGTACGACCCGGGCGGGGGACGCGTGGTGGTGAGCACCTACTCTCCCGGCGAAGGATGG
>Ga0335085_10010843_pt1 | contig 13580 bp, 12 predicted proteins | sample Lox_Sample_45_FD_206712 | JGI IMG/M metagenome (GOLD analysis project Ga0335085, IMG submission 206712) | Soil microbial communities from Loxahatchee National Wildlife Refuge, Florida, United States - Lox_Sample_4.5 | ecosystem: Environmental > Terrestrial > Soil > Wetlands | place: USA...
CCGAGGGCGGCTATCGCGTGGCCGCGAGCCGGTGGAGGAGGCCGTCACCCAACGCGCTGAGCGCCGCGAGGTTGGTGGGCGAATTGGGGAGCAGGGGAAGGTCTATCAGAATGTCTCCGGGGCCCAGAAGGCCCCGCAGCTCGGCCAGCCCCTGGTGGTCCCGTGTTCCCAGCCAGTCGATCAGGTGAAGGCCCTCGGCCAGGCTTCCGGTCGCACTCGCAGCATCGGGGACTTGGGGATGTACCTGATTGACGACGATCGGACCGAGGTGCAGGCCGGCCTCCCGCAACCGCCGGGCGAAGAAGAGTGTATCGGGAATCCGCTCGCTACCCGGCCCCGCCACCAGGAGGAACAACGTCCCCCGCGCCCGCAGCAGCTCGCGCACCTCGCCCGCCCGCTGACGAAATCCGTCGTAGAGCGGACCGAACGCCTGAAAGAACTCGGCCATGTCTCGCAGCAATTCGAGACCGACCAGCCGGTCCAGCCACGATTCCAGGCTTCGTCCCACCAGTTTGAGCGGGGCGGCGATCAGGCGACCACTGGCGTCGAACCAGGGGCGGAGAGCGATTCGCACCGGCCCGCTTTCCAGAAACTCGATGATTCGATCAGGGGCTTCCAGAAAATCGAGGGCCTGCCGCGTGGGTGGAGTATCGAGAATGATGCGCCGATACCGGCGGGAGGAGGCGACCTCGAACAGGCGCTCGACTGCCATGTACTCGAGGATCCCGGCCAGGTTCCCGGCCAGATTCTGATAGAAGCGGTTGCCGAAGATCCGCTCCGCCGCCGCGTCGGAAGGCGCGTATTGGCGAATCAACCGGTCAAAGGTGCGGCGGGCGTCGAGGAGGCTCACGTCCAGCCGTCCCGGAGCATCCACGGCGACCCGGACTTCACGGGTGGTGGCTTCCTCGCCCACGCCCAATGCGTCCTTGAGTCGCAGGGACGGGTCGAACGTCATTACCAGGGTATCCGTTCCCTCCGCGGCGGAGGCCAGGCCCAGGGCCGCGGCCAGGGTCGTTTTCCCGACTCCCCCCGATCCCACCACAACAAGTAGCGGCCGGTCGATGTGGTCGAAGGGCATCCGCGACCTCACGATTGGAGTGCTTCAGAGAGGCGGCCCTGCAATTCGGCCACCAGCGCGGGCCCCGGGGGAATCGCCAGTAAGGGGAGTTCTGCCCGGGGGCCGGGCCAGACCCGGCGCAGTCTCCTCAGTTCCCGCTCGTTTGCCTTGCGCCGCCGCTTCCACAGCTGCAACGCCTCGGCCGTCCCCCTCGGCGCGCGGGGAGGTCGACCGGGGAACTTCGGATAGAGCGCATTGGTGATGACCAGCTCGGGGGGACGTCCCAGCCGCTCGTCCAGCTGACTGATCAGCTCGCCCGCCTCCTGCACGGGCATCTCTTCGGCGAGCGTCCCGATCACTACGCCGACTTGTTTCGGATCGCGGACGAAATCGGCCAGTTGGGCCGCGAGTTTACCCAACGGACCGCGACCCAGCACTTCTCCCACCAGGAGCGGGGCGGACAGCAGAGCGAGACCGTGGCCGGTGGCCGGCGCGTCAAGGATCACTGTGTCGACCCGAGGCTTCGCCTCGCCCCGCAGCAGCTGCCAGGCGTGTCCCAGCACGGCCATTTCCTTGAGCCCGGGCGCGCCATCGGCGAAGTGCCGGAAGACAGGGCTCTGCACGATCTTGCCGACCAGCAAGGGAACCTTCACCTGTTGGCGCACCAGCGCCTCGAGCACTGCCCGCGGTCGGACGTTCTCCAGCCAGAGCCCGGGCTCGACCTGAACCACCTCGCCGCCTGCCGGAGGCACGCCCAGCAGGCGATGCAGACTCTCCCGTGGATCCACCTCGAGCATCAGCACCCGTCGGCCCCGGGCGGCGAGCAGCCGACCGAGGATCGCGACCATGGTGGTCTTTCCCACTCCGCCCTTTCCCGTCACCACCAGAAGCCCGCGCCGTGCCAGCCGGTCGAGGAGGTTCATGGGTGGAAGTTGCCACTCCGGAGGTACCCGGAGAAGGCTCCCGAATAACGGTCCCGAACGCGTGAATTGGATGACGCCGCGGCGGTACGAGTCCGCCATCCTGTGGCATGACCGCTCCCGTGGCGACTCGGCTGGAGGAGGCCCGGAGCCTGCTCCGCCACCATTTCGGCTACCCCGATTTCCGGCCCGGACAACGCCGAGTAGTCCAGTCGGTCCTGGCCGGGAGAGACATCCTGGCGGTTCTCCCCACCGGAGCCGGCAAGTCGGTCTGCTTTCAGATCCCGGCCCTGGTGCTCGGCCAGCTCACCATCGTGGTCTCCCCGTTGATCTCGCTGATGCAGGACCAGGTACAGGCGCTGCGGTCACGCGGGGTCGCGGCCGAGCTGCTCAATAGCACACTCGACAAGCCGGAGCAGAACCGGGTGCTCGATGCGCTGCGCCAGAGGGAGGTCCCGCTGCTCTACGTCTCCCCCGAGCGGCTGTCGAGCCTCACCCCGTTTCTCCGGGAGATCGAGGCCAGGCCAGCCCGTCTCGTGGTAGACGAGGCCCACTGCGTGGACGAGTGGGGACACGACTTTCGGCCCAGCTATCGCCGGCTCGGCTGGTTGCGTCAGGGCATGGGGATGCCACCGGCCGTCGCCCTCACCGGCAGCGCCACACCCGAGACGCGAGAGGTGATCCAGCGATCCCTGCGACTCCGGAAGCCCGATCTCCTGGTCGGATCGTTCGATCGCCCCAACCTCTGGTTCGGCGTGGCGCAGGTGAGCGACCAGCGGGACCGGGTGCGCCGTCTGCTGGAGACGCTGCGCGGGGGAGACCGGATCGCCATCGTATACGCCCCGACCCGGAACCTCACGGAGTCATTGGTCCGGATGCTCCGGCAGCACGGCTTTCTGGCCGATCCCTATCATGCGGGGCTGACTCGGCGGGAGCGGGCCCAGGTGCTCGATCGCTTTCTCTCGGATGAGATAGAGGTCGTGGTCGCGACGAGTGCCTTCGGGATGGGGATCGACAAGCCCAACGTGCGGGTGGTGGTGCACTGGATGCTCCCTCCCTCCCCCGAGGCCTACTATCAGGAGGCTGGCCGGGCAGGGAGGGACGGCGACTTCGCCCGTTGCCTGCTGCTCTACGGCCGGGGAGACGCCACGCTCCATCGGCGCCAGCTGGACGTCACCTTTCCGCCGCGCCGGTTGCTTGAGCGGGTCTGGCAGCACCCAGGAGAGCGCGAGCGGGTTCCCCAGAACGTCCTGGCCTCAGTGGACCGCTTGTCCCGCGAGCTGCGCCCGGAGCGCGGCTACGTGGATTGGCGGCCGGTCGAGACGCGCCGTCGCCGAGCCACGGCGCGTATTGATGCGACGGAGAGTTATGCCACCGGCGCCGGCTGCCGACGAGCGGCTCTGCTCGGCTACTTCGGGGAGACCGTCGCTAGCTGTAGCGGATGCGACCACTGCAGCCGGCGGATCCGCCCGCACGCGGCAGAACCGGTGGTGAACGCGAGACTCACTCGGCTTAGACGTGCACTAGCGGACAGCCCGAGCCCGTGGGCTGGTGCGGTGCTGGAGCCGGAAACGCTGCTACGTCTGGCCAAGCAGCCTCCGAGTACGGCGGCAGAGCTCGCTGACACCGCAGGAGTGGGCCCAGTACTGGCGGAGAAGCTCGGAGGGAGGATTCTCGAGGCCTTGGGAGCCAGAGCTCCCGCGGAATCAAAACGCGATGATCCGGTAGTCCGGGCGCTGCGCGACTGGCGAGCCGAGACAGGTCGTTGCGCAGGTGTTCCTGACTATTCGATCCTAGGCGACGACGCGATCGGCGAGCTGGCTCGGCTCAGGCCAAGGGACATTCCGGCGCTGTCACGGATACCGGGGCTCGGGCCACGCTTCTTGAGGAAATGGGGAACTGAGGTGCTCACGCTGGTCCAGAACGTTGGTGTCGCGGGTGATGTCTAACTCACTTCGTCCGGCGCCACGTCTCGCCTGATTGTCGAGGCGATGTGGAACAGCTCTTCGAAGTACCGCTTGCTCTGGAGTGCCAGGATGCCGAGGCTCACCAGCTGGAGCGAAATGAGCAGCGTGATACCTCCGACCATGAACGCGTGGGGCCGATCCCGGAAGGTCTGAGCCACCGCCTCCGAGAATCGGTCGTCCCAGGTCCCCTGCATGGGTGGAAGCTTCGAGTAGACGTTCCCGGCGTTGACGAAGATCCAGCCGATCACATAGCAGGAGACCAGGAACAGAAACCCGCCCGGCAGCAGGAAGAACATGAACGGGCGGAAGATGAACCCGGCCAGGATGTAGGTGAGGATCCCCTTGTAGATCTTGAAACTGGAGACCCGGGTCTTGCCCTTCTGCCGTTGCAGGCTCCAGTCGAGGTGGGCCGGAATCTCGATGATCCGTCCCCGGAGCAGCATCCCCTTGTAAATGATCTCGGAATTGATGTCCACGCCCAGGGCCCGCAGATCGAGCGACCGGAGGAACTCCCTTCGATAGCCGCGGACCATCCCGGTGATGGTCCGGAGATTGGCCTGCGGCGCGAAGAAGCCGAGGAACCGATTGGCCCATTTGCTGAGCTGGAGCCGGACCGGGGGAACCTGGCTGACCTTGCCGCCCGGCATGTAAGGCGAGGCGACCACCACGTCGGCCTGGGTGGTGACCAGCGTCGAGACCAGCTTCTCGATGTGGCCCGGCTCGTAGCTCAGGTCCACGTCCAGCACCACCACGTAGTCCCCGCGACAATGCGCGAACCCGGTCCGGAGCGCCTGGCCCAGGTTCATGTTCACCACGTGATGGACCACCCGGACGTTCTGGTGGGTGCGCGCGAAATCGTCCGCGATAGTTCCGGTGGCGTCGGTGCTCCCGTCGTCCACGATGACCATTTCCCAGCGATACCGGTTTTCCAGGCCGCGCATGTAATCGGCCAGGGTGGTGAGATTGGCCTGGAGAATGGCCGATTCGTTGTAGGCGGGAAGCACCAGCGAGACGAGCGGGCGCGGCTCGGTGGCCGGCCGGATGATCGCGGCTTGCGGACTCATCTCGCGGATCGGCTCCTCGAGTGACGGGGTATGTGACGGGATGGCCCGGGATCCGGCGCGAACCAGGCGCCGGATCGGATCCTAAGAATAGTCGCGGGAGAGGGGGACGAAGTGAAGGTCTGGCCGGGGCCGCGCTACCAGCGCAGGCCCCGTCGAGAACGCAGGAAGAACTGGGCCTCCGCCAGCAGCGACTGGATCGGGATCCCCACGTCATCCAGGGTGGCCGCCACCTCCTCGTCGGTCACCCGAACCACCTTCCCGGCCACCGGGGCGGTGTCGCCGTGGCGGAACCAGACGATCCCGGTCAGCATTGAGCCTACCTCGGGGGGAGGGAGCTCCTTGGACAACTGCACCCGGATCCCCACCTGGGAACAATCCACCAACGGAAGGGTCGCGGTATCGAGGAAGAGGCCGGTCCGGCTGGGCCGAGCATACTTGAGGCGGGCGTGCTTGCGTTGTTCGAGGATGGGCATGGTCCGATCGGTGTTCGGGATCCTGACGAGTACTGATACCGGTCGGTTCCCCATCGCACAAGGGAGGGGGAACAGGTTCCGAAGCGCGACAGTCAGGGTCTTGACGGCCCCGGTTCGAGACCACCGGCTCTCCGGGGGCCTGGCTATATTGAGGCGGCCGATTCTCTCCCCATCGGAGCTCGGATTCCCATGGATTCGTCGCTGTATTTCACCGAGCACCACCACCAGGTTCGCGAGATGGTCCGCGAGTTCTCCCGCCAGGAGATCGCCCCCGTGGCGCGCCAACTGGATCGCACCTCGGAGTTTCCCTGGGAGAACATCAAGAAGATGGGTGAGCTGGGACTCCTGGGCGTCCCCTGGCCGGAAGAGCTGGGTGGGGCGGGCATGGATCAGCTTTCCTATTACATCACCATCCACGAGATGGCCAAGGTGGACGCCAGTCACGCCCTGACCATCAGCGCCCATACCAACCTGGGCACCTCGCCCATCGTGGAGTTCGGCACCGAGGAACAGCGCGGCCGTTACGTCCCCCTCCTTGCCACGGGCAAGGTCCTGGGCGGCTTCGGCCTCACCGAGCCCGGAGCGGGCAGCGATGCCGCCGGCACCCGAACCGTGGCCAAGGACTGCGGCACCCACTACGTCCTGAACGGGTCCAAGGTCTTCATTACCCACGCCGGCGTCGGCGAGATCTTCGTCGCCACCGCCCGCACCCACCCGGGTGACGGACATCGCGGGATCACCAGCTTTATCGTCACCAAAGACACGGTGGACCTGGAAGCCTGCCGGACCGTCGGCGTCGGCCATCTCCCCGATCTGCCCAAGACCAAAGGCGTTCGGGCAGGCAAGAAGGAAGACAAGATGGGCTGGCGGGCCAGCGACACTCGGGAGCTGATCTTCGAGGACGCGATGGTCCCCAAGGAAAACATCCTGGGCGAGCCGGGGCAGGGCTTCGTCAATTTCCTCCGTACCCTCGATGCCGGCCGAATCGGGATCGCCGCCCTCTCGCTCGGCATCGCGGAAGGGGCCTACGAGGAGGCCCTCAACTACGCCGGGATCCGCAAACAGTTCGGCAAGCCGATCGGGAGCTTTCAGAGTGTCCACTTCGCCCTGGCCGACATGGCGCTGGAGATCGAAGCCGGAACCCATCTCCTCTACCACGCCGCTTGGCTCAAGCAGAACGGGAAGCCGTTCAAGAAGGAGGCGGCCATGGCCAAGCTGTTTTGCTCCGAGCTGGCCATGCGGGCTACCACGAAGGCGGTCCAAATCTTTGGCGGGTACGGCTATACGACCGAGTACCCGGTCGAGCGGATGATGCGCGACGCCAAGGTCTGCGAGATCGGCGAAGGGACCAGCGAGATCCAGCGGATCGTGATTGCCCGGCACATTCTGGGGGACGTGGTCCCCCGGGCCTAGCCGCTGACCTTGCCCCAGCTGGTACTGCCTGTTGCCCTAACCCCAATAATTTCGCATCTTTAGACCATGAGGTCGGCTAGCCCCCATGGACTGGGTAGGCCCTCGCTCCGGCACGGGGCAGGGTGGCTGCGCCGCTTCCTCTCCCAGACTTTCTTCCGCCGCCTCGTGCGGCGAGCTGAAGCTCCAGCCCCGGATCGGAGACGTTTCTCCCCCCCGGTGCTGGCCCTCACTGGTCGAGCCGAACGGCTCGGCGTGCCTTCACGGGAATCCAGTGTCCGGACGCACCGGATCGCCACGGCGATCCGAACCGGCCTGGTCCCGTCTCCCAACCACATGACCGGGGCCCTGGTCCTGGCGGGCGCGTGTAGCCCCGCTGGGTGGCGCTCGGTCGAGGACCACCCCCTTGAAACGCGAAATTCTGATCAACGGTGGCCAGCGGGAAACCCGCGTGGCCATCCTCGAGGACGACCGCCTGGTCGAGCTGCTGGTCGACCGGCAGGAGCAACGTCGCTCTGTAGGCAACATTTACCTGGGACGGATTGAGGCGGTCCTCCCAGGTATTCAGGCCGGCTTCGTAGACATCGGCCTCGAAAAAAGCGCCTTCCTCCATGCCTCTGACCTCCTCGAGCCCGAGGAGGATGAGGAAGGCGAAGAAGACGTCGACCAGCCCGATGGCGCGGAAAGCGCCGAAGCGGAAAGCGGGTCGGCGCAGGCTCCAGTCGCCGAAGAACGGCGCGGTCGAGGCCGGCGTGGCCGTGGCGGACGGAACGGGTCGGGCGGCGGTGAGGCGCGGCAGCGGGAAGTCCATCCCCGGGGTGCTCTCCCCAACATCTCCGAGCTGCTCAAGAAGGGCGAGACCAAACTGGTCCAGGTGACCAAGGAGCCCATCGGCACCAAGGGCTGCCGGGTCACCGCCCAGATCTCGCTCCCCGGCCGGTTCCTGGTCTACATGCCCTACGCCTCACGCGTGGGCGTGAGCCGGAAGATCGAGGACCGCGAGCAGCGGGCCAAGCTGCGCGAAATGGTCACCCGCCTGCTTCCCAAGGATGCCGGCGGGATGATCGTCCGCACCGTGGCCGAAGGGGTCACCGAAGAGCACTTCAAGCGGGAAATCGATTCGCTCCTGGCGCTCTGGAAGAAGATCAACCGGAAGAAGACCTTCGTCCGGGCGCCCGCGCTGGTCCAGCGGGAGACCAGTCTCACCCGGGGACTGATCCGGGACGTGTTCAGCACCAAGGTGGACGCGCTCTGGGTCGACTCCAAGGACCTCTACCACGAGATCGAGCAGTATCTCGAGCAGGTGGACCCCGAGCTGATGAACCGGGTCAAGCTCTACCAGGAGCCCCAGTCGCTGTTCGAGAAGTTCGACATCGAAAACGAAATCAAGGACCTGTTCAAGGCCCGCTGCGAGCTGCCCACCGGCGGGTCGATCATCATCCAGCCTACCGAGGCGCTGGTCTCGATCGACGTCAACACCGGGCGCTACACCGGCCGGAAAGATCCCGAGAAGACCATCCTCCGCACCAACCTGGAGGCCGCCCGCGAGGTAGCGCGCCAGATCCGGCTGCGGGACATGGGCGGGATCATCGTCTGCGACTTCATCGACATGGAGACCCGGGCCAATCGGGACCGGGTACTGCAGGAGCTGCGCACCCACCTCGGTCGGGACCGGGCCCGGACCAAGGCCCTGGCGGTCTCCGAGCTGGGCCTGGTGGAGATGACCCGCCAGCGGGTCCGCCCCTCGCTCTGGCATTCGATGACTGCCGACTGCCCAGCCTGTGGCGGGACCGGCCGGGTGTTCACTCCCGAGGTGGTGGCGCGGCGGATCGAGCGGAGCCTCAAGCGGGCCGGCCGGGAGCGCCGAGAGCGGCAGTTGGCGGTGCGGGTCCACCCCGACGTGGCGCTCTATCTCCTGGAAGAAGAGCCCAAGCTGATCGCCACCCTGGGCAAGGCCACCGGCTTGGAGCTCGAAATCCGGGATGACCCGATGATGCGGGTAGACGAGTTCCGCCTGATGAGCCGGCCGGCCGGGCGGGATGTGACGGAGGTCTACGCGGTGGCCTGATCCGGCCCCTCGCTCTTGACCGATCGGCATGTCCCCACTAGACTTACGCGCTCTTTGGGTGGGCCTCGATCAGGATCCTGACCATGTACGCGATCTTCCGTGCCCTCGGGAAGCAATACCGGGCCGAAAAAGGTAAGCATCTCCGTCTCCCGCTCATGGATGCCGAGCCGGGGACCAAGGTCACCTTCGACGAGGTGCTGCTGACCTCGGACGGAAAGACCGTACAGACCGGCGCTCCGCTGGTCAAAGGGGCCTCGGTCAAGGCTGAGGTGGTGGGCGAGGGAAAAGAGCCCAAGATCTACGTGTTCAAGTTCAAGCGCCGGAAGAACTACCGCCGGAAGACCGGTCACCGGCAGCGGTTTACCGAAGTGAAGATCACCGACGTGAAGGTCGGGTGAGGGCGATATGGCACACAAGAAAGGCGTAGGCTCCAGCCGCAACGGCCGCACCAGCAATCCCAAATACCTGGGCGTGAAGCATTTCGGCGGGGAACGGGTGGGTGCGGGGAACATCCTGGTTAAGCAGCGGGGCACCAAGTTCCATCCGGGCAAGAACGTCCGCCGGGCCACCGACGACACGTTGTTCGCCTTGATCGATGGGGTGGTGAAGTTCGAGTTCCGGGACAAGGGCCGCCAGCAGGTCTCGGTCTACCCCTCGGAGGCAGTCGCCTCCAGCTAGGTCGCAGAGCGAACTACTGTGGTTGTGATACGCCGGGTTTGCCCGGCGTTTTGTTTTGCAGGGACCACCCCGTGTATCATCCATGTCACCTGCGGGCAGATCTGCGTCATCTGTGGATTGGAGACCATCATGAGCACGATCATCGAGCGATTCAATCGAGAGCTGGAGGCCATGGGGAAGCGGGCCCAGACGGCGCTCGACGAGGGCCGGCTACAGATCCAGCGGCTCGGTTTGATGCGGAGACAGGACCTGGCGTTCCGGGAGCTGGGGCAGCTGACCCATCGCAAGGCGCGCGGGGTCGAAGTGGACGCGCTTCAGGTCGACGCGCTGCTGTCCAAGCTGGATGACCTGGCGGCCGAGCTGGCAGGGATCGACAAGCAGCTCGCCGCGCTTCGGGCGGAACCGGTCGCCGTCAGTGAAGTCCCGGCGCCGGAATCCGCCCAGGCGGCGGACTCGACGGTCGTGAACTAGAAGGTCGGCGGCAGAGTGCTGTATCGGTCCCTGAGCTCGGTCTGCCGGCTCACCTGAGGAATCTCCACCCCCCGGATGAACACCTTCACCGGGTGGGTGGAGTACTCGAAGGGATCCCCGCTCCAGATCACCACGTTGGCGACCTTCCCGGCTTCCAGCGACCCGTAGCGGTCGGCGATCCCCAGCGCCCGCGCCGGTGACAGAGTCAGCGAGGCCAGCGCGCCGTCCCAGGTCATCCCGTAGCTCACCGCGTTCCCGGCGGCGAAGCGGACGTCCCGATCGTTGGGACCGGTCCCGCGCTGCACGTTGAGCACCGTGACTCCCGCCTTCTGGAGCAGGGCTGCATTGTCCAGCCGGGCGCCCGGGCCGTCGAAGCTGGGGATGTCGGTCAACGGTTGCAGGGCCACGGGCACCTTCGCCGCGGCCAGGTCGGCGGCGACCTTCCAGGCCTCGACTCCACCCCAGATCACCATCTTGAGCTTGAACTCCTTCGCGATCCGGAGCGCGTTCTGGATATCCTGCTCCCGGTTGGCGATGGCGTAGACCGGAAGCGCGCCGCTCAACACCGGTGCCAGGGCCTCCAGGTCCGCCGCCGTGGCCGAGAGGGACTGCATCTGGGCCTTACGGTAGTCGCTCTTCCGCTTGGCGTACTCCCGCGCGTCCTCGAGGATCTGACGCAGCCGCTGGACCGATCCGGCCCGGCTCCCACCGCCGGCCGGCTTGCCGCCTTCGCTCAGGTCCACGACCATCGCGGCCGGTGACTTGACCAGCATGGTCTCCAGCTTGTCTCCGCTGAGATCGATCAGCACCGCCTGACCGGCGATCAGCCCGCCCGACGGGGCCGACAGCACCGTGGTCACTCCCTCCATCCGCGTCGGCGGAATGGCGACATTCTGCGGATCGATCCCGGCGCCGACGTTGAACGCGGCGTTGATGTCCCCGCTCTTGGTCCCCTCATGGGTCTCGGTCTGACCGCCCGACTCGAACAGGTTGAGGCCCAGGTCGGTGCCGGCGTGGATCAGACCGGGGGTCACGATCTTACCGCTGGCATCGATCCGCGTGGCGCCATTGGGAATGGAGACATCCCGTCCCACCGCCACGATCTTCCCGTCCCGGATCACCAGGGTGCCGTTCTCGATCTTGGGGCCCGAGACCGGATAGATCGTGGCCCCGGTGATAGCGATCGTCTGCGCGTTGGCAACCGGCGCCAGGAGCAGGGTCGCCGCCAATGCGGCGCTCAGGTACGCGTAGGGGCGCTTCATTGGCCGACTCCCGGTGTGGCGGTGCCGAGGTTGAAATCAGTCTGGGGGCGGTGCTTGGGGTCGTCGCGGTCGAAGACCAGCCATCCGTCGTTGTAGACCTTTTCCGCCTTGGTGTAGACGCTGAACGGATCGGTGGTCCAGAGGACCACGTCGGCGTCCTTGCCGACCTCGAGCGATCCGGTGGTGCTGTCGATGCCCAGCGCCCAGGCCGGATTGATCGTGAGCCACTTGACCACCTGGGCCCGGGTGAGCGGAATGCCCATCGCGATCCCGGCGTACATCATGTGCGCGGCATCCTGGTTCAACCGCTGGGCGCCGTCCGGGCTGTCCGAGTGGACGATCACCCGCCCACCGGCCTTGTCGACCAGGGCGGCGTTCTCCGGGATTCCGTCCAGCGACTCGAGCTTGAAGCCCCACCAGTCGGACCAGATCGAGACCGCCACGTCTTCCCTGGCCAGCACGTCGGCGATCTTGTAGGCCTCGACCGCGTGATGGAAGGACCGGAAATGGAATCCGAATTCCTTGCCCAGGTCGATCATCTGCATCATCTCGTCGGCCCGGTAGCAGTGGTTCTGGACCAGGATGTGGCCGCGCAGCACCTCCGCGATGCTCTCGAGGCGGAGATCACGCGCCGGCGGTTCGCCCTTGCGGTCCTTGAGCCATTTGTCCCAGGCCCGCCGGTACTTCTCGCCATCGTTGAACGCCTCGCGGTAGCCGGCCATGTTGCCCATCCGGGTAGACGGTCCCCGGTTCTGATAGACCCGCTTGGGATTCTCGCCGCAGGCCATCTTCAGTCCATAGGGGGCACCCGGATACTTCATCTCCTGGACGCTGCGGGCGGGGATCAATCGGAGAACCGCGCTGCGGCCGCCGATCAGGTTGGCCGAGCCGGGGAGCGCCTGAATCACCGTGACGCCACCGGCGATCACCAGCGGGATCTGCGCGTCCTGGGGCCAGAAGGAGTGCTCGGCCCACACCTGTGCCGTGTTGGGGTTGGTGGCCTCGTTGCCATCGCTGACCGCGTCGATCCCGGGGGCAGGGTAGACCCCCAGGTGGCTGTGATCATCGATGATGCCCGGGGTCACGAACTTGCCGGTTCCATCGACGATCACCGCATCGGCCGGCGCGCTCAGGTCCTTCCCGATCGAGACGATCTTGCCGTCCTGCAAGAGGATCGAGCTGTTCTCCAGCTCGGGACCCGCCGCCGTGAGGATGGTGGCGTTCTTGATCAGCACCGGCGGATTCGGATGGCGCCGGTAGGTGGACGGGTACTGTGGCCGGTCCACGCTGATCGTGTCGGTGAAGGGCGCCGGGCTCGGAGCCGCTGCGGTCGCGGGGGTTGCCGCCGGTGCGCCCGTTCCTTGTGCAGGAGCGGCGGCGGGAGCGGGGGCAGTGGTCGTGGGGGCCGGTGCACTGCTGGCACACCCGACGATGAGGAACAGTGAGGCCGCGGTCAGTCTCGACATGTCTCCCTCTATTTGTTGCTCACGAATTCCAACGGGGTATTGGCGATGGCCACTTTGATCACCCGGTGAGGTGACGCGGTGGTCACGAAATAAGTCACGGCCTGGTTGTCGCTCGAGCAGATGGCACGGAACGCCTCCACCTCGCCCCCGGCCAGCGCCACCTTTTCGACACCGGCCACCTTGAGCGTCTCGGTCCTGATCCGGTTCTCGGTGGCCGAGAAGACCCGCAGGGTCCAGGAGGCATTGGCCTTCAGTCGGAACGCGGGAAGCAGTCCCTGAAGCACGTTCTCGTCCAGGACTTCCGGCGTCACGATCGTATCGATCACCGTGGTCTGCGGGCCCTTGGTCGTCGTGAGACTGGCAAAACCCTGCACCCTCCCTGGACCATAGGTGAGGGCCGCCTTGATCGCCTGGCCCTGGATCGTCCCGTCCTGGGTCAGCTTCCGCATCCCGCCGTCGGCACCGAAGGTAACGCTGGTCGTCTGCTTCACCAGGTTCTGGATCTCAGTGTTTTCCCGATACTGGTAGCCGTCTTCCGACTTGCTGAGCCCGGTGATCTGGCGGCCGACCGGCTTGCCGTTGGCCATCACCGTCAAGGTATCCTCCCGGTCGGCCAACTGGCCCAGATCGAGGTTGAGGTCGGTCTTGGCGGTCAGCTGGGCCTCGGTGAGCGGGGTGCCCTCCGGCGTTACGATCTTGATCGGAGCGATCGTCTTGAGCTTGTCGTAGATCGCGGCACCGTCT